>Ga0255338_1000322_pt1 | contig 176785 bp, 174 predicted proteins | sample MeOH1_35cm_T4_19_FD_203715 | JGI IMG/M metagenome (GOLD analysis project Ga0255338, IMG submission 203715) | Sandy soil microbial communities from University of British Columbia, Vancouver, Canada - MeOH1_35cm_T4_195 | ecosystem: Engineered > Artificial ecosystem > Sand microcosm >... | reverse complement strand
GTCCGTGGTGTCGGTGGCGCTGGACAAGGCGGCGACCGTGCTCGACGGTCTGGCCGGCCGCACCGCCGCCGTGATCGGTGCGGGCGCGATGGGCGGGCTCGCCGTCGCGCACCTCACCCGCGCCGGGATCGCGCGCATCGTGGTGGTCAACCGGACCCGGGAGCGCGCCGAGCGGCTCGCCGAGACCGCCCGCGGCAACGGCATCGAGGCCGACGTGCTGCCGTTCGACCGGCTCGCGGCCGCGTTGTCGCAGGCCGATGTGGCCGTCACCTGCACGGGTGCGGTCGGTACGGTCGTCACTCTCGCCGACGCACACCGGGCCCTCGCCCAGCCCGAGCGCGGCACCCGTCCGCTGGTGATCTGCGATCTCGGCCTGCCGCGCGACGTGGAGCCGGCCGTCTCGGGTCTGCCCGGCGTCACCGTCTTCGACATGGAGTCGCTGCAGCGCGATCCCGCGGCCGGCGCCGCCGCCTCCGATACGGACGCCGCGCGTTCGATCGTGGCCGCCGAACTCGCCGACTATCTCGCCTCCCAGCGTCTGGCCGAGGTCACCCCCACCGTCACCGCGCTGCGTCAGCGCGCCGCCGAGGTCGTCGAGGGCGAACTGCTGCGGCTCGAGTCCCGGTTGCCGGGGCTCGACGACGGCCAGCGCGGCGAGGTGGCCCGCACGGTGCGCCGCGTCGTCGACAAGCTGCTGCACGCGCCGACGGTGCGGGTCAAGCAGCTGGCGTCCACCCCGGGCGGCGACCAGTACGCCGAGGCGCTGCGCGAGCTGTTCGAATTGCGGCCGGGTGCCGCCGAGGCCGTCGCCACCCCGGTGGCGAAGGAACTCGGTGCTCTTCCCGACGTGACCGGCGCGACCGACCTGTCGGCCGCGCTGGATCCGGCCGTCACCACGGAGCTGCGGTCGCCCCGGAAGCAGTCGCCCGGAGCACTGGGAGCTTCTCGAGAGGAAAGGCAGGCATGAGCGCCGAGGTCGCATCGGACACCCGGATCGAAGCCGGAACCGGCAGCCGCACGCTGCGGATCGGAACGCGCGGCAGCCTGCTGGCGACGACGCAGGCGGGCACCGTCCGGGATGCGCTGATCGCCGCCGGCCATCCCGCCGAACTGGTCGTCATCACCACCAAGGGTGACGTCACCGCGGGCCCGGTCGAGCGGATCGGCGTCGGCGTCTTCACCGCCGAGCTGCGTGAGGCGCTGCTCGCCGGCGACGTCGACCTGGCCGTGCATTCGTACAAGGACCTTCCGACCGCGCAGGATCCGCGACTGGTGATCGCCGCCGTGCCGCCGCGTGAGGATCCGCGCGACGCGCTCGTCGCCCGCGACGGGCTGGTCCTCGGCGAGCTGCCGCCGGGCTCGCGGGTGGGCACCTCCGCGCCGCGGCGGCGTGCCCAGCTCGCCGCCATGGGCCTGGGCCTCGACATCCGGCCGCTGCGCGGGAACATCGACACCCGGCTCGGGAAGGTCGCGTCCGGCGAACTGGACGCCATCGTCATTGCGCGCGCGGGACTTTCGCGTATCGGCCGCCTCGACCGGATCACCGAGTCCCTCGAACCGGTGCAGATGCTGCCGGCGCCCTCCCAGGGTGCTCTCGCGGTCGAATGCCGCGCGGAGGACACCGCACTGATCGAGATCCTCGCCGGTCTCGACGACCGCGCCAGCCGCGCGGCGGTCGTCGCCGAGCGGGCGCTGCTCGCGGAGCTCGAGGCCGGCTGCACCGCCCCCGTCGGGGCCGTTGCCGAGGTCGTCGAATCCCTCGACGACGACGGCCGCGTGATCGAGGAACTGTCCGTGCGCGGCTGCGCCGCCGCCCTCGACGGCTCGGATGTGCTGCGCGCGAGCGCCGTCGGCGCCACCGCCCGCGCGGAGGAACTGGGCCGGGCGGTGGCTCGCGAGTTGCTCGATCTCGGTGCGCGTGAGCTGATGACCAGCCGGGGGGACGACGCGCCGGAACAGGGCACGGCCGATGTTTGACGCCGTCCGCCCGCACCCCAGGTTTCCCTTTACCGCAGATTCGACCGCACTGGAGAATGACCGATGAGCCGAGTCCGTAAGCACAATCCCGGACGGATCCTGTTCGTGGGAGCTGGGCCGGGCGACCCGGCTCTGCTGACCGTGCGCGCCCGCGACGTGCTCGCGGGCGCGACGATCGCCTTCACCGACCCCGACGTCGACAGGGGGGTGGTGGCGCTCGTCGGCACCACCGCCGGCCGGGACGCGGAGACCGGGGAGCCCGTCGCCGAGGTGCGTCCCGCGCTGGGCGAGCCCACCGAGGTCGCCAAGACCCTCGTCGCGGAGGCGAAGAACGGCCACGATGTCGTGCGCCTCGTCGCCGGCGACCCGCTGACCACCGACTCGGTGATCGCCGAGGTCAACGCCGTCGCCCGCACCCACGTGGTGTTCGAGGTCCTGCCGGGCCTGACCCCCGGCTCCGCCGTGCCGAGCTACGCCGGCATGGCGCTGGGCTCGTGCCACACCGAGGTCGACGTGCGCGGCGAGGTGGACTGGGCGGCGCTCGCCGCCGCGCCCGGCCCGCTGGTGCTGCACGCCACGTCCGGTCATCTCGCGGAGACTGCGAGCGCCCTCGTCGAGCACGGGCTCGCGCCGCAGACCCCGGCGGCGATCACCGTCCGTGGCACGACCCGGCAGCAGCGCACCGTCGAAGCCACCCTCGCCACGCTCAACGACGCCGGTTCCGAGCTCGTCGGTCCGCTCGTCGTCACCGTCGGCAAGATCGTCTCGCAGCGCGGCAAACTCTCGTGGTGGGAGTCCCGCGCCCTGTACGGGTGGACGGTGCTGGTGCCGCGCACCAAGGAGCAGGCCGGGGAGATGAGCGAGCGGCTCGTCACGCACGGAGCGATCCCGATCGAGGTGCCGACCATCGCGGTGGAGCCGCCCCGCAGTCCGGCCCAGATGGAGCGGGCCGTCAAGGGACTCGTGGACGGCCGCTACCAGTGGGTGGTGTTCACCTCCACGAACGCGGTGCGCGCGGTGTGGGAGAAGTTCGAGGCGTTCGGCCTCGACGCTCGCGCCTTCTCGGGTGTGAAGATCGCGTGTGTCGGGCAGGCGACCGCGGACAAGGTGCGCTCGTTCGGGATCACCCCCGAGCTGGTGCCCTCGGGCGAACAGTCCAGCGAGGGGCTGCTGGCCGAATTCGCCCCGTACGACGACGTTTTCGATCCGGTCAACCGAGTGCTGCTGCCGCGCGCCGACATCGCCACCGAGACCCTCGCGGAGGGCCTGCGCGAGCGGGGCTGGGAGATCGACGACGTGACTGCCTACCGCACGGTGCGGGCGGCACCGCCGCCGGCCGAGACCCGCGAGATGATCAAGACCGGTGGGTTCGACGCGGTGTGCTTCACCTCGTCGTCGACGGTCCGCAACCTCGTGGGTATCGCGGGTAAGCCGCACGCGCGCACCATCGTCGCGTGCATCGGGCCGAAGACCGCGGAGACCGCGATCGAGTTCGGGCTGCGGGTGGACGTGCAGCCGGAGACCGCGCAGATCGGTCCCCTGGTGGAGGCGCTCGCCGAGCACGCCGCCCGGCTGCGGGCCGAGGGCGCATTGCCGCCGCCCCGCAAGAAGTCCCGCGCCCGCCGCTGACCCCCGTGCGCGGTTCCGGTAGCCCCCGCTACCGGAACCGCGCACGGCTTGCCCGGAAGGTGAGTCCGCCGATGTATCCCGATGTCCGTCCCCGCAGGCTGCGCACCACCCCGGCCATGCGCCGGCTGGTTGCCGAAACCTCCCTCGAGCCGCGGCATCTGGTGCTGCCGATGTTCGTCGCCGACGGCCTCGACGCGCCGCGAGAGATCCCGTCGATGCCCGGTGTGTACCAGCACACCCCCGATTCGCTGCCCGCCGCGGCGACCGCGGCGGTCGAAGCCGGTGTGGGTGGGCTGATGCTCTTCGGCGTGCCGCGAGCCGAGGACAAGGACGCCCGCGGCTCGGGCGGCACCGACCCCGACGGCGTGCTCAACCGTGCGCTGCGGGACCTGCGCGCCGAACTCGGCGATGCGACGGTCCTGATGGCCGACACGTGCCTCGACGAGTTCACTGACCACGGTCACTGCGGCGTCCTGGGCGCCTCGGGTGCGGTGGACAACGACGCCACCCTCGAGCGGTACGCGGAGATGGCCGTCGCGCAGGCCGAGGCCGGCGCGCACCTGCTCGGTCCGAGCGGGATGATGGACGGTCAGGTCGCGTCCATCCGCGCGGCGCTCGACGCCGCGGGGCATCAGGACGTGGGGCAGATCGCGTATTCCGCGAAGTACGCCTCCGCGTTCTACGGGCCGTTCCGGGACGCGGTGGGGTCCTCGCTCGAGGGCGACCGCCGCACCTACCAGCAGGATCCGGCGAACCGCCGGGAGGCGCTGCGCGAGGTCGATCTCGATCTCGCCGAGGGCGCCGACCTGGTGATGGTCAAACCCGCGATGTCGTACCTCGACGTGCTGCGCGAGGTCGCCGACCGCTCGGACGTGCCCGTCGCGGCGTATCAGATCTCGGGCGAGTACGCGATGATCACCGCTGCCGCGCAGAACGGCTGGATCGACCGGGACACGGCGATCCTGGAGTCGCTGACGAGCATCCGCCGCGCCGGTGCCGACATCGTGCTCACGTACTGGGCGGCCGAGGTCGCGGGCCGGCTCTCGTGAGCACGCCCGAACCGTCGCAGTGGCCCGGGCCGCCGGACACCCCGCCCGGGCCGGCACCGGCGCAGCGGCGCCCCACTCCCGTGGACGTCGAGACCGCGTTCCAGTTGTGGTGCGCGGTCGCGGTCCTGGGGTTGGTGTACCTCGGCGCGAGTGTGCTGCTGATGTGGGAGCGCCGGGACGAGTTCGTCGACCAGATGACGGCGGAACTGGCCCGGCAGACGCCACCGGTGGACATGCCGCGCGAGACGGTGGAATCGTTGCTGCCGTTGGGATTCGGCATCACCGCCGTCCTGGGGCTCGTGTTCACCGGCCTGTTCCTGCTCGTGGCCTTCGCGATGCGGCGCGGCCGGAACTGGGCGCGCATGCTGCTCACGATGATCGGTGTCTTCCTGACCGTCACGGCGATCCCGACGGTGTTCGGCGTGGGTGCGCTGGGCGGCGGTGCCGGCCTCGTGATCGGTCTGGTGAGCATCCTGCAGGGGGTGTGTTCGGTCGGGGCGATCGTGCTCATGCACCGCCGCGAGCCGAATCTGTACTTCCTCCGGTTGCCCCCGAGCTGACCCGACGAGCGCGCGGAGTACGGTGTCTGACGACCCACGGCCCGCGCGGTCGTTTCCGACGAGCGAAGAGGACTTTCATGCAGGTGGAGCCCCGGCCCTACGGTCGTCGTCGTGAGCTGGTCCTGATCGGCCTCATCGCCGTCCTGGGCGTGGTGACGCTGGTGCTGGTCGTCGTTCCCGGCATGCTCAGCGCCTGATCACGACGTGAACGAGTCGGCCGAGCCCCGCTTCCACGAGCCCGGTGGCCGTTGGCGCACCGTGGCGTTCGGGCCGGTGCTGTGCGTCGTCGCGCTCGTCGTCGAACTGGCGACCGGGCCGGTGGTGCACTGGGTCGCACTGCCGGTGATCGCTCTGGTGCTCAGCGGCTTCGCGTACGTGATGGTCGTCGCGGCCCGGCGGCACGTGAGCGTGGAGCTGACCGCGAAGACGCTGCGCCTCGGGACCGAGGAACTGCCGCTCGAGGAGATCGAGGCGGTGCTGCCCGCGGCCGATCCCCGGGCCCGGGATCCCGAGCGCTGGGAGACCGCCCGGCCGCTGGGGGAGCTGGCGAACGTGCCGCGGGGCCGGACGGCCGTCGGCCTGCGGTTGCGGGGTGGCGCCCTGGTGCGGGCGTGGGCCCGGGACCACGAACGGCTGCGGTCCGAACTCGAGGCGGTGCTGGCCGAGCGCGCCGATCCACCCTTGCTCTAATACCCCCTAGGGGTACGATACGAGTATGGCCGGATACACCCCGCACCAGGAGGACCTGCTCAAGCGCCTGCGCCGCATCGAGGGGCAGGTCGCGGGCATCGCCCGGATGATCGAGGACGACCGCTACTGCATCGACGTCCTGACCCAGGTCTCCGCCGTCACCAAGGCCCTGCAGACGGTCTCGCTCAAGCTGCTCGACGCGCACCTGGCCGGCTGCGTCGTCGACGCCGCCCGGCAGGGCGGACCCGAGGCCGACGCGAAGATCCAGGAGGCCTCGGACGCCATAGCGCGCCTCGTCCTCAAACCCTGACCACCGAGGAGCCCGATCGGCATGCGGATCGCCCACGGACTGTGCGCTGCGGCGCTGGCCTGCGTCCTGACCGCGTGCGCGTCGGAGGAGCCCGCGCGGACGGTGCTCTCGGGCGCACCCACCGCGGTCCCCGACGCGGGCACCCCGCCGCGGGTCGCCGTCTCCACCGTCGTCGACGGTCTCGACCATCCGTGGGACGTGGTGCAGGCCCCCGACGGGACGTTGCTGACCGGTGAACGCTCGGGCCGGTTCGTCGTCCGCCGGCCCGACGGGCGCGTCGAGGAGCTGCGCGCCGACCTGTCGGACCTGTACGCGGTGGGGGAGACCGGCCTCATGGGCGTCGCGCTCGCCGTCGACTTCGAGGTCAGCCGCACCGTCTACACGTGCCAGGGACACCGCGACCCCGACGACGTCCGCGTCTACGCCTGGACCGTCGATCCCGGCTGGACCACCATGACGCGGCAGCGCACCGTCGTCGAGGGGCTGCCCGTCGCGCGCGGCGGCCGCCACGCCGGCTGCCGCATCCTCGCGCACCCGGACGGCACCCTGTACATCGGCACGGGCGACGCCACCCGCCCGACGGCGCCGCAGGACCCCGGCAGCCTCGGCGGCAAGGTGCTGCACCTGAACCCCGACGGGTCGCCGGCCCCCGGCAACCCCGACCCGGGCAGCGTGGTGTTCACCCTCGGCCACCGCAACGTGCAGGGGCTGGCGCTGCAGCCCGGCACCGGGCGGCTCTACGCGGTCGAGCAGGGCAGCAGCCGCGACGACGAGGTCAACCTGCTCGTGCCGGGCGGCAACTACGGCTGGCGACCCGACCGGGAACCCGGAATGTACGACGAGTCGGTGCCGATGACCGATCCCGAGCGCGTCCCCGGCGCGATCCCGGCGGTGTGGAGTTCCGGGTCGCCCACCATCGCCACCCCCGCGCTGGCGTTCGCGGCCGGACCGGGGTGGGGCCCGTGGTCCGGCGCGCTCGTCGTCAGCAGCCAGCAGGACGAGAAGCTGCTGCTGCTGCGCCTGTCCGAGGACGGCCGCAGCGTGACCGAATCGACCGACCTGCTCGAGGGGGAGTACGGGCGCCTGCGGTCGCTCACCCCACTGCCCGACGGCTCGCTCCTCGTCACCACCGACAACGGCTCCGACGACAGGGTGCTGCGAATCGCCCCCGTCTAACGTGCCCCTGGGTCGACGCGCCGCGCGCCCGCGCCGTCCTTGCCCAGCCGATCGCCCGGATTGAACAGTGTGCACGCCTGCAGCGACAGGCAGCCGCAGCCGATGCACCCCGCCAGTTCGCGCTGCATCCGGTCGATCGCCTGCTTGCGCTCCTCGAGTCGCTCGTGCCACGCCCGTGAGATGCGCATCCAGTCTCGTCGGGTCGGGGGCCGTTCGGCCGGCAGCGCCGAGAACACCTCGGCCACCTCGGCAAGCGGAATGCCGAACCGGGTCGCCAACTGGATGATCGAGATGCGCCGGATCGTGTGCCGGGGGAAGCGGCGCGTGCCGCCTGCGGTGCGGTGTGCGGTCACGAGTCCCAGCGACTCGTAGTAGCGAATCGCAGACACGGCGGCTCCGGTGCGCCGGGAGACTTCACCGATCGCCAGCAGTTCTTCGCTCGTGCGGCTCATCACGACTCCGTTCCCCGCGCTTGATCTCGAGTGCACTTTAGACTCTACAGTCACCGTCATGCACGGATCCACGACTCGCGCCGTCGCCTGGGCGGAACTTCTCGGACGCGAATACCTCGGTACGGCAGCGGTTCTCGCCGGCGGAGTTGCCCTCTACGCCGCCAACGTGTACCTCACCACGAGCTTGCTGCCGACCGCGGTCGAGGAGATCGGCGGCCACGCCTACTACGCGTGGACGGCGACGGTGTTCCTGCTCGCGTCGGTGATCTCCTCGACGGCCGTGGCCCGGACCCTCGCCGTCCGCGGACCCCGGGGCGCCTACCTCGTGGGGCTCGGGTCTTTCGCGGCCGGCACCCTCGTGTGCGCGCTCGCACCGTCCATGGAGGCGCTGCTGGCGGGCCGGGCGGTCCAGGGGCTCGGTGGCGGCCTGCTCGCCGGACTCGGCTACGCAGTACTGAACAGTGCTCTGCCGGAACGTCTCTGGAGCCGCGCCGCGGCGCTCGTATCGGCGATGTGGGGTGTGGGGACCTTCGCGGGACCCGCCGTCGGCGGCGTGTTCGCCCAGTTCCACGCCTGGCGATGGGCGTTCGGCGCGTTACTGGTCTGCACGCTCGCGGTCGCAGCCGCGGTGCCGTTCGCCCTGCCGGCGCACGCCCGCGGATCGCGCGCTGCCGGCAGGATTCCACTCGTTTCGCTGGCCCTGCTCACCGCCGCGGCCCTGGCGGTCGGCGTGGCCGCCGTCGTGACCGGCGGTGCGCCCACGATCGCCCTGCTCGCGGTCGCGTCCGCCGCCGTGGTCGCGTTCGTCGCCGTCGACCGCCGCAGCCCGCACGGCATCCTGCCGGCGGCGACGTTCACCACCGCCCGGCTGCGCTGGGTGTACCTGACGATCGCAGTGCTGGCGGTCGTCTCGACCGCCGAGACGTTCGTCCCGTTGTTCGGGCAGCGCCTCGCCGGCCTCGCGCCGCTGGCCGCCGGCTTCCTCGGCGCCGCCCTCGCGGTGGGGTGGACGCTCGGCGAGATCCCGAGCGCCTCGGCGTCCGCGCCCCGAACCGTGCGCCGCATCGTGGTGAGCGCTCCGGTGCTCGTCGGCCTCGGTCTCGCGCTCATGGCGGCCGCCGTGCGTGACGAGGCCGGACCGGCTGCGGTCACGGTGTGGGTCACGGGACTGGTCGTCGCGGGCGCGGGCATCGGCATCGCGTGGCCGCACCTCGCGGTCGGCGCGATGAACGCCGTCGCCGACCCGCGCGACAGCGGCAAGGCGTCCGCTGCGATCAACACCGTCCAGTTGATCGCGAACGCGTTCGGCGCAGCACTGGCCGGAGTCCTCGTCAACGCGGGACAACCGTCCGACGTGCGTTCGGCGCGGCTGCTGCTGTTCGGGTTCGCCGCCGTGGCGGTGCTCGGCGTGCTCGCCGCGCGCCGCGCGGTTCCGGCGCGCGCGCACCGGAACCGGTCGGCACCCGCGGACGCCTCCGCAGCGGAACCCGAACGAATCTGACGCCGCCGCGCGTGTCGTCGCCGTCCGGCGCATCGTCTTCCGTAGCATCGCCGGGATCCGACGACGAGGAGATGCGCGTGCGAATCTCGGGGAGATGTGCGGCGGCGATCGCAGTCGGCGTGCTCGCGGCCGGGACGCCGAGCGCCCACGCGGCGCCACCCGAGGCGGGCGCGCTGCCCGAGCTGACCGTGACGCCGCTGATGGAGGGGCTGAGCAAGCCCTGGGACGTCGTCGCCGCTCCGGACGGGACGATCCTGACCGGGGAACGGCGGGGCCGCTTCGTGGTCCGGGATCCGGACGGTGGGATCCGGGAGGTGCGCGCCGACCTGTCCGGCCTGTACGCCGAGGGCGAGACCGGCCTGATGGGTCTGGCGCTGGCACCGGATTTCGGGACGAGCCGGACCCTCTACAGCTGTCAGGGCCACCGCGGCCCCGACGGCACCGACATCCGCGTGCAGTCCTGGACGGTCGATCCCGGATGGACGGAGCTGACCCGCGGCGCCACGGTGCTCGCCGGCATCCCGGTCGGGCAGGGCGGCCGGCACGGCGGGTGCCGGTTGCTCGCCCGTCCCGACGGGTCGCTGTTCGTCGGGACGGGCGACACCGCCCACCCCCAGGTGTCTCAGGACCGGAACAGCCTGGGCGGCAAGGTGCTCCACATCGATCCCGACGGCACCCCGGCGGCGGGAAACCCCGACCCGGGCAGCCCCGTGTTCACTCTCGGGCACCGCAACGTGCAGGGACTGGCGCTGCGTCCCGGGAGCGGCGAGCTCTATGCCGTCGAGCAGGGCACCGTCCGCGACGACGAGGTGAATCTCCTGCAGCCCGGCGGCAACTACGGGTACCGCCCCGACCGCTTCCCGTTCGTCTACGACGAGTCGGTGCCCATGACCGATCCGGCCCGCGTGCCGGGAGCGATCGGGGCCGTGTGGAGTTCCGGTGCCCCCACCCTCGCGACTCCCGGCGGCACGTTCGTCTCCGGCGCCGGCTGGCAGGGCTGGGACGGCGCGCTGGTGATCACGAGCCAGCAGCAGGAGAAACTGCTGTTCCTCGAACTCACCGCCGACGGCCGGTCGGTGGACGAGACCGCGACGGCGCTCGAGGGGCGGTTCGGCCGGCTGCGGTCGGTGACCGCACGACCCGACGGGGCGCTGCTCGTCACGACGGACAACGGCCGCGACGACCGGGTCCTGCTGGTGGAACCCGCCGACTGAGAGGCCGAGACGAATGTGCTCACCGACCGTGCTCGACCGGGTGTACCGCGAAATCGAGGACGGCCGGGCGCGGTTCGGCCGCCGGTCCTTCCTCGCCGCCCTCGGCGTGAGCGCCGCGGGTCTGGGCGTGAGCGCCGCGGGTCTGGGCGCGGCGACCGCCGCCGCGGCGCCGGCACGAGCCGGCGGGGACACGGCCGCTGCGCGGGCCGACGCGGTGATCGACCTGACCCACACGCTGACCCCGCAGTTCCCGGTGTGGCCCGGCAACGAGCGGTTCGCGATGCGTCCCGTGGCCACGTTCGACACCGGACGGTTCGCCGTCAACGCGATGTCGCTGTGGGAGCACACCGGCACCCATCTCGACGCCCCGGCCCACATCGTGCGCGGCGGCGCGACCGTCGAGGCGCTGCCGGTGCGCGACTTCGTGGCCCCGCTCGCCGTCGTCGACATCGCCGGCAAGGCCGCGCAGGACGACGACGCGGTGGTCACCGTCGACGACGTGGCGACGTGGGAGCGGCAACACGGCCCGATCCCGCCGGCCGCCTTCGTCGCGATGCACTCGGGATGGGAGGCCCGCCTCGCCGACCCCGGCCGCTTCGTCAACGCCGACGCACTGCGCATCCCGCACGCACCGGGCTTCGACCGCGAGGCCGTGCGCATGCTCGTGCACGAACGGAACGTCGTGGGGCTCGGCGTCGACACCCTGAGCCTCGACCGGTCGGGCGAGGTCGGCGCCCACGTGGAGTTGCTCGGCGCGGGCCGCTACGGCATCGAGGCGATGGCGAACCTCGCGGCCGTGCCGCCACGCGGCGCGACCGTCGTCGTCGGCGCGCCGAAGCACGCCGGCGGCACCGGTGGGCCGTGCCGGGTGCTGGCACTGGTCTGAATCCCGCACCCGGCCCGGCGGGTCAGCCGAGGCGACCGGCGTCCGTGCCCGGGCCGTCGAGCATCGCCGACCCGAGCAGGTGCTCCGGCACGCCGAGGCCCTCGACGAGGGTCGTCACGTGGGGACGCAGGGTCCGGCAGCGCTCGTTGATGCCGCGCAGCACCGCCTTCGCCCGTTCCACCGACAGCTGCCGGTGCTCCATGTACCAGGCCTTGTCCTCGTCGATGACGCTGAGCGCGTACAGATCGCACAGGTCCGACAGCAGCTCGCGGGCCTCCTCGTCGGGACACGACTCGATCCCGGCGACGAACGCCTCGAGCACGACCCGGTCGATGTGGGCGCGCGCCGCGTGCAGCACGTGGTCCTGCACGAAGTTGAAGGCGTCGAACAGGTTCTCCTCGCGGTTCGACGCGGCCTGCAGTCGCCGCGCCGCCGTCGAGAGCAGGTATTGTTCCCGGTCCTCGAACATCGCCATCTGCGTGCCCCGATCGAAGAGGCTGCCGTCCTCCTCGTTGTCCTTCCGGGTGTCGACGAGCGTCTGGAGGATCTGCTGGGCGGCGGTGCGCTTCTTGACGATGTCCGACACCGTGACCGCGGCGAACTTCATCCATTCCACCGGGCTCATGCCGCGGACCTCGTCCGCGTAGGCGGTGAGGAGTTCCTTGGCGACGAGCTGGGTCAGCACGTGGTTGTCGCCCTCGAAGGTGGTGAACACGTCCGTGTCCGCCTTCAGCGCGGTGAGCCGGTTCTCGGCCATGTACCCGGCACCGCCGCAGGCCTCACGGCACTCCTGGATGGCGCGCGTCGCGTGGGCGGTGTTGGCGACCTTCAGCCCGGCGGCGCGGCCCTCGAGCTCACGCTGCTCCTGCGGGTCCACCTCCTCGACGGGCGTGGTCTGGATCCGGTCCATGGTGGAGATCAGCTCGTTCTGCGCGAAGGTCAGCGCATACGACTTGGCGATGAGCGGCAGCAGGCGGCGCTGATGGACCAGATAGTCCATCAGCAGCACTTCCTTCTCGTCGCCGGGGGCGCTGAACTGGCGGCGCTGCAGCGCGTACCGCGTGGCGACCGACAGCGCGACGCGGGCCGCGGCACCGGCCGAGCCGCCGACGGTGACCCGGCCCCGCACGAGCGTGCCCACCATGGTGAAGAAGCGGCGGTTCGGATTCTCGATCGCCGAGACGTAGGTGCCGTCGGGCTCGACGTCGGCGTACCGATTGAGCAGGTTCTCCCGGGGAATCCGCACGTGGTCGAACATGATCCGGCCGTTGTCCACGCCCGGCAGGCCACCCTTGTGGCCGCAGTCGGAGGTGGTGACCCCGGGCAGATCGTCGCCGTTCTCGTCGCGGATCGGCACGACGAAGCAGTGCACGCCCTGGGACTTGCCGCCGGTGATCAGCTGTGCGAACACCGCGGCGACCGTCGCGTGCTGTGCCGCCCCGCCGATGTAGTCCTTGCGCGAGGACGGGGTCGGGGAGTGGACGACGAACTCCTCGGTGCCCGGGTCGTACGAGGCCGTCGTCTCGAGCGACTGGACGTCGGAGCCGTGGCCGGTCTCGGTCATCGCGAAGCAGCCGAGCAGATCGAGATCGATGAGCGGGCCGATGTAGCGGTCGTGGTGCCGGGCCGTGCCGAGATTCTCGATCGCGCCGCCGAACAGACCCCACTGCACACCGGCCTTGACCATCAGGGACAGGTCCGACATGGCGAGCATCTCGATCGACGCCACCGCGCCGCCGGCGTCGCCGCCGCCGCCCACCGCTTTCGCGAAGCCCGCCCGGGCGTAGCCGGATTCCGCGAGCATCCGCATCTGCTTCAGCGTGATCGCCCGGGCCTCGTCCAGGTCCGGTGTGTAGTGCGGGGCGAACTCGGGCCGGTCCAGGTCCGTGCGTGCCCGCTCGCGTGCCTGCCGCCACGCGCCGTCCAGGGTGATGCGGATGTGCTCAGCTGTGGTCGTCATGGACCGACATTAGGACGATTCGAGCCCGTCGTGTGGGTATGTGCGAACGTCGGTATCGGCTGCGGCATGCGCCCAGTCCGTCGGCACGTCCGCGCCCCCTTCCGGACTGACCCGGGTGCCGACGCGCGCGAGCAGCGGAGTCGGGGCGATCGGCCCGGCGAACAGTGCCTGGCCGAGTCCGAAGGTGGTGGCGCGTTGCAGCATCGCCGGGGGGACGTGGGAGAACAGGTGGGACAGCTCCTCGATGTCGGTGCTGCCGTTCATCCGCATCAGGAGCAGGTTGTCGCACTGGGAGACGACGTTCGGATGCACCTTCCCCGGCCGCTGCGTCGCCACGAACAGGTGCAGCCCGAACTTGCGTCCCTCGCCGGCGATGAGCACCCCCAGATCCGCGGTGCTCGACAACAACGGATCCGCCGTGACCGACGGCAGGATGTTGTGGGCCTCGTCCACCACGACGAGCATCGGCAGGCGCCGCCGTCGCAGCATCCACAGCCGGCCCAGCAGCCCGAGGGACACCGCGGCGCGCTCCCCGGGGCTGTTCAGACTGCCGAGATCGATCACGAAGCACCGGCCCGTGCGCACGTCGAGTTCGGCGGCCGAGCGTTCCTCCCCTCGCCGCCACAGCTCCCACGACGCGATCCCCAGATTGTCGATGCGGGTCGCGAGACGCTCCGTCGCGGGGTCCGCCGCCGCCGCGGACCGCACGTCCGCGACGGAGTAGGGCGCGTCGAGGGCAGCGGTGACGCGGCGCAGGGCCGAGTACTCGTCGAGATCGTGCACCGGGTCCAGGCGCAGCAGCAGCGCCTGCGCGACGAGGGGAAGGTCGCTCAGGTCCAGGCACAGCAGGTGGTCGGAGCCGGTGCCGCGGGCCCGTACCACCCGCACTCCGGTGGCGGCCCCGCGATGCCGCTGCGCGGCGGGGGAGTCGTCCTCCGGATCCCGCAGCCGGCCGAGGTGTACGTGGTCGGAGTTGGGGTCGAGCACCACGATCGGCAGGGTCGTCGCGGCGAGCAGCCGCTCGAGGACCGCGCCGGTGGTGTACGTCTTGCCGGAGCCGGACTGGCCGCACATGAAGGTGTGCCGGGCGAAGCCCGCCGGGTGCAGCCGCGCCGCCACGGCCGGGGCGTGCAGCAGGGTGCCGACGTCGAGACTGCCGGTGAGGGCGGCCGCGAGCGTCGCCGTCTCGGCCGCGGTGGCCGGGCGCACATGCCGCTCGGGAAACGGGGCGACTTCCGCCGTGGCGGCGAACCGGTCGTCGCCGAACACGCCCAGCACACTCGCGGACCCCGCCAGCGTCCGCACCATGGCGCGGCCGCGCACGGAGCGCACCGGCAGACCCGGTTCGTCCACGGCGACGTCGACGTCCGCGCCCTCGCGCTCGACGATGCGCACGCTGCGGACCTGCACGGCGAGACGGCGCTCGTCGTCGAGTTCGACGACCGCGAATCCGCCGACCTCCAGGCCGACGTCCACCGGTCCGGTGAGAAGTACCTCACGACCGTCGGCGGACAACGCGGCGGTGACGACCCGGAACCGGTCGGCGAGGGCGGTACGGACGTCGTCGAACGAGACCATGGTCACATTCCTACCGCAACGACCGCCGTTGCAGGGCCCGCGCCTTTTGGCAAATCCCGCGAAACTGGGACACTGGAGGTCGTGACTGCGACCCCCGATGCATCTCGCGCCCGCGACTCCGTTTCCACCGCACTGTTCGACCGGGCGTCGAAGGTGATTCCCGGGGGTGTGAACTCGCCGGTCCGCGCGTTCGGATCGGTCGGCGGCACCCCGCGCTTCGTCGCCTCCGCATCCGGCTGCACCCTGACCGACGTGGACGGCAATTCGTATGTCGACCTGGTGTGTTCGTGGGGGCCGATGATCCTCGGCCATGCGCACCCGGCCGTCGTCGACGCGGTGCGCAGTGCCGCCACGACCGGGCTGTCGTTCGGCGCGCCGACCGCCGGTGAGGTGGAACTCGCCGAGGAGATCGTGGCCCGCATCGAGCCCGTCGAGCAGGTCCGGCTCGTCAACTCCGGTACCGAGGCGACGATGAGTGCGGTGCGACTGGCACGCGGATTCACCGGCCGGACCAAGATCGTCAAGTTCGCGGGCTGTTATCACGGTCACGTCGACGCCCTGCTCGCCGACGCCGGCTCCGGCGTCGCCACCTTCGGGCTGCCGACGTCGCCGGGTGTGACGGGCGCCCAGGCCGAGGACACCATCGTCCTGCCGTACAACGACCTCGAGGCGGTGCGCGCGGCGTTCGCGGCCGAACCGGGGAAGATCGCGGCGGTGATCACCGAAGCCGCGGCCGGCAACATGGGCACCGTCCCGCCGCTGCCCGGCTTCAACGCCGGTCTGCGCGAGCTGACCCGCGAGCACGGCGCGCTGCTGATCATGGACGAGGTGATGACCGGGTTCCGGGCGGGACCGGCCGGGTGGTACGGCATCGACGGCGTCGCCGGTGACCTCATGACGTTCGGCAAGGTGATGAGCGGCGGACTGCCCGCGGCCGCGTTCGGCGGCCGCGCCGACGTGATGGCCCATCTCGCGCCGGCCGGGCCCGTCTACCAGGCCGGCACCCTGTCGGGCAATCCGGTCGCCGTCGCCGCCGGCCTCGCCAGCCTGCGCGCCGCCGACAGCGACGCCTACGCCGCGCTCGACCGCAACGCCACCACCCTCGGACGGATGCTCGGTGAGGCGCTGACGGCGGAGGGCGTGGCCCACCGGGTCCAGTTCGCCGGCACCATGCTCAGCGTGTTCTTCACCGAGGAGCCGGTCACCGACTACGCGCAGGCCAAGGCCGCGCAGACGTGGCGGTTCCCGGCGTTCTTCCATGCCCTGCTCGACCACGGCGTCTACGCCCCGCCGAGCGCGTTCGAGACGTGGTTCGTCTCGTCCGCGCTCGACGACGACGCGTTCTCCCGCATCGCCGACGCACTGCCGCACGCCGCGAAGGCGGCGGCCGCCGCCACCGCCTGAGCGCGCCCCTTCCAGGCCGTCCACACCCGCCGCACACCCGAGGAACTCCCACGTGACCGAACCTGCCCCGTCCGAGACCCGCACCATCGTGCACGTGCTCCGGCACGGCGAGGTGCACAACCCCAGCGGCATCCTCTACGGCCGGCTGCCCGGCTTCCGGCTGTCCGTGACCGGGGAGGCGCAGGCCCGGTCGGTGGCCTCGGCCCTCGCCGACCACGACATCGCGCACATCGTCGCCTCCCCGCTCGAGCGGGCCCAGCAGACCGCCCAGCCCATCGCGGACAAGCACGGCCTGCCGGTGGCGACGGACGAGAACCTCGTCGAGGCGGGCAACCAGTTCGAGGGCCTGCGGGTGGCCGTCGGCGACGGGGCGCTGCGCCGCCCGCGGCACTGGTGGAAGCTGCGCGACCCGTTCACCCCCTCGTGGGGTGAGCCCTACCTGCAGATCGCGCACCGCATGCTGGCCGCGGTCAACGCCGCTCGTGTCGCCGCCGTGGGCCGCGAAGCCGTGTGCGTGAGCCATCAGCTTCCGGTGTGGACCCTCCGCCGCTTCCTCGAGGGGGAACGGCTGTGGCACAACCCGCAGCACCGGCAGTGCAGCCTGGCGTCGCTGACCTCGCTGGTGTACCAGGGGGACACCCTGGTCGACATCGTCTACTCCGAACCGGCCGGGGCCTCGGACCCGACCGTCCACGGCGCATGAGTCGCCGGGCCACGCGACGGGCGGCGCTGGCGGCGACGGCGCTGGCCTGCGGCGTCCTCACCTCGTGCGCCACCGGCGACGACGCCGTCGCCACCGGCGGCACCTTCGACTTCGTCTCGCCGGGCGGTCAGACCCGCATCTTCTACGACCCGCCCGCCGAGCGCGGCACCCTCGGGACGCTCTCGGGGGAGGACCTGATGAACGAGGGCGAGACGATCTCGCTCGACGACTACGCCGGCCAGGTGGTGGTGCTCAACGTGTGGGGCCAGTGGTGCGCCCCGTGCCGTAGCGAGGCCGACGACCTCGAACAGGTCTACGAGGCCACCGAGGACCAGGGCGTGCAGTTCCTCGGCATCAACGTCCGCGACAACCAGCGCGACAAGGCCCAGGACTTCGTCGTCGACAACCGGGTCGGCTACCCGTCGATCTACGACCCGTCGATGCGCTCGCTGCTGGCGCTGGGAGCGAACTACCCGACGTCGGTCGTCCCCACCACCGTCGTCCTCGACCGTGACCACCGCGTCGCGGCGGTCTTCCTCACCGAACTGCTTGCGAGCGATCTGCAGCCCGTCGTCGAGCGGGTCGCCGCGGAAGCCCCCGCCGAGCAGTGACATGGGTGGTGCAGTCGTGAGCAGCAATCCGCTCGTGAGCGAAGCCGTCCTCGCCGCGGGCATCGGGGACACCTTCCAGTCGGTCGCCTCGTCCGGCCCGCTGCTGCTGGCCCTCGGAGCGTGCCTGCTGGCCGGGCTCGTGTCCTTCGCGTCGCCCTGCGTGGTGCCGCTGGTGCCCGGCTACCTGTCCTATCTGGCCGGGGTCGTGGGCGCCGAGGCGCCGGCGGTCACCGCCGCCGAGGCGCGTGGACGCACCACCACCGTCCGCGCCGACGGACGGCTGCGCGTCGCCGGAGCAGCCGCGCTGTTCGTCGCCGGATTCACGGTGGTGTTCGTCCTCGCCACCGCGTCGGTGTTCGGGGCGATCTCCGCGCTCGCCGTCAACCGCGAGCTGCTGATGCGGATCGGCGGGGTGGTCACCATCGTGATGGGCCTGGTTTTCGTCGGCCTGATCCCGGCGCTGCAGCGCGACACCCGCCCCGAACCCCGGCGGATCTCCGGCCTGGCCGGCGCGCCGCTGCTCGGCGGCGTCTTCGCCCTCGGCTGGACGCCGTGCCTCGGTCCCACCCTTGCCGGGGTGATCTCCCTGGCCGCCGGCACCGAGGGCGCCACCGCCGCCCGGGGCGTCGCGCTCATCGTGGCGTACTGCCTCGGTCTCGGGTTGCCTTTCGTCGTACTCGCGCTGGGCTCCGCCCGGGCCCTGCGCGGGGTGGGCTGGTTGCGCGCCCACGCCCGCACCGTCCAGCTCGTCGGCGGCTTCATGCTCGTGGCCGTCGGAATCGCCCTCGTCACCGGCGCCTGGGACGTGTTCGTCTCCTGGATCCGGGACGCCTTCATTTCCGAGGTCACGCTCCCCATATGACGGCCACCGACACACCCACCGCCCCACCGTCACCGACCCCGCCGCGGCAGGGCCCGGCCGGTCGCGCCGCGGCGTTCGTCCGCAACACCTGGCGCGGCCTGACGTCGATGCGCACCGCGCTGGTGCTGCTGTTCCTGCTCGCGCTGGCCGCGATCCCCGGCGCCCTGCTGCCGCAGCGCAGCCTCAACGCCGGCAAGGTCGACGAGTACATCGCCGCGCGCCCGACCCTCGGTCCGCTGATGGACCGGCTGGAGCTGTTCGACGTGTTCGGCAGCTTCTGGTTCACCGCGATCTACGTGCTGCTGTTCGTCTCCCTGATCGGCTGCATCCTGCCGCGCTGCACCGAGTACTACCGGGCGCTGCGCACCCGGCCCGTGCCGGCGCCGCGCAACCTGTCGCGACTGCCGCACCATCTCGAGACCACGGTCGACGGCGCCCCGGACGAGGTGCTCGCCCGGGTGCGGGGCCAGCTGCGGGGCTGGCGCGTCGCCGACCGTGGCGAGACGGCCGCCCGCCGGGGCGCGCGCGACGGGGAACTCACCCTCTCCGCGGAGAAGGGATACCTGCGCGAAGCCGGCAACCTGCTGTTCCACCTCGCGCTGGTGGGGCTGCTCGCCGCGGTCGCGGTGGGCAAGCTGTTCGGCTACGAGGGCCAGCGCATCCTGGTCGCCGACGGTGAGGAGTTCTGCACCAGCTCGCCGGCGGCGTTCGACTCCTTCCGCGCGGGCAACACCCTCGACGGCACGGGCCTGACTCCGATGTGCATCCGCGTGAAGGACTTCTCCGCGGACTATCTCGACAACGGCCAGGCGGAGATGTTCACCTCGAACATCGACTATCAGGCGGGCGCCGACCTGGCGACGAACACCTGGCGCGAGGCCCAGCTGAAGGTCAACCACCCGCTGCGGGTCGGCAGCGACCGCGTCTACCTGCAGGGCCACGGTTTCGCGCCGTCCTTCACGGTGACATGGCCCGACGGCGAGACCCGCACCGAGACGCTGCAGTGGCGACCGGACGACGCGACCACCTTCCTCAGCAGTGGTGCGATGCGGTTCGACCCGCCGGGCGGAATGTACCCGGATGCCGACGAGCGGCGGCGCAACCAGATCGCGATCGAGGGGCTGTTCGCGCCCACCGCGGTGTTCCACGGCAACCTGTTGTCCTCCGGCTACCCGGCGCTGACCGATCCCGCCGTCGCGATCGACATCTACAAGGGCGACACGGGCCTGGACACCGGCACTCCGCAGTCGCTGTTCTCCCTCAACGGCGAGCTGATCAACCAGGGCCGGCTCGTCAAGCAGGACCGCGTGAACCTGTATGCGGGAGAGAGCGTGACACTCGCCGACGGGACGCAGATCCGGTTCGACGGCGCGACCGACTTCGTGAACCTGCAGGTCTCCCACGACCCGGCGCAGACGTGGGTGCTGGTGTCGGCCGTCACGATGATGGCGGGGCTGCTGGTGTCGCTGCTGATCAAACGTCGCCGCGTCTGGGTGCGGGTCTACCCGGCCGGTACAGTGGCCGACGGGGAACGACGTACCGTAGTAGAACTCGGTGGTCTCGCCCGGACCGACCAGGCCGGATGGGGTGACGAGTTCGAGCGTCTGACCGGCCGACTGCTCGGCGACGACACGACCGCACGTGCGAAGGCAGCACAGGAGAAGAAGGCATGACCCTCAACGAGACCCTCGCGCAGTACAGCGACTGGGCGTTCGAATCGGCGTTCGCGGTACTGGTGCTCGCGCTGGTGCTGCTGATCGCCGAGTACGCGTCGCACCGGGCCGACCTCGTCGCCGAGCGCGAGCGCAAACTCGTCGCCGTGGGCGCGGCGGCCGAGCCGCCGCCGGTGCCGGCCGGGCCGGGCCGGGTCGAGGAGGTGGGGGGCCGGACGCTGTCCGAGCGTCTCGGCAACATGGGGCGCGCGCTCGTCGTCGTGGTGGCTGCCCTGCAGGTGACGTCGATCGTGCTGCGCGGGCTGTCCACCGAGCGCTTCCCACTCGGCAACATGTACGAGTTCGTGGCCATGGCGTGCGCCGCGGCGGTGCTGTTCGGGCTGGTGGTGCTGCGCAAGCCGGCCTACCGGATCATGTGGGTCTACCTGCTCGTGCCGGTGCTGATCCTGATGTTCCTCGCGGCGACCGTGCTGTACGCCGACGCCGCCCCCGTCGTGCCCGCCCTGCAGTCGTTCTGGCTGCCCATCCACGTGACCATCATCAGCGTCGGCAGCGGCATCTTCCTGGTCTCCGGCGTCGCCAGCCTGCTGTTCCTGCTGCGCATCCGGTTCCCGAAGGGCGAGGAGGGCCGCGGCGTGTTCGGCCGGATCGCCGAACGCCTGCCCGACGCGCAGACCCTGGACCGTCTCGCCTACCGCACCACCATCATCGGGTTCCCGCTGTTCGGTGCCGGCATCATCCTGGGCGCGATCTGGGCCGAGGCCGCGTGGGGCCGGTTCTGGGGCTGGGATCCCAAGGAGACCGTCTCCTTCATCACCTGGGTGATGTACGCGGCGTACCTGCACGCCCGCGCGACGTCGGGCTGGCGCAACACCCGTGCGGCGTGGATCAACGTCGCCGGGTTCGTCGCCATGCTGTTCAACCTCTTCATCATCAACATGGTGGTCTCCGGTCTGCATTCGTACGCCGGCCTGAACTGATCTGTTATCGTCCGCGTCGGCCGGGCCGTGGGGGACCGGGGACGGGGGACGACAGCGTGGTGCCGCAGGAGGGCGAGCGGGCAGGGGCAGCACAGCCGTCGGCGCGGGATCTGGACGCGTCGCTGCTCGTGAACCGGGTACAGTCGGCGCCCGCGCGGGGGTGGCGTCGGGCCGTGTACCGCGGCACCGGCGGGCGCATCGATCCGGGCGACGGCCGGCGGGACCGGCAGCGGCGTGAGTTGACAGAGCAGGTGCGCGGACCGCTCCGGGGCTGCTACCGGATCGCACTGCTGAGCTTGAAGGGCGGGGTGGGAAAGACCACTACCACGGTCACGCTCGGATCCACGTTCGCGTCCCTGCGAGGCGACCGGGTGATCGCGGTGGATGCCAACCCCGACCGGGGAACGCTCAGCCAGAAGGTCGCCGACCGGACCTCGGGGACGGTGCGCACGCTGCTGCGCGACGAGGCGAGCATCCGCCGCTACGGCGATGTCCGGGCCCACACGGCACAGAATCGGCATCGGCTCGAGGTGCTGGCCTCGGACAGCGATCCGGCCGTCTCGGAGGCGTTCAGCGCGCGGGACTACGAGCGGACGCTGGCAATCCTCGAACGTTTCCACACGATCGTGCTCACCGACTGCGGCACCGGACTGATGCACTCGGCGATGCGGGCGATCCTCGAGAACGCGGACACACTGGTGGTGGTCAGTTCCGGCTCGGTGGACGGTGCGCGCAGCGCCTCGGCGACGCTGGACTGGCTCGACGCCCACGGCTACCGGGCCCTCGTGGCCCGTTCCGTGGCTGTGGTCAACGCCGTGCGGCCCCGGTCCGGCAAGGTGGACGTGGACCGGTTGGTCGAGCACTTCGCGCGGCGCTGCCGCGCCGTCCACGTGCTGCCGTTCGATCCGCACCTCGAGGAGGGCGCGGAGGTCGACCTGGCCCGACTGCAGCCACGTACCCGGCGGGCGCTGCTGGAACTGGCGGCGGGGGTTGCCGCGGACTTTCCGCGCCGACGTGACCTCGGCGAGCGCAGCGACGGGGGATGACCCTGGGCGAGCGCAGCGACGGGGGATGACCCTGGGCGAGCGCAGCGACGGGGGATGACCCCTGCGAGCGCAGCGAGGGATCACTCCGGCGCGAGCGCAGCGACGGAGCGGGCGCCGCGGCCCGAGGTCAGTCTCCGGGGTCCTGATCGGGGCCGGGGGTGCCGTCGGTGGACCTGCGACGGAACTCCCGGTCGACCTTCCAGAGGAAGTCCGGGTCGTCGTCGGGGCCGATCACGCGGGTGGGCTGGGAGCGAAGTCCGGGACCGAACGCCTTCCACAGCAGCACCGCAATCGTGAGGGCACCGACTATGGCCAACAGGTAGAGCACCACGCACCTCCTCGCCGCGAGCAGTCCGCCGGCGTTTCCGCGGCCGGCCGGGCCTGCTCCTTCAGTCTATTCGTTGTGACGAGGGTGCCGGTGCGCCCCGGGTCCCCGATGCGGCGTGGGCCCGGGTCAGCGGGTGGCTTCGGTGGTGAGGGAGCGCAGCAGCGCCAGCACCTCGGACTCCCGGAAGCGGCGGTGCCCGCCCGGGGTTCGCAGCGAGCCGAGCCGGCCGGCGTGGGCCCAGCGGGTGACCGTCTTCGGGTCCACGTGGAACAGCGCCGCGACCTGGCCGGGGGTCAGCAGTGATTCCTTCGCGCCGTTGAATGCGGGTGCGCTCATCGATGGTCCTTCCGGGTGTTTCGTCTCGTTCGGATCGTCGTGGCCATGTTGACACCGAATACCCTGGTTGCTCGAACGGTCTACGGTTGGTAAAGCGGAAGTAATAGACAAAACGGACGGTCGACCAGATGGGCCGCGGCGCGCGGCGGTTACCCTGGACGGGTGAGTGAAGCATCGCAGAACCGTCCTGACCAGCCCGGAAATCCCGGCCGGCCCGGCAACGCCGGCACCGACAGAGGCACCCTGGCCCGGGACGTCGCCCTCTACTCGCTGGCCCGGCTGGGCCTCGTCCTCGTGCTCGCCGTGGTGATCCTCTACCTTCCCCGCCTGTTCGGGGTGGAGATCCCGTTGCTGGTCGCCGCGCTCTTCGCGGTGCTGATCGCGCTGCCGCTCTCGCTCGTCGTGTTCGCGCCGCTGCGCCGCCGGGTGAACGCGGGCATCGCATCCGTCGACGCGCGCCGACGCGCCGACCGGGCCGACCTCCAGTCCCGGCTGCGTGGCGAGGATCGTTAGGTGAGCGAAGGCGTCGTCGACCGCAGTGCGTCGCGGGAGTGGGTGGATCGTGCCGTCCAGCTGATCGAGGCCGACTCCCAGCGCAGCGCCGACACGCATCTCCTGCGCTATCCGCTGCCTCCCGAGTGGGGCGTGCAGCTGTACCTCAAGGACGAGTCCACGCACATCACCGGCAGCTTGAAGCACCGGCTCGCGCGATCGCTGTTCCTCTACGCCATCTGCAACGGCTGGGTGCGTGCGGACACCCCGATCATCGAGGCGTCGTCCGGCTCGACCGCCGTCAGCGAGGCGTACTTCGCGAAGCTGCTCGGCCTCGACTTCGTCGCGGTCATGCCGCGGAGCACCAGTCCGGCCAAGGTTGCGCTCATCGAGGCGCAGGGTGGGCAGTGCCACTTCGTCGACCGGCCGCCGGAGATCTATGCCGAGGCGCGCCGGCTCGCCGCCGAGCTGGGCGGTCACTACATGGACCAGTTCACGCACGCGGAACGAGCCACCGACTGGCGCGGCAACAACAACATCGCCGAATCGATCTTCACCCAGCTGCAGCTCGAGGAACATCCGATCCCGGAGTGGATCGTCGTCGGCGCCGGCACCGGCGGCACCAGCGCCACCGTCGGCCGGTACATCCGGTACCGCCGGCACCGTACCCGGCTGGCCGTCGTCGATCCCGAGAACTCCGCGTTCTACGGCGGGTACGAGACGGGATCGGCGGACTACACGACGGGCATGCCGTCGCGGATCGAGGGCATCGGACGGCCCCGCGTGGAGCCGTCGTTCGTCGGGCAGGTGGTGGATCGGATGATCCGGGTGCCGGACGCCGCCTCGATCGCCGCGATGCGTCACGCGAGCGAAGCGCTGGGCCGCCGCGTCGGGGGCTCGACCGGGACCAATCTCTGGGGTGCGTTCGGCCTGATCGCGGCGATGATCGCCGACGGCCGGCACGGCAGCGTCGTCACCCTCCTGTGCGACGGCGGGGAACGCTACGCGGGTACCTATTTCGACGACGGGTGGGTGGCCGGGGAGGGTCTGGACCTCGCCGGCCCGACCGCGACGCTCGAGAAGTTCGCGGCCACCGGCAGATGGGCGGCCTGAGCCTCGCCGCCCCGGACCCTACGAGTCCGTAGCCTACGGGTGCGTAGGTTCGGTATCGTGAGGACATGGAGCGCCCCGCCGTGTCCCTGGACAACTACGAAGCCGTGTACGACTTCTACCTCGGGCACCGGCAGAGCCGGCCCGTCGCCCGGGCGGCCTACGCCCTGCTCGCCGCTCGGTATCGCCCCCGGGTGTGCTGCGCCGGGGACGTCCGCGATCGTCTCCGCGAACTCGTGCGGGGCGGGACGCCCCTGCTGATCGTCGCCAACCATCTCACCCACAGCGATCAGTACGTCCTCGCCGCGACGGCGTGGCGCTCGCCGCTGCGCCCGGTGATCGGCAGGACTCGGGTGCTGGCGAAGGACGAGCTGTTCGCCGACGAGTCACGACGCCGCAAGGTCGACATGATGGGTGGGATCCCGGTTTTCCGGGCCAAGAACCACGGCCTGCGGGCGGTCTCCGACGCCGGACGCCGGATGATGGACGTCTCCGCCGCCCGGCTGCATCGCGGCGACAGTGTCGCAATCTTCCCGGAGGGCACCTGCAACGAGGGCGACCCCACGCGGTTGCAGCCGCTCGGGACCGGCATCGGCCACATCGTCCGCCGGGCGCGCGACCTGGGGGCGCAGCCCGCCCTGGTGTGCGTCGGGATCGGATACGGGCCGGACAAGGACCCGTCGCGTCCGGCGAGTGTGTTCCTCACCGGCCCGGTCACCGACCTCGACGGCAGGGTCCGTGACGTCACGCGCCTGGTGCAGGACGAACTACAGCGTGCCGTGGACGCTGCCGTCGCGCGGTACTGATCGGGTGGCCGGACCCGTCCTGTCAACTTGTCTTGACGTTCGCCGGTTGTCAACGTAAATTGACGGCATGACCGAGGCCACCACGCTCGCCGCCGCCGCCGGAAGCCCCGATCCCGCGGAGGGGCTGCGGGCGGTGCGCGCCCTGCGCCGGTTGCTCGAGCGGCTCGAGGCGATCCAGGTCGACAACGCCCGCCGGCAGGGCTGGTCGTGGCAGGCGATCGCCGATGCGCTCGAGGTGAGCAGGCAGGCCGTCCACCAGAAGTACAACCGGAAGCGTGGGTGATCCGCCGTGTTCGAACGATTCACCGCCGGCGCGCGAGCCGCCGTCGTCACCGCGCAGGAAGAGGCCCGGGAGCTGGACGCCCGACGGATCGAGCCGGCCCACCTGCTGCTGGGCGTCCTCGGCACCGCGGACACGACGCTCCGTGACCTGCTCGCCGACCTGGGTCTCACCGCCGGGACCGTGCGCAGCGAACTGGTCCGGGACGCCGGGATGCTCGGCGACGAGGACGCCGCCGCGCTCGGCGCCATCGGCATCGACCTCGATTCCGTCCGGGCGAGGCTCGAGGAGAGCTTCGGCGAGGGCGTCCTCGATCGGGGACCAGGCGGCGGCCGGCGGGGACCGTTCGCGCGGCATCTGCCGTTCCATCCTGCCGCGAAGAAGTCCCTGCAACTCGCCCTGCGGGAAGCTCTCGCGCGGCGGGACCGCGTCATCGGCTGCGAGCACCTGCTGCTCGGAATCCTGCGCTCCGACGACGATCGTGCCCGCACGCTGGTCGAGTCACACGTCCCCCGCAGGGTCCTGCGCGACCGTCTGCGTGACTACCGGGGCCGGGCGGCCTGACCGTCCGGGATTCGCGACGGCGTCCCCGGGGGCCGGATGTGGAACAGTGTCGGCATGATCAACTTCCTGGTCCGGCTGGTCCTCAACGCCGTCGCCATCTGGCTGGCGGCCCAGTGGGTCTCCGGCATCGACTTCACGGGATCCGGCACCGGCGCCACCGACGAGATCATCGCCCTGCTGGTGATCGCGCTCGTCTTCACCGTCGTCAACGCATTCGTCAAGCCGCTCGTGCAGTTGCTGTCGCTACCGCTGCTCATCCTGACGCTGGGTCTGTTCACCCTCGTCGTGAACGCGCTGATGCTCCTGCTCACCGCATGGCTGAGCGAGTTCACCGACTACGGTCTGACCGTCGAGGGCTTCTGGACCGCGTTCTGGGGCGCCCTGATCATCTCGATCGTCAACTGGGCGCTCGGCCTGCTGGTGCCCGACCGGAAGTGAGGTTTGCGGGCGCGACCGCTCAGGCGACGAACAGCGCCGCCGCGGTCGCGACGGCCCAGGCCAGCATCGCCACGCCCGAGTCCCGCAGCGCCGGGATCAGGTGCATACCGAGACCACCGGATCGCACCGGTGCGTGGGCACGCACCGCGAACGGCAGCGCGAGCAGGCCCGCCAGCGCCCACGGCGTGCGCGCCACCAGGGCCAGCGACGCCACGAACGGCACGGCCAGCAGGATCAGGTGCAGCGTCCGGGTCCGCGGGTCGCCCAACCGCACCGCGAGCGTGCGCTTGCCCGAGACGGTGTCGGTGGGGATGTCGCGCAGGTTGTTGGCCACCAGCACCGCGCTCGAGAACGAACCCACTGCCACCGCGCACGCCAGCCCGACCCAGTCGATCCGGCCGGCCTGCACGAACTGCGTGCCCGACACGGCGACCAGCCCGAAGAACACGAACACCGCGACCTCGCCGAACCCGCTGTAGCCGTAGGGACTGCGGCCGCCGGTGTAGTACCAGGCGCCGGCGATGCACACCGCACCGACCAGGAGCAGCCACCACGCGCTCGTGAGCGCCAGCGCGATCCCGGCGATCGCGCCCACTCCGAAGCACGCGAACGCGGCCCGCTTGACCGCGGCCGGCGCCGCCGCGCCCGAACCCACCAGCCGCAGCGGACCGACGCGGTCGTCGTCGGTCCCGCGGATGCCGTCGGAGTAGTCGTTGGCGAAGTTGACCCCGACGATCAGCGCGAGCGCGACCACCAACGCCAGCAGCGCCTTCCACCACACCGCGCCGTCGAGCGCGGCTGCGGCGCCGGTACCGGCGACGACCGGGGCGATCGCGTTGGGAAGTGTGCGCGGACGGGCGCCTTCGAGCCATTGACCAGCGGTTGCCATGCGTCGATCCTGCCATCGAGCGAATAGGGCATCCCGCCGGGCCGAGGAGACGACCGAGGGAGATGACCGATCCGCCCGCTCGGCCGTGACGGGTCGACCTACGAGAACCGGGCGACCAGCGCCCGCCGGTCCACCTTGCCGGGGCCGCGCAACGGCAGGGCGGGGACGACGTACAGCGCCCGCGGGGCCGCGGTGACGTCCAGCGAGGCGCTCGTCCAGGCTCGCAGTTCGTCGAGGGTGGGGGAGGCGCCGGCCTCCGGGACGACGACGACCGCCACCCGCTGGCCGAGCCGCGGATCGGGCAGGCCGATCACGGCGCACTCGCGGACCGCGGGGTGCTCGAGCAGGACGGCCTCGACGACCTGCGGCACGACGGTGAGGCCGCCCGTGGAGACGGCCTCGTCCAGGCGCCCCAGGATGCGCAGGATCCCGTCGGCGAGTTCGCCCGCGTCGTCCGTGCGGAACCAGCCGGGCTCCGCGAACGCCGGATGATCGGGCAGACCACGGTAGCCGCGGGCAAGGGTGACCCCGCCGAGCCACACCCGGGACTGCGCGTCGACCCGGACCGTGGTCCCGGCCAGCGGGACGCCGTCGTACACGCACCCGCCGCACGTCTCGCTCATCCCGTAGGTGCGGACCACGGTGATCCCGGCGTCCCGCGCCCGGCGCAGGGCCGGAGCGGGCGTGGCGGCACCGCCCAGCAGGATCGCATCCAGCTCGGCGAGAGCCGCGACGGCGGCCGGGTGATCGAGGGCCTTGATCAGCTGGGTGGGCACCAGCGACGTGTAGCGCCGTCCTGCGGGCATCGCGGCGATCGCCGCGGGCAACCGGACCGGATCGAAGCCGCCGGCGACGTCGATCACCACGGGCCTGGTTCCCGCCAGCAGGCCCCGCAGCAGCACCTGCATGCCGGCGATGTGGTGGGCGGGCAGCGCCAGCAGCCACGAGCCGGGCCCGCCGAGACGCTCGTGCGTGGCGTCCCCGCTGGCCCGCAGCGCTGCGGCGGTCAACTGGGCGCCCTTCGGGGTGCCCGTGGTGCCCGAGGTGGCGACGACGAGACCGATGCCGTCGTCGACGGGTTCGCCCGGGCGCAGGGCCCCGGTCAGTCGCCGGATCTCCCGGTCGTCGGCGGCCGGCACCGGGAGCAGGGCCGGTCCGTCGCCGTCGAGCATGCGCCGGAGTGCGGGCAGGACCGCCTGCACGGCGTCGCCGGAGGGGACTGGCAGCACCTCGAGGTTCATGTGGCGGGGCCGGTGAGGGGCCATCCTCCGGTCTCGAGGTGCCGGCGCACCCGATCGATGTCCTGTTCGAGCGGCATCTCGTTGGTGATCTTCGTGATCAGCACGGCGATGTCCGTCTTCGAGATGGGCAGGTCCCCGTCGTCGACGAGGGCGTGCGCGACCTGGTCGACCTCGTCCTCCGACAGCCGCCGGCTGAGCAGCGCGAACAGCGGCACGTAGTCCTGTTCCGGCACGCCCTCCGGATAACCGGCACGCAGCCATTCGATGATGGAGGTGAGGAACGGCGGAAGCGTCACGGGGGCACCTCCTCAGTCCGTCCCGTCGTCGCCGGTCACCACGGTCCCGTCCTCGGCGACCACCGGCCAGCCCCCCGCGGCGAGGTGCCCGGCGACTCGTTCGAGGTCCTCCTCCGACGGTTCCTCGTGGAGCACGCCGGCGATGATCTGCTTGAGCGTGTCGTAGTCGACGTGGCGCTCGGGATGCTCGTGGGCCGTGGCGATCGACATCTCGCACACTTCGGCGATCTCCTCGTCCGTCAGACGCCGGCGCAGCACGGCGAGCAGCGCGAAGTGATCCTTGGCCGGGATGCCTTCCGGGTAGCCGGCACGCAGCCAGTCGAGGACCGAACGGAGCGAGTACTTGGACAATGTCGTTCTTTCGTGGGACGGACGGCGGGGCGGTGGCTCAGAAGAGGTCGAGGCCGAAGGTGCTCGACAGGAAATCCGAGGCCAGCAACAGTATCCCCGCGACGATCGCGATCAGCACGACGGCGAAGCAGACGACGGCACCGGCGATGCCGAGCGGGTTCGGCCGGGCCTGCTCACCTGCGCGACCCGCCACGAGCGAGCGCATGCCGAGCGCGAAGACCGCCGGCAGGCCCGCCCCGAAGAAGAGGCCGACGAGGACGACCTGCCACAGCGAGCTCAGGGTGTTCGTCAACAGGGTCACGGGCGTCCCTCCGTGGGAGTGGTCGGTGCGGCCGGCACGTCCTCGGGCGCCGGGGCCGGGGCCGGGGTCTGCGCGGGAGCGAGCTTGCCGTCCCACTCCGCGGTGACGTTTGAGGCGTCGATCGGCTGCCGGCGCGAGCGCACGTACATCAGCAGCGACAGCGCGCACAGCACCGCGAACACCACCACCACACCCGGCAGGCCGCCGATCAGATGGGCCAGCCCCCAGCACAACGCGCCGACGAGAGCCGCCGACGGCAGGGTGATCAGCCAGGCGACGGCCATGCGGCCCGCGACGCCCCAGCGCACGTTCGCCGAGCGGGTGCCCAGACCGGACCCCAGGATCGACCCGGTCGCCACGTGGGTGGTCGACAGGGGCAGGCCGAAGTGGCTCGAGGTGAGGATGATCGCGGCCGACGACGACTCGGCCGCCATGCCCTGCGGGGGTGCGATCTCCACCAGCCCCTTGCCGAGCGTGCGGATGATGCGCCAGCCGCCGAGGTACGTGCCCAGGGCGATCGCGACGGCGCAGGAGAACTTCACCCAGAACGGCATCTCCGCGTCGGCGGTGATGCTGCCGTGCGCGACGAGCGCCAGGAAGATCACGCCCATCGTCTTCTGCGCATCGTTGGTGCCGTGCGCGAGCGAGACCAGCGAGGCCGAGCCGATCTGGCCGATGCGGAAGCCGTGACCGCGCGTCTCGTCGGGCACCGCGCGGGTGATGCGGTGCACGGACCAGGTGCCCACCGTGGCGACGAGGGCCGCGACCACCGGCGCCAGCAGCGCCGGAATGATCACCTTGCCGATCACTCCGTCCCACACCACGCCGCCGATTCCGAGCGACGCCAGGGCCGCGCCGATGAGGCCGCCGAACAGCGCGTGCGACGAGCTCGACGGCAGGCCGAACAGCCACGTCGCGAGGTTCCAGAGGATGCCGCCGACGAGACCGGCGAACACGATGAGCAGCAGGGCCTCGCCGCCGGTGCTGTCCAGGTTCACGACGCCCTTGGCGACCGTTGCGGCGACCTCGACCGACAGGAACGCGCCGACCAGGTTCAGCGAGGCGGAGAGGGCGACCGCGACCTTCGGTTTCAGGGCGCCGGTGGCGATCGATGTCGCCATCGCGTTCCCGGTGTCGTGGAAGCCGTTGGTGAAGTCGAATGCGAGGGCAGTGACTACCACCACCAGGAGGACGACAAGCTCTGCGGTCACATCTGCCGATTGTGAGGTAGCCGGTGGGTAAAAGTACAGCGACGGGTCGGTGAACACCGACACCTCGACGGTTCCGCCGGTGGCAGGGTGCCCGCGGCGGTTCCCCGCTGTGCGGAGATTCACTCACCGATCGGTGTGTGACCGACTTCACCGCAGGTCTCACTGACCGGGAATCCCACGTCGCGGCCTCCGCGGCCCTGGCTAGCTTTCGCCGCACCACCCCTCCCGCGCCGACCGCCGGACAGGGGTTGCTGTGACGAAGGAGACACCCGACCTTGAACAAGCACACACTCGCCAGGACCGTGCTGGCGCTCACGGCCTCTGTCGCGTTGCTCTCGGCCTGTGCCGGCGAACGCGGCGCCGACCCGTCGGGCGGGGCCGGCACCGGCGGCACCGGAGCCGCCGCGGCCGACACCCTCACGGTGGACAAGTTCGGCACCCTGGACTCGCCGTGCGGCGAAGGCGACGCCACGGGTGCCACCGACCAGGGCGTGACCGACACCGAGATCAGGATCGGCTACGGCGACGACCGCGGCTACGCCAAGAGCCCCGGCCTGAACAAGGAGATGTCCGACGCCGTCTCCGCGATGATCGACTGGTGCAACGCCCAGGGCGGCATCAACGGGCGCACCATCGTCGGCACCGACTACGACGCCGCGATGACCCAGGCCAACTCGGTCATGCAGGATGCGTGCCGCTCCGAGTTCATGATGGTCGGCCACGGCTTCGCGATGGACCAGACCGCCGAGCAGACCCGCGTGGCCTGCAACCTCGCGGCGGTGCCCGGGTTCACCGTGTCCCCGGAAGCGGCCAACGGCCCGATGACCTACCAGGGCGTGCCGTTCCCCGTGGACTACGCCAACGGCTCGGCCTGGTTCCAGCTGGCACAGCTGCGACCGGACCTGAAGGACAAGTTCGACCTCGTCGGCAGCACGATGCCGACGATCGTCACGTCCCTGACGAAGGTGCGCTCGATCGCCGAGGCCGCGGGGTTCGAGCTGAAGAACTGCGGCGTCACCATCAACTACGACGGCGAGGCCAGCTACGTCCCGTTCGCCGAGAAGTTCAAGGAGTGCGGCGTCGAAGGCCTGTGGACCTCCCGGTCGCCGGTGCCGAACGAACTGAACTTCTTCAAGGCACTCGGACAGGTCGGCATCGATCCCGTCCTGATGGGTGAGGCCACCTGGTACGGCGAGACCGTCAAGGAGGCCAACGCCGGGGGTCTGCTCGACAACCTGTACGCGGGCATGGGCTTCCAGATGCTCGAGAACGCCGACAAGGTGCCGGCCGTCCAGCAGTACGTCGACCTCGTCGAGGAGCAGGGCGGCAAGACCGCGTTGCTGGGCATGCAGGCCACCTCGTCGTTCCTGCTGTGGGCCACCGCGGCGAAGGAGTGCGGGTCGGACCTGACCCGGCAGTGCATGATCGACGAGCTCTCGCAGATCCACGAGTGGGACGGCGGCGGTCTGCACGCCGTCACCGATCCCGGCGCCAACATGCCCGCCAAGTGCGGCCTGATGGTCTCGCTGAAGGGCGACGCGTACACGCAGGCGTTCCCGCAGTCCTCCGGCGAGTTCGAATGCAACGACGAGTACCTCGTCGCCACCGCACCCGAGACGTGGGGCACCGAACTCGGTCCCGACCGGATCGCCACCAAGTTCATGAACCCGAACGTGCTCGCGCCGCAGGACTGACCGGCCTGCACCGACCGGCGGGGCGGTGCCCGCGCGGCACCGCCCCGCCTCCACACGACCGGTTCTCTACCGACAGGGCTTCACCATGAACACATTCGTGACGTTCACGATCCTGGGCCTCGTGCTCGGGTCCGTGTACGCGATCGCGGCCTCCGGGCTCGTTCTGACCTACAACACCTCCGGAATCTTCAACTTCGCGCACGGCGCCCAGGCGATGCTCGGCGCGTTCCTCTACTGGCAGCTCACGGCCGGCTGGGGGCTGCCCGTCCCGCTGGCCCTGCTGGTGGTGCTGTTCCTCGCGGGGCCGCTCATGGGCCTGGCGCTGTACGTGGTGATCATGCGGGGCCTGCGGGACACCGCCGAGGTCACCAAGATCGTCGTGACCGTCTCGATCATGCTGGGGATGCTGTTCCTGTCCCAGTGGTTCTGGCATCCCGAGAAGCCCCGCTCGCTGGGCATGTTCTTCGGCGACGACACGGGGATCCGGGTGCTCGGCGCGTTCGTCCGCGTCCACGAGATCCTGTGCGTGCTCGCGGCCGTGGGGATCGCGGTGGGATTGCGCATCCTCTTCCAGCGCACCCGGACCGGCGCCACGATGCGCGGCGTCGTCGACGATCCCGACCTGCTGCGCCTCAACGGGCACAACCCCGAACGGATCGCGGCGTTCTCCTGGGCGCTCGGCTCCACGCTCGCCGTCCTCGCCGGCGTGCTGATCACCCCGATCAGCGGCGGCAGCCTCGAGGCCAACATGCTCACCCTGCTCGTCATCGACGCGTTCGCGGCCGCCATGTTCGGCCGGCTCAGCTCGATCCCGCGCACCTTCGTCGGTGCCCTCGTCCTCGGCCTCGCCGGCGCCTACCTGATCGGCTACGCCCCCTCCTCGTGGGCGTGGACGTCGAATCTGCGTGTCTCGCTGCCCATGGTGGCGTTGTTCGTGGTGCTGATCGTGCTGCCCCAGGACCGGCTGCGCGGCGCGGCGATGCGCACCCGCGAGCGCTACCACGTGCCGAGCGTCCGCAAGGCCGTGGTGTGGGCGGTCGCTCTCGTGGCCATCGTCTACCTCATCCGCCTGCTCATGGTGGAATCCGCGATCACCACCTTCACCCTCGGCATGACCTTCGCGATCGTCGCGCTGTCGCTGACCCTGCTCACCGGGTACGCGGGGGAGATGAACCTCGCCCCGCTGTCGTTCGGGGCGATCGCCACGATCGTCGTGTTCCACTTCGGGATCACCGGCACCGGACTCGACCAGCGGCTGACCGTGTGGGGTGTGCTGCTCGCCGTGGTCGTCACCGCGCTCGTCGGCGGGCTCGTCGCGCTCCCGGCGCTACGCCTGCGCGGCCTGTACCTCGCGCTCGCCACCATGGCCTTCGGCGTGTTCGTCTCCAACATGGTGCTGCGCGACACCACCGAACACGAACTGTTCGGCGTCGAGTTCTCGATCTTCACGGGCGGTTCGCTCGTGATCCCGCCGCTGCGGATCGGCCCGCTCGACCTGCAGGACGAGACGACGTTCCTCATGACGGCGACGGTGCTGTTCGCGCTGCTCGGTGTCGGGGTCGTCGCCCTGCGCAACAGGGGCTACGGACGTCGCCTGGCGGCCATGAAGGACAGCCCCGCCGCATCGGCCATGCTCGGGCAGAACCTGATCACCCTCAAGCTGAGCGTGTTCATGCTCTCGGCCGCCATCGCCGGACTCGGCGGTGTGCTGATGTCGAGCGCCACCGGTGCCGTCGCGGGCGAGAACTTCAACATCATCGTGAGCCTGACCCTGCTCATGCTCACCGTCGTCGCGGGCATCGGGTACGTCAGCGGCGCGCTGTTCGGCGGTGTCATGGCCGGCGTGGGCTTCGCGGTCATCATGGTCTCGTTCAACAACCTCGCCAAGACGCAGCCCGAACTCGAGGGCCTGTACCTCCTGCTGGGCAACATCGCCGCCGTCAGCCCCGCGCTGATCGGTATCGGGGTGGGTCACAATCCGTCCGGCAGCGTGCACCAGATGGTCGAGGGCTACCGCCGTCTGCTCTCCGCCCGGCCGGTGCTGTACGGCGGCGGCGCGGCGATCGCGCTGCTCTACGTCCTGGCCCTGACGGGCGTCCTGGGCAACTGGTGGTTCGCGGCCCTGACCATCACGATCGTGTTCCTGCTGCCCGTCGTCGGCGAGTGGCTCATGCCCGGTGCGGTGCTCGGCGCCGACGAAATGGAACGGCGCCGCACCACCCCGCCCGAACTCGTCGGTCTCGACGAGCCGTACACGGCCGAGGGGCGCTACCGCCTCGACCGGGAACTGGGCCTGCCCGCGGCGCGGCCCACCCCGGCGGCGCCCGAATCGTCCGCGAGCGTCGCGAAGGAGCTGAGCGCGCATGTCTGACACCCTGCTCGAGACCCGGGGCATCACGGTCCGGTTCGGCGGGCACACCGCCGTCGACGACGTGAGCATCAGCGTCGCCGCGGGCACCGTGACGGGGCTGATCGGCCCCAACGGTGCCGGCAAGACCACCCTGTTCAACACCGTCACCGGACTGCAGAAGCCGACCGCCGGGCAGGTGTTGCTCGACGGCGTCGACCTCACCCGCGCCGCGCCCTACAAGCGCGCCCGGCGCGGACTGGCCCGCACCTTCCAGCGGCTCGAGCTGTTCCTGTCGCTGTCGGTGCGCGACAACCTCCGGGTCGCCGGCGACATGCACCGCACCGCGACCCGTGCGCGGCACGACATCGACGCCGAGACCGACCGGCTGCTCGACCTGACCGGACTCACGGACGTCGCGGACATGGACGTCTCCGACATTCCCACCGGCCGCGCCCGCGTCGTCGAGGTCGCGCGGGCGCTGATGACCCGGCCGCGGGTGCTGCTGCTCGACGAACCGGCGTCCGGACAGACGGAACAGGAGACCGACGACTTCGCGGACCTGCTGTGCCGGCTCGCGGACGACGGCCTCGGGATCTGCCTCGTCGAGCACGACCTGCCGCTGGTGATGCGGGTGTGCTCGCGCATCCACGTCCTCGACTACGGCGCGCTCATCGCCTCGGGCAGCCCCGAGCAGATCCGCAACGACCCCGCGGTGATCGCCGCGTACATCGGAACCGAGGAGGTGGCATGAACGCCCCCGTCACCGATCTCGTCGACGTCTCCGGCGACGAGCCGACCCCGTTGCTCGAACTCGTCGACGTGCGGGCGAGCTACGGACCCATCGAAGTGCTGCACGGGGTGAGCCTGACGCTGCAGCCGGGCTCGGTGGTCGCCCTGCTCGGGCCGAACGGCGGCGGCAAGACCACGACGCTTCGGGTGTGCTCGGGCGTACTGCCCGTCGAGCACGGCGAACTGCGCGTCGCCGGCCGCGTCGTCAACGGTGTCGACGCCGCCGCGCTCGCCCGGCTCGGCGTCTGCACCATCCCGGAGGGGCGGGGGATCTTCCCCAACCTCACCGTCCGGGAGAACCTGTGGGTCGCCACCGGCACCGGCGTGTCGCTCGAGGATCTCGAGACCGTCGCCTACGAGCGCTTCCCGATCCTCGGGAAGCGACGCGGCCAGCTCGCGGGGTCGATGTCGGGCGGCGAGCAGCAGATGCTCGCCCTGTCCCGCGCCCTGGGCACCGATCCCACCGTGCTGCTGCTCGACGAACTGTCCATGGGGCTCGCCCCCCGGATCGTCACCGAGATGTACGACATCGTCGGCCGGCTCGTCGAGGACGGGTTGTCGATCCTCGTCGCCGAGCAGTTCGCGCGGGCGGTGCTGCCCATCGCGACGTCGGCCGCGCTGATGCTGCAGGGCCGCGTCGTGCGGATCGGTGAGCCCGCCGACATCGAGAACGAACTTTCGACCAGTTATCTAGGAGGATGACCATGACCGCACTCACCGAGGAGCGGCGCGCCAAGTTCCGGCAGGACGCGGCGGAGCTGAAGCTCGACACCGGATCCGCGAAGGGGGACGGACCCGCACGAATCGGCGGGCTCGTGCTGATGATCGGCGGTGCCGTCGCCGCGTTCGTCGTCTACTTCGCCTCGCTCACCCAGGCGGACCTGCGCAACATCGCGTCGTACCAGATCCTCGCCACGGCGTTGCTCATCGTCGCGATCCTCGGCGCCGCGCTGTACGTCGCCGGCGCGATCGCCCGGGTGCTGAGGCTGTGGCTGCTGCGTCAGCTCTACGAGTCGCAGGCCCACACCGAGCAGATCGCGGCCGCCCTCGAGACCCGCCGCTGACGCGGCCGGTGTGTCCTTTGGGCTGCCAGGGCAGCCCAAAGGACACACCGCTCAGCGGGTGTCGCGGCGCAGGGGGTGATCGGCCGGGATCTGCACGAGCACGATCGGGATGCCGTCCGGATCCGCGATCCACAGTTCGTGCAGTCCCCACGGCTCCTGCCGGGCCTCCCGCACGATGGGGACGCCCTTCGTCACCAACTCGGCCTCCGCGTCGTAGACGTCGCGCACCTGCAGCCACAGTGCGCCCTCGAAGTGCTGCGGCCGGGCGCTGCCGCCGTGCGCGGCCACCTCGAGGAGCGACTGACCGGCGAAGAACACCGTTCCGCCGGGATACTCGCGGTAGATCGCCAGACCCAGGACTTCGCCGTAGAACCTCAGGGCGACGTCGTAGTCCGACGGCCGCAGGATCGTCCGGCCGGCGAGAATCTCCATCTCACCCGTCCTCGACCGGTCTGGCCTCGTGCCCGCGTCGCCCGTGGGTGCGGCGGTCCTCCTTCATCTCGGCCTCGAACAGATGCCGGCGGCCAGCGACCAGCTCGTCGCGCACCTGCCGGTCGAGCTCACGGAACTCCGTCCAGTAGCCGTCGTCGAAGTCCTCCACGATCTGGAAGGTCCACCGCCCCTCGATGACGTTGCGTCCGACCATCTCCGTCCGGACCCGGTCGGCGAGTTCGCGGTGACCGGCTTCGGCGAGCTTGTCGACGGCGTCGCCGAGCAGCAGGTCGGCGCGGCCCATCAGCTGGTGGAAGGCGTACAGGTTGCCGCGGGCCTGCTCGACCGTCTCGAGCGCCTCGGAGAGTTTGCCGGCGGCCGCGACCGTCTCGTCGGAGACGCCGGCGGGGCGGATGTGGTCGGGGAGTGGTTGCTCGCGATCCGTCATGGTCAGGAGTGTGCCCGATTCGGACCGTTTCAATCGGGACGTTCTCGCGACGAGCGGGAGGTTGGCGTGCACTGCACTCGGACGACGAGGCGACAACCTCCCGCTCCGCGCGGGCAACTTCCGCTCAGTAGTGCCAAGGGTAGGGCGACCAGTCGGGTTCGCGTTTCTGCAGGAACGCGTCGCGGCCCTCGACCGCCTCGTCGGTCATGTACGCCAGCCGAGTGGCCTCGCCCGCGAACAGCTGCTGGCCGACGAGCCCGTCGTCCTGCAGGTTGAACGCGTACTTGAGCATGCGCTGGGCCTGCGGGGACTTGCCGTTGATCTTCGCGGCCCATTCGAGCGCGACGTTCTCGAGCTCGGCGTGGTCGACGACGCGGTTGACCGCGCCCATGTGGTGCATCTCCTCCGCCGTGTAGGTCTCGCCGAGGAAGAAGATCTCGCGGGCGAACTTCTGCCCCACCATCTTCGCGAGGTACGCGCTGCCGTAGCCGCCGTCGAAGCTGCCCACGTCGGCGTCGGTCTGCTTGAACCGGGCGTGTTCCCGGGACGCGAGCGTCAGGTCGCACGTGACGTGCAGACTGTGCCCACCGCCGGCGGCCCAGCCGTTGACGAGGGCGATCACGACCTTCGGCATGAACCGGATCAGCCGCTGCACCTCGAGGATGTGCAGCCGGCCCGCCCGGGCCCTGTCCACGGTGTCGGCGGTCTCGCCGTTCGCGTACTGGTAGCCGCTGCGCCCACGGATCCGCTGGTCGCCGCCGGAGCAGAAGGCCCAGCCGCCGTCCTTCGGGCTGGGGCCGTTGCCGGTGAGGAGCACGGCGCCGACGTCGGACGTCATGCGGGCGTGGTCCAGCGCCCGGTACAACTCGTCGACGGTGTGCGGACGAAACGCGTTGCGCACCTCCGGCCGGTCGAACGCGACGCGGACGGTGCCCTGCGTGACGTGCCGGTGGTAGGTGATGTCGGTGAGGTTCTCGAACCCGGGTACGGGCCGCCACAGCTCGGAATGGAAAGTCACCCGTCGACCATAGAACTCCGATGCGCCACCGCGGCACCGACGTCCTGCCGGAACACCGTCCTGCCGGAACACCGTCCTGACCGGAACACCGTCCTGCCGGAGCACCGTCGTGCTGGAACGCGTTACCGTGCAGGCATGAGCGAGCAGACGGACAGCACGGTGGACGCCGAGTACGAACATCACGGCGGGTTCCCGGTGTACACGCCCGTGAAGGCCGGACCGAACTTCGGCCGCCTCGTCGAGGCCCTGCGGCGGCTGCAGGATCTCGCCGTCTCCACCCATCTCCCCGACGACGTAGTCGACCGCGCCATCGAGCAGGCCGAGGCGCTCGGGGACCTGCTCGAGCCGCACGTCGTGCCCGAAGGCCGGTCTCCGGCCGGCTTCAACGTCGACCTGCCCGGCCGCGGCAGCCTGCTGATGCTGCCGTGGATGCTCGAGAAGTTCGATGCCGAGTCGGTTCGCTCGCGGGGCACGTTCCGGGTCTATCACCGCGGCGGCAACAGCGCGGCGCACGGCGGAACCCTGCCACTGCTGTTCGACGACCTGTTCGGGATGGTCGTCCACGCGGCCGGTCATCCCATCGCCCGCACCGCCTACCTGCACGTGAACTACCGCAAGATCACTCCGCTCGAGACCGAACTCGTCGTCGAGGGCCGGGTCGACCGGGTCGACGGGCGCAAGTTGTTCTGCTCGGCCGAGCTGCGCGACGTCGACGGCACGCTGCTCGCCGACTGCGAGGCCCTGATGGTCCAGTTGCGGCCCGGCCAGCCGTGACCGCCGCGGCTCTGCCGCCCCTCGACGAGATCCTCGATGCCGCCGTCGTGGTGTCGCTGCCCATGCGGGTGCGGTTCCGCGGCATCACCGCACGTGAGCTCGTGCTCGTGCGAGGTCCCGCCGGCTGGGGAGAATTCGGGCCGTTCCCCGAGTACGCCGACGAGGAGGCCGCCCACTGGCTGCGTTCGGCCCTCGAATCCGCGTGGCTCGGGCCTCCGGCTTCGCGCCGGGACACCGTCCCCGTCAACGCCACCGTCCCGGCCGTCGGCCCCGGCGACGTACCGCAGATCCTGGCCCGGTTCCCCGGAGCCCGCACCGCGAAGGTCAAGGTCGCCGAACGTGGACAGGACCTCGCGCAGGACGTCGCACGGGTGCGGGCCGTGCGCGAGCTGGTGCCGAACGTCCGCGTCGACGCGAACGGCGGGTGGAGTGTGGACGAGGCCGTCGTGGCGCTCGGGGAACTCGTCGCCGACGGCCCGCTCGAGTACGCCGAGCAACCCTGCGCGACCGTGCCCGAACTGGTCGAGTTGCGTCGCCGCATGCCCGACGTGCCGATCGCGGCGGACGAGAGCATCCGGCGCGCCGAAGACCCCCTGAACGTGGTCCGGGCCGGCGGCGCCGACGTGGCGGTGGTCAAGGTGGCCCCGCTCGGCGGGATGCGACGGCTGCTGACACTGGCCGACGAGCTGGCCGGGCACGGCGTGCCGGTGGTGGTGTCGAGCGCACTCGACTCGGCCGTCGGAATGGGGGCCGGACTGGCCGCCGCGGCCGCGCTGCCCGCGCTGCCCTACGCGTGCGGACTGGGCACGGGCGGGTTCTTCACCGCCGACGTGGCAGCGCCACGGACGATGGCCGACGGGCAGCTCCCGGTGGGACAGGTGACGCCGGATCCGGCGCTCCTCGACACGGTGCGAGCCGACCCCGAACGGACGCGCTGGTGGTTCGACCGGGTGCGGCGGTGCCGCGCCGCGCTCGACTAGGTGCGGCTCGGGTCGTCGTATATCGTTCCGGGCGTTCGTACTCACGAGTCACATTACGGAGGCAGTGGAAGTGGTTGCAGCTCTGGATGATGCCCTGCTCGGCGCCGACAAGGTCCCGGCGGTCGTCGCCGACGTCGAGGCGCTGATCGACGCCGAGGTGGCGGACAAGAAGGGCGCGTCGGGTCTCGCGCTCAAGGCCGGTTACGCGGCGGTGACGAAGCTCGGCCCGTCGATCGTGCCCAGCGCCGTCGAGGGCCTGCTGCCGGAGTTCGTCGCCAAGATCCAGCCGTTCTGGCAGGACTACGCCGGCAACGGTGACTTCGCCGACTACCTCACCGCGCGCGGCGAGACCGTGGCGGACTCGCTGCTCGGGGTGACGGACGCGCGCATCGCGGCCTCGTCGCGCACGGCGATCAAGAAGGTCTACGACAAGCTGCGTCCGTCGGCGCAGAAGCACGTCGTCGAGGCCCTGCCCCGCGTGGGCGCGCTGGTGCAGAAGCACGCCGGCTGAGACGTCGACGGCGCCCTTCCGGTCCCCGCACACAGGGCCGGAAGGGCGCCGCCTCAGTACGCGGCGGCCCCGTACTTCCAGTACCCGCTGAACGTCACGGCCGACTTCTCGAGGCCCCGTTCCCGCACGAGGTGACGGCGCATCGCCGTCACCAACCCGGACTCTCCCACGACGAATCCGTAGCCCGGCCCGTCCGGCAGCTCCGCGGCGCGCACCGCGTCGAGCACCTGCGCTCCGGGCCGCACATCCGTCCGGGTCACCGGATGCACACGGGTCCGCGGTCCCGTCACCAGGTTCTGCGCCGCGACGTCCTCGAGGTGGGAAACCTCGACGAACACCTCCGTGACCGTCGCGTCGTTCCGCTCGGCCGACGAGGCGAGGATCCCGGCGATCGCCGGCAGCGCACTCTCGTCGCCCACGACGATCTGCCAAGTCGCCCCGGCCGGGCGGTGGAACATGATGCCCTCGTCGAGCAGCGCGAGCGCCGCACCCGGTTCCGCTGTCCGCGCCCACGCCGACGCCGGTCCGGTGTCGCCGTGGGTCGCGACGTCCACGACGAGTTCCGCTCCGGGCCCGTAGCGGCCGCAGCCCGCCTCCCGGTAGTCGCGCACCGTGTAGTTGCGCAGGATCGGACGTATCTGTTCCGGCATCGCCTGCATCTGCGGCCACCAGCTGTGGTCGGCGGCTCCCGGCAGGGTCGGCGCGTGCCGGCCGGGACCGGGCAGGAACATCCGGAACCACTGGTCGAACCCCATCGGCGCGAACCGGGCGAGTCCGTCGCTGCCGACGGTCACGCGCACGAAGCTCGCCCCGAGTGGTTCGGCCGCGAGGACGTGGGCGGTGACGATCTCGCGGGTGGCGGGCGGCGTCCGGGTCGTGGTGCGCGCAGCCATACATAACCTCCGTCCCGAGACGCCGGGCGTCGTCGGCGACACTCGGTCGACGATAAAATCAGCGGAGGCTAACCTATCATTCGGGTCGATCGAGGTGGCGCACCCGCGGTGTCAGACCCCACTCGTTCCGCCCCAGCCGGCTCGCCGGTGCCAGAGCCGCCACGTCCGGCAGCCCGTCCTCGGCCAGTACGTCGGCCCGGACCGACACGGCCACCACGTCGCCCATCACCACGAAGCAGTCCCCGACCTCGATCACCCGGTGCAGAGTGCACTCGATCGCCGCCGGCGATTCCGCGACCCGGGGTGGATGCACCCGCTCGCTGCGCTCGGGCCGCAGGCCCACGGTCGCGAACTCGTCCACGTCGTGCGCGAATCCCGCCGACGTCGCGTTCACCCGTTCCATCAGCGGCACGGTCGCGACGTTGATCACGAACTCGCCGGTCTCCTCGATGTTGCGGACGCTGTCCTTGCGCCCCACCGAGGTGAACTGCACCACCGGCGGGTCCACGGCGGCGACGGTGAAGAAGCTGTACGGCGCGACGTTGGGCACACCGTCTGCGGACACCGTCGACACCCACGCGATCGGCCGCGGCACGATCGTGGCGGTCATCAGTCGGTAGAAGCGGCCGGTGCCCAGCTCGCCGGGATCGAAGACGGTGCGCATCGGCCCATTGTCGCTGTGACCCGCGTCCCGCGCCGCCCGGGGGACCGGGGCGCGCCGCCCGGGGGACCGGGGCGCGCCGCCCGCCCCGCACTACTCTGGGTTCCGTGAACCCGTCCACCGCCCAGGCCACCGCCGTCGTCGACGAACTCGCCCGAGGGGGCGTCCGCGACGTGGTGCTGTGCCCCGGCTCCCGCAACGCACCGCTCGCCTTCGCGCTGCAGGCCGCCGACAATGCGGGCCGGTTGCGGCTGCACATGCGCATCGACGAGCGCACCGCCGGATTCCTCGCGATCGGCCTGTCGGTTGCCTCCGGCCGTCCGGTGCCCGTCGTGATGACCTCCGGCACCGCTGTCGCCAACCTCGCGCCGGCCGTGCTCGAAGCCAACTACGCCCGGGTGCCGCTCGTGGTGCTCAGCGCCAACCGGCCCTACGAGCTGCTCGGCACCGGCGCCAACCAGACCGTCGAACAGCTCGGCATGTTCGGCACCCAGGTCCGCGCCACCATCAGCCTCGGCCTGGCCGAAGGGATCGAGCAGAACAGCCAGTGGCGCTCCGCGGTCAGCCGCGTCCTCGCCGCCGCCCGCGGCACCCGCTCCGGCAACGCCGGTCCGGTCCACTTCGACATCCCGCTGCGCGAGCCGCTCGTCCCGGACGTGCACGCCCAGGGCCCGGGACCCGAGGGCCGCCCCGACGGCAGCGCCTGGACCACCACCGTGCACGCCACCCTCGACGTGCCGATGGACCTCGACATCACCGCCGACACCGTGGTGATCTCCGGGCACGGCTCCGCCTACCGGCCCGAACTGTCGGCACTGCCGACCGTGGCCGAACCCACCGCGCCGCTCCACGGTGTCCCGCTCCATCCGATGGCGCTGCCGCATCTGAAGCCGCGGCAGGCGATCATCACCGGCCGGCCCACGCTGCACCGGCCGGTCTCCAAGCTGCTCGCCGATCCGTCGGTGGCGGTGTACGCCCTCACCACCGGACCGCGCTGGCCCGACGTGTCCGGCAACGTCCTCGCCACCGGCACCCGCGCCGTCGTCACCGGCCGGCCCGATCCGGCCTGGCTGGAACGCTGCCGGAACCTGTCCGCCCACACCGACAAGGCCGTGCGCGCCCAGCTCGACGCCCATCCGAAGCCGACCGGCCTGCACGTCGCGGCGACGGTCACCGACGCGCTGCGGGAAGGGGACCAGCTGCTGCTCGGGGCCTCCAACCCGGTGCGCGACGCGGCGCTGGTGAGCTACCCGCGCGACGGGGTGCGCGTGCTCTCCAACCGGGGTGTCGCGGGCATCGACGGCACCGTCTCGACCGCCGTCGGCGCCGCCCTGGCCTACCCGCAGGGCCGCACCGTCGCCCTGATGGGTGACCTGACGTTCCTGCACGACGCGTCGGGGCTGCTGATCGGCACCGCCGAACCGCGACCGCAGAACCTGACCGTCGTCGTCGCCAACGACGACGGCGGCGGCATCTTCGAGCTGCTCGAGCAGGGCGACCCGCAGTACGCCGGCGTCTTCGAGCGGGTGTTCGGCACCCCGCACGGCATGGACCTCGCCGCGCTGTGTGCCGCGTACCGGGTACCGCACGAGCGGGTGGACCTTCCCGCACTGACCGCCGCGCTGGCCGACCGGGCCGAGCTCCCCGGCGGTATCCGGGTGCTCGAGGTGATCACCGACCGTTCCGGCCTGCGGGAACTGCACGCGGCCGTGCGCGCCCAGCTGTGACGGACGCATGAGCGGAATCGACAGGGCACGCCGGGCGGTGCTCGGCGTCGCGATCGGCATCTCGGTGCTCGCCGTGATCCTGGTCCTCGCGGCGTGGCGCAACGACCATCTGATCGCCTCCGACATGGGCACCGCCACGGCAGAGGTGCTTTCCGCCGGGTCGCTGCGCTCGGCGATCAGCTTCGTCACCCCCGACGGTGTCACCCACAATCCCGAGCTCGGTGTGCTGTATCCGACGGGACTCACGGCCGGGCAGCGGATCGCCGTCGAATACGCCCGCAGCGACCCCGACCTCGTGCGGGTCACCGGCCGCGACGCCCGGGTCGCCCTCGTGCCCGCCGCCTCGCTGATCGTGGTGACATGGCTGGTCGCGGCCCCCGTGCTCACGTATCTCCGGCGGCGCAGCGAGGCGCGCGCGTAGCGGTGCAGCCGGGAGGATTCGCCGGAACTTCGCCCGGCGGACACCTCGACCACCCCGCCCGGACCGCCGCCACGGCGATGCTGGGCCGGTGCGAGTAGCCATCGTCGCGGAATCCTTCCTCCCGAACGTCAACGGCGTCACCAACTCGGTGTTGCGCGTGCTCGAGCACCTCGACCGCCACGGCCACGAGGCCCTGGTCGTCGCTCCCGACACCGTCGCCGGTCTGCCGCCGGCGCCCGCCCATCACGACGGCATCCCGGTGCATCGGGTGCCGGCGGTGCACGTGCCGAAGGTCAGCTCCCTGCCCGTGGGGCTGCCACAGCCCGCGCTCACCGGCATCCTGCGCGGATTCGCACCCGACGTCGTGCACCTGGCGTCGCCGTTCCTGCTCGGTGCCGGCGGCCTCGGCGCGGCCCGCAGGCTCGACCTGCCCACCGTCGCGGTCTACCAGACCGACGTCGCCGGATTCGCGTCCAGCTACGGTCTCGGCCTCGCGGCCCGGGCCGCCTGGCAGTGGACACGCCGGATCCACCGGGCCTGTGACCGCACGCTCGCGCCGTCGACGGCCGCCGCCGCGGACCTCGCCGCGCACGGCATCCCCCGGGTGCACCGCTGGGCGCGGGGCGTCGACACCGCACGCTTCACCCCGGCCCGGCGCAGCGACGCGCTGCGCCGGGCCTGGTCGCCGGACGGCCGGCTCGTGGTGGGTTTCGTGGGCCGGCTCGCCCCGGAGAAGCACGTCGACCGTCTCGCGGTCCTGTCGGCCGACCCCCGCTACCGGCTCGTCGTCGTCGGGGACGGCCCCGAACGCGCCCGGCTCGAGACGGCCCTGCCCGGGGCGGTGTTCACCGGCCACCTCGGCGGTGACGCCCTGGCCGACGCCTACGCGAGCCTCGACGTGTTCGTCCATCCGGGCGAGCACGAGACGTTCTGCCAGGCCGTGCAGGAGGCGCTCGCCAGCGGCGTCCCCGCGATCGCGCCCGACGCGGGCGGCCCACGCGATCTCGTCGCGCACTGCCGCAACGGCTATCGGCTGCCGGTCGACGGCTTCACCGACCTGCTGCCGGGCGCGGTCGGCGCACTCGCCGACCCGGTGCTGCGCGCCCGGTTCGGCGCGGCCGCGCGGCGCGGTGTGCTCGGCCGCACCTGGCCCGCGGTGTGCCACGAACTGCTCGGGCACTACGAGCAGGTCTGCTCGGTCCGGCCGGGCACGCTGCGGCGCAGCGCGTAGCGGTAACGTCGGCACAGCGCGTAGCGGTAACGTCGGCACAGCGCGTAGCGGTAACGTCGGCACAGCGCGTAGCGGTAACGTTTCGACCGTGGCAACTACTCACGGGTCGCGGGCCTCGCTCGCGAAGGATCCGCGCGAGGTCGCGTCGATGTTCGACGGCGTCGCCCAGCGATACGACATCACCAACACCGTGCTCTCCTTCGGGCAGGACCGCAGCTGGCGACGAGCCACCCGGGCGGCGCTGGACCTGCGGCCGGGGGAGCGCGTCCTCGATCTGGCCGCCGGCACCGGGGTGTCGACGGTGGAACTCGGCCGGTCCGGTGCGTGGGTGGTGGCCACCGACTTCTCCACGGGAATGCTGCAGGCGGGCGCGTTCCGGCAGGTGCCGATGGTCGCGGGCGACGCGATGCGCCTGCCCTTCGCCGACGCGGTCTTCGACGCCGCCACCATCTCCTTCGGGCTGCGCAACGTCTCCGACTTCGAGGCCGGGCTCCGCGAGATCGCGCGGGTGACCAAACCCGGCGGCCGCCTCGTGGTGTGCGAGTTCGCCACACCCGTCTCGGCTCCGCTGCGCGTGCTCTACCTCGAGTACCTGATGCGGGCACTGCCGCGGGTCGCGCGGACCGTCAGCAGCAACCCCGACGCGTACGTCTATCTCGCCGAGTCGATCCGGGCGTGGCCCGCGCAACCCGAGCTCGCCGAGCGGATCCGGGCCGCCGGCTGGCGGTCGGTGCAGTGGCGCAACCTCACCGGCGGGATCGTGGCCCTGCACCGGGCGGTGCGCTGACCGGACGCGGCTCAGGCGAAGAGCGGTCGGCGGTCCCAGCGCAGCGACGCGCCGCCCCCGGCCCGCCACGCCCGTGCGACGACATCCTCGTCGCGCTCGGTGACGAGGTTGCCCATCACCCGGACGGCCACCGTCATCAGCGACGTCGAACTCATCCCCACAGGCCCGGTGGCCGGCAGAAACCGCGGCAACGTCAGCAGCCCGGCCAGTCGCCGGGCTGCGGAGAACGCCCGCCCGTAGCGCTCGCGCAGCAGGGCCGGCCACAGCTGCGTGAGATCGTCCGCATCCAGGACGCCGGCGACGAGCCGCCCACCCTCGAGGCCGTAGTCGATGCCCTCGCCGTTGAGCGGATTCACACACGCCGCGGCGTCGCCGACCAGGGCCCAGTTCGGGCCCGCCACACCGGACACCGCACCGCCCATCGGCAGCAGCGCCGACGCCACCCGGGTCGTCTCGCCGAGTCCCCACTCGCCGCGCCGCTGCGACGCATACAGCTCGATCAGCGGGCGCAGCGACCCGACGGCCGGCCGCTTGGAGGTGGCGAGCGTGCCCACGCCGATGTTGACCTCCCCGGTGCCGAGGGGGAACACCCAACCGTAGCCCGGGTGCAGCGTGCCGGCGTCGTCGCGCAGCTCCAGGTGCGACGTGATCCACGGGTCGTCGCTGCGGGGGGAGGTGGCGTAGGCGCGGGCCGCGACCCCGTACGCGGTGTCGCGATGCCACTGCCGGCCGAGCAGCCTGCCCAGCGGAGAACGGACCCCGTCCGCCACGACGAGTCGTTCGCACCCGACGGTGCGCGGACCGCGCGCGGTCGCGAAGGTCACCGCGGTCACCCGCGTTCCCTCGCGCTCGACGGCGACGGCCTTGGTTCCCTCGGCGGCCGCGGCGCCCGACTCGAGGGCGACGCGGCGGATCCGGTCGTCGAGTTCGGTGCGTGGCACGGCGCTGCCCTGGGCCGGGAAGGAACCCGACGGCCACGGAAGTTCGAGGCTGCGACCGAAGCCTTCGAGCCGCAGGCCCCGGTTGACGGTGCGCGTGCGCACCCAGTCGCCGAGGCCGAGGCGGTCGAGTTCGGCCACCGCCCGCGGGGTCAGGCCGTCGCCGCACGTCTTGTCCCGGGGGAAGGTCGCGGCATCGACGAGCAGTACGTCGCGGCCGGCGCGGGCCGCCCAGGCGGCGGCCGCCGACCCGGCAGGACCTGCGCCGACGACGAGCACGTCGGTACGGTCGGGGAGCTCCGGAAGGTCGGGCCGCGGTTCGGACCCAGCGTGTTCTGCCACCACGGCTCCATCCTTCCAGGTACGGCTTCGGTGCCTCGGGGAGGTAGCCGACCGGCGGAGCGGCTAGGTTCACTACCGTGGAGCCGATTCGACAGCGGACAGCGGTAGCCGGGTCGACAGAACAGGATGGGTACCTCATCGTGAGCACTGAAGGGGCGGCGCAGTCCGCCGGTCCGTCCGGCGCGACGTCGGACACGGTGGTGGCCGGGGTGGACCTCGGCGATCCGGTCCTGGCGGGCGCCGTCCGGGACGGTCTCGCCCGGGTCGAGGAAGTGCTGATCTCCGAGCTCTCCGACGGCGAGGACTTCCTGACCGAGGTCGCACTGCATCTCGCCAAGGCCGGCGGCAAGCGGTTCCGTCCGCTGTTCACCCTCCTGACCGCCCAGCTCGGTCCGAAGCCGAACGATCCGGCGGTCGTGACGGCGGCGACCGCGGTCGAACTCGTGCACCTGGCCACGCTGTACCACGACGACGTGATGGACGAGGCCACCATGCGCCGGGGCGCACCCAGCGCGAACGCGCGGTGGAGCAACAGCGTGGCCATCCTCGCCGGGGACTTCCTGTTCGCGCATGCGTCGCGACTGGTGTCGACGCTCGGTCCCGCTGCGGTACGGACCATCGCCGAGACGTTCGCCGAGCTCGTGACCGGACAGATGCGCGAGACCATCGGCAGCGGGAAGGAACGGGACCCGGTCGAGCACTACCTGAAGGTGGTGTGGGAGAAGACCGGCTCGCTGATCGCGACGAGCGGACGCTTCGGCGGGACGTTCTCCGGCGCCGACCCGGACCAGATCGCGCATCTGGAGCGGCTCGGCGACGCCGTCGGCACCGCGTTCCAGATCGCCGACGACATCATCGACATCTCGTCGGCGTCGACGGAGTCCGGCAAGACCCCGGGGACGGATCTGCGCGAGGGTGTCCACACCCTGCCGGTCCTCTACGCCTTCCGTGAGACCGGGCCCGACGCCGATCGGCTGCGCGAACTGCTCGCCGGACCGGTCGAGGACGAGGCCGCCGTCGCCGAGGCCCTGGAGCTGCTGGCGCGGTCGCCGGGAATGGCGGCCGCGAAGCGGACGCTGGGCGAGTACGCGGACAAGGCCCGCACGGAACTGGAGTCGCTGCCGCCGGGACCGGCGAACGAGGCCCTGCGCCGGCTCGTCGACTACACGATCGCGCGCGTGGGGTAGGAACCCGGACGTCGGGAGGCCGCTGCAGCCGATGACGGCAGGGAACCCGCTCCCCACCCTGCTTCGTTGAATGCTGGGGCAAGATCGACGGGAAGAGGCGTGACGTGCACGGGAATGCGAACCGGCTGAAGACGGCGGGGCTCCTCATCGGGATGTCCGCCCTCATCGTGTTCATCGGCGCCCTGTTCCGCAACCCGACGATCCTGATCGGGTCGATCGTCCTGGCCGTCGGGATGAACGCCTACGCCTACTTCAACAGCGACAAGCTGGCGTTGCGGGCCATGCATGCCCAGCCGATCACCGAGGTACAGGCGCCGGTGATCTACCGGATCGTGCGCGAGCTGGCGACCACGGCGCATCAGCCGATGCCCCGGCTGTACATCAGCCCGACCAGCGCACCCAACGCGTTCGCGACCGGCCGCAATCCCCGCCATGCGGCGGTGTGCTGCACGTCCGGGATCCTGCAGATCCTGAACGAGCGGGAGTTGCGCGCGGTGCTCGGGCACGAGCTGTCGCACGTCTACAACCGGGACATCCTGATCTCCTCGGTGGCCGGTGCGATGGCGGCGGTGATCTCGGGGCTGGCGAATCTCGCGTTCTTCGCGAACATGTTCGGCAACCGCGACCAGGGCACGAATCCGCTGGCCCTGCTGCTGGTGTCGCTGCTCGGTCCGATCGCGGCGACCGTCGTCCGGCTCGCGGTGTCGCGTTCCCGCGAGTACCAGGCGGATCAGTCCGGCGCCGAACTCACCGGAGATCCGCTGGCGCTGGCCTCGGCGCTGCGCAAACTCGAGCAGGGCACCCGGGCGGCGCCCCTGCCCCCCGAGCCTCGGATCGCCGCGCAGTCGCACATGATGATCGCGAACCCGTTCCGTCCGGGGGAGCGGGTGAGCCGATTGTTCTCGACCCACCCGCCCATGGCGGAGCGCATCGACCGGCTCGAGCGCATGGCCCGCGGGGGCTGACGCCCGCACTGCCTACCGGACGCACCGCCTACCGCCCGCACCGGCTACCGGACGCACTGGTAGTCGATGCACTGCCTACCGGTAGTTGACGAACTGCAGCGCGATGTCGAGGTCGGCGTTCTTGAGCAGTGCGATCACGGCCTGCAGGTCGTCGCGCTTCTTGCTGGTCACGCGCAGCTCCTCGCCCTGGATCTGCGCCTTGACACCCTTGGGTCCCTCGTCGCGGATCAGCTTGGAGATCTTCTTGGCGTTCTCGGTGCTGATGCCCTGCACCAGGGACCCGCTGATCTTGTAGACCTTGCCGGACTGGGTGGGCTCGCCGGCGTCGAAGGACTTCAGGGACAGATTGCGCCGGATCAGCTTCTCCTTGAACACCTCGAGGGCGGCCTTGACGCGTTCCTCCGTGTCGGCGGTCAGGGTGATGGACTCTTCGCCGCTCCACTCGATGCCCGCCCCGGTGTTGCGGAAGTCGAAACGGGTGCCGAGTTCCTTGGCGGCCTGGTTCAGCGCGTTGTCCACCTCCTGGCGGTCGACCTTGCTCACCACATCGAACGACGAATCAGCCACGTGCACTCCACTTCGGATCGGTTCTGTACGGGTTGCCGCCCCGACGCTATCGGGTGGCGCAGTGCCGCTGTCCACCCGGTTTGCACAACAGGGGGGTGTGCGTTGTATTGTTTCAAACGCGCCAGGGACACGGTCCCGATCGCGCCCGGCAGGTTGCCCGAGCGGCCAATGGGAGCGGACTGTAAATCCGTCGGCTTACGCCTACGTAGGTTCGAATCCTACACCTGCCACCGGAACGGCCCCGATCCGAACGGATCGGGGCCGTTCTGCGTTCGCAGACGTTCCGGTACCGACCAGTCGCCGGGTTTCGGCGGGCGCAGACTTCAGAGCGCCTCCGGGTGTTCGGCCGAGGGGTGAAAAAGTCGATTTACGGCCCCTGAACTGGCGATTTTGTTCCTGCAGAGGAGTGTGTGTAATCTTTTGGAGGCCGCAGCGAGCAGAGATGCTCACGGTGGTCGCGCCCCCTTAGCTCAGTCGGCAGAGCGTTTCCATGGTAAGGAAAAGGTCGACGGTTCGATTCCGTCAGGGGGCTCGCTGGATTGTGGTGCCGCCGTTGTTCGCGACACTCGACACCGAGGCGGTGTAGCTCAGTTGGTAGAGCAAACGACTCATAATCGTTGCGTCGCCGGTTCAAGTCCGGTCACCGCTACCACAGTTGAATGAACCACCCTGATCGTCGTTGATCAGATTGACGCGAAAGAAGGCATCCCGTGGCCTCCTCCACCGACGTGCGGCCGAAGATCACCCTGGCCTGCGAGGTGTGCAAGCACCGCAACTACATCACGAAGAAGAACCGTCGCAACGACCCCGACCGGTTGGAGCTGAAGAAGTTCTGCCCCAACTGCGGCACTCATCGCGCACACCGCGAGTCGAAGTAGTCGTACAGGGTCGACGTCGACGCGTGAGCTCCCCGCACAATCGCCCACGCCGGCCGGCGTCCGGGCGAAGTTGCGGGAGTTCTGCGTATGACGGGCACATTCGTGAGTGAAGAATCGGTCGTGGACGGCACCGAACAGGCCGGGATCCAGTTCGATGTAGCGGCACATGCGGCCTCGATGGTCGGTCACCACTATCGCGTCGAGGACTTCTACGAGGTCGGGCGGGAAAAGGTCCGCGAGTATGCGCGCGCCGTGCTGGACAACAATCCGGCACATCACGACGAGGAAGCGGCGAAGGGCCTCGGCTACGACGGCCTCGTCGCGCCCCTCACCTTCATCTCCATCGTCGGCATGATCGCCCAGCGCAAGCTGTTCGACGAGGTCGTCACCGGATACGACCTCAGCCAGATCATGCAGACGGACCAGCGGCTGGTGTTCCACCGGCCCATCCAGGTGGGCGATCGGTTGTTCTGCGACGTGTACCTCGACGATTTCCGTCAGGCTGCCGGCAGCGACATCATCACCACCAAGAACATCATCACCGATCAGCACGACAACCTCGTGATGACCTCGTGGACCACCCTGGTGGGCCGCACCGGTGGCGAGGTGGACGAGAACATCGCCCACGCAGTCAAGGATGTGATGATGCATGTCGCGCCGTAGGTTCGAGGACGTCGCCGTCGGTGAGGAGCTGCCCGTGCGGGTGGTGACGCTCACCCGTGGCAACCTCGTGAACTACGCGGGTGTGTCGGGTGATCCCAATCCGATCCACTGGAGCGACGAGGTCGCCAAGCTCGCCGGCTTGCGCGACGTGGTCGGCCACGGCATGCTCTCCATGGGCATCGCGGCCGGCTTCGTCACCGACTGGCTCGGTGACCCAGGGGCGGTGACCGAGTACAACGTTCGGTTCACCAGTCCGGTCTACGTCGAGGCCCACCGGGCCGCCGAGGTGGAGTTCTCCGGCAAGGTCAAGTCGGTGGACGCGGACAGCAAGACAGCAGTGGTCGCGATCGTGGCGAAGTCCGAGGGACGTAAGATCTTCGGGCGGGCCACGGCAACGGTCCGTCTGGCCTGACCGGCCGGCGGATTGGGTTTGTCCCGGGGCTATGAAGTACACTAAGACTTCTGGGATCGCATAGCGCAGCGCGCTGCTCTCGAAGGCCGTAACGGCTCACGGGGTGGCGCGCATGTCATGTGGTCGCAGATGGGTCGATCGAGACGCCGGTTTTCCGGCGGAGGCATCGACCAGAGGGGCGTAGCTCAATTGGCAGAGCAGCGGTCTCCAAAACCGCAGGTTGCAGGTTCAAGTCCTGTCGCCCCTGCCCCCGGACGGCCAGCGACCGAGAGGAACGATGTGAGCGAGGAGCGCGGTAAGCGCGACGGCGGTACCGCAGGGACTTCCAGCCCTGAGGACGCCGGATCGGCGACCGACGCGACCCCCGGCGCTTCCTCCGCATCCGCTGCCCCCACCGGCAAGAAGTCCCCGCGGCGTTCCGCTGCTCCGGCGTCGACCGCGGTGGCGGCAGGTCGCCGGCCCGAATCGAAGCCGGCCAAGTCCGCCGCTCGCTCCGGTGCCCAGGGCACCGAGAACATCTTCAAGCGCCTGCGGCGCTTCTTCCGTGAGGTCCTCGCCGAGCTGCGCAAGGTGATCTGGCCGAATCGCAAGCAGCTGGTCACGTACACGACGGTCGTCGTGGTCTTCGTGGCGGTCATGACCGCGTTCATCTTTGGATTGGATCTGGCGTTCGTGAAGGGCGTCAGCTGGTTGTTCGGCTAGCGCGTCAGCGTGCCGGCAAATGTGATCGACGAGAGGAAAGTGCCCGGTGAGCACCCCCGAGAACGACTCCTACGAGCCCTCGGCCGAAGAGCGCGTTTCGGACGAGGTCTTTGTCGACGACTCCGTGACCGTGGACGCGGCCGACGAGTCGGCAGGGGAACCGGCCGACGAGACGGCCGGGGAACCGGCCGACGAGACGGCAGAGACGGGCATCGAAACCGACGAGACGGCCGGTGACGAGCCCGAGGCGCCCGCGGAGGCCCCGGCCGAGGAGGTCGATCCCGCGGAGGCCCTCGAGAAGCAGCTTCGGCTCGAGCCCGGCGACTGGTACGTCGTGCACTCCTACGCCGGTTACGAGAACAAGGTCAAGGCCAACCTCGAGACCCGCGTGCAGAACCTTGACCTCGGGGAGTACATCTTCCAGGTCGAGGTGCCCACCGAAGAGGTCACCGAGATCAAGAACGGCCAGCGCAAGCAGGTCAACCGCAAGGTCCTGCCGGGCTACATCCTGGTGCGGATGGAACTGAACGACGAATCGTGGGGCGCGGTGCGCAACACCCCCGGCGTCACCGGATTCGTGGGTGCCACCTCGCGCCCGTCGCCGCTGACGATCAAGGAGGTCGTGAAGTTCCTCCTGCCGCAGCAGGCGAAGAAGAAGCCCGCCGCCGCGACCAGTGCCGCCGAAGGCGCTGCGACCGCTGCCAAGCCCACCATCGAGGTGGACTTCGAGGTCGGCGAGTCCGTCACCGTCATGGACGGGCCGTTCGCGACGCTGCCGGCGTCGATCAGCGAGGTCAACGCCGAGCAGCAGAAGCTCAAGGTCCTGGTGTCGATCTTCGGTCGTGAGACCCCGGTGGAGCTGTCCTTCAACCAGGTGTCGAAGATCTGACGGTCCGACCCACTCAAACTTGCGATAGCAGTACGCAAGAACCACACCGAGCAAGAAACTAGGAATAGAGATGCCCCCGAAGAAGAAGAAGATTGCCGGGCTCATCAAGCTCCAGATCCAGGCAGGTCAGGCCAACCCGGCTCCGCCGGTCGGCCCCGCGCTGGGTCAGCACGGCGTCAACATCATGGAGTTCTGCAAGGCGTACAACGCGGCGACCGAGTCGCAGCGCGGCAACGTCGTGCCGGTCGAGATCACGGTCTACGAGGACCGCTCGTTCGACTTCAAGCTCAAGACCCCGCCGGCAGCCAAGCTGCTGCTGAAGGCCGCGGGTGTGCAGAAGGGCTCCGGCGAGCCGCACAAGACCAAGGTCGCGAAGGTCACCATGGACCAGGTGCGCGAGATCGCCAAGACCAAGCAGGAAGACCTGAACGCCAACGACGTCGAGGCCGCCGCGAAGATCATCGCCGGCACCGCGCGTTCGATGGGCATCACGGTCGAGGGCTGAGCGCAGCGCCGCTCGGGACCCGCAGGGCCCAGTGCCCGGCAGCAGTAATCCGTGGGAGGGCCGGCCAGGCTCGACAACCACGACCGAACCGTTCACCTTCCGGTGACAAGTTAGGACAGAACAATGGCAAAGCGCAGCAAGGCGTACCTCGCCGCCGCTGAGAAGATCGACGCCTCGACGCTCTACAGCCCCCTCGCGGCCGCTCGGCTCGCGAAGGACACCTCGTCGAAGAACTACGACGCCACCGTCGAGGTCGCCATGCGCCTCGGTGTGGACCCCCGCAAGGCGGACCAGATGGTCCGCGGCACGGTCAACCTGCCGCACGGCACCGGTAAGACCGCCCGCGTCATCGTGTTCGCGGTGGGCGAGAAGGCCGCCGAGGCCGAGGCCGCCGGTGCGGACGCCGTCGGCGCCGAGGACCTGATCGAGCGGATCCAGGGCGGCTGGCTGGACTTCGACGCCGCGATCGCGACCCCGGACCAGATGGCCAAGGTCGGCCGCATCGCGCGTGTCCTCGGTCCGCGCGGTCTGATGCCGAACCCGAAGACGGGCACGGTCACCCCGGACGTCACGAAGGCCGTCGCCGACATCAAGGGCGGCAAGATCAACTTCCGCGTCGACAAGAACTCGAACCTGCACTTCGTGATCGGCAAGGCGTCGTTCGACGACGCGAAGCTGGTGGAGAACTACGCTGCCGCGCTGGACGAGGTCCTGCGTGCGAAGCCGTCCACCGCGAAGGGGCGTTACGTCAAGAAGGTCACCATCGCGACCACCACCGGCCCGGGCATCCCGGTGGATCCGTCGCGCACCCGGAACCTCCTCGAGGACGCCGAGTAAGGAGACCGGTACCCGGTCTTCGCAGGCAACGCACGAACGGCCGGCACGGAACTGCTCCGTGCCGGCCGTTTTGCGTCGGCGCGTCCCGTCGGGTACGCTGGCTCGCGGAGTTCGGCGCGTGCCGATCTTCACCCCGATCATGTTCTACCCAAGACCGTTGGTCACCGGGTCCGCGTGCGGATTCGGTTGAAGGTCCGGGATTGCCCGGCGGCCCACGCAGGAGGACGAGGTAGGGGAGATACGACATCGTTCGCGATGCCGTCCTTCTCTCTGTACGCCCCGTGTGCCCTGCACCGGGGCGTTTTGCATTTTACGGATTTCGAGTGGAACTTCCCGAGCGGGAAAACGACTGTTACTGAGAGGAGGCGAAGTATGGCAAAGCCTGAGAAGGTTTCCGCGGTTGCGGAGATCACCGAGCAGTTCAAGGACTCGACTGCCGCCGTGATCACGGAGTTCCGTGGTCTGTCGGTGACCAGTCTGACGCAGCTGCGACGCGCTCTCGGAGAGGGTGCCACCTACTCCGTCGCCAAGAACACCCTGGTCAAGCGTGCCGCCGCAGAGGCGGGCGTCGAGGGCCTTGACGACCTGTTCGTCGGACCGACCGCCATTGCGTTCATCAAGGGCGAGCCGGTCGACGCTGCGAAGGCCCTGAAGACCTTCGCGAAGGACAACAAGGCGCTCGTCATCAAGGGCGGCTACATGGACGGCGCTGCGCTGTCCGTGGAACAGGTCAACCAGATCGCGGACCTCGAGTCCCGCGAGGTGCTGTTGGCCAAGCTCGCCGGCGCGATGAAGGGCAACTTGGCAAAGGCCGCCGGCCTGTTCAACGCTCCTGCCTCGCAGGTGGCCCGTCTCGCGGCCGCTCTGCAGGAGAAGAAGGCGGACCAGGAGTCTGCCGCAAGCTGATCCGCACCCTCGCGAATCACTGACCCACCCACCCCGCGCGCCCCGGCGCGTATCCCATCCGGTCGCGGATCAGCGACATGGGATCCACAAGGAAGGACCGCCACCATGGCGAAGCTCACCACCGAAGAGCTGCTCGACGCGTTCAAGGAACTGACCCTCCTCGAGCTCTCGGAGTTCGTGAAGGCCTTCGAGGAGACCTTCGAGGTCACCGCTGCCGCTCCGGTCGCCGTCGCCGCTGCCGGCGCCCCGGCCGCTGCCGCCGAGGCCGAGTCCGAGCAGGACGAGTTCGACGTCATCCTCGAGGGTGCCGGCGACAAGAAGATCCAGGTCATCAAGGTCGTCCGCGAGATCGTTTCGGGCCTCGGCCTGAAGGAGGCCAAGGACCTCGTCGAGGGCGCTCCGAAGCCGATCCTGGAGAAGGTCGCCAAGGACGCTGCCGACGCCGCCAAGGCGAAGCTCGAAGAGGCCGGCGCCAAGGTCACCGTCAAGTAAGACGAACGAGGCTGCCCGACCGCATCCCGGTCGAGCGATCCGGCAAGGCCGCTGCCCACGGATTCACGTCCGTGGGCAGCGGCCTTTTCGCGCATTCGTGACCGGTTCGGCGGGCACGCGGAATGCATCCGCGATAGGTTGACGTCAATGCCGCACGGGGACGGCAAAGACGCAGGTCATCACCCTGATCGACGGGTGTTATGCCCGAGTTGACCTGTGTTCTTACTCGCTAGTAGGATCCCGTGTCACAGGTAACACTTCGATGCGCTACAGTGACGCAATCCACAGTGGGGAACAGCATCGAGCCGTGCGGAGGTAATGGTGGGAGTCGAAGTAGCTGTCGAGGGCTTGACGAAGTCCTTCGGGTCTCAGCGGATCTGGCAGGACGTGACGTTGACCCTCCCGGCGGGCGAGGTGAGTGCCCTGCTGGGCCCGTCCGGCACGGGCAAGTCGGTGTTCCTCAAGTCGCTGATCGGTCTGCTGCGGCCGGAGCAGGGCTCGATCGTCATCGACGGCACCGACATCCTGCAGTGCTCGAGCAAGGAGCTCTACGAGATCCGCAAGCTGTTCGGGGTGCTGTTCCAGGACGGCGCGCTGTTCGGGTCGATGAACCTCTACGACAACGTGGCGTTCCCGCTGCGCGAGCACACCAAGAAGTCCGAGTCCGACATCCGCAAGATCGTGATGGACAAGCTCGAGCTCGTCGGTCTGCTCGGCGCCGAGGACAAGCTGCCCGGCGAGATCTCCGGCGGCATGCGCAAGCGCGCCGGGCTGGCGCGGGCACTGGTGCTCGACCCGCAGATCATCCTGGTCGACGAGCCGGACTCGGGACTCGACCCCGTACGGACCACCTACATCTCCCAGACACTGATCGACATCAACGCCGAGATCGACGCGACGATCCTGATCGTCTCGCACAACATCAACCTGGCGCGCACGGTGCCGGACAACATCGGCATGCTGTTCCGGCGCGAACTGGTGATGTTCGGTCCGCGTGAGGTGCTGCTCACCAGCGACGAGCCGGTGGTCAAGCAGTTCCTCAACGGCACCATGATCGGGCCGATCGGGATGTCGGAGGAGAAGGACGAGGCCACGATGGCGCAGGAACAGGCGCTCGTCGAGGCCGGGCATCACGCCGGTGGCGTGGACGACATCGAGGGCATCGTCCCGCAGATGAAAGCCACCCCGGGGATGCCCGAGCGGCAGGCGGTGCGCCGCCGGCAGGACCGGGTGCGGCACATCCTCCACACCCTGCCCGAGCCCGCCCAGCACGCCATCCTCGAATCCTTCGAGGAGAGCAACGGATCGCACGCGGCACCGGCGTATCAGGACCATTCCTACCGCGACGACGACACGCAGGTCATTCCGGCGTACCCCGGTGACGGGTACGACGAGTCCGCCCGCCACCACACCAGCTAGGAGAACACATGGGGGTCGGTTCGGGCACCAGCTCGTTCGTGCGTCCGATACACGGTGCACTCACCCAGGCCGGAAACATCGTCGAGTTGTTCGTCGACGTCGTGCGCAACCTGTTCCGCCGGCCGTTCCAGTTCCGCGAGTTCATCGAGCAGGCGTGGTTCATCGCGAGCGTGACGATCCTGCCCACCGCCCTCGTGGCGATTCCGTTCGGTGCCGTCGTCTCGCTGCAGACCGGGTCGCTGATCAAGCAGCTCGGCGCGGAGTCGTTCACCGGCGCCGCCAGCGTACTGGCGGTGATCCAGCAGGGCAGTCCCATCGTGACCGCGCTGCTGATCGCCGGCGCGGCCGGTTCCGCGGTCACCGCCGACCTCGGGTCACGCACGATCCGCGAGGAGATCGACGCGATGGAGGTGCTCGGTATCAACCCGGTGCAACGCCTCGTGGTCCCGCGCGTGCTCGCGATGGTGCTCGTCGCGCTGCTGCTCAACGGGCTGGTGTCCGTGGTCGGCATCGCCGGCGGCTACTTCTTCAACGTCATCCTGCAGGGCGGAACTCCGGGCGCCTACCTGGCATCCTTCTCGGCCCTGGCCCAGCTACCCGACCTCTACGTGGCCGAGATCAAGGCAGCGATCTTCGGTGTCATCGCCGGCGTCGTCGCGGCCTACAAGGGCCTGCACCCCGGCGCCGGACCGAAGGGTGTCGGTGAGGCCGTCAACCAGACCGTCGTCATCACCTTCCTCCTGTTGTTCTTCGCGAACCTGATCCTGACGATGGTGTACCTGCAGATCGTTCCGGCGAAGGGATCCTGACTCGATGACAATCGCAAAGGGCCGCGGAGATGTCATCTGGCTCCGCGGGCGCAGAATCGTGCGCGCTCCTCTCGACATGCTGGATCGGGCAGGCGACCAGATGTCGTTCTACGCGCGGGCCATCGCCTGGACCCCACGCACCCTCGTCCACTACCGCAAGGAGGTGCTGCGGCTGCTCGCCGAGGTCACCTTCGGCAGCGGCGCGCTCGCCGTCATCGGCGGAACCATCGGCGTGATCGCGATGATGTCGGGATTCACCGGCGTCGTCGTGGGTCTGCAGGGCTATGCCGCCCTCGAGCAACTCGGCTCCTCGGTGCTCACCGGCTTCCTGTCGGCATACGTCAACACGCGCGAACTCGCGCCGATCGTCGCGGCGCTGGCGCTGTCGGCGACGGTGGGCTGTGGTTTCACCGCCCAGCTCGGTGCGATGCGGATCAGCGAGGAGATCGATGCGCTCGAGGTGATGGCGGTGCCGTCGGTGCCGTTTCTCGTCACCGCCCGGATGATCGCCGGTTTCGTCGCCGTCATCCCGCTCTACATCATCGGCCTGCTCGCCGCGTACCTCGCGACACGCGTGATCAGCACGATGTTCAACGGGCAGTCGTCGGGTTCGTACGACCACTACTTCAACCTGTTCCTGCCACCGGAGGACGTGCTGTACTCGTTCGCGAAGGTGCTCGTCTTCGCGTTCTTCCTGATCCTCATCCACTGCTACTACGGCTTCAACGCCAGCGGTGGTCCGGCCGGCGTCGGCGTGGCTGTCGGCCGTGCCGTCCGCACCGCGATCGTTACGATCGCCGTGCTCGACTTCTTCCTCAGCCTCGCCATCTGGGGCACCTCCACGACCGTGAGGGTGGCCGGATGAACCCGACTCCCTCGACCCTCAAGCGGAGGGTCCTCGGCCTCATGTTCTTCGTCGTGCTGGGGTTGTTCCTGTTCGTCACGATCGCTATGTACAACAAGACCTTCAAGAAGGTCGTCGAGGTGGACCTCGTGACCGACGAGATCGGCAACGCGCTGCCGATGAACGCGGACGTCAAGGTGCGGGGGCTGATCGTCGGCGAGGTGCGCGGCACGACGGCCGAGGGCGGGACGGTGACCGCGCATCTCGCGCTCGAACCGGACAAGGCCGCCCTGATCCCCGCGAACGCGACCGCTCAGCTGCTGCCGAAGACGTTGTTCGGCGAACGGTACGTCTCGCTGATCCTGCCGGACCAGCCGGCGCGCCCGGTCCAGGCAGGGGACACCCTGGTGCAGGACACGAGCGCCGAGACCGTCGAACTCGGCGAGGTGCTCGACGGCCTGCTGCCCCTCCTGGAGGCCATCCCGCCGCAGGACCTCGCGAACACCCTGGGCGCCCTGGCCCAGGGCCTGAGCGGACGCGGCGAGACCCTCGGGCAGACCGTGGACCGGCTCGAACAGGTGTTCCGCGAGGTCAACGTGGAACTCCCGGCCGTGCAGGAGGATCTGCGCGGACTCGCGGACTTCTCCCAGACCTACTCCGACGCCGCGCCCGATCTGATCAGTGCCCTCGACAACCTGCGCACCACCGGCAACACGGTGGTCGAGCAGGAGAACCAGCTCGAGACGTTGCTCGTCACGGCGACGGGAGCGTCGTCGGCGACCGCCGGGCTGCTCGAACAGAACGCCGCCTCGATCATCAGCATCGCCGCCGACTCCAAGCAGGCTCTGCAGCTGCTGGCGCGGTACTCGCCGTCGTACCCGTGCATGCTGAAGGGCTTCGCCGACGCGGCGCCCGCCGCCGCCGGCGTGCTCGCGGCCGACGACCCGTTCCCCGGCGTCCGGGCGAGCATCCAGTTCGTCAATCCGAAGGGCCGGTACCTGCCGAACCAGGACGAGCCGCGCCTGCTCGACACTCGTGGCCCCACCTGCTACGACAACGTCACGGCCCCGGGACGGTTCTTCCCGCAGTACCCCGGCGGCTCGATCAACGACGGTTCCTACCAGGTGCCGTCCCGGAATCCGGGGCCGGAGTCCATGTCGTATTTCCCGGCGCCCGAGGGGTCCGGGGTGCCGAACGACGTCGGCGAGCTGATCGGGACGACCCCGGCGACGGCGCAGGTCGCGTACTCCGGGTCCCGGGCCGAGCAGGACGCCCTCGACGTCGTGTACGGGGAGGCGACGGGCATCGCGCCCGAGGACGTGCCGACCTGGACGACGCGCCTGGGTGCGCCCGCACTGCGTGGAACGGAGGTGAGCTTCCGATGAGAGGCCTGGCAGCACCACTGATCAAGCTGATCGTCTTCGCCGTGGTCACGATCTTCGCCACCGGGATGCTCGCGGCGACCATCGCGAGCCTCGGCGGCGGGGGCGGGACGAAGTTCCACGCCATCTTCTCGGATGTGACCTCGCTCAACGAGGGTGACGACATCCGCATTGCCGGCGTCCGCGTCGGCCAGGTCGAGGAGATCGAGATCGTGGACCGCAGCGAGGCGCGCGTGACGTTCTCGGTGTCCGATCGGGACTGGCTGCCCGCCGCGACCACGGCGACGATCCGCTACCGCACGCTCGTCGGCCAGCGGTACATCGCTCTCGACCAGGGTGAGGGCATGCAGGGGATGAAGCTGACCGACGGCGACACCATCCCGCTGGAACGCACCAAACCGGCCGTGAACCTGACCACCCTGTTCAACGGTTTCCGCCCCCTGTTCCAGACCCTCAGCGCCGAGGACGTCAACACGCTGTCCTCGCAGATCGTCCAGGTGTTCCAGGGCGAATCCGGGACCATCGACGACCTGGTGCGCACGACGGCGAGCCTGACCAACACGATCGCCGACAAGGACCGGGTGATCGGCGCGGTCATCGACAACCTGAACTCGGTGCTCACCAACATCAACGAGCGGGACGCGCAGCTCGACTCGCTGCTCGTCAACACCCAGGCGCTGGTGAGCGGACTGGCCGCCGACCGCGACACGGTGGGTGCGGCAGTACAGTCGCTGGCCGGGCTGACGGACGCGACGGCCGATCTGCTCGAGCCGACCCGGCCGGCGATCGCCGGTTCGATCACGGCGGTCGAGCAGCTCGGGGCGAACCTGAACAACAACCGCGACGCGGTCGACGAGATCCTTGCGACCCTTCCGGTCAAGCTCGAGAAGCTGGGCCGGGTCGCGAGCTACGGGTCGTGGTTCCAGTTCTACCTGTGCGGCATCGACGTGATCGCCGGTCCGGGTTCGGTTCCGTACCTGAATCTGCCGACGGGTCTTCCCACGGTGAACCAGCCGATCTACACCAATGCCGCGAAGCGCTGTACGCAGGACGGGATGCAGGAGTTGCAGGGACGATGAGCAGACGTCGCAGTCCGGCCGTGTCCGGCGCCCTCGGGATTCTCGTGGTCCTGCTGGCCACCCTGTCGGCCTTCTTCCTGGATTCGCTGCCGATCATCGGGGCCGGCGCCACCTACCGCGCGGAGTTCACCGAGGCGGCCGGCCTCAAACCCACCAACGAGGTGCGCATCGCCGGCGTCAAGGTCGGCCAAGTCACCGACATCGAGCTCGACGGTGACCGGGTGCTCGTGTCGTTCAAGGTCAAGGACGCCTGGCTCGGCGACGACACCTCCGCCTCGATCCAGATCAAGACCATCCTGGGCCAGAAGTACCTCGCCCTGGAGCCGCGGGGCACGGAGGTGCTCGATCCGGACGATCGGATTCCGTTGTCGCGCACCGTCGCCCCGTACGACGTGATCGAGGCGTTCTCGTCGGCGGCCACCACTCTGGGCGAGATCGACTCCGAGCAGCTGGCCACGAGCTTCGACACCCTCTCGGAGGCGTTCTCCGAGACACCGGACGACATCCGGGCCTCGCTGGACGGCGTGACCAGGCTGTCGCAGACGGTGGCGAGCCGGGACCAGGAACTGAAGCGGCTGCTCGAGGCGACCGGCCGGACGTCGCAGATCCTCGCGGACCGGAACGCGGAGTTCAACCGGCTGATCAGCGACGGAGCGCTGCTGATCGCCGAACTCAACAACCGCCAGCAGGCCATCTCACAGCTGCTGACGGGGACGCAGCGGCTGTCGGCGGAGTTGACCGGCCTGGTCCGTGACAACGAGGCGACGATCGGTCCGGCGCTCGACCAGCTGCGGGGTGTCGTCCAGATCCTGCAGGACCGCAACGACGATCTGGACCGGGCGATGAAGCTGTACGAGCCGTTCGTCCGGCTGTACTCGAACGTCGTCGGCAACGGCCGCTGGTTCGACCAGGTCGTCGTCAACCTCATTCCGCCCGGATTGCCCGAGATCCCCGGATACCGCGATCCGGTTCGCACGTTGGGAGAGAACTGATGTCGCATGCCGAGTCCGGTGGCGGCTCACGGCGCGGCCCGATCGTGCTGATCGCCGCGATCGTCGCGGCCGTGGTGCTGATCGCGGGCGTGCTGTGGTGGGTCTTCAACCGCATGGGCACCACCGAGATCACCGCGTACTTCGACAAGGCCGTCGGCGTGTACGAGGGGTCCGACGTCCGGGTCCTCGGCGTCGAGGTCGGTAAGGTCACCGCGGTCGTCCCGGAAGGGGACCAGGTGCGGGTGGACATGCGTGTCGACCGCGGCGTCGACATCCCCGCCGACGCCAAAGCCGTGCAGATCACCCCGTCGGTCGTCGCGGACCGCTACGTGCAGCTCGCTCCCGCGTACACCGGTGGCGAGACGATGGCCGACGGCGCCATCATCCCGCGGGAACGGACCGCCACCCCCGTCGAGGTGGACGAACTGTACGCCAGCGTCGACGAACTGTCGCGGGCTCTCGGCCCGGAGGGCGCGAACAAGGACGGGGCACTGACCCGCTTCGTGGAGACCGGCGCCGAGAACCTCGAGGGCAACGGTGCTGCGCTCGGCCAGACCATCGAGCAGCTCTCCGCCGCGTCGCGCACGCTCAACGAGTCGCGGGGTGACCTGTTCGGCACCATCGAGAACCTGCAGATCTTCGTGTCTGCGCTGGCGGCGAACGATCAGCAGGTGCGCGAGTTCAACACCCAGCTGTCGGACCTGTCGGGCTACCTGGCCGGTGAGCGGGAGAACCTCGGGCTCGCGCTGAATCAGCTGTCGGAGTCGCTCGGGGTGGTCGCACAGTTCGTGAACGACAATCAGGCGGCGCTGAAGGACAACGTGGACGCCCTGGTCCCCGTGACGAACAACCTTGCTGCCAACCGGGATTCACTGGTGAACTCGCTGACCCTGCTGCCCCTGGCCGTGAGCAACCTGGTCAACTCCTACGACGCGGAATCCGGGTCGCTCGCCTCCCGTCTGGTGGTGACCGACCTGCAGGACCCGGCCGGCGTGATGTGCAAGCTCATCGATCTCGGTCGGCTCGTGCCGGGCGACCCGAGGTTCGAGCAGCTGGGCCGACAGATGCAGCCGCTGATCGATCAGTGCTCCGGCCTCGCCGAACAGATCACCAACGACATCCGGACCCCGGATCTGATCCTGCCGTTCGGTGTCCTCAGCGGCGAGAACATCCAGCGTCAGGTGGTGCCCGGCACCGTGCCCGGTGTCGAATCCCAGCGCCTGAACCTCGAGGAGGGCGGACAGTGAGACGCTCGGTGATTCTCGGTGCCGGAGCCTGCGCGACGGCCCTCGCGGTGTCCGCGTGCGGTGGCGCCGAGAGCCTGCCCCTGCCCGGTGGCGCGGACGTCGGTTCGGACCCGATCCACGTGACCGTGCAGTTCGACGACGTGCTCGACCTCGTGCCGCAGTCGACCGTCAAGGTGGACGGCGTGCCCGTCGGCCGGGTGGAGACGGTGTCCGTGGGACCCGACGGGTGGACCGCGGACGTCGGGATCGTGGTGGACTCGGCGGTGGAGTTGCCGGCCAACGCGTATGCCGCGGTGGAACAGACCAGCCTGCTGGGTGAGAAGTTCGTCCAGCTCACTCCGCCGCCGAGCGACCCGTCGAGTGAACTGCTCGCCGACGGCGACGTCATTCCGCTGGACCGGACCCGGCACGCCACGGAGCTCGAACCCGTACTCGGTGCGCTCTCGCTGCTGCTCAACGGTGGCGGCGTCGGCCAGTTGCAGCCCGTGGTCGAGGAGCTGTCCACCGCGTTCGAGGGACGCGAAGGCACCACGAAGAGCCTTCTGCAACAGGCGGATCGGCTCATCGACGGTCTCGATCGGCAACGTGACGACATCACCCGCGCTCTCGACGGCCTCGACGTGCTCACCGTCCGGGTCGCGGAGCAGAACGACCGGGTCGCGGCGATCCTCGACGACCTGCCGGTGGCCACGGCGGTGCTCGAGCAGCAGCGTCCGCAGCTGACCGAGCTGCTCGTCCAGCTCGACCGGCTGGGAACCGTGGGCACCGACGTGCTCGACCAGTCCAAGGAGAACCTGATCGCCGACCTGCTGGCCCTGCGCCCCACGCTGCAGCAGCTCGCCGCGTCCGGGGACGACCTGGTGAAGGCGCTGCCGTTCATCCCGACGGTGCCCTTCTCGGACGGGGTCGAGAGGATCGCCCTCGGTGGCTCGGTCAACCTGTTCCTCGCTGTGGACATGCAGATCGGGGACGCGCTGGCCTCGCTCGGCGTCGGACAGGGTGAACCGGTCTACCGGCAGCCCAAGTTCGGTGAGCCCAAGCCCGTCGTGGATCCGTCGAATCCGTACTACAACGGCAACGGGCCGAGACGGGGCTGGCCCACGGTCTCGCTGCTGCCGGAGCTTCCGGAGCCGAGGCTGCCGGCGGGACTCGAACTGCCGCCGGGGGTGACGCTGCCCGGCCTGCCCGCCGCGGCGCCGGACTCCGGTGCAGCGCCGGCCAATCCGCTGGAAGGCCTGCTCAACCAGCTCGGAGTCGGGGGAGGGCGATGATGAAATCGCGATTGCTGCGGGTACAGATCGTCGCGTTCGTGGTGATCGCGCTGCTCGGCGTGGTCTTCGTCGGCGCGCGGTACGTGCGCCTCGACAACCTGCTCGGGTTCGGGCAGTACACCGTCCACGCCCGGTTCGCCGATTCGGGGGGCATCTTCACCAACGCCGAGGTCACCTACCGGGGCGTGCCGGTCGGGCGGGTCGGGGAACTCGGTCTGACCGAGGACGGCATCGACGTCACCCTCCTCCTCGACAACGGCGGGCCGCAGATCCCCGCGTCCACCCGTGCCGTGGTGGCGAACCGCTCGGCGATCGGCGAGCAGTACGTCGACCTGCTGCCGGACACCGACGAGGGTCCCTACCTCGAGGAAGGCTCGGTGATCGGGGAGGACGCCACCGACGTGCCGGTGCCGGTGCAGGACCTCCTGGTGAGCACGAACGCGCTCGTCCGGTCGGTGCCGGTGGACTCGCTGCGCACGGTGGTGACCGAACTGGGGGCCGCGTTCGACGGCCGCGGCGGCCAGCTGCAGACCCTCGTGGACTCTCTGGCCCAGCTCAGCGACGCCGGAGTGCAGTACCTGCCCCAGACGGTGTCGCTGATCCGCGACAGCCAGACCGTGCTCGACACCCAGTCGGTGCAGGCGTCGGCGATCCGGCAGTTCAGTGCGGATCTGGACCTGGTGACCGCGCAGCTGCGCGACAGCGACCCGGACGTCCGTCGCCTCCTCGAGACCGGGACGGCGGCGAGCGAGGAACTCACGCAGCTGGTCGCGGACTCGGGCCCCGGCCTGACGGCGAACCTGACGAACCTGGCGCTGCTCGGCGACAAGCTCGGCCCGCAGGCGGTGGCCTTGCAGCCGCTGCTCGCGTTCCTGCCGGCCGTCGCGGCCAGCGCCGGGACCGTGGCGCCCGGCGACGGTGCGGTCCGGCTGGGCATCCTGTTCGAGACGAACAACCCGCCGTCGTGCACCATCGGGTACGAGGGCACCCAGGCGATCCTCGACGAGATGCAGCGCCGGGATCCCAACTTCGACGACACCCAGCAGGACTTCCCGTTCAACACGGAGGCATCCTGCGAGGTCCCGCAGGGCAGCGTCACCGGCGTGCGGAGCGCGAACCGGATCGTGTTCGCCGACCCGGCCACGATCCAGCCGTGGGACTTCACGCCGAAGAAGGACCCGGACAAGCTCAATTTGAATCCGATCGCGACGCAGCTCGCGCCGCTGCTCGGAGTCACCCCGAAGTAGGTAAGTAGGTTGGTGCAGTGAGTTCAGAAACGACGTCCCGTCCCCCGCAGACGGCGGGGGCGGGCGGCGACACGATACGCAGGATCGTTCTGGCAGTGGTGAGTGTGCTGGCGGTGGTCGCCCTCGTCGCGGCCGCCTGGTTCGGCTTCGGGTGGGGGCGGGCCCTGCTCGTGGACCGTCCGGCGGCCGAGGCGCGGGACGCGGCCCTGTCCGGGGCGATGCAGGCCGCGATCAACCTCAACAGTGTCGACGCCGCCGACGTCGACACGTCGATCGAGAACATGCGGTCGTCGATCACCGGCGAGGCCCTGAACAACGATCTGGCCGCGACGGAGCAGCAGATCCGGGAGCAGGTGGCCCAGACGGGCACGGGCATGTCGGCAGACGTGCTGTTCGGTTCGCTGACCGCGCTGGACACGGACGCCGACACGGCGCAGGCCCTGATCGTCCTGGCGGTGAAGACCACCTGGCCCGACAACTTCGTCGAGAACAAGGTCACCGTGAACGTGGCGATGCGCAAGGACGGCGACGTGTGGAAGGCGGAGACGATCCAGCCGCTGGACTCGGTGCAGCTCGGTGCCGGGCCGGCGGAGGGCGCGCAGCAACCCGCGCCGCCCGAACCCGCCCCCGTGCCCCCGGCCGAACCCGCCCCCGTGCCCCCGGCCGAACCCGGTCCCGCCGCAGGCGAGTGAGCCGATGAAGGAGAGTGTGTAGTGCCCCCGCTGCGTCGCAAGCCCAATCCGGCCGGCCCCCCGAGGGGGCGACGGCCCAAGATCGCGGGGACGGGCCGGACCGGCGGTGCCGTCCGCCCCGAGGCCACCGGGCCCACCCCGAGCGGACCCACCCCGCCGGAGTCCCCCTCGCCCGAGTCCACCCCGCTCGAGCCGACCCCGCCCGAGTCCCCCCCGGCTCCGACGGCGGGAGCGGGAACGGCGGCCGCCGAAGCGACCGGGTCCTCGGCGGCCCCGGCGGGGCCGGGCTCCGGATCCGACCGGACGAGCGCCCCGGAGCCGCATGAACCGGCGCCCGTCGACGACGGTGGGGACGCGGAGGAGCCGGCAGCGCAGGCCGCCGGCACCGCCTCGCGCGGCAGCTGGCGTGCGGTGGCGATCGTCGGCGGGGCCGCGCTCGCGCTCGGTGCGTTCGCCGCGGTCGCGGCCGCCCGTCCCGGCGCGACGGTGAGCAACGAGGCGTGGGTCGACAGCACCGCGACGTCCGAGGTCACCGCCGCTGCCGGCAATGCGATCGAGACGATGCACGGCTACAACTACGAGACGATCGACGAGGACTTCGCCGAGATCCGCGAGGTCCTCACCCCGCCGATGCGGGAGGAGTTCGATCTGACCGCGGAGGTCACCAAGCAGGCGGCGGTGCAGACGCACACCGCGACGGAGGTGCGCATCGACCACATCGGTGCGTCGATGCTCGACGACGACCGGGCCGAGGTCGCGGCGTTCATCAGTGTCAGCGCGACCGGCGACGCGGTCGCCCAGGGCAGTGCGTCGGCGCCGCTTCTGGTGCGGATGGAGAAGATCGACGGCAAGTGGCTGGTCTCGGAGATCCGGGACAGCTGACGAGCGCGCCGACCGGGAATCGGCCCGGTTGCTCTTGACGCGGGCGGCGTGAGCGGTCACTCTATCGGTACGCACGCACGAACATGCGTCCTGGGCGCCCGGGGTCGGGCGCTTCTTTTCGTGCCGTCGCTCGACATCTGCGACTTTTGGGTGTAAGTTCGGACTTTGCGCTGGCTGCCTCCTGTCCATCTCTCGACCGCATCGCGGGGAGCGTTGCCCTCCGGGGCCCGTTCCGCCGACTTCGCGGTGGGGTTGTCGTTCGGGTCGCAACCAGCGATAACGCCCCACATGAAGAAGCAGGTACAGCGGCGGTCGCACCGGTTGGAGCGGCCCGCGTGAGGTGCTGGAAGGACGCATCTTGGCAGTCTCTAGCCAGACCAAGGCAGTTGCCGGAATCCCCGGAGCCCCGAAGAGGGTCTCGTTCGCAAAGATTCGCGAACCTCTCGAAGTCCCCGGGCTCCTCGATCTACAGACAGATTCCTTCGAATGGCTGATCGGCTCCGAGCGCTGGCGCGCGCTCGCTGCCGAACGCGGTGACGGTCCCGTCGTCGGCGGCCTCGAGGAGATCCTGGCGGAGCTCTCTCCGATCGAGGACTTCTCCGGGTCGATGTCCCTGTCCTTCTCCGACCCGCGCTTCGACGAGGTCAAGGCCTCCGTCGAGGAGTGCAAGGACAAGGACATGACGTACGCGGCGCCGCTGTTCGTCACTGCCGAGTTCATCAACAACAACACCGGCGAGATCAAGAGCCAGACGGTCTTCATGGGTGACTTCCCGATGATGACCGACAAGGGCACCTTCATCATCAACGGCACCGAGCGCGTCGTCGTCTCGCAGCTGGTGCGTTCCCCGGGCGTGTACTTCGACCGCGCGGTCGACAAGAGCACCGAGAAGGACCTGCACAGCGTCAAGGTGATCCCGGGCCGCGGCGCGTGGCTCGAGTTCGACGTCGACAAGCGCGACACCGTCGGCGTGCGGATCGACCGCAAGCGCCGCCAGCCGGTCACCGTGCTGCTCAAGGCGCTCGGCTGGACCAACGAGCAGATCGTCGAGCGCTTCGGCTTCTCCGAGATCATGATGTCCACTCTCGAGAAGGACAACACGGCCGGCACCGACGAGGCCCTGCTCGACATCTACCGCAAGCTGCGCCCGGGCGAGCCGCCCACCAAGGAGAGCGCGCAGACCCTGCTGGAGAACCTCTTCTTCAAGGACAAGCGCTACGACCTGGCGCGCGTGGGACGTTACAAGATCAACAAGAAGCTGGGCCTGAACGCCGGCCAGCCGATCGAGGCGTCGACCCTCACCGAGGAAGACATCGTCGCCACCATCGAGTACCTGGTGCGCCTGCACGCGGGGGAGACCACCATGACGGCGCCGGGCGGCGTCGAGGTTCCCGTCGAGGTCGACGACATCGACCACTTCGGCAACCGTCGCCTGCGCACCGTCGGCGAGCTCATCCAGAACCAGATCCGCGTCGGCCTGTCCCGCATGGAGCGCGTCGTCCGTGAGCGGATGACCACTCAGGACGTCGAGGCCATCACGCCGCAGACGCTGATCAACATCCGTCCCGTCGTGGCCGCGATCAAGGAGTTCTTCGGAACCTCCCAGCTGTCGCAGTTCATGGACCAGAACAACCCGCTGTCGGGCCTGACCCACAAGCGCCGCCTCTCGGCGCTCGGCCCGGGTGGTCTGTCCCGTGAGCGCGCCGGCCTCGAGGTCCGCGACGTCCACCACTCGCACTACGGCCGCATGTGCCCGATCGAGACCCCGGAAGGCCCGAACATCGGCCTGATCGGCTCCCTGTCGGTGTACGCGCGGGTCAACCCGTTCGGTTTCATCGAGACCCCGTACCGCAAGGTCGAGAACGGCATCGTCACCGACCAGGTCGACTACCTCACCGCCGACGAGGAGGACCGCCACGTCGTGGCGCAGGCCAACTCGCCGGTCGACGCCGACGGCCGCTTCAGCGAGGAGCGCGTCCTCGTCCGCAAGAAGGGCGGCGAGGTCGAATTCGTCGCGGCGACCGAGGTCGACTACATGGACGTCTCGCCGCGGCAGATGGTGTCCGTGGCCACGGCCATGATTCCGTTCCTCGAGCACGACGACGCCAACCGTGCCCTCATGGGTGCGAACATGCAGCGTCAGGCCGTGCCGCTGGTGCGCAACGAGGCCCCGGTCGTCGGTACCGGCATGGAGCTGCGTGCCGCCGTCGATGCGGGCGACGTCGTCGTCACCGAGAAGTCCGGCGTGATCGAGGAGGTCTCGGCCGACTTCATCACCGTGATGGCGGACGACGGCACCCGCCGCACCTACCGTCTGCGCAAGTTCGACCGTTCGAACCAGGGCACCTGCTCGAACCAGCGGCCGATCGTGGACGAGGGGCAGCGCGTCGAGTCCGGTCAGGTCCTCGCCGACGGCCCCTGCACCGAGAACGGTGAGATGGCGCTCGGCAAGAACCTCCTCGTGGCGATCATGCCGTGGGAAGGCCACAACTACGAGGACGCGATCATCCTGTCGCAGCGCCTCGTCGAGGAGGACGTGCTCACCTCGATCCACATCGAGGAGCACGAGATCGACGCCCGCGACACCAAGCTCGGTGCCGAGGAGATCACCCGCGACATCCCGAACGTCTCGGACGAGGTCCTCGCGGACCTGGACGAGCGCGGCATCGTGCGCATCGGCGCCGAGGTGCGCGACGGCGACATCCTCGTCGGCAAGGTCACCCCGAAGGGCGAGACCGAGCTGACCCCGGAGGAGCGGCTGCTGCGCGCGATCTTCGGTGAGAAGGCCCGCGAGGTGCGTGACACGTCGCTGAAGGTGCCCCACGGCGAGACCGGCAAGGTCATCGGCGTCCGCGTGTTCTCGCGCGAGGACGACGACGATCTGCCCCCGGGTGTCAACGAGCTCGTCCGCGTGTACGTCGCGCAGAAGCGCAAGATCCAGGACGGCGACAAGCTCGCCGGCCGGCACGGCAACAAGGGCGTCATCGGCAAGATCCTCCCGCAGGAGGACATGCCGTTCCTGCCCGACGGCACCCCGGTGGACATCATCCTCAACACGCACGGTGTCCCGCGTCGTATGAACATCGGCCAGATCCTCGAGACGCATCTCGGCTGGATCGGCAAGGCCGGCTGGAACGTCCAGGTCGCCGGCGACGGTGAGCGTCCCGAGTGGGCGAAGAACCTGTCCGACGACATGCTCGCCGCCGATCCGGACACCAACATCGCCACCCCGGTGTTCGACGGTGCCCGCGAGGACGAGCTGACGGGTCTGCTCGGCTCGACGCTGCCGAACCGCGACGGCGAGGTCATGGTCGGCGCGGACGGCAAGGCGACGCTGTTCGACGGCCGTTCCGGCGAGCCGTTCCCGTACCCGGTGTCGGTCGGCTACATGTACATCATCAAGCTGCACCACCTGGTCGACGACAAGATCCACGCCCGTTCGACCGGCCCGTACTCGATGATCACCCAGCAGCCGCTCGGTGGTAAGGCGCAGTTCGGTGGCCAGCGGTTCGGTGAGATGGAGTGCTGGGCCATGCAGGCCTACGGTGCCGCGTACACGCTGCAGGAGCTGCTCACCATCAAGTCGGACGACGTGGTGGGCCGCGTGAAGGTCTACGAGGCCATCGTCAAGGGCGAGAACATCCCGGAGCCGGGTATCCCCGAGTCCTTCAAGGTGCTCCTCAAGGAACTCCAGTCGCTGTGCCTGAACGTGGAGGTGCTCTCCAGCGACGGCGCGGCCATCGCGATGGCCGACGGCGACGACGAGGACCTCGAGCGGGCGGCGGCCAACCTGGGCATCAACCTTTCCCGCAACGAGTCGGCCACGGTCGACGACCTCGCGAACTAGGAGCCGACCCGATGAGATGCACTCCCGCACGGCGGACTGCATCTCGTCGGGCCCCGGCAGCAACAGCGACAACTAGCAGCAACAAAACCCGTGAAGGGGAAAGGAAGTTACGTGCTCGACGTCAACTTCTTCGATGAACTCCGCATCGGCTTGGCCACTGCGGAGGACATCCGCAACTGGTCGTACGGTGAGGTCAAGAAGCCGGAGACCATCAACTACCGCACGCTCAAGCCCGAGAAGGACGGCCTCTTCTGCGAGAAGATCTTCGGCCCCACCCGGGACTGGGAGTGCTACTGCGGCAAGTACAAGCGTGTCCGCTTCAAGGGCATCATCTGTGAGCGCTGCGGCGTCGAGGTGACTCGCGCCAAGGTGCGCCGCGAGCGCATGGGCCACATCGAGCTCGCCGCGCCGGTCACGCACATCTGGTACTTCAAGGGTGTGCCGAGCCGCCTCGGTTACCTGCTCGACCTGGCGCCGAAGGATCTCGAGAAGATCATCTACTTCGCCGCGTACGTCATCACGGCCGTGGACGACGAACTGCGCCACAACGAGCTCTCGACCCTCGAAGCCGAGATGGAGGTCGAGAAGAAGTCCGTCGCCGACCAGCGCGACGCCGACCTCGAGGCACGCGCGCAGAAGCTGGAAGCCGACCTGGCCGAGCTCGAGGCCGAGGGTGCCAAGTCCGACGTCCGCCGCAAGGTCAAGGACGGCGGCGAGCGCGAGATGCGTCAGCTGCGTGACCGTGCCCAGCGCGAGCTGGACCGGCTCGAGGAGATCTGGAACACCTTCACCAAGCTCAAGCCGAAGGACCTGATCGTCGACGAGCTGCTCTACCGGGAGCTGCAGGACCGCTACGGCGAGTACTTCACGGGTGCGATGGGCGCCGAGTCGATCCAGAAGCTCATCGAGAACTTCGACATCGACGCCGAGGCCGAGTCGCTGCGCGAGACGATCCGCAGCGGCAAGGGCCAGAAGAAGCTGCGCGCCCTCAAGCGCCTGAAGGTCGTCGCGGCCTTCCAGCAGTCCGGCAACTCGCCCATGGGCATGGTCCTCGACGCGGTGCCGGTGATCCCGCCGGAGCTGCGCCCGATGGTGCAGCTCGACGGTGGCCGCTTCGCGACCTCCGATCTCAACGACCTGTACCGCCGCGTCATCAACCGCAACAACCGCCTCAAGCGACTGATCGACCTCGGTGCCCCCGAGATCATCGTCAACAACGAGAAGCGGATGCTGCAGGAGTCGGTGGACGCGCTGTTCGACAACGGCCGTCGCGGCCGGCCGGTCACCGGCCCGGGCAACCGTCCGCTCAAGTCGCTGTCCGACCTGCTCAAGGGCAAGCAGGGCCGGTTCCGTCAGAACCTGCTCGGCAAGCGTGTCGACTACTCGGGCCGTTCGGTCATCGTCGTCGGCCCGCAGCTCAAGCTGCACCAGTGCGGTCTGCCGAAGCTGATGGCCCTCGAGCTGTTCAAGCCGTTCGTGATGAAGCGTCTGGTCGATCTGAACCACGCGCAGAACATCAAGTCCGCCAAGCGGATGGTCGAGCGGCAGCGTCCGCAGGTGTGGGACGTGCTCGAAGAGGTCATCAACGAGCACCCCGTGCTGCTCAACCGTGCTCCCACGCTGCACCGTCTCGGCATCCAGGCGTTCGAGCCGCAGCTCGTCGAGGGCAAGGCCATCCAGCTGCACCCGCTGGTGTGTGAGGCGTTCAACGCCGACTTCGACGGCGACCAGATGGCCGTGCACCTGCCGCTGTCCGCGGAGGCGCAGGCCGAGGCCCGCGTGCTGATGCTGTCGTCGAACAACATCCTGTCGCCGGCATCGGGTCGTCCGCTCGCCATGCCGCGTCTGGACATGGTGACGGGTCTGTTCCACCTGACCCGCCTGGTCGAGGACGCGCCCGGCGCGTACCGGCCGGCCACCGACGGTGAGCCGGAGCAGGGCGTGTACTCGTCTCCCGCCGAGGCGATCATGGCCGTGGACCGCGGTGTGCTGTCGGTGCAGGCCCCCATCAAGGTGCGCCTGGAGCGGCAGCGGCCGCCGAAGGACCTCGAGACGGAGCTGTTCCCCGACGGCTGGAACTACGGCGACGGCTGGACCGTGCAGACCACGCTCGGTCGCGTGCTGTTCAACGAGCTGCTGCCGGTGAACTACGGCTTCGTCAACGACGTCATGCCGAAGAAGCGCCAGGCCGCGATCATCAACGATCTCGCCGAGCGCTACCCGATGATCGTCGTCGCGCAGACCGTCGACAAGCTCAAGGACGCCGGCTTCTACTGGGCCACCCGTTCGGGTGTGACCGTGTCGATGGCCGACGTGCTGGTGCCGCCGGAGAAGAAGGAGATCCTCGAACGCTACGAGGCGTCGGCGGATCAGCTCGAGCGCAAGTTCGCTCGTGGTGCCCTCTCGAAGGAGGAGCGGCGCGACTCGCTCGTCAAGCTGTGGCAGGAGGCGACCGAAGAGGTCGGTCAGGCCATGGAGGCGCACTACCCGGACGACAACCCGATCCCGACGATCGTGAAGTCCGGCGCCGCGGGCAACATGACCCAGATCCGCTCGCTCGCGGGCATGAAGGGTCTGGTGACGAACCCGAAGGGCGAGTTCATCCCGCGTCCGATCAAGTCCTCGTTCCGCGAGGGCCTGACCGTGCTCGAGTACTTCATCAACACCCACGGTGCGCGTAAGGGTCTGGCCGACACCGCGCTGCGTACCGCCGACTCGGGTTACCTGACCCGTCGTCTGGTGGACGTGTCGCAGGACGTCATCGTCCGCGAGACCGACTGCGGCACGCCGCGCGGCATCGAGATGATCATCGCCGAGCCCGAGCGGGACGGGACGGGCGCCGAGACCGGTCGTCTGGTGCGCGACGCCCACATCGAGACCAGCACGTACGCCCGTACGCTGGCCACCGATGCGGTCGACGCGGACGGCAACGTCGTCGTCACCCGGGGCAGCGACCTCGGCGACCCGGCGATCGAGGCCCTGCTGGCCGCCGGCATCCGGAAGGTCAAGGTCCGCTCCGTGCTGACCTGCGACACCGGTACCGGCGTGTGCGCCACCTGCTACGGCCGCTCGATGGCGACCGGCAAACTCGTCGACATCGGCGAGGCCGTCGGTATCGTCGCCGCCCAGTCCATCGGTGAGCCCGGCACGCAGCTGACGATGCGTACGTTCCACCAGGGTGGCGTCGGTGAGGACATCACCGGCGGTCTGCCCCGAGTGCAGGAGCTGTTCGAGGCCCGCGTTCCGAAGGGCAAGGCGCCCATCGCCGACGTCTCCGGCCGCGTGCGACTCGAGGACGACGACCGCTTCTACAAGATCACCATCGTCCCGGACGACGGTGGCGAGGAGGTCGTGTACGACAAGCTGTCGAAGCGTCAGCGTCTGCACGTCATCCGTAAGGCGGACGGCACCGAAGGTGTCCTCGCGGACGGCGACCACGTGGAGGTCGGTCAGCAGCTGCTCGAGGGTGCGGCCGATCCGCACGAGGTGCTGCGGGTCATGGGACCGCGCCAGGTGCAGGTCCACCTCGTCAACGAGGTCCAGGAGGTGTACCGCAGCCAGGGTGTGTCGATCCACGACAAGCACATCGAGGTCATCGTGCGCCAGATGCTGCGCCGCGTGACGATCATCGACTCGGGGTCGACGGAGTTCCTCCCCGGATCGCTGGTCGAGCGCAGCGAGTTCGAGGCCTCGAACCGGCGCGTCGTTGCCGAGGGCGGGGAGCCGGCTGCCGGCCGTCCCGTGCTCATGGGCATCACGAAGGCGTCGCTGGCCACCGATTCGTGGCTGTCGGCGGCGTCGTTCCAGGAGACCACTCGCGTGCTGACCGACGCGGCGATCAACTGCCGCTCGGACAAGCTGATCGGTCTGAAGGAGAACGTGATCATCGGCAAGCTGATCCCGGCCGGCACCGGCATCAACCGGTACCGGAACATCCAGGTGCAGCCGACCGAGGAGGCCCGCGCGGCCGCCTACGCGATCCCGTCGTACGAGGATCAGTACTACTCGCCGGAGGGCTTCGGCCAGAACACCGGCGCTGCGGTTCCGCTCGACGACTACGGTTACTCCAGCGACTACCGGTAGAGCCGTCGCCGCAGCCGGTTCGCCGGCCGCGGTCAGGCACCTGCCGTAGCCACGAAGGTCCCGCCCTCTTCTCTTCGGGGGCGGGGCCTTCTGGGTTCCGGGGGTACCCGCGCGGCGACCCAGTCGATCCGCTAGTTTGGGTAGGCACTCCTAATTAATCGAAGGGAACGCCAGTGCCGTCGACCCGAATCCCGAGATTGCTTGCCGCAGCCGGTCTCGCCCTCGCATTCGTCCTGACCGCGTGCTCGTCGGGCGGCGACGACCCCTCCGAGGCATCCGGCTCGGGCGCGGGCGCGTTCCCCGTGACGATCGAGCACGCCCTCGGCAGCACCACGATCGAGACCGAACCCGAACGGGTGGTCACGTGGGGCTTCGGGAGCACCGACGCCGCGCTCGCGCTCGGGGTCGTCCCCGTCGCCATGCCGGCACAGTCGTACGGCGGTGACGAGCAGGGTGTCCTGCCGTGGACCGGAGACGAGCTCACCGAACTCGGTGCCGAGACACCGACGATCCTGCAGAACGACGGCACGGACGTGCCGGTCGAGCAGATCGCGGCGGCCCGCCCGGACGTCATCCTCGCCAACTACTCCGGGCTCACCCAGGATCAGTACGACACCCTCAGCCGGATCGCTCCCACCGTCGCGTACCCCGGTGAGCCGTGGGCCACCCCGTGGCGCGACGTCGTCTCCACGGTCGGGCAGGCGCTGGGCCGGTCCGCCGACGCCGAGCGCCTGATCGCCGACACCGAGGCGATCATCGCCGACAAGGCCGCCGCGTACCCGCAGTTGCAGGGCCGCACCGTCGCCGCGGTATGGGACACGGGCGACACGTTCTACGTCTACAAGCCCGCCGATTCGCGGGTGGAGTTCCTCACCGACCTCGGTCTCGTCAGCGCCCCGAGCGTCACCGAACTGAGCACGGACGAGTCCAGCTTCTACTTCACGATGAGCTTCGAGGAGGTCGGCAAGCTCACCAGCGACATCCTCCTCTCCTACGCCGACGACGCCGCAGCGCAGGAACGCACCCTCGCCCAGCCGTGGGCGCAGACCATGCAGCAGGTCACCGAAGGCAGGGTGGCGACGGTGAACGGCACCGAGCTGATCGCCGCGGTGTCGCCCCCCACGGTCCTGTCCCTGACCTGGGGGATAGATGCCTACCTGGAGGCGCTCGCCGCCGCGGTGAAGTAGGGGCTCGCCGCGGTGCAGTAGGGGCGGCTCGCCGCGGTGCAGTAGGGGCGGCTCGCCGCGGTGCAGTAGGGGCGGCTCGCCGCCGTGCAGTAGCGGCCGTTCCCGGTCAGCGCGGGATGTGGAAGTCGACCAGGGCGGCCTCACCGGCACCGAGGTCGTGCCACGTCCCGCGCACCTCGAGCACCGCCACGGCGGAAGTCGGGAACTTCTCGACGATCTGACGGGCGGCGTCGGAGTCGTGGTCGGCCGAGAGCAACAGCGTCGTCGCCGACAGGACGGGCTCGTGTCCCACGACGAGCAGCGTGGACACGTCGTCCGGGACCCGGCGGATCGCGGCGACCACCCGCTCCGGTGTGGTCTCGTAGAGGTCGTCGAGGAAGTCGGTGGACGCCTCGACGGCGGCCTCTGCGAGCGTCTTGCGGGCCCGCGTCGCGGTCGAACACAGCACCGCGTCGACGGGGGGCTGGTGGGCCCGCAGCCAGCGCCCGGCGAGACCGGCCTCGCGCCGCCCGCGGGGGGCGAGCGGGCGCTCGTGATCGGCGACGTCGTCCGGGTACGCGGACTTCCCGTGCCGCAACAGGATCAGGGTGCGGGTCATGGGTTCACCCTAGGCGGTGACGTTCACCGGCGGCCGACGCGTGCCACCGCCCGCACCTCGTCGTCGACCGTGAACCACAGGGTCAGCGAGTCGGCGTCGTGCCGGGCGCGCAGGACGAGCGTGTCGCCGGCGACAACCGGTCGAAGATGCTCGATCGCCGCACGATACGGGGCCGTCTGCAACTCCGGCCGTCCGGCGAGGTGCTCCTCGATGCCGTGCCAGTAGGCGGCGTTGTTGACGTGGTCGAACGGGTCGATGTCGGTGGCCCGCAGCGGGAAGTGCGTGCCGGCGTCGGCGTCTGCGGACGGCGTGGGCGGCAACCATGCCCGCCACCGCAGACGGGTGTCCGCGGCGTGACGAGCCATGTGTTCCCAGAGCCGGTCGCTGATCCGAGCCGGCATGCCGTTGGTGGGCCCGATGTTGATCCAGAACGCCGACGTGTCCATCGCGGCGCCGCCGGTGCCCTCGAACCGCACACGGACGTTGGCCCATCGCGTGGACAGGGCGTCACACCATCGGCGCAGTTCGAGCTGTTCCCGGAAGCGGGCCGGCCGGTGCACGTCGACGACGGTGCGGCGCACGATCCACAGCGGATCGGTGTCGGTGGCGTCGACGGCGTCGAGGTTGTCGGTGCCGATGTCCTGCAGGTAACGGGCCACGCCGTCGAGCCGGAGCCGTTCCCGGCTGTCGACGTCGCCGGTGCGCACCGTGCGCGTGGACCGGAACGCGTCGTCGGGCGGGGGAGCGGTGGCGAGGGGCTGCGCCCAGGCGTCCTCGGGTACGTGCTTTCCCGGTGCCGCTGCCGCGGCGGTATCCGTAGGTGCCGCTCCCGCGGCGGTATCCGAACCCATGCGTCCCCCTGGTCTTCGTCGGGCCCCGCCGATTCTGACAGTTGCGGGGCAGGCCCGCAGCGAATCTTGCGAGCGGCGGACCCCGAGGCTACAGTCGATATAACTGTTACCGGATGTCACATGAAATCCGGTCCCGGCTCTTCGAGGACGCGACATGGCCTACGTGATCACCCAGACGTGCTGCAACGATGCGAGCTGCGTCGCCGTGTGCCCGGTGAACTGCATCCATCCCACTCCGGAGGAGCGGGAGTTCGCACAGACCGAGATGCTGCACATCGATCCGCAGACCTGCATCGACTGCGGCGCGTGCGCGGACGCCTGCCCGGTCGAGGCGATCTTCCCCGAGGACCGGCTCACCGAGGCTCAGACCCGGTTCAAGGACATCAACGCGGAGTACTACACGGCGCATCCGATGCCCGAGAACTGGAACCCGCTCACCCCGACGCCCGCCCCGCCCCGGGGGCAGGAGACTCTGCGCGTCGCGGTTGTCGGGGCCGGGCCGGCGGCGTGCTACGCCGCGCAGGAACTACTCGAGCGCTCGAATGTCGAGGTGGAGATGTTCGACCGGCTGCCGACCCCCTGGGGCCTGGTCCGCAGCGGCGTCGCGCCCGACCATCCCGGGACGAAGGCTGTCACCGAGTCGTTCGAGTGGTCGTTCCGTCGCGAGGCGTTCGCCCTGCACCTCGACGTCGAGGTGGGCCGCGACATCGACCACGACGAGCTGCTCGCCCATCACCACGCCGTCGTCTACGCCACCGGCGCGTCCGCCGACCGCAGTCTCGGCATTCCCGGCGAGGACCTGCCCGGCAGCCATGCCGCCACCGAGTTCGTCGCCTGGTACAACGGCCACCCCGACTACGCCGACCGGGTCTTCGATCTCTCCGGTGAACGCGCCGTCCTCGTCGGCAACGGCAACGTCGCACTCGACGTCGCCCGCATTCTCACCATGGACGTCGACGAGCTGGCCCGGACCGACATCGCCGACCACGCGCTCGAGGCGCTGCGCCGGAGCAACATCCGCGAGGTCGTCCTGCTGGGCCGCCGAGGGCCGGCGCAGGCGGCCTACAGCAATCCGGAGTTCCTCGCCCTCGGTGATCTGAACGGGGTCGACGTCGTCGTCGACGAGTCCGAGCTCGACCTCGACCCCGCCAGCGCGGAGCTCGCCGCGGCGGATCCCGCCGTCGCGATGCGGATGCGGCTCGCCCGCGAGTACGCGCGCCGCGAACCCCGGCCGGGGAACAAGCGCATCGTGTTCCGTTACCTCGTGTCACCCACCGCGATCGAGGGCACCGACCGGGTCACGGGCCTGCGGGCGGTGCGCAACGAACTGATCCCCGGCGACGACGGTGCGCTCGTCGCCCGCCCCACCGAGCAGACCCTGCATCTCGACGCGCAGCTGGTGCTGCGCTCGATCGGCTACCGCGGGGTTCCGCTCCCGGGGGTGCCGTTCGACGAGCGGCGCGCGATCGTTCCCAACGAGGACGGGCGGGTCACCGGGGCCGGACCTGGCGTGTACGTCACCGGGTGGATCAAGCGCGGGCCGAGCGGCGTGATCGGCACCAACAAGGCATGCGCCAAGGAAACGGTCGCGGCGCTGCTCGCCGACTTCGACGCCGGTCGGCTCGCGCGGCCGGCGTACGGCCGGCGGGAACTCGATCGCCTGCTCGGGCAGCGGCGCCCGAGCCGGGTGGGACTGAGCGGCTGGCACGAGATCGACGAGGCCGAGCGCGCGGCCGGTCGTGCGGCCGGCCGGCCACGGGTCAAGCTGACCGATCGTGCGCGCCTGACGAAGACGGCGGCCGGCCGCCCGCGGTCGGGACGCAGCCTGCTGCGTCTGGTCCGCCGATAACCGGTTGGGGCTTCGTCTGCGCCGGCACTAGAATCTTCCGACGGTGCCCGGCACCGCCCGCGGCGACGTCCGCCGGGGGAGCGCAGGCCGGGATGTCGATCCGCCGCGCTGTCGGGGCGCGCGCTGGTCGCCGGGCACGTCGAGGGTGACACGCGGTCCACGCCGGCGGTGACACGCGGCTCGCGCCGGCGGTGACACGCGGCTCGCGCCGAGACGGTCGTCGCCGTCCGGCACGACGTGGTGCCCGGCCCTCGACTCCGTTCCGGCAGGTCCGCCTGCCCTCGCGCCTCGAGAGGACCGACCCATGACAGCCCCCCATGCGGGCCCGGCCGCCGCGCCGGTGAGCGACAAGCTCGACGCGGCAGTTCTGAAGATCGCCTCGGTGGTGGTGCTCGGCGCCATCATGTCGATTCTCGACGTGACCGTCGTCTCCGTCGCCGTGCCGACGTTCATGGAGGAGTTCGACGCCGGCTACGCGACCGTCGCGTGGACCATGACCGCCTACACGCTGGCGCTCGCCAGCGTGATTCCGCTCACGGGCTGGGCCGCGGACCGGTTCGGCACCAAGCGCCTCTACCTCGCCGCACTCGTCCTGTTCGTCGCCGGTTCCGTGCTGTGCAGCATGGCGTGGGACATTTCTTCGCTCATCGCATTCCGGGTCGTGCAGGGCCTCGGTGGCGGCATGCTCATGCCGCTCGGCATGACGATCATGACCCACGCGGCGGGCCCGCACCGCGTCGGCCGCGTGATGGCGGTGCTCGGTATCCCGATGCTGCTGGGCCCGATCGGCGGCCCGATTCTCGGCGGGTGGCTGATCGACACCGCCAGCTGGCACTGGATCTTCCTGATCAACCTGCCCATCGGTGTCCTGGCGCTCGTCGCCGCCGTGGTGATCCTGCCCAAGGACCGCCCGAGCAGGTCCGAGTCCTTCGACTTCGTGGGCATGGCGCTCCTGTCGCCGGGGCTGGCGCTGTTCCTGTTCGGTGTCTCCTCCATCCCGGAGGTCGGCACCGTCGCCGCGACGCGGGTCCTCGTTCCCGGCGTGATCGGCGTCGCGCTGATCGCCGCGTTCGTGTTCCACGCCTTGCGCGCCCGGAACCCGCTCATCGACCTGTACCTGTTCCGCAACCGCCAGCTGACGTTCGCGGTGCTCACCATGTCGGTGTTCGCGATCGCGTTCTTCGGTGCGGGGCTGCTGTTCCCCAGCTACTTCCTCCAGGTGCGGGGCGAGTCGACCCTGGCGGCGGGCATCCTGCTCGCACCGCAGGGCCTCGGCGCCATGCTCACCATGCCGGTCGCCGGCCGGCTCGTCGACCGGATAGGCCCCGGGAAGATCGTGCTCGTCGGCCTGACCCTCGTCACGCTCGGCATGGCGGTCTTCACGCAGGTGGGCACGGACACCTCCTACGTCCTGCTCCTCGGCGCGCTGTTCGTCATGGGCATGGGCATGGGCGCCACGATGATGCCGACGATGACGGCCGCGCTGCAGACGCTGACCCATCAGAGCGTGGCCCGCGGGTCGACACTGATGAACATCGTCCAGCAGGCCGCCGGCTCCGTGGGCACCGCGACCATGTCGGTGATCCTGAGCAGCCGCCTCGTGACCCCGGCGGGGGCACCCGAGGGCGGGGGACAGATGGACCAGGCGGCGCTCGACCAGATGCCCGCACCGGTACAGGAATCGATCCTCACCTCGCTCGCCGACGCGTTCGCGACCACGTTCCTCGTCGCGACCGTTCTCATGGCGCTCGCGGTGATCCCCGCGCTGTTCCTGCCGCGCACCCGCGTCAAGCATCCGGCGGGGGAGGGACTGCAGCCGGTCGTCGTCCACTGAACCACCCGCCCGGAGGGGCCGTGACGTAGGTCGCGGCCCCTCCGCGCGTCTGCGGCTAACCTCGTTCCGGCACCACGACGGCGACCCGAACGGACGATCCCATGAGCATCGAACCCACCGACCCACGCTCCGCGTCGACAGACGGACAGCCGCGTCTGTGCCGGCGCACCCTCTTCGGCGGGGCCGGTGCCGTCGCCGCCGCCGCGGTCCTGTCCGCGTGCGGCGCCGAGAGCGAGGGCACCGAGCGGGCAAGCACCGACAGCGCCCCCGCCGCGCCGACCACGCCGCCGGAGCCCGGTCCGGACGCCACGGTCGTCGCCGCCGCGGCCGACATCCCGGTGGGCAGCGGCGTCCTGTTCGCCGACCGGCGTCTCGTGGTGACGCAGCCCGTCGCCGGGGACTACCGGGCGTTCGTCGCCCTGTGCACGCATTCGGGGTGCAACATCACCGGTGTCGAGGCCGACGAGATCGTCTGCGACTGTCACGGCAGCCGGTTCCGTCTGGACGGGACCGTGAGCCGAGGTCCCGCCCGCAAGCCGCTGAAGGCGCGCCCGGCCGCGGCCCGCGGTGCGGACGTCGTCGTCGACTGATCTACGCGATCGGCTGAGCGGACGGGCGGGGGCGGAGTAGATTCGACCGCGACATCATCCCTGAAGTGCTGACCGGCAAGGGGACCCCATGGTGCGCAGGGGGCCGTTGATCACGTTGGCGGCGGTGGTGGTCCTCGCCGCCGTGCTGCTCGCGGTGAATGTCTCCAAGGAGGACGACGGCGCGACGCCGGCCCCGGGTCCTGCCGCGACGGCGGCGCCGGACCCCACGACGACGGCGACCTCGGCTGCGGTGGAGTTCCCCGCGCAGGCCACCTACGTCGGACAGATCCCCGTCGCGACCGGGACTCTCACGCTCGCGATCGCCGTCGAGGGCGAGGACGCCGTCGCGTACGCGTGCGACGGCAGCGCGGTCGAGTCGTGGCTGGCCGGCGACGCAGAGGCCGGCCGGCTCGAGCTCGAGGGCCGGGAAGGAGCCCGTCTCGACGGCGAGTTCGACGGCGCGACGGTGCGCGGCACCCTGTGGCTCGGCGACCGCAGCTGGACCTTCGACGCCGCGCCGGCCGAACCGCCCGCCGGCCTCTACCTCGCGAACGTCGGCGATGTCCGGGCGAGCTGGATCGTCACGCAGGACGGAACCGTCACGGGCGTGCTCCGCGGCGGCGACGGCGGCACCACACCTGCCCCGGCCCTCGCACCCGACGGGACGGCGGTCGTCGACGGGGAGACCGTGACCGCGGACCCGGTGTCCGGCAGCGACACATTCTGACGTGCCACCGCGCGGTGACACCGAGAGGAGGACGGATGAGCACACCGCAGGTCCATCCCGCCGCGCCGCCGCGAACGGCCCCCGTGATCGTCGCATTCGTGGTGGGTGCCCTCGTCGCGGTGGGGCTCGGCGCCTACGGCCGTGTGCACGAGCCGGCCTTCTTCTCGATCAACGTCGCCGGGTTCTCCAGCCCGACCGCGGTCAAGACCTGGCTGGCGACCCTCGCCGGCGTGCTGGCACTGGTGCAACTCGTCTCGGCGGCCGGGATGTACGGCCGGTTGCCGGGACTGCGCACGCCGAGCTGGATCGGGACCCTGCATGTATGGTCGGGCCGCCTCGCTGTGCTGGCGACCGTCCCCGTCGCCGTGCACTGCCTGTATGCGCTCGGTTTTCGCACCGGCGAGCCGCGGGTGCTGTGGCACTCGCTGGCGGGATGCCTCCTCTACGGGGCGTTCGTCACCAAGATGCTGCTGCTCAGTCGGCGGGGCCTGCCGGGATGGGCGGTTCCGGTGGCCGGCGGTGTCCTGTTCACGGCGATCGTGGTCGTGTGGACGACCTCGGCGCTGTACTTCTTCCGCACGACGGGCATCACGTTCTGACGCACCGACCCACTGTGTCCCTCCCACGATCGGAGCCGGAAAATGGATCTCGAGCAGTTTCCCGTCAGCCGCCGTTCGGTGCTGCTCGGTGCCGGGGTGGCCGCCGTGGCCGCCGCCGCGGTCTGCAGCACGTACGGCGACGAGCCGGCCTCCGGGCAGACCTCCGCGGCGGAGGACGCCGGCACCGGGGCCCCGGCCGGCGCGGCTGCAGGACAACCCCTCGCGGCCGTCGCCGACATCCCCGTCGGCGGGGGACAGGTCTTCCCCGATCAGAAGGTCGTGGTGACCCAGCCGGCCGCGGGCGAGGTGCTCGCGTTCAGCGCGATCTGCACCCATCAGGGCTGCACGGTCGCGGCCGTGCAGGACGGCACGATCAACTGTCCCTGCCACGGCAGCCGGTTCAACCTCGACGGCACCGTCGCGAACGGTCCCGCCGCACGTCCCCTCGAGAGCAGGGCCGTCACCGTCGACAACGGCGAGATCACACTCGCGTAATCGGTTCCGCCGCCCCGCCGCCGGACCGTCCGGGGCGGCACCGGGATAGGGTCGACTGCGTGATCGGACCTCTGCGCGACTGGCGGCCGCGGGCGTTGCGTGACGGCGACGAACCCGACGCCCGCTTCACCCTCGCCAACGAGCGCACGTTCCTCGCGTGGATCCGCACCGCGCTCGGCGTGATCGCGGCGGCCGTCGCGCTCGAGACTTTCGCCGGCGACGTCGTGGGACCGGTGGTGCGCACCACGCTGGCGTGCGCCCTGCTGGTCTTCTCCGCGGTCCTCGTGGTCGCCGCACTGCGGCGCTGGCTGCAGATCGAGGCCGCGATGCGCACCGCACGCCCGCTGCCGCCGCCGCGGATCGCCTTCCTGCTCGCCGCGATGCTGGCGGTCGGGGCTCTGGCCCTCGCCGCGGCGCTCCTCCTGTGACCGTGCCACCGGGTCCACGACGCGAGCCGGGTCGGCGATGAGACACGACGACCCCGGGTTGCAGCCGGAGCGCACCACTCTCGCGTGGCTGCGCACGGCGACCGGCCTGGGAGCGGTGGTCCTGCTGTTCCTGCGCCTGGCGCCCGGCCCGGCACCCGTGGTGGTGGCGATCGGCCTGCTGTGCCTGCTGCCGGCGCTCGTGCTGCTCGTGACGAGCGGACGCGAGCACCGGGCCCGGGTGAGCCGCTTCATCGAGGGACGGGCGAAGCATCACTGGTGGCGCAACATCGTCCTGACCGTCACGGTCGTCGTCCTGGCGCTCGCCGCCACCGCGCTCATCGTCACGTCGAAGGTGTGAGCGCCGCCCAGGCCGAGGCTCCGGCCGGTTCGGCTCCTTGGAACCGGACCAGACCCGTCCGGGCCACCGCGGCCCCTACGAACCGGCCCCCTGCCCCGAACGCCGGTCGAGGTCGATCACCCGGGCGCCGCCCTGCGCCGCGGCCACCCTGGTCTCGGTACCGTCCTCGGTCACGGCGACGATCTCGCACCGGCACAGCGCCTGTCGCCGGCTCGAGTCGACGACCGTCGCCTCGGCTCGCAGCAGCGTGCCGCGACCCGGGCGCAGGTAGTCGATGGTGAACCCGGTGGTCACGATGGACGATCCGAGCACGGTTCCCGCTGCGAAGGTCAGGGAATTGTCCGCCGCATAGGCCAGCACTCCACCGTGTACGAACCCGAACTGCTGCAGCAATTCCGGACGCAAAGGGACCTCGAGCACCGCGCGTCCCGGCTCGTACCCGACGACCCGGGCACCGACCAGGACGCTGAACGGTTGCGCGGCGAGCACGGCCGCCGCGTCGTCCACTCCGCGAAGTTCCACGGCCTGCAGTCTGCCCCACCCTGTCGGGAAGGGCCATATCATTCGCGCATGACGCAGCCACCTCCGTCGCCGACGGTCCGTTGGCCCGACCTCGCCGCCCTCGAACTGCTCGTCGGCATCGACGATCACGGCGGGCTCGGCGCGGCTGCTCGCGCGGCCGGTGTCGCGCAACCCAATGCCAGCCGTGCGGTGCGCCGCCTCGAGAAGCAGCTCGGGGCCGTGCTCGTGCGCCGGGGGCGCGCCGGGTCGGCGCTCACCCCGGAGGGCACCGTGGTCGCGCACTGGGCGCGGCAGACCCTCACCGACGCCCGTCGACTGCTCGACGCCGCGGCGGCGTTGCGCACCGACCGGCAGGCCGAACTGACCGTGGCGGCCAGCATGACCGTCGCCGAACACCTCATCCCGCGCTGGCTGGGCCGCTTCCGCGGTCTCCACGACGACGTGCACATCCAGTTGCAGGTCCACAACTCGCGGCAGGTGTGCGACGCCGTCGCGGCAGGCCGCTGCCACGTCGGATTCGTCGAAGCTCCCGCCGTTCCACCGGGACTGCACAGCACCCCGGTGGCGCAGGACCGGCTGGTGGTGGTCGTCACGCCGGCTCATCCGTGGGCGCGCCGCCGGCGACCGCTCACCGTCGCCGAACTCGCGGCGACGCCGCTCGTCGTGCGTGAGGAGGGGTCGGGGACGCGGCACACGCTCGACCTCGCCCTGCGCGAGTTCGATCGGCCGGCACCTCTGCTCGAGCTCGGCAGCGGCGCCGCGGTACGCACCGCGGCGCTCGGGGGTGTCGGTCCGGCCGTGCTCAGCACCTTGGCCGTGGCCGACCACCTCGCGGCCGGGGAACTGCGGGCCGTCGACGTCGAGGGCCTCGATCTGGCCCGCACCCTGCGCGCGGTGTGGCGCCCCCCTCGCAAGCTCGCCGGCCCGGCCGGGGACCTGGTGCGGATGATCGTCCGCGGCGCCTGATCGCGTGCCGATCGCCCCGATCGGCCCGGATCAGCGTTCCGGTGCGTCATCATGATCGTCGAGGACACTGCCATCGGGAGTGGGACATGGACGCATCGCGGCACCACGGGACGTCGCGGTGACGGTCGCCGAGGTCGACCGTCGCCCGCAGCGAGCGGGCTCGGTCCTCGCGACGCTGATCCTGGTCGCCACCGTCGCCAACCTCAATCTCTCGGTGGCCAACATCGCACTGCCCGCGATCGGCCGGGCATTCGACGCGAGCCAGACGGAGTTGAACCTGGTCGCCGTCGGGTATTCGCTGGGTCTGGCCGCGTCGGTGCTGTACCTGGGGGCGCTCGGGGACCGCTACGGCCGCAAGCAGTTGCTCGTGCTCGGTGTCGCCCTGTCGATACCCACGTGTCTGCTGGCGGCCTTCGCGCCGAACATCGAGGTGCTGTTCGCGGCCCGGCTGGCCGGCGGTCTCGCCGCGGGACTGGCATATCCCACCACTCTGGCGCTGATCACCGCGTTGTGGTCGGGAGCCTCACGGACCCGCGCGATCGCGTTGTGGTCGGCGACCGGCGGGGCGGTCGCCGCGCTCGGACCGCTGTTGTCCGGTCTGCTCCTCGAGTACTTCTACTGGGGCTCGGCCTTCCTGATCACCCTGCCGCTCGCCGCCCTCGCCCTCGTGGCGGCCGCAGTGCTGATCCCCGCGCACGTCAACGAGACCACCGGTCCCGTCGACCATGTCGGCGGAGTCCTGTCGGTGCTGTTCGTGGCGGCGCTCGTGATGACGGTCAACCTCGCACCCGAGAGCGGCCGCGCCACGGCAGCCCTGGTCTGCGCGGCCGTCACCGCCGTCGCGGGCGCGGTGTTCGTGTGGCGGCAACGGCGGGTGCCCGAGCCGCTGTTCGACCTGAAGGTGGCCGCGCGGCCGACGTTCTGGGTGGCTGCGGTGGCAGGCATCATCGTGTTCGGAACCCTGATGGGCGCGATGTTCGTCGGGCAGCAGTTTCTGCAGAACGTGCTCGGTTACTCCACGCTCGCCGCCGGGTCGACGATCCTCCCCGCCGCCGCGTGCATGCTCGTCGTGGCTCCGTACTCGGCCCGCCTGGTCGAGAGCCGGGGTGCCCGCACCACATTGCTGCTCGGCTACGCGTTCATCCTCCTCGGGCTCACCGTCGCACTGACGATGTGGGACGAGACCTCCAGCTACTGGCAGATCGCCCTCGCGTACGCCTTCGTCGGGGCCGGGGTGGGTTTCGCCGGCACGCCCGCCTCGCGCTCGCTCACCGGCTCGGTGCCGGTGACCCGCGCCGGGATGGCGTCCGCGACGGCCGACCTGCAGCGGGACCTGGGCGGGGCCGTGATGCAGTCGGTCCTCGGGGCGTTGCTCACCGCCGGGTACGTGGCGTCGATCTCGGCGGCCGTCGCATCGTCGCCGGACGCGGACGAGATCAGCGACCAGACCCAGGCTGCGCTGACCAAGTCGTTCGCGAGTGCCGCCGATCTCGCGGAGCGGTACCCGCAGTACGCCGACGCCATCATGGCCGCGGCGCGCGCGGCATTCCTCGCCGGGGACACGAAGGCATATGCCGCCGCCCTTCTCGTCGTCGCCGCCGGAGCCGTCCTGGTGTTCTTCGCATTCCCGAAACGCGACGCCGAACGGCGGCTGCTCGCGTCGTACCGCGCTCGAGACGAACGCGCCGAGGCAGCGGTGGACGAACGCGCCGAGCCGGCGGTGGACGAACGCGCCGAGCCGGACGGCCGGTCGGAGGCCGCGCCCGGCGACGTGGACCGTTAGCGCGGTTCGCTGCTGCCGTGCAGGGCGCCGACTCCGGCGACGATCACCAGCGCGATGCCTGCCGCCGCGGCGGGCTGGACCCATTGGCCGAGCACCAGCGCACCCGCCAGTGCCGCCGCCGCCGGTTCGAGGGCGATGAGGATCGCGAACACGTTTCTCGGCAGATCGCGCAGCGCCCGCATCTCCAGGCTGTAGGGGATCACGGAGGACAGCAGGGCCACCACCGCCCCGGCGCCGAGAATCGCAGGATCGGCCAGGCCGGCGCCGGCGGTTCCGAGACCGAAGGGCAGGACGAGCACCGCCGCGACGGTGGTGGCGACGGTCAGGCCCGCCGCGCCGGAGACGGTGGCGGCCACGTGCGAGCCCGCGACGATGTACCAGGCCCAGCCGGCCGCGGCGAGCAGCGCGAATCCGACCCCGGCCGGGTCGAGCGCGTCGCCGTCCCCACCGAGGCCGCGCGCCCCGAGGAGGGCCACCCCGGCCAGCGCGAGGGCCACCCACAGCGCGTCCCGCGGGCGGCGGGAGAGCACCGCGGCGAGGGTGAGCGGTCCGAGGAACTCGATCGTGACCGCCGCCGCGAGCGGGAGCCGGGCGATCGCCACGTAGAAGAAGCCGTTCATCGCGGCCAGGCTCACCCCGAGGGCGGCCGCGCCGCGCCACTGCGCCCGGCCCCAGTGCCGCACCGACGGCCGTACCGCCGCCCACAGGATCACCGCGGCGAGCGTCAGCCGCAGCGTGACCGTGCCGAGGGCGCCGACGTCGTCGAACAGGGTGCTGGCGAAGGCCGCACCGAACTGCAGGGAGAGCACCGAGCCGAGCACGGCCGCGACGGGCACGGTCCGGCTGCCGCCTCGTGGCGCCCGTGCCGTACTGCTCATGCGTCCTCCGGAAGTCCCGGGACCCGTCGTCCCGCGTGTGACGAATGTTGCCGTACGGCAGCACGATCGGCAGCAGTGGCGACGCCGCGCAAAAAAACAATCACGAGAGCTTGCTTTTCTGTGCCGCGAGTGTGACTCTGGTCGCATGACGGAGCTGCAACCGCTTCTCGACGATCTGCGTGCCGAGGGCGAGGACCTCGATGCCCTCGTCGCCGACCTCCCGGACGAGCGCTGGGCGACTATGACGCCCGCCGAGGGCTGGACCATCGCCCACCAGGTCGGGCATCTGCTGTGGACCGATCGGGCCGCCCTCACCGCCGTCGAAGACCCGGAGGCGTTCGTCGCCGGGCTCGGCGAGATCACCGACCCGGACCGCTTCGTCGACGACGGGGCGCGGGAGCAGGCCCGCCGGCCACCGGCCGAACTGCTCGCCGACTGGCGCGCGGCGCGACGCGCCCTCGCCGACGCCCTCGCGGCCGTTCCGGCCGGGACCAGGATCGTCTGGTACGGCCCGCCCATGAGCGCGGCTTCGATGGCCACGGCGCGGCTGATGGAGACCTGGGCGCACGGCGCCGACGTGGCCGACGCGCTGGGCGTCCCCCGGACCCCCACCCACCGGCTGCGCCACATTGCCCATCTCGGTGTCCGCACCCGCGACTTCGCGTTCACCGTGCACGGGCGCACCCCGCCGGCCGAGCCGTTCCGCGTCTGCCTCACCGCTCCCGACGGGCGGGAGTGGACGTGGGGTCCCGAGAGCGCCGCCCAGACCGTCACCGGATCCGCCGTCGACTTCTGCCGCCTGGTGACCCAGCGGGTCCACCGCACCGACACCGACCTCGTCGCCACCGGACCGGACGCGGATGCATGGCTCGAGCTCGCGCAGGCGTTCGCCGGTCCGCCCGGCGCCGGGCGCACCCCGGACGGAGCGACCGCGTGAACGCGCAGCCGGCGGGCCGTGCGGTGCGCATCGGGAACTGTTCCGGCTTCTACGGCGACCGGCTCGCAGCTATGCGGGAGATGCTCGAGGGCGGCGAACTCGACTACCTGACCGGCGACTATCTCGCCGAGCTGACCATGCTCATCCTCGGCCGGGATCGGATGAAGGACCCGGAACTCGGCTACGCCAAGACGTTCCTGCGGCAACTCGAGGACTGTCTCGGGCTCGCCGTCGACAAGGGCGTGAAGATCGTCGCCAATGCGGGGGGACTCAACCCCGCCGGGCTGGCGACGGCCGTGCGCGACCTCGCCGGCCGGCTCGGACTCGACGTCGCCGTCGCCCACGTCGAGGGCGACGATCTCATCGCCCGGGCCGCCGAACTCGGGCTGGCCGCCGATCCGCCGCCCCTGACCGCCAACGCCTACCTCGGCGCCTGGGGCATCGCCGAATGCCTGACCGCCGGCGCCGACCTCGTCGTCACCGGCCGGGTCACCGACGCGTCGGTGATCGTCGGTCCCGCGGCAGCCCACTTCGGTTGGGCCCGGGATGATTTCGACGCTCTCGCGGGCGCGGTGGCAGCCGGGCACGTGATCGAGTGCGGCGCCCAGGCCACCGGCGGCAACTACGCCTTCTTCACCGAGATCGCCGATCTCGACCGGCCGGGCTTCCCGATCGCCGAGATCGAGGCCGACGGAAGTTCCACGATCACCAAGCACCCGGGCACCGGCGGCGCCGTCACCGTCGGCACCGTGACCGCCCAGCTGCTGTACGAGGTGACCGGGGGCCGCTACGCCGGCCCCGACGTCACCACCCGCCTCGACACCGTCCGGCTCACCCCGGACGGCCCGGACCGGGTCCGCATCAGCGGCGTCCGCGGTGAGGCGCCGCCACCCACGCTCAAGGTCTCCCTCAACGCCCTCGCCGGCTTCCGGAACGAAGCGGTGTTCGTCCTCACCGGTCTGGACATCGAGGCCAAGGCCGCCCTGGTGCGGCGGCAGGTGGAGGCGAGCCTGACCACCCGGCCCGCCGAGCTCGAATGGACACTCGCCCGCACCGACCATCCGGACGCCGACACCGAGGAGGCGGCCAGCGCCCTGCTGCGCTGCACCGTCCGCGACCGCGACCCGAAGGTCGTCGGCCGCGCCTTCTCGTCGGTCGCCGTCGAGTACGCGCTGGCCAGCTACCCGGGCTTCGCGCTGACCGCCCCGCCCGGCAACGGACAACCGTACGCGGTGTTCACCCCCGGCTACGTCGACGCCGCCGAGGTGCCGCACACCGCGGTGCTGCCCGACGGCAACCGGGTCCCGATTCCGTGCGTCACCCCGACGCGTGCACTCGAACCCGTCGGCGAACCCGAGCTCCCCGAGCCGCTACCGCCCGGGCCCGCACGACACGCACCGCTCGGACTCGTCGCCGGCGCCCGCAGCGGCGACAAGGGCGGCGACGCGAACGTGGGGGTGTGGGTGCGCACCGACGACCAGTGGCGGTGGCTGGTGCACACCCTCACCGTCGACACGTTGAAAACCCTCCTGCCCGAATCGAAGAACCTGACCGTGACACGTCACGTGCTGCCGAACCTGCGGGCGGTGAACTTCGTGATCGAGGGCATCCTCGGCCGCGGCGTCGCCTCGCAGGCCCGCTTCGACCCGCAGGCGAAGGGTCTCGGCGAGTGGCTGCGCAGCCGATACCTCTACATCCCCGAGGTCCTCCTGGAGGGCGGCGGGACAGCGAACCCCGAGAGGAAGTACACCGAGTGAGCATCTGGGACACCCCCGAACGCCGCGAGCTGCGCTCGACGGTCCACTCCTTCGTCCGGCGCGAGATCCTGCCGCATCTCGCCGCGTGGGAGCGCGACGGTGAACTGCCCCGCGAACTGCACAAGAAGGCCGCCGCTCTCGGGCTGCTCGGCGCCGGATTCCCCGAGGCCGTCGGCGGTTCCGGGGGCGACGCGGCGGACACCCTCACCGTGTGCGAGGCCTTCCACGAGGCCGGCGCCTCCGGCGGCGCCTTCGCCTCCCTGTTCACCTGCGGCATCGCCCTGCCACACCTGGTCGCCGCCGGCGACGAAGCGCAGATCGGCAAGTGGGTTGCCCCGACCCTCGCGGGTGAGCTCGTCGGCTCCCTCGCGATCACCGAACCCGGCGGCGGCTCCGACTTCGGGCACCTGACCACCACCGCCGTCCGCGACGGCGATCACTACATCGTCGACGGCGCCAAGACCTACATCACCTCCGGCTGCCGCGCCGATTTCGTCGTCACCGCTGTGCGCACCGGCGGCCCCGGCGCCGCCGGTGTCTCGCTGCTCGTGATCGAAAAGGGCACACCGGGTTTCACCGTCTCGCGCAAGCTGGACAAGATGGGCTGGCGTGCCTCCGACACTGCGGAACTGTCGTTCGCCGGTGTGCGCGTGCCGGTCTCGAATCTCGTCGGAGCCGAGAACAGCGGCTTCGCGCAGATCGCGCAGGCGTTCGTCGCCGAGCGGATCGCCCTCGCCGCCCAGGCCTACTCGAGCGCGCAGCGGTGCCTGGATCTGACCGTGTCCTGGTGCCGGGACCGCGAGACGTTCGGCCGGCCCCTGATCTCCCGGCAGTCGGTACAGCGCACCCTCGCCGAGATGGCACGGCGCATCGACGTCGCGCGGGTGTACGGCCGGCGGGTCGTCGAGCGATCCCTCGTCGGTGACGGCGACCTCGTCGCCGAGGTGTGCTTCGCCAAGAACACCGCCGTCGAGGCCGGGGAGTGGGTCGCACACCAGGCCGTGCAGCTCTTCGGCGGCCTCGGCTACATGGCCGAGTCCGAGGTCGAACGACAGTACCGCGACATGCGCATCCTCGGCATCGGCGGCGGCACCACCGAGATCCTCACCGAACTTGCCGCGAAACGATTGGGGTACACCGCGTGAGCATCCTGCAGACGACCGTCGACCCGTCCTCGGCGGAGTACGCCGCCGCGGCCGAGGCGATGGCCGCCCAGCTGGCAGAGCTCGAAGCCGAACACGCCAAGGCCCTCGCCGGCGGCGGGGAGAAGTACGTCCGACGGCACCACGAACGCGGCAAGCTGCTGCCACGCGAACGGATCGAACTGCTCCTCGACCCCGATTCGCCGTTCCTCGAGCTGTCCCCGCTCGCCGCCTGGGGCACCGAGTTCCCGGTCGGCGGCAGCACCGTCACCGGAATCGGCGTCGTCGAGGGCGTCGAATGCCTGATCGTCGCCAACGACCCCACCGTCCGCGGCGGCACGAGCAACCCGTGGACGCTGCGAAAGGGATTCCGCGCCAACGACATCGCGATGCAGAACCGGCTGCCGGTCATCTCCCTCGTCGAGTCGGGCGGCGCCGACCTCCCCACCCAGAAGGAGGTGTTCATCCCCGGCGGGCGCATGTTCCGCGACCTGACACAGCTGTCCGCCGCCGGGATCCCGACCATTGCCCTGGTGTTCGGCAATTCCACCGCGGGTGGCGCCTACATCCCGGGCATGTCGGACCACGTGGTGATGATCGAGAAGCGGTCGAAGGTGTTCCTCGCCGGGCCGCCCCTGGTGAAGATGGCCACGGGCGAGGAATCCGACGACGAATCCCTCGGCGGCGCGGAAATGCACGCCCGCACCTCCGGCCTGGCCGACTACTACGCGGTCGACGAACCCGACGCGATCCGGATCGGCCGGGGCATCGTCCGTCGTCTGAACTGGCGCAAGCAGGGCCCCGAACCCCACCCGGAGGTACGCGAGCCCCGCCACGATCCCGAGGAACTGCTCGGCATCGTGCCCGCCGACCTCAAGGTGCCGTTCGACCCGCGCGAGGTGATCGCCCGCATCGTCGACGACTCCGACTTCGACGAGTTCAAGCCGCTGTACGGGTCGTCGCTCGTCACCGGCTGGGCCCGTCTGCACGGCTACCCGGTGGGAATCCTCGCCAACGCCCGCGGCGTGCTGTTCAGCGAGGAATCCCAGAAGGCCACCCAGTTCATCCAGCTCGCCAACCGTGCGAACACGCCACTGCTGTTCCTGCACAACACCACCGGCTACATGGTCGGCCGCGAGTACGAGGAACGCGGCATGATCAAGCACGGTTCGATGATGATCAACGCCGTCTCCAATTCGACGGTGCCGCACATCTCGATCCTGCTCGGCGCCTCCTACGGGGCCGGCCACTACGGGATGTGCGGCCGCGCCTTCGACCCGCGGTTCCTGTTCGCCTGGCCCAGCGCCAAGTCCGCGGTGATGGGCGGCGCACAGCTCGCGGGCGTCATCTCCATCGTCGGACGGGCCGCTGCCGAGGCGCGCGGTCAGGCGTTCGACGAGGCCGCCGACGAGGCGATGCGCGCGGCGATCGAGAACCAGATCGAGGCGGAGTCGCTGCCGATGTTCCTGTCCGGCCGGCTCTACGACGACGGGGTCATCGACCCGCGCGACACCCGCACCGTGGTGGGGATGTGCCTGTCGGCCATCGCCAACGCGCCGATCGAGGGCACCGACAGCTTCGGTGTCTTCCGGATGTGAGGCAGCAGTGAACCGTTCCGACACCGTCACCACCGTGCTCGTCGCCAATCGCGGCGAGATCGCCCGCCGGGTGTTCGCCTCCTGCCGGCGGGCCGGCCTCGGCACCGTCGCCGTGTTCTCCGACGCGGACGCCGACAGCCCGCACGTCACCGAGGCCGACGTCGCGGTGCACCTGCCCGGCACTGCCCCCGCCGACACGTACCTCCGCGGCGAGGCGATCATCGCGGCTGCCCGCACGGCGGGGGCCGACGCGATCCACCCGGGGTACGGGTTTCTCTCGGAGAACGCCGAATTCGCGAGGGCGGTCCTCGACGCGGGACTGACCTGGATCGGGCCGGACCCGGACTCCATCGCCCGGATGGGTTCGAAGGTCGAGGCCAAGAAGATCATGGCCGACGCCGGCGTGCCGGTGCTGGCCGAGCTGGACCCGGCCGCGGTGACCGAGGCCGACCTGCCCGTGCTGATCAAGGCCTCCGCCGGGGGCGGCGGCCGCGGCATGCGGGTCGTCCGCGACCTGGCCGAACTGTCCGACCAGCTCGCCGCGGCCCGACGTGAGGCACAGTCCGCATTCGGCGACCCGACGGTGTTCTGCGAGCGCTACCTCGAAACGGGGCGGCACATCGAAGTGCAGGTCCTCGCGGACCGGCACGGGACCGTGTGGGCGGTGGGGGAGCGCGAATGCTCGATCCAGCGGCGGCATCAGAAGGTGGTCGAGGAGGCCCCGTCGCCGCTCGTCGACGCCACCCCCGGCATGCGGGAGCGGCTGTTCGAGGCGGCCCGGCGCGCCGCGCACGCCATCGACTACGAGGGCGCCGGGACGGTCGAGTTCCTCGCGACCGGGGCGAGCGAAGCGACGGGAAATGTCGCCGGGGCGAGCGAAGCGACGGGAAATGTCGCCGGGGCGAGCGAAGCGACGGGAAATGTCGCCGGGGCGAGCGAAGCGACGGGAAATGTCGCCGGGGCGAGCGAAGCGACGGGAAATGTCACTGCCGGAGGTGAGTTCTTCTTCCTCGAGATGAACACCCGGCTGCAGGTCGAGCACCCGGTCACCGAGTGCACCACCGGGCTCGACCTCGTCGACCTGCAGCTCCAGATCGCTGCCGGCGGCCGTCTCGATCCCGAACCCCCTCCGGCGAGCGGACATTCGATCGAGGTGCGGCTCTACGCGGAGGACCCCGCCGAGGACTGGCGGCCGCAGTCCGGCACGGTGCACCGCCTCGCCCTGCCCGGTCGCGTCTCCGAGTTCGAGGTGCTGCCCGGGCCCGGGCTGCGTCTGGACGCCGGCGTCGAGGACGGCTCGGTGGTGGGCGTGCACTACGACCCGATGCTCGCCAAGGTGATCGCCTACGCCCCGACCCGGGACCGCGCGGCCCGCATGCTCGCGACGTCGCTCACCCGTGCCGAGGTGCACGGCCTGCGCACCAACCGGGACCTGCTCGTGAACGTGCTCCGGCATCCCGAGTTCCTGGCCGGCAACACCGACACCGCCTTCTTCGACACACACGGGCTCGCCACGCTCGCCGCACCCCTCGCCGACGCCGCCGCCGAGTCGCTGTCCGCGCTCGCCGCGGCCCTGGCCGACGCCGCCGCTCGTCGTGCGACGGCGACGGTCGGCCGCGGCCTGCCGAGCGGCTGGCGCAACCTGCCGTCGCAGCCACAGGTCAAGCGGTACGACGGCGACCACGGTGAACACGAGGTGCGGTACCGGCTCACCCGGCACGGCCTGGTCGCCGACGGCCATCCGGGCATCGTCCTCGTCGCACACACCGAGCGCCGGGTGGTGCTCGCGATCGACGGCGCGCAGCGGCAGTTCCACGTCGCGCGCTACGGCGACACGGTGCACGTGGACTCCTCGCTCGGTCCGGTGCGGTTGCGAGCGATCCCGCGGTTCGTCGAACCCTCGGCCCATGTCGCCGCGGGGTCGCTGCTCGCGCCGATGCCCGGGTCGGTGATCCGGATCGGGGCAACGGTCGGCGACGCGGTCGACGCGGGGCAACCGGTCCTGTGGCTCGAGGCGATGAAGATGGAACACATCGTCAAGGCCCCCGCCGCGGGCGTGCTCACCGAACTGCCCGTGGCCGTCGGCACCCAGGTCGAACTGGGCGCCGTGCTGGCCGTCGTCACCCCCACCGAGTCCACCGACACCCAGGAGAAGTGATGAGCGTCATCGAAACCGACGAGCAGAAGCAGCTGCGGGCTGCGGTCGCGGGCCTGGCCAAGCGCTACAACTACACCGACTACGTGCTGCCGAAGGCCCGCAAGGGCGAACCGCTGACCGAGCTGTGGCGGGAGGCCGCCGGGCTCGGATTCCTGGGCGTGAACCTGCCGGAGGAATTCGGCGGCGGCGGGGCCGGCATCTACGAACTCGCCCTGGTGCAGGAGGAACTCGCCGCGCAGGGCTGCGGGCTGCTGCTGGTGGTCGTCTCGCCCGCCATCTGCGGCACCATCATCGCCAAGTTCGGCACCGACGAGCAGAAGCAGCGCTGGCTGCCCGGGCTTGCCGACGGCTCGAAGATCATGGCGTTCGGCATCACCGAGCCCGATGCCGGGTCCAATTCGCACCAGATCACCACCGTCGCGCGCCGCGACGGCGAGGACTGGATCCTCCACGGCAGCAAGATCTACATCTCCGGCGTGGACCAGGCCGACGCGGTGCTCGTCGTCGCCCGCACCGAGGACGCGAAGAGCGGGAAGCTGCGGCCGGCGCTGTTCATCGTCCCGACCGATGCCGAGAACTTCGTCAAGACGCCGATGGAGATGGACATCGTCGAGCCGGACCATCAGTTCACCCTGTTCCTCGACGACGTGCGACTGCCGGCGGACGCGCTGGTGGGGGAGCCGGACGCGGCGCTGATGCAGTTGTTCGCGGGCCTGAATCCGGAGCGGATCCTCGGCGCGGCGATGGCCGTCGGGATGGGCCGCTACGCCCTGGACGCCGCGGTGCGGTACGCCAACGAACGCACCGTGTGGAAGTCGCCGATCGGGGCTCACCAGGGCATCGCCCACCCGCTCGCCCAGTGCAAGATCGAGCTCGAGCTGGCGAAGCTGATGATGCAGAAGGCGGCGGTGCTGTACGACAGCGGCGACGACTTCGGTGCTGCCGAGGCCGCGAACATGGCCAAGTACGCCGCGGCCGAGGCCAGCATCAAGTCGCTCGACCAGGCGATCCAGACCCACGGCGGGGGCGGGCTCACCCGGGAGTACGGGCTGGCCGCGATGCTCGGCGCGGCGCGCATCGCACGGGTGGCGCCGGTGAGCCGGGAGATGATCCTCAACTTCGTGTCCCAGCATTCGCTGGGTCTGCCCCGGTCGTACTGAGGGGAGCGCCGGTGTCCGAGACGTTCGTCCGGTACGAGGTGAGCGAGGGATTCGCCACTCTCACTCTCGACTCGCCGCACAACCGCAATGCGATCTCCGCCAGGCTCGTCGCGCAGCTCCGGCAGGGACTTGCCGACGCGGCCGCCGACGACGGGGTCCGCGCCGTCGTGCTCACCCACGAGGGCGGCACCTTCTGCGCCGGGGCCGACCTGAGCGAGGCGAGCACCGCGGAGGGCGGCGTCGCCGCGGCGGCCGCCGCCCGGACCCGGGAGATGACGGCGGTGCTGCGTTCGATCCTGGAGCTGCCCAAACCGGTGATCGGGCGGATCGACGGGCACGTGCGCGCCGGCGGCATGGGGTTGGTCGGCGCGTGCGATCTCGCCGTCGCCGGGCCCCGGTCGACGTTCGCGCTGACCGAGGCCCGGCTGGGCCTGGCCGCGTCGATCATCTCGCTGACGGTGCTGCCGCGGCTCACCTCCCGCGCCGCGAGCCGCTACTTCCTCACCGGGGAGCGGTTCGGGCCGGAGGTCGCGGCGGCGATCGGCCTGGTCACCGTGGAGACCGACGATCCGCGGGCCGCGGTGGCGGAGATCCTCGCCCAGCTGCGGGAGTGTTCCCCGCAGGGGCTGGGCGAATCCAAGCGGCTGACCACGATGCGGATGCTCGCCGACTTCGATCGGTACGGCGACGCGCTGGCGGAGCAGTCGGCGCGGCTGTTCGGCTCGCCGGAGGCGGTCGAGGGGATGACCGCGTTCCTGCAGAAGCGGCCGCCGGCGTGGAGCCGTCCGTGAGGGACGGTCCGCCGCCCCGGCCGGGACGTGCCCGAGACCTGCCGGGCGCGCGCGTGCGGGCGGTCGTCGGCGGCACCCGTCCCGGGCACCTCACGTGGACGGTCACCCTCCGCGAGCCGGCGCGCCGGTCTGCCTAATCTGATCGCCATGAGCAGCCCGTCCCCGGACACCCGCCGTCGCGGCGAGCAGGAACGCAGCCGCGCCACCCGCAAGCGGATCCTCGACGCGGCGGTGGCCGTGCTGGTCGAGCACGGCTACTCCAACGCCACCACGGTGCGCATCCAGCAGGCTGCCGGCGTGTCCCGCGGACGGCTGCTGCACCACTACCCGTCGCGGGACGCCCTGCTCGTCGCCGCCGTGCACCACCTCGCCGCCCAGGGCGTCCAGGGCCTCGACGGCGACCATCCCTGGCCCGCCGACCCGGTCGAACGTATCGCCGTCGCGGTCGATCGGATGTGGTGGAACTTCCGGCAGCCGTACTTCTGGGCCTCGATGGAGCTGTGGCTCGCCGCGCGCGGTCACGAGGAACTCCGGGCCGAGCTGCTGCCGCTCGAACGAATCCTGGGCCGGATGATCAAGGAGCAGACGACCGCGAACTTCGGTCCGGAGATCGCCAACCGCCCCCGGTTCGTCGAGGTGCGCGACCTGATCTATCAGGCGATGCGCGGGGCGGCCCTCGGGTACGCCATCGACCCGCGCGACCCGCTGACCGAACCCCAGCTGGCGGTGTGGCGCCGCCAGATGGAACGGGTCCTGGTGGACGACGAACCCGGGGATTCCGCCGCCGGGGGTGCGCTGCGATGACCCGCCAGCCCAAACAGGATCGGAGCCGGGCCACACGCCGCCGGCTGCTCGAGGCGAGCATCGACTGCCTCGCGGAGCTGGGATGGGGCGCGACCACCGTGGGCGTCGTCGCCGAACGGGCGGGAGTCTCCCGCGGCGCCGCGCAGCACCACTTCCCGACCCGGGAGGACCTGATCACCGCGGCGCTCGAGTTCATGTTCGACAGCCGCATGGACCTCGCCCGCCGCGAGCCCGTCGACATGCCCGTCGGCGCGGCCCGCACCGAGGCGGTGGTGCGCCGGCTCGTCGACTACTACACCGGCAGCCTGTTCAAGGCGGCGCTGCAGGTGTGGACGGCCGCGGCGGCCGATCCGGAACTGCGGGCCCGCATCGTCCCCCTGGAGGAACGCTTCGGCCGCGTCGCCCACCGGGTCGCCGTCGAGCAGCTCGGCGTGGACGAGGTCGACCCGACGGTGCACCGCATGGTGCAGGCGACCCTCGACCTCGCGCGCGGGCTCGGCCTCGCCGACGTCCTCACCGACGACTCGCGGCGTCGGGCCGAGATCGTGCGGCACTGGGCCGCGCAGCTGGACACGGTGCTCGACGCGGCCCGGCAGCGTTCGGCGGCGCAGCACCCGGCCGGTTAGGTTGGTGTCATGCCTCCCAAGCTGGCCACGGTCGCGGTCCTCGGGCTCGCCGGTGCCGTCGTCGCCGGATGTGGTTCGGATGCGGCCGAGGCCCCGGCGCCGGGCGCGGCGCCCACGCCGCAGGTGACCGAGCCGGGCCCGTTCTTCGGTGCGTGCGGGTCGGTCACCGACGACGAGGTGGCCCGGGCCTTCGGGCTGGGGTCGTTCGCACAGGTCACCCGCAACTCGGTGGGGTGCGAATGGGAGCTGGTCGGGGCGGGCGGCCCGAGCGTGACGTTCTCCTGGTACCGCGGCAGTCCGATCGGCCGCGAACGGGCCGGCTCCGACCTGATCGGCCGGCCCGCGATCGACGTGGAGATCGACGGCAGACCCGGCTTCCAGGGCTCGGCGCAGAACGACGTCGGGCAGACCGTGCTGTGCGAGATCGGCGTGCAATTCGGCGGTGACTTCGTGCACTGGTCCGTGACGTACGGACCCTTCACCCCGGCCGCGGACGCGTGCGTGGTGGCCCGCGACCTGGCCGAGCTCAGCGCGGAAAGGGCACAGGAGTGACGCGGACGAAGCGGGCGGCGGCGCTGCCGGTGGCGCTGGCCCTGGTTGCGGCGCTCGCCGGGTGCGGCAGCACGATCGAGGGGCAGGCGGTGCCGCAGGGGGCCGGATCGGGTGGTGCCTCCGCCGAGTTCACCCGCCTGCTCACCGAATGCGACGCCGTCACCGACGAGCAGATCGCGGAGGCGGTCGGCGTGGAGGCGATCGAGCGAGGCTTCTTCGGGGCGATCTGCCGGTGGGACACCGCGGGCTCGGCGAAGGTCACCTTCAACTGGTTCGAGACCGGTTCCCTGGACACCGAGCGGGGGACGGCGCAACGGCTGGGATACACGGTGGAGAACACGACCGTGGAGGGTCGGCGGGCGGTGCTGATGCGCCCGCCCGACGACCCGGCGTCCTGCGGGATCTCGGCGGGAGCGTCCACGACGGGGATCTTCGGCTGGTGGGTGCAGTACGCCCCCGGCTCGCAGTCCCCGGATCCGTGTGCGGCGGCCGTCACGCTGGCCCGACTGACCCTCGACCTCAGCAGTTGAGCGGCGGCGGACCCCCGCGGCTCGCTTTGACCTTGCGCCGCGCCGCCGGGTATCGTTGTGGGTCGTGTCCGGCATGCCCGGGCCGATCTGTGTGCCTATGCGAGGTAGTGCCGTGCGCGCGGTCTGTGGAATCTCCGCAGGAGCGAGCCCCCGGCTGCCTGTGTGGGGGTACGCGACACGCCCGACCTCGTGTGCACACGAGGGGTGGGTGCGGGGCAGCAGCTCTCTTGCCCCAACCGATGGATCCCTAATTTCAGAACAGCCAAGGTTGCTCGTGCGAGCAGTCTTCAGACAACGAGAAAGCCGGTAGATGCCAACCATCAATCAGCTGGTCCGCAAGGGCCGCCGCGACAAGGCCGCCAAGGTCAAGACCGCGGCCCTCAAGGGCAGCCCGCAGCGTCGCGGCGTGTGCACTCGCGTGTACACCACCACCCCGAAGAAGCCGAACTCGGCGCTCCGGAAGGTCGCCCGCGTGCGTCTGACCAGCTCCGTCGAGGTCACCGCCTACATCCCGGGTGAGGGTCACAACCTGCAGGAGCACTCGATGGTGCTCGTGCGCGGTGGTCGTGTGAAGGACCTCCCCGGTGTCCGCTACAAGATCATCCGCGGTTCGCTCGACACCCAGGGTGTCAAGAACCGCAAGCAGGCGCGCAGCCGCTACGGCGCGAAGAAGGAGAAGGGCTGATGCCACGTAAGGGTCCCGCTCCGAAGCGTCCCCTGATCGCCGACCCGGTCTACGGGTCGCCGCTGGTCACCCAGCTGGTCAACAAGATCCTGCTGGACGGCAAGAAGTCCACCGCCGAGCGCATCGTCTACGAGGCACTCGAGCGGGCGCGCGAGAAGACCGGCACCGATCCGGTCGTCACCCTCAAGCGCGCGCTGGACAACGTCAAGCCCGCTCTCGAGGTGCGCAGCCGCCGTGTCGGTGGCGCCACCTACCAGGTGCCGGTCGAGGTTCGTCCCGGCCGGTCGACCACCCTCGCGCTGCGGTGGCTGGTCACCTTCTCGCGTCAGCGTCGTGAGAAGACGATGGTCGAGCGTCTCGCGAACGAGCTCCTCGACGCCAGCAACGGCCTGGGTGCGTCCGTGAAGCGTCGCGAGGACACCCACAAGATGGCCGAGGCCAACAAGGCGTTCGCGCACTACCGCTGGTGAGTCGCCGCCGGCCGGGAGGATCCGGTGCTACCGACATCCTCCCGGCCGGCCGCTCGCACAACTGTGTCGGTCCCTCAAGGCCGGCTGAACATCCGAGAACACTGGTCCGCACCCTAGGACCGACACGAGCTACGAGCGGGGTTACCTGTGGCACAGGAAGTGCTGACCGACCTGAACAAGGTCCGCAACATCGGCATCATGGCGCACATCGATGCCGGCAAGACCACGACGACCGAGCGCATCCTCTTCTACACCGGTGTGAACTACAAGATCGGTGAGACCCACGACGGTGCGTCGACCACCGACTGGATGGAGCAGGAGAAGGAACGCGGCATCACCATCACCTCCGCCGCGGTGACCTGCTTCTGGAACAAGAACCAGATCAACATCATCGACACCCCCGGCCACGTCGACTTCACGGTCGAGGTCGAGCGGTCGCTGCGCGTCCTCGACGGCGCGGTCGCCGTGTTCGACGGCAAGGAGGGCGTCGAGCCGCAGTCCGAGCAGGTCTGGCGGCAGGCTGCCAAGTACGACGTTCCGCGCATCTGCTTCGTCAACAAGATGGACAAGATGGGCGCGGACTTCTACTTCACGGTCCAGACCATCATCGACCGTCTCGGCGCCAAGCCGCTCGTGCTGCAGCTGCCGATCGGTGCCGAGGACGCGTTCGACGGCGTCGTCGACCTGGTCGAGATGAAGGCCTACACGTGGCGTGGCACCGTCGAGATCGGTGCCGAGCCGACCGTCGAGGAGATCCCCGCGGACCTGGCCGACAAGGCCGCCGAGTACCGCGAGAAGCTGCTCGAGACCGTCGCCGAGAGCGACGAAGAGCTCATGGAGAAGTACTTCGGTGGCGAGGAACTGACCGTCGCCGAGATCAAGGGCGCCATCCGGAAGCTGACCGTCGCCTCCGAGCTGTACCCGGTGCTGTGCGGGTCCGCGTTCAAGAACAAGGGCATCCAGCCCATGCTCGACGCGGTCATCGACTACCTGCCGAACCCGCTCGACATCGGCGAGGTCGAGGGCCACAAGCTCGGTGACGAGGAGGAGGCCCTCACCCGCAAGCCGAGCAAGGACGAGCCCTTCTCCGCGCTGGCATTCAAGATCGCCGCGCACCCGTTCTTCGGCAAGCTGACCTTCGTGCGCGTGTACTCCGGCCGCATCGAGCCGGGCGCCCAGGTGCTCAACGCCACCAAGGGCAAGAAGGAGCGCATCGGCAAGCTGTTCCAGATGCACGCCAACAAGGAGAACCCGGTCGACGAGGCGGTGGCCGGCCACATCTACGCGATGATCGGCCTCAAGGACACCACGACCGGCGACACCCTGTGCGCGCAGGACGCCCCGATCGTGCTCGAGTCCATGACCTTCCCGGATCCGGTCATCCAGGTCTCCATCGAGCCGAAGACCAAGTCCGACCAGGAGAAGCTGGGCACCGCGATCCAGAAGCTGGCCGAGGAGGATCCCACCTTCTCCGTCGAGCTGGACGAGGAGACCGGCCAGACCGTCATCGGCGGCATGGGCGAGCTCCACCTCGACATCCTCGTCGACCGGATGCGTCGCGAGTTCAAGGTCGAGGCCAACGTCGGCAAGCCGCAGGTGGCGTACCGCGAGACCATCACCAAGCGGGTCGAGAAGCTCGAGTTCACGCACAAGAAGCAGACCGGTGGTTCCGGCCAGTTCGCGAAGGTCATCATCGCCCTCGAGCCGTTCGTGGGCGAGGACGGCGCGACCTACGAGTTCGAGAACAAGGTCACCGGTGGCCGCGTGCCGCGCGAGTACATCCCCTCGGTGGACGCCGGCGCGCAGGACGCCATGCAGTACGGCGTGCTCGCCGGGTATCCGCTGGTGAACGTCAAGGTCACCCTGCTCGACGGCGCCTACCACGACGTGGACTCGTCGGAAATGGCGTTCAAGATCGCCGGTTCGCAGGCCCTGAAGGAGGCTGCGCGCAAAGCTGCGCCGGTCATCCTCGAGCCGCTCATGGCTGTCGAGGTCACCACCCCCGAGGACTACATGGGTGAAGTGATCGGCGACCTCAACTCCCGCCGTGGCCAGATCCAGGCCATGGAGGAACGCAGTGGTGCCCGTGTCGTGAAGGCGCTGGTTCCGCTCTCGGAGATGTTCGGTTACATCGGGGACCTGCGGTCGAAGACCCAGGGTCGCGCGAACTTCTCCATGGTGTTCGATTCCTACGCTGAGGTTCCGTCGAACGTCTCGAAGGAAATCATCGCCAAGGCGACCGGCGAGTAACCTCGGTTGCAGAACCGGTCGGCTGCACGACCAAGTAAGTAACAAAACCGCACTGCTGCATACTGCAAGCAACAACAGTCCAGGAGGACCCTCAAGTGGCGAAGGCGAAGTTCGAGCGGACCAAGCCGCACGTGAACATCGGCACCATCGGTCACGTCGACCACGGCAAGACCACCACCACGGCTGCCATCACCAAGGTGCTCGCCGACAAGTACCCGGACCTGAACGAGAGCTTCGCGTTCGACCAGATCGACAAGGCTCCGGAGGAGAAGGCTCGTGGTATCACGATCAACATCTCCCACGTCGAGTACCAGACCGAGAAGCGCCACTACGCGCACGTCGACGCCCCGGGTCACGCCGACTACATCAAGAACATGATCACCGGTGCGGCTCAGATGGACGGCGCGATCCTGGTCGTGGCCGCCACCGACGGCCCGATGCCGCAGACTCGCGAGCACGTGCTGCTCGCCCGTCAGGTCGGTGTGCCCTACATCCTGGTCGCCCTGAACAAGGCCGACATGGTCGACGACGAGGAGATCCTCGAGCTCGTCGAGATGGAGGTCCGCGAGCTGCTGGCCGCCCAGGAGTTCGACGAGAACGCCCCGGTCATCCCGATCTCGGCGCTCAAGGCGCTCGAGGGCGACGAGAAGTGGGTCAAGTCCATCGAGGACCTGATGGACGCCGTCGACGAGTCCATCCCGGACCCGGTCCGTGAGACCGACAAGCCGTTCCTCATGCCCGTCGAGGACGTCTTCACCATCACCGGTCGTGGCACGGTCGTCACCGGCCGCATCGAGCGCGGTGTCATCAACGTGAACGAGGAGGTCGAGATCGTCGGTATCCGCCCGACCTCGACCAAGACCACGGTCACCGGCATCGAGATGTTCCGCAAGCTGCTCGACCAGGGCCAGGCCGGCGACAACGTCGGTCTGCTGGTCCGCGGCATCAAGCGCGAGGACGTCGAGCGCGGCCAGGTCGTCGTGAAGCCGGGCACCACCACTCCGCACACGGAGTTCGAGGGCCAGGCGTACATCCTCAACAAGGAGGAGGGCGGCCGCCACACGCCGTTCTTCAACAACTACCGTCCGCAGTTCTACTTCCGTACCACGGACGTGACGGGCGTTGTGACCCTTCCCGAGGGCACCGAGATGGTCATGCCGGGCGACAACACCGAGATGTCGGTCGTCCTGATCCAGCCGGTCGCCATGGACGAGGGCCTGCGCTTCGCGATCCGCGAGGGTGGCCGCACCGTCGGCGCCGGTCGCGTCACGAAGATCATCAAGTAGGCACCGCCTACGCGATCATCAAGTAGGCACCGCCTACGCGATCATCAAGTAGGCACCGCCTACGCGATCATCAAGTGAGCTAGTTCTCGCTGACGTCGGACGGCGTCCATCCCTCGGGGTGGGCGCCGTTCGGCGTTTCCGGGATCGAGCGGAAGTATCGCCGAGTCCGACGAGGTGAGCGGCACATTCGCTCGGCTCGGTGGGCGGCCCGGGAGACGACCGACCGGGCTACGCGGCCGGTTCGGGGTGAGCCGGATCCAGGTGCAGCAGGACCTGCGTCGCCACCCGGGCCCCGCCCAGGGCGCGAGCGGCCCGCTCGGCGGTTTCCTCGGCACGGGCGGTGATAGTCGGCGACGTCGATGTTCGGGTCCGCGTACACCGTGATCGACAGGGTCGGCAAGTGGCGTTCGACGACGGCCCGGCTGCGGGTGGCCCGCACACCGGGCAGGGCCGCCAGTTCGCCGGCGACACCGTCGGCCACCGGTCCGAGTTCCACGGCCAGAGTGGCCTCGGTGACCTCGTCGTACAGCTGCACCCGCGACGTCCGGCGCCGGGAGAAGTTGACCGCCAGGAGCACGATCCCGATCGTCACGCCCACGGCCACGGCGGTCCACAGCGCCCCCTCCCACCAGGACTGGTCGGGGACGTCGATGATGCGGGGGCGGTCCAGGCGGGCCAGCCATTCGCGGGCGAAACGCACCTGCCAGACCCAGGCCAGGGCGAACGCCCCGGCGCCGAGCAGCGCGGCGCCCACGGCGAACGTGAGCAAGCGGTTGACCAGGACGGTGCGCAGCTTCATCGTGCCGTCCTCGGTCGGTGCACCTGCACCACGAGCGTGATCGGCTCGGCGAGCAGTGCCAGGTTCGGGGCCACCGCGCCCCGGACCGCGGCGACCAGATCGGCGGTCGACTCCTCACCCGACCCCACGATGCTGACCAGCGCGCGACGGCGATCGACGACGGTGCGGGCCGTGTGCACTCCGGGCAGTGTCGACGCGTGGGCGCTGCACATCCGGGCCAGGTCGGTTCGGCGCATCCACACCGTGGGGACCGGTCCGGAGACCTGCAGCGGCACGTGCGTGCGGCGACGCGGCTTGACGGCCACCACCACGAGCACGACCCCCAGCAGGACCAGGGTCGCGGCGACGGGTGCGATCCAGCTCTGCCAGTGCAGCCGGCCGAACCACTCGAAGGAGTTGCGCAGCCACGGTGCGCCCGCGTACGTGCCGCGGACGATGAGCAGTTCCCGGGCCGCGGCGAACGCGAGCGCGAGTGCCCCCACGGCGATGAGCGCGGCCGCCGGCGCCGCGGCCGGGTGGGCGAGGGGCGGCAACGGCGCGACGACCGGGACCGGAGCCCGGTACTCGGTCCGGGCGACGATGTCGGCCTCGGTGTACTCGACCGGCACCGACGGTTCGTTGCGCTCGGCCGGCTCCGCGACGGACGTCGCGGCGACGAGGACGTTGAGTTCGTGCACCGGCAGACCGGTCAGCTCGTGGAGTTGACGGTCGACGGCGTCGTGCACCCGCCGGGTGAGGGCGGCGGCGTCGTAGGGCCATTCGGCCGCGATGTACAGGTTGACCGCGACGGCGCCGCCGCCGGTGGTGACGTCGGCGCGGGGCAGGTCCCGCCCGGTGAACAGGCTGAGTCCGCCGCGCTGGCGGGTCACCCCGGGCACCTGGAGTGCGGCGGCCGCGGCGATCCGCTCGACGGCGCGGTCCTTGATCACCAGCTGTCCGCGGTGCCCGACGGGGTCGACCGTCTCGGGGGCGACGGCGTCGGCGCTGGCCCGGGACGGCAGGGTCTCCGGCTCGGTGGGCGTGGAGTCAGCCACGGCCCCGGCTCCGCAGCAGGGCGCCCAGGTCGAGGAGGCCGTCCCGGTGGGCGCCGATCACCATGCCGAGGGCGCCGAGCAGGATGCCGAACAGCAGACCGCTGAAGCCGCCGAGGATGCCGGCGAGGGCGAGGAGCAGGCCCGCCAGGAGTCCGACGGCGGTGTTGCTGACAGGGGTGTGGTTCATGGGGTCACCTCACTGGTCGGGTGCTCACCGTCGGGCGACGGGATCCGCAGGTCTTCGATGGTCACGTCGACGGGGACGCCGACCAGCGGCCCGAGCCGGTCCCGGACCGCGGCCGCGACGGCGTACAGGTCGGCCGGGTACTCGACGACGATGTGGACCGCGCACGTGTCCGCACCGAGGCGGATCCCGGTGACACGCCGGCCCGGCAGATATGTCGCGACCTCGCCGAAGGCTCCGCCGTGCAGGTCGGCGACGCCGGGCACCTCGAGGGCGGCGGCCGCGGCCAGTTCTGCGGGCTCGGCGGGAGTGGTCACTGGACGCGGGGTTTCAGGTCGTCGGCGACGCCCGTGGCCTCGTCGAACAGCACGACGTCGAAGACGGTGATGTTGACTTCGGTGACCTCGAGGCCGGTCATCCGTTCGACGGCGGCGATCACGTTGTGGCGGATCGCGACCGCGAGTTCGTGCAGGGCCACGCCGTATTCGGCGACGATGCCGATGTCGATCGCGGCCTGTTTCTCCCCGACCTCCACGGCGACGCCCTGGCCGTGGTTGATCCGCGCGCCGGGGATGCGGTCCCGCAGCGCCCCGACCACTCGTGCGGTGCCGGCGCCGACGTCGTAGACACCGCTGATCTCGCGGGTCGCGATTCCGGCGATCTTCGCCACGACCGCGTCGGCGATGATGGTGCGCCCCTGGGTGTCGACCGGCCCCGGAGCGATTCCGCTGCCGAACTGCACGCGGCTGATGCCTGCGCCGCTGTCGCTGGTCATGGGGGCTCCTCGTCGGCCTGCCGGATGAAGTTCTGTCCCTTCCGACTCTAGTAACTCCCGGCGGGTACGGGGTGCGCGGCTCGCGCGAAGGACGCCCTGTCCGGGAATCCCCGGATTTGGTAAAACAGTTGCACGGATTGTGGTGGCGTGGGTCACTGCCGGAGGAGAGGGCGCAGCGGGTGGGTGTGACGGGAGTACAGCGGATCGTCGTGGTCGGGGCCGGACTGGCGGGGGTGCGCGCCGCCGAGGAACTGCGTCGCGGCGAATTCGACGGGGAGCTCGTCCTGATCGGCGACGAACCGCACCTGCCCTACGACCGGCCGCCGCTGTCGAAGGAGGTCGTCCGGGGCGGCACCGACGACACCACGCTGCGGCCCCGGGAGTTCTTCGACGAACAGCGCATCGAGCTGCGGCTGGGCGTGCGGGCGCGGGAGCTCGACCCCGCGACCCGCACCCTCGCCCTGTCCGACGGGCAGAGCGTCGGCTTCGACGAGCTGATCATCGCCACCGGACTGCGGCCGAGGCCGCTGCCCGGCACGGACGGGCTCGCCGGAGTGCACGTGCTGCGGTCGTTGGACGACAGCCGGGCCCTGCGCGCGGGGATCGTCCCGGGCGGGCGGGCGCTGATCGTCGGCGCGGGGTTCATCGGGTGCGAGGTCGCGGCGAGCCTGCGGGGGCGGGGCATGGACGTGGTGCTGGTCGAGCCGCAGGCCACCCCGCTCGCGTCCGTGCTCGGCGAGCGGGTGGGCGCGCTGGTCGCCCGGCTGCACACCGAGGAGGGCGTCGAGGTCCGCACGGGCGTCGGGGTGCGGGAAGTACGCGGCGACGGCCGGGTCACCGGGGCAGTCCTCGGTGACGGCACCGAACTCGACGTGGACGTGGTCGTCGTCGGTATCGGCTCGGTGCCGGTCACCGACTGGCTCGACGGTTCGGGCGTGCGCGTGGACGACGGGGTGGTGTGCGACGGCGTGGGCCGCACGTCCGTCCCGCACGTGTGGGCGGTCGGCGACGTCGCGGCATGGGAGGTCTCGGACGGCCGCCGCGCGCGGCTCGAGCACTGGACGAACGCCGGTGAGCAGGCGAAGGTGCTCGCCGGCGCGCTGCTCGGCTCCGGTGTCGATCCGGTCGCGCAGGTGCCGTACTTCTGGAGCGATCAGTACGACGTGAAGATCCAGGCGCTCGGAGCGATCCGGGCCGACGACACCGTGCACGTGGTGCGCGACGACGGCCGCAAGTTCCTCGCCTACTACGAACGCGACGGCCGTCTCACGGGGGTGGTCGGCGCGGGACTGCCCGGGCAGGTGATGAAGATGCGCGGGAAGATCGCCGCGGGCGCACCGATCACGGAGATCCTCGCGCCCACGTCGTAGCCGCCGCGTCGGCGAACGCTAGATTCGTAGGGTGATCGTTGCGCTCATCGACTCGGGTCTCGGCCTGCTGCCGACGTCTGCCTGGCTGCGCCGATTGCGTCCCGAGCTGGACCTGATGCTGTCGATGGACCCGGACGGCGCCCCGTGGGGCCCGAAGCCCGGGGACTGGGTGATCGACCGGGTCGTGCGCACCGCGGAGCGGGCCGTGACCCGGGGTGCCGAGGTGGTCGTCCTGCCGTGCAACACGGCCTCGGTGACCGCGCTCGAGCATGTGCGCGAGGCCCTCGGCGACGAGATCCCGGTGATCGGAACCGTGCCGGCGATCAAGCCGGCCGCCGCGGCGTGCGAGTCGGTGGCGATCTGGGCCACCGCCGCGACCACCGCCAGCCGATACCAGGCCGACCTCGTCGCCCGGTTCGCCGGCGACCGCACGGTGGTGGGGGTGGCCTGTCACGGGCTCGCCGACGCCATCGACCGCGGCGACACCACCGCCGCGGCCACGGCCATCGCGGCGGCGGCGCAGCGCACCCCGCCCGACGTGGGTGGTGTCGTCCTCGGCTGTACCCACTACCCCCTTGTCGCCGACGTCATCGCCGCGCACCTACCGCCCGGGGTACGGCTGTTCGACAGCGCCGAAGCGGTGGCGGCGCAGACGCTGCGGCGCATCGACGCCCTCGGCCGGCCGTGGGCGGGCAGCGGGCGGGTCGAGGTGTTCCTGAGCGGCAGGCCCGGCGAGCTGCCCCCCGGCGCCCTCGGCTACCCGGCGGGCCGGCGGCTCGTCGACGGCATCGGCGACCCGACCGCGGGGCTGCCCGGCGACGAGGCTCCACGCGCCGAGACGCGCTGACCGGCCGTCCCGCTCAACCCATCCCGGTCATGCCCGCGGCGACGAGGCGCGCGACGCCCCAGAGCTCGTCGGGGGAGGTGCCGTCGAGACCGAACAGCCGGTCGACCGTGGCAGCGGAGAACATGGCCGACACCCACGTCGTCGCGCAGGCCCGCAGGGTGCCCGGTTGTATCGGGCCGGGCACGCTGGCCTGCAGGACCCGCATGGTGGCCTCCTGGAGGGAGGTCCGCAGCCGGCGCAGCGGGACGCGCAGTCCGGGGTGGCTCTCGGCCTCACGCCAGATCACCCGGAGCAGCGAGGAGTGGTGGGTACGCAGGTCGAGGGCGGCGTCGAGGTTGACGAGACTGGCCGCCGGGTCGCCGGGGGAGACGAGGCCGGTGACGTCCTGGATCGGTTCGGCGGGCAGCCGCTCGGCAACGAGTGTCTCGAGGATCGACTCCTTGGTGGGGAAGTAGTAGAAGATCAGTCCCTTGGGTACATCCGCGGCGACGGCGATCGCCGTCGTCGAGGTGGCGTCGAAGCCGTGGGCGGCGAAGAGGGTTTCGGCGGCGTCGAGGATGTGCACGCGCGCGGCGTTGTCCCGCCGGGCGCGACGGCGCGGCGGTTTCGAGCCCGGGGTGCTCATGGCGTTCACCTCCGGGGGCACGGGCGGGAATGTGACGGCGCCAGGGGCGTGGGCGGACGGCCGGCATGCCGGCCGTCCGCGGGGTGTGTGACGCGGGGTGTGTGATCAGTGGTGCGTGGCCAGTCCGCCGTGTCCGTGCATCCGGGCGTTCATCGCGGGCAGCGCTGCTACCGCGACGACCACGGTGAGCACGCCCACCACCCAGGCCGTCCAGGATGCACCGCTGTACTCGGTGTAGCCCATGACCCAGGGGGACAGGAACAACAGCACGCCGAGCACACCCATCGCGTAGTCGATCGCTGCCATCGTGGGCCGGACGATCTGCGCGAGTCCGGTCAGCGCGATCAGCACGCCGAGAACGACGAGGGTCCACGTCGTCGTGGTGTCGGTGGTGACCCACAGGGGGGACAGGGCGGTGAAGACGCCCAGGATCACGGCCACGTAGTCCTGTAGCCGGCTGTCGGAGAACATGTCGAGCCTCCTCGTGCGTATCGGGTCCTGCCTTCGGTATAGACCTGATCGACCGGTCGGTCAACGGCCGGGACGTTGCACTGCGATAACACTCGAGCGCAGGTGAGAGGCGGTTTTTACCGGGAAGTGACCGGGCGGGGAATGATCGCCGAGGGCGGCATGTTCCACTAGTTCGTTGCCTTGGTCAACGAACTGTCGACCGTTCCCACGAGTTCCGAGGAGGTCCGATGCCGGAGTCGACGCCGGGTCGCTCCCTGCCACGCCGTCACGGTTTCCTGGCGGTCGGCACGGCCAGCTTCCTGCTCACCGCGTCGTCGTCCGCTCCCTCCCCGCTCTACCCGCTGTACCAGCAGCAGTGGGGCTTCTCGCCGGGGATGCTGACCGCCGTCTTCGCCGTGTACGCCCTGGCCCTGCTCGCCACCCTGCTGACGATCGGCTCGATCTCCGATCACGTCGGCCGCCGGCCCGTGCTGATCGGGGCGCTGCTGCTGCTCGTGGTGAGCATGGGCGTGTTCGTCCTCGCCGACGACGTGGGCTGGCTCGTCCTGGCCCGGGTGCTGCAAGGCCTCGCGGTCGGGGCCGCCACCGGCGCCGTGAGCGCCGCCGTGATCGACCTGCAACCGAGCCCCCGGCTCGGATCCTTCGTCAACAGTGTCGCGCCGTCGCTCGGGCTCGCCCTCGGTGCGGCCGGGGCGGGGCTGCTCGTGCAGTTCGCGCCCTTTCCCACCGTGCTGGTCTACGTCCTCGTCGTCGTGATCGCGCTGTCGCTGGCCGTCGTGCTCGTCTTCGTCCCCGACCGGGTGCCCGCGCCGGGCTTCGCGTCCCGCGGGGCCGCGCTGCGCAGCCTGCTGCCGAGCGCGTCCGTGCCGGCCGGGGTGCGGGGCCCGTACCTGGTGATCCTGCCGGGCCTGCTGTCGGCGTGGTCGCTCGGCGGGCTCTACATGTCCCTCGGGCCGTCGATCGTGGGTACGGTCTTCGGGATCGGCAACCGCCTCGTCGCCGGTCTGGCGATCTGCACGCTCTTCGCCTCCGGTTCGGTGGCGGCGACGATGCTGCGCGGCTTCGATCCGCGGCGCGTCGTCGTCGCGGGGACCGTGATCCTGGCCGCCGGCGTGGGCGTCGTCGTGACCGCCGTGCTCGGCGGGTGGGCCGTCGCCTACTTCGCCGGTACCGCCGTCGCGGGCTTCGGCTGGGGCGCGGCGTTCCTGGGAGCGATGAACGTCATCGGCGCCCTTGCGGCGCCACACGAGCGCGGGCGCCTGTTCGCCACCACGTTCGTCGTCTGCTACCTCGCGTTCTCCGTGCCGGCGGTGATCGCGGGCCTCGCGGCCGGCGTGTACGGGCTCACCGCGACGACGCTGGGCTACGGCGGCGCCGTGATCGTGCTCGCGCTCGGCGCCGGGGCGGGTGTGGCGCTGCGCGGCCCACGAAAGCCGGGCGTCCACCGGGTGGAGACGCCGGTCCTCGTCCGCTGAGACGAGGACCGGCGACGTCTCAGAAGACGATCTTGACGGTGTCCGTCACCGGGCGGGCCTGGCAGCCGAGGACGTAGCCTGCCTCGATGTCCTCGGGGTCGAGGATCTCGCAGTGCTCCATCTCGACCTTGCCGTCGAGGACGGTGCACGCACACGAGCCGCACTCGCCTTCCTGGCAGGAGTAGGGCACGTCGAGTCCCTTGGAGAGCATGATGTCGACGAGGGTCTGCGAGCGCGGCCACGGAATCGTGTGGGTTTCCCCGTCCAGCTCGACCTCCACCGTCGCGGCGTCGGCCGCCTCCTCGTCGCTCACCTCGAGGGGCGTGTGGTCGGCGAACGGGTCTCCCGCGAGGGAGTTGAACACCTCCGCGTGCACCTGCGTGCGCGGCATGCCCGCGATCTGCAGCGCCCGGTGCACGGCATCCATGAACGGGCCGGGGCCGCACATGAACGCCTCGTGGCTGCTGAACGGAGCCGCCAGGGTGGCGAGCTGCTCGGCGGACGGCAGGCCCTGCACGGACTCGAGCCAGTGCACGACGGTCAGGCGGGTCGGGTACTTATCGGCCAGGGCGCGCAGCTCCTCGGCGAAGATGACCGACGCCTCGTCGCGGTTGGCGTAGACCAGCACGACCTTCCCGGAGCCCTGGGTCAGGGCCGACTTGAGGATCGAGACGACCGGGGTGATGCCGCTGCCCGCGCCGAACAGCAGGAAGTCGTGGTCGAGCGACTTCGGGGTGAAGACGCCCGACGGCGGCAGGACCTCGATGCGGTCGCCGGCGGAGATCCGGTCGCACAGCCAGTTGGACCCGTAGCCGTCGACGGTCCGCTTGACCGTGACCTTGGGGGCGTCGTCGGTGTACGGGGAGCTGGCCAGCGAGTAGCAGCGGGCCACGGAGCCGGTCTGCTCGCTCGGAATGCGCAGGGTCAGGAACTGTCCGGGCTTGTACGCGAACTTGTCCTGGAGCTCGGCCGGCACGTCGAAGACGATCGAGCGCGAGTCCGGCGTCTCCTCGATGACTGCGGAGACGGTCAGGATCGCGGATCGCGAGCCGTGCGGCACCTCGACTGTCGTCATGGCCAGGTCGGTCCTTCCGTGGTGCGGGTGAAGCAATCTAGAACGCGTTCTAGTTCCAGGTTATCAGCAACACGACGCTACCGGGACGGGGCGCGTCGGCCTGCGGTCGGCTCCCGATCAGCGGGAACGGACCCCTGCCCGATCGGGCAGGCCGCCCCGCTCGACCGGACGGCTTCGGTGCCGCGACCGGACGGTTCGGGCCCGAAGGCCTTTCCGTGGGCGTGATCGAGACCGAAGGTGGAGAAGCGAAGAGACGCCGGTCACACCGGACGCCGCATTCGAACCACCACTTCCGGCCGACACATCAGGAGAGACGCGATGGCCATCGAACTCAACCAGATCTGGGACTTCCCCATCAAGGAGTTCCACCCCTTCCCGCGGGCACTGATGGGTGTCGGTGCCCACGACATCATCGGTGTCGAGGCGAAGAACCTGGGCTTCAAGCGCACCCTGCTGATGACGACCGGTCTGCGCGGTTCGGGCATCATCGAAGAGCTGATCGGCAAGATCGAGTACCAGGGTGTCGAGGTCGTCCTGTACGACAAGGTCGAGTCCAACCCCAAGGACTACAACGTCATGGAGGCCGCCGCCCTCTACCAGCAGGAGAAGTGCGACTCCATCATCTCCGTCGGCGGCGGCTCGAGCCACGACGCCGCCAAGGGCGCCCGCGTCGTCATCGCCCACGACGGCCGCAACATCAACGAGTTCGAGGGCTTCGCCAAGTCCACCAACAAGGAGAACCCGCCGCACATCGCCGTCTCCACCACCGCCGGCACCGGCTCGGAGACCTCCTGGGCCTACGTCATCACCGACACCTCCGACATGGACCACCCGCACAAGTGGGTCGGCTTCGACGAAGCCACGATCGTCACCCTCGCCATCGACGACCCGCTGCTGTACTACACCTGCCCGCAGCACTTCACCGCGTACTGCGGCTTCGACGTCCTCGCCCACGGTTCCGAGCCGTACGTCTCGCGGCTGGACTTCGCCCCGTCGCTCGGCAACGCCCTGTACTCGATCGAGCTCGTCGCCAAGCACCTGCGTGAGGCCACCTTCGAGCCGCGCAACCTCAAGGCACGCGAGGGCATGATGAACGCCCAGTACATCGCCGCGCAGGCCTTCAACTCGGGCGGCCTGGGCATCGTCCACTCCATCTCGCACGCCACGTCGGCCTTCTTCGACAGCCACCACGGCCTCAACAACGCGATCGCGCTGCCCCGTGTCTGGGAGTACAACCTCCCGTCGCGCTACGAGCACTACGCCCGCATCGCCACCGCGATGGGTGTCGACACCCGCAACATGACCACCGTCCAGGCCGCGGACGCCGCGGTCGAGGCCGCCATCCGGCTCGCCAAGGACGTCGGCATCCCCGACAACTTCGGCCAGGTGCGCGTCGACTCGTACGAGAAGAACCGGATGAACACCGGCAAGTACGCCGGCCGCGGCGACGTCATCAAGGGTGACGAGAAGACCGTGCGCGCCATCTCCGAGCACATCCAGGGCGACTGGTGCACGCCGGGCAACCCGCGCGAGGTGACGGTCGAGTCGATGATCCCCGTCGTCGACCACTGCATCAACCGGTCCTACTGACCCACCGCCCGACCGATCCGTGTCCGGGGCGGGGCCACCCGCCCCGGACACACCCACCTCGAGTGCCGACGACACAGGAGCACCGATGACCAGCTTCACCAGCGGACCGGAACTCGCCGACGCGCTGCGCCGCCACGACTACATCGCCGACGACGAGTTCGCGGTCGTCGTCCACCTCGCCACCGCGCTCGAGCGGCCGCTGCTGCTCGAGGGCCCGGCCGGCGTCGGCAAGACCGAACTGGCCAAGGCGCTCGCCGCCGTCGGCGGACGCAAGCTGGTACGGCTGCAGTGCTACGAGGGTCTCGACGACAGCCGGGCGCTGTACGAGTGGGACTACGCCAAGCAACTGCTGCACGTGCAGATGCTGCGGGACCGCATCGGCGAACAGCTCGCCGCCTACCCCGACGTCGCCGACGCGTCCCGCTTCCTCGCCGCGCAGGACTTCGGCCTGTACTCCGAGACGTTCCTGGCCGTGCGTCCCCTGCTCGAGGCGATCCTGTCTCCGGAGCCGGTGGTGCTCCTCGTCGACGAGGTGGACCGCACCGAGGAATCCATGGAGGCGTTGCTGCTCGAGGTCCTCGCCGAGCGGCAGGTCACCATTCCCGAGGTGGGTACCTTCACGGCCCGGTCCGCGCCGTGGGTGATCCTGACCTCCAACGACACCCGCGAACTCTCGCCCGCCCTCAAGCGCCGCTGCCTGCACTACCACGTCGGCTACCCCACCCCCGAGCGCGAACGCGAGATCGTCACCGCCCGGGCCCCCGAGGTCGACACCGTGACCGCCGGCGAGGTCGTGGACCTGGCCCGCACCCTGCGGGAGCTGCCGTTGCGCAAGAGCCCGTCCATCTCGGAGGTCATCGACGCCGCGCGCGCCGCGACCGTGCTGCGGCGCGGCGGCGGCGACCACACCTCCCTCCGGCAGATCCGGGACATCCTGCTCGCCGCGCTGCTCAAGTACACCGGCGACGCCGACCTGGTCCGCGCCCGGCTCGGCGGTGACGCCCCACCCCCCGCACCGACGACCACCGCACCGACGACCACCGCACCGACGACCGCCGAACCTGCGGGGGAGCGACCCGAGCGGGCCACGGTCGCCTCCCGGCCGGCCAACACCACCACCGCGGTGTTCCGCGGGCGCGGCGGCGGCGGTGTCGGCATCGGCGCGCGGCGGTGACCCGATGCCGGTGACACCGCTCGCGACGACGCCCGTGACACCGCTCGCGGCGATGCACCCCTCGTACCCTCTCGACGTGGTGGCCGCCGTCTTCGGCCGCCTGCTGCGGCGGCACGGGGTGTCCGCCTCGCCCGCCGAGACCATCGAGGTCCGCCGCGTGCTCGGGCTCGTCGGTGCCCGCGACCGCGACGTGCTGCGAGCCTGCCTGCGCGCGGTGTGCGCGAAGTACCCGCACGAGCAGGTCGGTTTCGACCGCGCCTTCGACGCGCTGTTCGCCGCGGCGGACGCGGCCGGCGTGACGGACGGGAAGTCCTCGCCGCGAGCGCAATTCGCCGAGTCCCTGCCGACCGCGCTCGAGCTCGACGACGATCCGCAGGTCGCGCGCTACGCCGAGTACAACGAGCGTGCCGCGGAGGTCGGCGACCACTTCGACACCCCGGAGGCGGACAAGGGCTTCAATCCCCACAAGGACGACGACGACGTCTCGATGACCTCGTCCGACGCGGCACTGTCGGTCGACACGGGCGCCGACTCGGGCCGGCGCGGGGTCACCTACACCGTCGACGTGGATCGGGCCGGGACCGCAGCGGTCGGCGAGCTGGCCGCGAACCCGGGTGCCGCCGTCGTCGGGTCGCTGTCGTGGGACGATCCCGAATCCATCCTCGCGTGGCTCGACGCCTACGACCCGCGCCGCGTCTACGGCGACGACCACGCAGACGAACCCCTCAGCGCGGCACAACTGAACCGGCTCGTCGAGGCCGTCGAGGCGTTCGTCGCGGCGCTGTCGCAGGCCGGGCTCGGCGGTCCGCTGCCGGACGGTGAGCCCGATGCCCCCGACACCGCCGGAGACGTCGCGTCCCGGGCCGAGATCGAGCTGGCGTGCCACGAGGTGCTGCGCCGCATGCGCGGCCCGGCGCGGCCGGTGCCGCGCGAGCTGACCCGCGGCCGGCTCGACATGCGTCGCACGGCGCGTGCCGGGATGCGCACCGAGGGGGTGCCGTTCCACCTGATCGTGCGTGCCCCGCGTCCCGACCGGGTCCGGTTGCTGATCCTCGCCGACGTGTCCCTGTCGGTGCGCCCGATCACCGCGTTCACCCTGCGCCTGGCGCAGGCCATGCACGGCCGGGCCCACCGCTGCCGCGTCCTGGCGTTCGTCGACCGGCCCGTCGATGTGACGCGGGAACTGCTGGCCGCCACGGGCGACGGCGCCCTCGCGGCCGTGCTGGCGCATCCCGGCCTCGACCTCGAGGCGAGCAGTGACTACGGCCGGGTGCTCGACGAACTGCTCACCGAGCACGCGGGCATCGTCGACTCGCGCACCAGTGTGCTCGTCGTCGGCGACGGGCGCTGCAACGGCCTGCCCGCCCGCGTCGACCGGCTCGCCGACCTGCGTCGTCGCGTGCACCGGCTCGCCTGGATCACCCCGGAGCCCCAGCGCTACTGGGCGCAGGCGACGTGCGCGATGCCCGAGTACGCCGAGGAGTGCGATCGCGTCGTCGTCGCCCGGGACGCCGCCCAGCTGCTGTCGCGGGCGGCGGAACTCGGGCACGCACTGCGTTGAGCGTGTGCACCCGTCCGGCTCCGGCGGGGCAACGGCCGGTGGTTACTATGGACCGGTAAATACCCCCCGGGGTGTGTGTGCGCCGTCCGCCCACGCCACCGCCGGCGGGCCGGCCGCCGTACGGGAGAGTGCTCCGGCACACGGGCATCCCGGGCGCAGTTGAGGAAGACGACGATGCAGTTCGCGAAGAAGCACTATTCGATCCGTGAGGCCTACTGGATCTTCTACCGGGGCGTTCGATCGATGAAGCACCTGATCGGCGCCAGGAAGCGCGCCGAGTTGAGCCCCGAGTTCGTCGAACGGATCATGCTGGCGGTGACCGAGGTGAACGGCTGCGGCGCCTGCTCCTACGCCCACACGAAGATCGCTCTCGGGGCCGGAATGAGCAGCGCCGAGATCCGGAACATCCTGGCCGGGGTCCTCGACGACGTTCCCGACTCCGAGGTCGCTGCGGTTCTTTTCGCCCAGCACTATGCCGACACCCGGGGCAACCCCACGGCCGAGGCGTGGGATCGCCTCGTGGACGTGTACGGGAAGTCCGCCGCCGAGGGGATCCTCGGAGCGATACGGGCCATCATGGTCGGCAACGTCCACGGAATCGCGTGGACCGCGCTGCGCGGCCGGTTGAACGGGAGCCCGGATCCGCGCAGCAGCGTGGCGTACGAGGTCGCCATGTTGCTGATCGTCCTGGCGTTCTTGCCGATGTCCGTCGTGCACGCTTCGATCTCCGGCGTGCGCGGTGCGCCGCTCGTGGAGTTCGACAGGTGGGCCGGCGACCGGGTCAGGGGTCGCGCTTCGTGAGCCGGACCCGGTCGGGGCGGAAGTGCTCGAGGGCCTCGTCGTAATTTGCGCGTGCGAGCCGTTCCGACGTCCATCCCTGCGAGATCCACCGGTCCACGCCGAGCGGGTACCGGATCTCGACCCGGTGGGTGCCGCGGATCGCCGTGCGGCCCTCCGCGTCTTCCCGCGCCCGGACGTATGCGGCGAACTCAATGCCCAGCACCAAGGTGCGGTTGGGGCGTTCGATGACCGGATCCCCGACCCGCCGGTCGGAGTGGTGCGCCCGGTACGCCGAGTCGAGCGCCGCGGCCTCGTTGTCGTGGACGTGCCACGTGACGCCGTCCACCTCGTGCCACCACACGATCCATCGGTCGTCGATGATGCTCTCCCAGGGTCGTTTCCGCCGGCGCGCAGCCTGCTTCCTGCGTATCCGGTCCACCCCTGCGACGTGCATCCTATATGTCCCGTTTTCGGGGAGGCCGCGGTGGTGGCATTCACTTCGTATTCACCCCGCGGCCGGCTCGCGGAGGCCCGGCCACACTCGGACCTACCTACCCGATCGGGCAGGTATCGCCCCTGCCGTTCGGTCCGGTGCCGACCCGTCGTGGAGGGGCTAGGCTCGGAAGCCACGTAAGCTGGATCACAGCAGTCGGGATCGTCAGGAGTGTGCAGTGGCCGTCGCATCGGAGCACACCGCGACGACGCTGGCCAAGTTCCACGCCCCGGAGATCGTGTTCGGGATCGGATCGCTGGTCGAAGCGGCGCACGCGGCGGTTCGGCTCGGCGCGGTCCGGCCCCTCCTGGTCACCGACCCGGGGCTGATCGAGGCCGGCTGGGTCGACGAGCTGCGCGGTCATCTCGTCGAGCAGGGCCTCACGCCGATCGTGTGGGGTGATCTCACCCCCAACCCCAAGGACCACGAGGTCACCGCCGGACACGAGACGTACCGCGTCCACGGCTGCGACGTGCTCGTCGCGCTCGGTGGCGGCTCGGTGATCGACGCCGCCAAGGGCATCGCGGTGCTCGCCGCCAACGGCGGCAGCATCCTCGACTACGAGGGTGTGGACCGGGCGGCCGCTCCGATCCCACCGATGGTGGTGGTGCCGTCGACGTCGGGGACGGGCGCCGACGTCTCCCAGTTCTGCGTCGTCACCGACACCGTCCGAGGCACCAAGATCACCATCATCGGTCGTTCACTCGTCCCGGACCTGACCGTGATCGACCCGCGGCTGCTGACCACCATGCCGGACGAACTGAACGCCGCGACCGGGCTGGACGCCCTGACCCACGGCGTGGAGGCGTTCGTCTCCCGCGCCCACAACCCGCTCACCGACCACCACGCCCTGCGTGCCGTCGGTCTCGTCACCGACACGCTGGTACGCACGATCGAAGACCCCCGGGAGATGGCGGCCCGATCGATCATGGCGCAGGCCAGCCTCGAGGCCGGCCTGGCGTTCACCAACGCGATCCTCGGTGCCGCGCACGCGATGAGCCACCAGGTCGGGGGTCTGCTCGACCTGCCGCACGGCGTCATCAACGGAGTGCTCCTCCCGCACGTCATCCGGTTCAACGCAGCCTCCGATCCCGAGCCGTTCGTCGCGATCGCCCGGGCGCTCGGGCTCGACGAGCACCGCGGTCCGGCCGTGGAGGCCGCACTCGCCGTCGCGGACCGGGTCGAACGGCTCGCCCGCGAGGTCGGGGTGCCGCGCGGACTGCGGGAACTCGGGGTGCAGGCGACCGACCTCGAACGTCTGGCCGCGGGCGCGCTGCGCGACGCGTGCATGTCCACCAACCCCCGCGAAGCGACGCACGAGCAGATGGTCGCGCTGTTCCGGGCGGCGTTGTGACCGCTCCCGACCTGTCGCGACTGACCGGACTGCGTTCCGGCAAACCCACGTTCTATCCCCAGTACCGCGGAGCCGCCGAACGTCTCGAGCGGGTTGTTCACGCGCTCGAGCTGATCTCGCGTGCCCTGGTACGCACCGTCGAGGGCCCCGAGACCCTGATCTGCGCCGTGGCGGAGGCCGCGCGTGCCCACCTGAGCGCCCGCTGGGTGGTCTTCGCCCTGACCGACAGGACCCTGCCCGACGCAGGGCCGCGCCGGCTGGTCCTCGGACCCGATGCCACCCCGTTCCTCGTCGACAACGTCGAAGGCCCACCCCTGCCCGACGACGTGGTGCGCTGCCTCGAGGACATCCGATCCGGCTCGATCGGCCGGGACGCCACCGTGGACACCCATCGGGCCTTCGTCCCCATCGTCCTCGACGGCGGGGTGGCGGGTGCGATCGCCGCGTGGACACCCGAACACCGCACCATCGACGGCACCGACCACGCCGTGCTGTCGATCCTCGCCAGCCAGACCGCCGTGGCCCTGCAGAATTCCGCGCTCTACCAGCGGGGCCAGCTGCTGCTCGGGCGGGCCGAGCAGGCCTACCAGGAGGCGAATCGCGCGGCGGCAGACCTGCAGGCCCGCAATGCCGAACTCGAGGCGACGTTGCGCCAGCTGGAATTGACCCAACGGCAACTCGGTGCCGCGCATCGGCACCAGGCGCTCGACGAGGAACGTCACCGCATCGCGCGGGAGCTGCACGACAGCGTCACCCAGGCCGTGCTGTCGGCCGGCATGCAGATCGAGGTGTGCCGCAGCGACATTCCCGACGCCGAGCGCGGCGAGCGTCTCGACCTGGCCAAGGAGCTCACCCGGCGCGCGGTCGAGCAGCTGCGCTCGGCGATCTACGCGCTCAACCACCCGTCCGACTCGGATCGCACGTCGCTGCCGGAGATGCTCGAACAGCTGTGCAGCGCGCACACGCCGGGCGAACTCGACATCACCGTCCGGGTGGGCGGCCCGCCGGTCGAATTGCCGGGCGAAGCCGAACATTCGCTGCTGCGCATCGCAGGGGAGGCGCTGTTCAACGCCGCGGTGCACGCCAACGCCCGGCGCGTGGTGCTGCGGCTGACCTACCGGCCGGACTCGGTGCTGTTGTCGGTCGCCGACGACGGGGACGGCGACCCGGCGCGGATGCGGCTGATGCTGCGCCTCGCCGCGGACAACGACTGGGACGGCCGCCATCGCGGGCTGGCCAACATGCAGGCCCGCGCGCACGAGCTCGGTGGCACTCTCGAGGTGCGTCGCGCCCGCCTCGGCGGGGTCCGGGTGGCGGTGCGCATCCCGGTGCCCGAACCGGCGGTCGACGCGGAGCGGGACGCCGACGAGACGACCGGAACCAGCGGGAACAGTGCGGCGCCGGCACCCGCGGCGCGGACAGGAGATCAGCGATGAACGTGGCAACCCCGGCCGGGACGGTGAATCGCACGGTCCGCATCGTCCTCGTCGACGACCACGCGATCCTGCGCCAGGGGCTGCGCTCGATACTCGAGCGGGAGCCGGACCTCGAGGTGGTCGGCGAGGCCTCGCACGAGGCCGAGGCGCTCACCCTCGTGGGCCGGGTCCGGCCCGACATCGTCCTGATGGACCTGAAGCTCTCCGCCGGGTCGGACTACGAGGGGCTGACGTTGTGCGGGCAGCTGTCGGCGGCCCACCCGGGGCTGGGTCTGCTGGTGCTCACCACGTTCCTCGACGAGCAGCTGGTCGTGCGTGCCGTGCACGCCGGGGCACGCGGGTACGTCGTGAAGGACGTCGACACGACCGAGCTGGTGCGTGCGATCCGCGCGGTGTCGCGCGGCGAGAGTGCCTTCGACTCGCGCAGCGCCGCGGCGGTGGTGCGTTCCCTCAACGGGCAGACCACGCCGCAGGAACAACTCACCGAGCGCGAACTCGAGGTGCTGCGGCTGCTCGCTGCGGGCCTGTCCAATTCCAAGATCGGTGAGCGCCTTTTCATCTCGGGCACCACGGTGAAGTTCCACGTGAGCAACATCATGCGCAAACTGAGCGTGAGCCGCCGCGCCGAGGCCGTGTACGCCGCCAGCAAGCGCGGCCTGATCTGACGCGGCGGCGACGCCGTGGGTCAGCTGCTGCCGAACGTCGGCGGGGTTGCGGGTACGGTGACGACGGGGGAGGCCTGCTGGACCGGGTAGGCGGTGACCGGCAGGGGCGCCAGCTGGTCTGCGATGCCGGGGTAGTCGGAAACCCACATGGTTGCCAGGCCGTCCGTCGAGCACGAGGCGAGGACGACATAGGTGCCGTCGGGAATCTCGGTCACGGTCTGGGTGGTTACACCCGGCTGGACCCGGCCTGACGTGCTCAGCGTCTGACCCTGGGCGATGACCTCGGCGACGGGCGGCAGTACCCCGCCGGGAGCTGGGGCGAGCCCGGTCATGCAGTCCAGTGGCGTGCCCGAGTCGTTGGTGATCGTGTTCGTCACGGTCGAGCCGCTGACGGCGAACGCGAAGGCGACCTCGCCGGCGTCGGCCGCCGACGCGAGGGCAGGTGCTGCCAGGGCCGAGGGAACGGTGGCCACTGCTATGAGCGCGGCACGGGTGGTCGATCGCATCGGTGTCCTTCCGGTCGAATGTGCGTGTCCCACGTGATGCTGCCGCAAAAGCGACCGTTCGGCACGGTTTTCGGGTTCCTGCCCTGTCGGCGCCGCACTCGTTGCTCGGGTGCGTGACCCGCTTCGGCCGAGGACGGCCCCGGTTCCGAACTCGACCGAGTGCCCGGGAGCAGCAGCGTTGTCCGCCGATCGGCGGCCCGATGCTGCGAGGACGCCCCGCTTCGTGGCTGTGCTGGCGACTTCCGTGGACGCGCCGCGCCGTTCAGTCCGGGTCCGGTGGGCGTGGCCGGGTCAGCAGGTTCCGGTGACCGGTGCTCCGTCGAACCGCTCGCCCAGGAACTCGAACGCGTCCGGCAGACCGAGCACCGCCGCCGACATGTGGTCGGGACTGGGGGTCTCGACGCGGCGCACCGGCGCGCCCGCGGCGCAGTAGCGGTCGAGCGTCGCGTCGATGGAGTCCACCGGGACGAGTGCGTCGGTGGGGCTGTGCCATTCGAACACGGGCACCGTCGGCACGCCCGGGTACAGCTCGAGGCTGTTCTCCTCCGCGACGGCGACCGCGTCGGCATCGTCGGCCAGGTGGGCATTGGTGCTCACCTGCCGCAGGCTGCCACCGGCACCGCGCGCGAGGATGTCGTTGGTGCAGGCGTCGGCCAGGGCGTCGCGCATCGCCACACCCGCAGGGGTCAGGTCGGCGCTGATCCGCATCCGTTCGGGGTACTCGCGTTCGAGACCCAGCGCGGCCGCGAACGCCAGACCGAAGGCGGGGTGCGGGTTCTCGCCGAGCGCCTCGGCCATCTTGCGGATGTTCATCGGCACCCCGCCCATCGCCGCACCCACCAGTTTCAGGTCGGGGGCGTAGGTCGGAGCCAGTGCCGCGGCCCACCCGGTGGCCATCCCGCCGCCGGAGTACCCCGCCAGCGCGACCGGGCTGTGGGCGAGTTGCAGCTCGGGTACCTGCTGCACCGCGCGGATGCCGTCGAGGGTGATCTGCCCGCCGAGGCGAGCCGCGCCGTAGGCGCTGTTCGGTCCGAGATGGTCCGGGATCGCGACCGTCCAGCCCCGCCGGAGCACCACGTTGAGGGCCGGAGCCTCCCGGACGGCGAGATCCGGGTCGCTCGTCCACAGCGTCTGCGACGGCGCGCAGTGCGTGCCGAGGGCGTTGATGACGTGCTGGAACGACAGCAGCGGACCGTCCGGAGCCTTGCCGACGGGGGCGAGGACCGTCGTCACCGCAGGGATCGGGTGGCCGGTCGAATCCGTCGACCGGAACCGCACCTGCCACGCCTCGACGTCGAGGATGCCGGGTGGTGCGGGCACGCGCCGCACCTCGAGCGCATCGCCGGCCGGTGCGTGGGTGATGTCGGCGGCCGCGCGGTAGAACGGATCGGCCGGCGGCACCGGATAGACGGGTGCGGCACCCGCGGTTCCGGTTCCGGCGACGATGGCGCACACCGCCGCCGCGCCGACCGACGCATTGCGGATTCCCCGACCGAACCGTGCGGCCACGTCCCCCACCTCTCCAGCGCACCGACCGGTGCCGTTCCTCGAAAATCAGCGATCCCGGCGAAGCCTAAACGACCGATTTGCGAGGGTTCACCCGACCCCGTGCGCTGTGCGGATCGTCGCCACACGGACCCCCGAATGGGCGTAGCCTCGGCAGCATGTCGACGGCGATCTCCGTGGAACAGCTCGTCAAGTCGTTCGGAACCACTCGGGCTCTCGACGGTCTCGACCTCGAGCTCCGCCGAGGCGAGGTGCACGGATTCCTCGGCCCGAACGGATCCGGCAAGTCCACCACGATCCGCATTCTGCTCGGGCTGCTGCGTGCGGATTCCGGCCGGGTCGAACTGCTCGGGGGCGACCCGTGGCGCAACGCGGTGGACCTGCACCGGCGGCTCGCGTACGTACCCGGCGAGGTCAACCTGTGGCCCAACCTCACCGGCGGGGAGGCGATCGACCTGCTCGCCGGCCTGCGCGGCGGCATCGACGAACGCCGCCGTGCCGAACTGCTCGAACGCTTCGAGCTCGATCCCACCAAGAAGGCCCGCACGTACTCCAAGGGCAACCGGCAGAAGGTCGCGATCGTCGCCGCGCTCGCCTCGGATGTGGAGTTGTTCCTGTTCGACGAGCCCACCTCGGGTCTGGACCCGCTCAAGGACGAGGTGTTCCGGGACTGCGTCCGCGAGGCCGTCGCCGACGGGTGCTCGGTGCTGCTGTCGAGCCACGTCCTCGCCGAGGTCGAGGCGCTGTGCGACCGGGTGACCATCATCCGGCAGGGCCGCACCGTCGAATCCGGCACGCTGACCGAACTGCGACACCTGACCCGCACGTCGGTGGTCGCCGACACCGTGCGCCCGGTGGCCGGGCTCGAAGCGGTCCCCGGGGTGCACGACCTGCAGGTCGACGGCCTGCGGGTGCGCTGCGAGGTCGACACGGCCCGGATGGACGCGGTGCTGCGCGAGCTGCTCGACTTCGGCATCACGTCGCTCACCAGTACCCCACCCACCCTCGAGGAACTGTTCCTGCGGCACTACGGGGACGACCTGCCCGGCGAGCACATCCACGTCCCCGGCGAGCACCTCGCACACGGCCGCCCGGCCGTCGGCGACGGGGACGGCGCATGAGTGCCGCATTCGTCGGCACCGGCCGGCTGGTGCGTCTGGCGGCCCGCCGCGACCGCGTGCAGCTGCCGGTGTGGCTGGTGACGATCACGATCGTGTACGCGATCTCGGTGTCGAGCTTGAAGGGGCTCTATCCGACCGAGGAGGACCTGCACCTCATCGCCGTCAGCTCCGCCGTGTCGCCGGTGGTGCTGGCCACCAACGGCCTGGTCTCCGGGGACAGCCTCGGCGCGGTCGTCGCGGCGCAGACCCTGCTGTTCCTGGCCCTGGGGGCGGGTCTGATGAGCACGATGGCCGTGGTCCGGCACACCCGGCAGAACGAGGAGACCGGCCGCGCGGAGCTCGTCGGCGCCAATGTGGTCGGTCGGCGTGCCCTGCTCACGGCGGCCCTGATCGTGGCCACGGCGGCGAATGTCGCGCTCGCGCTGCTGCTCGCGATCGTCTCCCTGGGTTTCGGACTGCCGCTGTCCGGATCCGTCGCACTCGGGGCGGCGACGGCGGCGGCCGGGATCGCGTTCGCGGCCGTCGCGGCGGTGAGCGCGCAGGTCGTCGAGGGGGCCCGGGCCGCGAACGGACTGGCCGGTGCCGCGCTGGGGTTCGCGTTCCTGCTCCGCGCCGTCGGTGACAGCGCCGGCACCGTCGATCCCGACGGGGTCAGCGTCACGAGCATGTGGCTGTCGTGGCTCTCGCCGATCGGGTGGGCGCAGCAGATCCGGCCGTTCGACGAGGACGCCTGGTGGATCCTGGTGTTGTTCGCGATGTTCACCGTCGCGGCGACGTGGTCCGCGTACGAGCTGACCGGACGGCGCGACCACGGTGCCGGGCTGGTGCAACCGCGCCCGGGACCGGACCGCGCGGCGGCATGGCTGCCCACCGCGTGGGGCTTCGCGTGGCGGGTGCAGCGCACGACCTTGATGTGGTGGGCGTTCGGCATCGTCGTTCTCGCCGCGACGTACGGCAGCGTCGCGAACGAGATGGACAACTTCCTCGACGAGGGCGGCGCCGTCGCCGACATGATGAAGCAGCTCGGCGGCGGGGCGCAAGCCCTCACCGACGCGTACTTCGCGATGATCTTCCTGATGATGGCGTTGTTCACCAGCGGGTACGCGGTGCAGGCCGTGCTGCGGACGCACAGCGAGGAGACATCCGGGCGGGTCGAGCCGCTGCTGTCGACGGCCCTCGGCCGGGTGCCGTGGATGCTCGCCCACATCGGCATGGTGACGATCGGGGTGATCGTGCTGCAGGTCGTCACGGGCGTCACGCTGGCGGTCTCGTACGGTCTGACGGTCGGCGACGTCACCGGATCGCTCGGCAACCTGCTGCCGGCGTCGTTGGCGTTCGTCCCGGCCGTTCTCCTGGTGGGGGCGATGGCGGTGCTGTGCGTGGGCGTGGTGCCGCGGCGCGCCTCGAGCGTCGCATGGGGTGTCTTCGCCGTGTGGTTGCTCATCGGGCAGCTCGGCGTCCTGCTGGACCTGCCGCAGGCGGTGCTGGACCTGTCGCCGTTCGTCCACGTACCCCCGGTGCCGGCCGCGGAGATGCGGATGCTGCCGTTGCTGGTCCTGCTGGGTCTCGCGGTGCTCACGGCGACGGCGGGGGTCGGCGCGCTGCGCCGTCGCGATCTCGTCGTCCAGTGACCCGCCCCGTGTGCGCGGCCGAATGTCACATCGCGTCGATGTGACCGACGCGATGTGACATTCGGTCACAAGGCGTTCGGTCACAAGGCGTTCGGCCACAAAGCGTTCGGCCACCGCGCCGTTCGGTCACCGCGCGTCGAGCACGAGCCAGCCGCCGTGGTGTTCGAAGGCCTCGAAGGCGCGGCCGGTCGATTCGCCGAGGGTGTGCAGGGCCGGCAGGTCGAACGTGCGTACGTGGCCGTGGCAGGCCGTGGCCTCGTCCTCGAACGGCACGGCGATCACCACGCGTTCCCGGGCGATCCGCAGCGCCTCGGCGACGACCGCCGCGCCGGTGGCCGCGTCGACGTGCTCGAGCAGGTGGATCGCGGTGACGGTATCGGCGCTGTCGTCGGGCACGGGCACGTGGGCCGCGTCGCACACGAGGGTGTCCACCGCGAGGCCGAGGCGGGGCGCGACCGCGTCGAGCAGGGTCATGGTGCCGGGCAGGATGTCGGTGGCGGTCACGGCGACCCCGGCGCGGGCCAGGCGCAGGGGGAGGAACCCGAAGCACGAGCCGAGATCGAGGACGCGGCCACGGACGAGTTCGGCGGCCTTGTCGTGGATCGGGGCGAACTCGGCCGTGCCGTCGAGCAGTTCGGTCAGCGAGTTGCGGTAGTAGGTGACCCACGAATCGAGGGCGCCCGGCACGGTGGAGCGCACCAGCCCGACCATCGTCAGCTCGAACTCCTCCCGGCCGAGGTCGCTGCCGGCGATCGAGGCGGTGACGTCGGCGACCAGGCGTTCGCTGAGGTCCTCCGGTCCGAGGGAATGCGTGACGTGCAGTCGTCCCGCGTCGCGCCGCAGCGAGATCGGGCCCGCAGGTACCCGTTCCACCGTGACGTGGGCGTGCGACCACCGGCCGGTCGGGCAGGGGGCGAGAGAGTCGAGCACAGTCATTGCAGCGCAGCCTTTTTCGATGAGGTGGGGACGTCGGGGCCGGTGATGGACGGCGCGGCCGCGTCGAGGCCACTGTAGAGGGCGCGCATGCCGGCCGACAAGAGATCGGGCAGGGCGAGGGAGTCGTCGGCGAGCCACTGCTCGTACGCCGCCATCGCGACGCCGAGGACGAGATAGCCCACGGTGCGCGGGTAGTGGTCCTCCGTGGCGCCTCCGATGCGGTGCGCGACGTACTCCGCGATCACGCGGCGCCAGCCCTCGTACATCACCACCGAGTACGCCTGCAGCGCCGGGACCCGCAGGATCAGGCCCATGCGGTCGCGGTGCAACGTCGCCTCCGAGGCGGGAAAGGTGTTGAAGTCCAGCAGTGCCGAGGTCAGTGCCTCGGCGAGGGGCACCTCGGGCGGCAGGGCGTCGAGATGGGCGCGCATCTGCTCGAGATGGGCGTCGAAGTCGCCCCAGGGCACGGCGTTCTTGGACGGGAAGTACCGGAAGAAGGTGCGCCGGGCGATTCCCGCGGTCTCCGCGATCTGGTCGACGCTGGTCTCGTCGAACCCCTGGGTGCGGAACAGTTCGATGCCGATCGCACTGAGGCCCTCCCTCGAGGTGGAGGGGCGACGACCTATCCGAGCGGACGGTTTCCGGCGGCTACGCATGGTGTGAGCCTTCCATGGGTGACATTCTGCACTCGATGCCATTACAGTGGTGAACCGAGTCACAGCGCAACAGGCCTGTGACGACCGACTCCGACCGTGGAGTCCCCATCCGAGGAGGAATGTCATGTCCGATCGTGACAACAGCGTCGTCGAGTCCGACCTGATCGAGGAGTCCCTCGTGGAAGAGGTCTCCATCGACGGCATGTGCGGCGTGTACTGATCGTGCCCGCCGCCGCCGCCGCCACCGTGATCGACTCGACCGAGGTCGACTCGGCAGGGTTCGATCCGGACACGACGTGGAGGCTGCACCCGCAGGTAGCGCTTCGCCCCGAGCCGTTCGGGGCGTTGCTCTACCACTTCGGGACCCGCAAGCTCTCGTTCCTGAAGAACACCACGATCGTCCGGGTCGTCGAAACCCTCGATCAGCATCCGTCCGTACGGGCTGCGCTCGCTGCCCACGGAATCGACGAGCCCGCGCAGCGTCCGTACCTGCGTGCGCTGGCCACGCTGGCCGACTCCCACATGATCGTGCCGGCCTAGACCCTGCCCGCACACCTCCCGCCCGCCACCGACGAGGACGCAGCCCATGACCTCAGTGCTCGAATCCGCCGCAGTACGAGACGCTTCCGCCCCACCGAAGGTCGGCCGCCTGGTCGACCAGTTCGAGAAGGGCCTCGACGCCCCCATCTGCCTGACGTGGGAGCTGACCTACGCCTGCAACCTGTCGTGCGTGCACTGCCTGTCCTCGTCCGGTCGGCGGGACCCGCGTGAGCTGACCACCGAACAGTGCAAGGCCATCATCGACGAGCTGCAGCGCATGCAGGTGTTCTACGTCAACATCGGCGGCGGCGAGCCGACCGTGCGCTCGGACTTCTGGGAGCTCGTCGACTACGCCACGGAACACCAGGTGGGCGTGAAGTTCTCCACCAACGGCGTCAAGATCGACAAGAAGGTCGCCGCGCGGCTGGCGGCCTCGGACTACGTCGACGTGCAGATCTCGCTCGACGGCGCCACCGCCGAGGTCAACGACGCCGTGCGCGGCCCCGGTTCGTTCGCGATGGCCGTACGGGCACTCGAGAATCTCGCCGAGGCGGGCTTCCGCGACGCGAAGATCTCCGTCGTCGTCACCCGCCACAACGTCGACCAGCTCGACGAGTTCAAGGCCCTGGCCGACAGGTACGGCGCCACCCTGCGCATCACCCGGCTGCGCCCGTCGGGCCGCGCCGTGGACGTGTGGGACGACCTGCACCCCACCCACGAGCAGCAACGCCAGCTCTACAACTGGCTCGTCGCCCACGGCGAGGGCGTGCTCACCGGCGACTCGTTCTTCCACCTGTCCGCGTTCGGCGGGGCCGACGGTGCCGGCGCGCTGCCGGGGCTGAACCTGTGCGGCGCGGGCCGGGTGGTGTGCCTGATCGACCCGGTCGGCGACGTCTATGCCTGCCCGTTCGCGATCCACGACAAGTTCCTCGCCGGAAACATCCTGTCCGACGGCGGATTCCAGCAGGTATGGCAGCATTCGGAACTGTTCACCGAGCTGCGCTCCCCGCAGACCGGCGGTGCGTGCAGCAAGTGCACGTTCTACGATTCGTGCCGCGGCGGCTGCATGGCCGCCAAGTTCTTCACCGGTCTGCCGATGGACGGACCGGACCCCGAATGTGTCCAGGGCTACGGCGAATCCGCGCTCAGCGCCGACCGCACCGTGCCCAAGTCCAGTGTCGACCATTCCCGCACCGGCGAGCGCCGCACCCCGCGCGCCCCCGTCCCCCTGAAGCTGATGGTGCGCCCGCCGTCGCGGGCGTGCGACGAGAACCCGCTCGCCGGAATGCAGTAGCCGGCGCCTTCCCCGCAGTACGAGAGGCAGATCCCCCATGGGCAACGACTGGTTCGAAACCGTTGCGGTCGCGCAGCAACGCGCGAAGAAGAAGCTCCCCAAGTCCGTCTACGGGGCCCTCGTGGCCGGCTCCGAGAAGGGCATCACCGTCGAGGACAACACGGCCGCGTTCGCCGAGCTCGGCTTCGCCCCGCACGTCGCGGGCCTGTCCGACAAGCGCGAGATGGGCACCCACGTCATGGGGCAGGACGTCGGCATGCCCGTGCTGATCTCCCCGACCGGAGTGCAGGCGGTGCACCCCGACGGCGAGGTCGCCGTCGCCCGTGCCGCCGCGGCCCGCGGCGTCGCGATGGGTCTGAGCTCGTTCGCGAGCAAGTCCATCGAAGAGGTCTCCGCCGCCAACGACAAGACCTTCTTCCAGATGTACTGGGTGGGCAGCCGGGACGTGCTCGTCCAGCGGATGGAGCGCGCCCGGGCGGCCGGCGCCAAGGGCCTGATCATGACCCTGGACTGGTCGTTCTCCAACGGCCGGGACTGGGGCAGCCCCGCGATCCCGGAGAAGATGGACCTCAAGGCGATGTTCCGGTTCGCACCCGAGGGCATCCTGCGGCCGAGCTGGCTGCTCGACTGGGCCAAGACCGGCAAGGTGCCGGACCTGACCACGCCGAACCTGACGCCGCCCGGTGGCAGCGCGCCGACGTTCTTCGGCGCCTACGGTGAATGGATGGGCACCCCGTTGCCCACGTGGGAGGACGTCGCGTGGCTGCGCGAGCAGTGGGGCGACGCGCCGTTCATGCTCAAGGGCGTGATGCGGGTCGACGACGCCAAGCGCGCAGTCGACGCCGGCGTCACCGCGATCTCGGTGTCCAACCACGGCGGCAACAACCTCGACGGCACCCCGGCCCCGATCCGCGCGCTCCCGGCGATCGCCGACGCGGTCGGCAAGGACGTGGAGGTGCTGCTCGACGGCGGCATCCGGCGCGGTAGCGACGTCGTCAAGGCCCTCGCGCTCGGCGCCAAGGCCGTCCTGATCGGCCGCGCGTACCTGTGGGGCCTCGCCGCCAACGGGCAGGCGGGCGTGGAGAACGTCCTCGACATCCTCGCCGGGGGCATCGGCTCGGCGCTCATCGGACTCGGCAAGACGTCGATCCACGAGCTGACCCCCGACGACATCGTCGTCCCGCCGAACTTCCGGCGCGACCTCGGAATCTGAGCGGTCCCCTCTGCCGATGGGCACTCTCACCGAACCGATCACCCTGGCCGGCCGCGACGCGCCGGCCAGGGTGCTCTTCGGACCGCACGAAACCAACCTCGGTGTGGGGAGGGCCTTTTCGCCTGAACACGTGGCGTACTACGAGCGCCGCGCCCGCGGCGGAGCCGGGTTGCTCGTCACCGAGGTCGCCTCCGTGCACCCGCACGACCAGCCGTACGAGCGGGCACCCCTGGCCGCGGAGGGCGGCCCCGGATGGGCGTCGATCGTCGCCGCGTGCCGGCCCCACGGCACCCTCGTGCTGGCCGGGCTCGGCCATGCCGGCCTGCAGGGGTCGAGTGCGTGGACGCAGGCTCCGCTGTGGGCACCGTCGCGGGTGGCCGACCCGGCCGGGCGCGAACTGCCGATGGAGGTCGGCGACGACGAGATCGGGGAGCTGGTCGAGGGGTTCGCCGCCGCCGCCGCCGTCGCGGTCGCGGCGGACGTCGACGGAATCGAGCTGGACGCGGGGCCGAACTCGCTGCTGCGCCAGTTCCTCTCGGGACTGACCAACCGGCGCACCGACCGCTACGGTGCCGACCGGTCGTTGCTGCTGCGACAGGTGATCGCGGCCGTGCGCGCCGAACTCGGTCCCGGCCGGATCCTGGCGCTGCGCCTGAGCTGCGACGAGGAGGCGCCCTGGGCCGGCATCACACCGGAGCAGGCCGCCGGTCACGCGTCCGTGCTCGCCCCGCACCTGGATCTGCTCACCGTCGTGCGCGGCGGACTCTACGCCCCCGGCGTGTACCGGCCCGACGCCCACACCCCGGCCGGGTTCAACACCGGGCTGTGCCGCGCCGTCCGCGATGCCGTGGCCGGCGCCGTGCCCGTCGTCCTGCAGGGCAGCATCGTCGAGCCCGTCGCCGCGCAGCGCGCCCTCGACGACGAAGTGTGCGACCTGGTGGAGATGACCCGCGCGCAGATCGCCGATCCGGACCTCGTCGCCGCCGTGCGCGACGGGCACACCCCCCGGCCGTGCGTGCGATGCAATCAGGCCTGCCTGGTGCGCGACTTCCGCAATCCCCGGGTCGGCTGCATCGGCAACGCGGAGGCCGGGCACGAGACCCGCACTCCGCAGCCCCCGACGGCCGTGACGCGCGACGTACTCGTCGTCGGTGGGGGGCCTGCCGGGCTCGAGGCCGCCCGCGTGCTGGCCGAACGCGGTCACCGGGTCCGTCTCGTCGAACGCGCCGGGCGCGTGGGCGGGATGCTGCGCACCGCGGCGGTGGGCACGGGACGCGACACGCTCTCCGCACTCGTCGACTGGCTCGAGGTCCGCTGCCGCGCGCTCGGCGTGCGGATCGACACCCGCAGCGCCGTCGCCGCCGCGGACCTCGACGCGGCCGCCGCCCAGGGGACGGTCGTCGTGCTCGCGACCGGCAGCCGCGACCGGCCCCCCGAGTACCCGGCGGAGGACGGGCACGTCGTGACCGCCGCGGGGCTGCTCGCCGGCGGCCCGATCCCCGTGCGGCCGGTGGTGGTGTGGGATCCGGTCGGCGGGCCCGTCGCCGTGGGCATCGCGGAACAACTCGCCGCCCAGGGGTACGACGTCTCGTATGCGACGACGGACCCGATCGCCGGTGCCCGGCTCGCGCCGACGGGCGACCTGGTCGCGGCCAACGCCCGGCTCCAGCGAGCGGGAGTCACCCGGCATCTGGGGGTCACCGTGCGCCGGGTCGGCGCCGACGCCGTCGAACTCGAGCACCGGCTGACCGGGCAGCGCACCGACGTCGCGGGCGCGCTGCTCGTCGACTGCGCCCCGGGTCTGCCGGAGGACAGCCTCTACCGCACCGGGCTCGTGCGGATCGGGGACTGCCTCGCGCCGCGCAGTGTCCACCACGCGGTACGCGAGGGCCACGCACTCGGATCCGAACTGTAACCTGTTCCAAAACGCTGGGATCGGAAGGATCGGCACATGGGCGAGTTCGACGGCAGGGTCGTGTTCATCACGGGTATCGCGCGCGGCCAGGGCCGCAACCACGCGATCCGGTTCGCGCGGGAGGGCGCCTCGATCATCGGCGTCGACATCGCCGGACCCGTCTCGGCGTACAACACGTACGCGCCGGTCACCGAAGCCGACTTCCACGAAACCGTCCAGCTCGTCGAGGCCGAAGGCGCGAAGATCCACGCCCGCATCGCCGACGTCCGCGACAGCGCCACCCTGCAGGCCGTCGTCGACGAGGGCGTCGCCCAGTTCGGCCGTCTCGACGTCGTCGTCGCCAACGCGGGCATCTGCAACTGGAACCGCTTCTGGGAGATGCCCGACGAGCAGTTCGAGGAACTGATCGACATCAACCTCACCGGCGTCTTCAAGACCCTCAAGGCCGCCACGCCCGCCATGATCGAGGCCGGCAACGGCGGGTCGATCGTCGTCGTCAGCTCCGTCGCGGGTCTGAAGGCCATGCCCGGCCAGGCCAACTATGCCGCTGCGAAGTTCGGCCTCGTCGGCCTGACCCAGACCGCCGCCAAGGAGCTCGGTGAGTACCGCATCCGGGTCAACTCCATCCACCCCTACGGCGTGAACACGCCGATGGGCACCGACCAGGGTGCGCTGAAGATGTTCGAGAAGTACCCGCACTGGTTGCCGAGCTTCGCGCCGATCCTCACCGAGAAGCCGATCGCCGACGTCGACGACATCACCGAGGCCGTGCTGTTCCTCGCGAGCGACCGGGCCAGGACGATCACCGGCAGCCAGATGGCCCTCGACCAGGGGAACTCGAAGGTGTGAGCGAGCCCCGCTCCGCCCGACCGTACCCGCGGCTGGCCGCCCCGCTGCGGCTCGGCCCGGTCACGCTGCGCAACCGGGTGGTGTTCTCCGCGCACCTGACCAACTTCGCCGTCGACGGCCTGCCGACCGCACAGCACGCCGCCTACTACGCCGCGCGGGCCCGCGGCGGGGCCGGTCTGATCGTCTCCGAGGAACACACCGTGCATCCGACGGACCGGCCCTACGAGAAGCTCATCCGCGGCTACGACCCCGCCGTGGTGCCCGGCTACCGGCGCATCACCGAGGCCGTGCACGGCCACGGGGGGCGAATCCTCGCGCAGCTCAACCACAACGGCGCCCAGGGCTCCGGCATGTACACCGGCCTGCCGCTGTGGGCCCCGAGCGCCGTGCCCGACCCGCTGTTCCGGGAGGTGCCCAAGGCCGTCGAGGAGCACGAGATCCGCGAGCTCGTCGACGGGTATGCCCGCGTCGCCGCACACTGCCGTGCCGGCGGGTTCGACGGTGTCGAACTGCAGTGCTCGCAGGCGTCGATCGTGCGGCAGTTCCTGTCGCCCGGCACCAACCGCCGCACCGACCGGTACGGCGGCCCGCTCCGGAACCGGGCACGGTTCCTGCTCGAGGTCGTCGCGGCGCTGCGCGCGGCCGTCGGGCCCGGCCTGGTCGTGGGGGTCCGGCTCAGCGGGCACGACGGCACCGACGGCGGGATCACCCTCGACGACGCAGTCGCGCTCGCCGCCCTGGTCGAGGACAGCGGGCACGTCGACTACGTCAACACCTCGATCGGCGTGGCCACCGAGACGCTGCACCTGATCGAGGCGTCCATGGCGACGCCGCACGGCTACGCGCTCTTCGTGCCCGACGCGATCCGGCGGCGGGTGCGCCTGCCGGTGGTCGGCGTCGGTCGCTTCACGACCCCGGCGCAGGCCGAGGCGGCGCTCGCCGCCGGGCGCTGCGACCTCGTCGGCGTCGTGCGCGGCCAGATCGCCGATCCCGACTTCGCCGCCGAAGCCCTCGCCGGCGACGACGAGGCGGTGCGCCCGTGCCTGGCCTGCAACCAGGAGTGCATCGGGCGGGTCGGCCTCGGGCGGTGGATCGGCTGCGTGGCCAACCCTCGCGCCGGACGCGAGGCGCAGCCGCTGCCCGATCCTCGCCGGCCCGGCCGGCGGATCCTCGTCGTCGGTGGCGGCCCGGCCGGGCTGCGCGCCGCCGCGACCGCCGCGCAGCGCGGGCACCGGGTCACCCTCTGTGAGAGCGCGGATGTGCTGGGCGGGCAGATCCGCACGGCCGCAACCGCGCCGGGCCGCGGCGAGCTCGGCGGTCTGGTCCGCAGTCTCGAGATCGAGTGCCGGCGCGCGGGCGTGGAGATCCGCACCGGCGTGCACGTCGACGCCGCGGTCGTGCGCGACGCGCATCCCGACGCGGTCGTCGTCGCGACCGGTGCGCGACCGCGGCGCCCGGACTGGGCCGGCGACACCGACCTCGTCGTCGACGTCCGCGACGTCCTCGACGACCGGGTGTCACCGCACGGCGACGTCCTCGTCGTCGACGACCTGGGCTTCCACCACGCGACGTCCGTGGCGGAGTTGCTCGCCGGCCGCGGCGCCGCGGTCACCGTCTGCACGGCCGGGATGATCGTCGGCCAGGACCTCGGGCTGACCCTCGACATGGAGGGCTGGACCCGCCGGGCGTACACCCTCGGCATCGAACAGCTGACCGACACGCTCGTCACCGCCGTCGCCGAACGCGACGGCAGGCTCGACGTGGCGCTGCGGCACCACCCGACCGCCGTCGCGCACCAGCGCACGGTCGACCGGGTGGTGGTGGCCACCCATCAGGATCCGGTGGACGAACTCTGGACAGCCTTGTGCGACAGCGCATTCCACGTCGTGCGGATCGGTGATGCGCTCACCCCGCGGCGCGCGGACGCCGCGATCGTCGAGGGCGAGCGCGCCGCGATCCACTTCTAGCCGTGCGCGTTTCCGGTAGCCACCGCTACCGGAAACGCGCACGGGCCGCGCAGCGGCCTATCGGCTCGCGCGCTTGGTGGCCTCGGCCCAGGACTCGACCGCCGCGTACCCGTCGCCCACGCCCTGGGTGAACGCGACCAGGGCCCCGTACATCCGGGTGCCTTCCACGGCGAGTTCCGTCTTCGCCACCCAGTCCGCGGCACGGGCCATCACGTGGGCGGAGATGTCGGCACCGTCCTGGGTGCCGCGGGAGGCGTGCAGGAACGACTCGTCGGCGATCTGGAAGGTCTGCACCACGGCGCGCCAGTAGTACTCCGCGTCCATCGCCGCGCGGACCTCGTAGTAGTCCGTGGCGTTCTGCCGCGCCACCGCCTCCTGCAGCGTTGTCGCCGCTCCGGAGATGCTGCGCAGCGGCACGTACACGGGATCGTCGGACGCCCCCCGTGTGGTTCGTCTACTCGTCACCGGCACGATGCTTTCAGACAATGGCACCCCCTCGATGGTCCACAAGATCATCGCACGCGCAAGTGCCGGCGCGGGTCAGCAGGTGAGCGCATCGCCCGGGCACGCCGGCGCGTGCCGCTGCGGATCGAACGGTTCGAACCACGCGTCGACGGTCGCGAACAGGGCGCGCTGGGGAATCCGGAAATCGCCGAGCCGCTCCTGTTCGGGCAGCGGCCCGTCGTCGCCGAGGTCGACGCCGCCCACCGTCGCGGCGACGGTGCGGACGGACCACAACCGGCGCGGTGCGGCACGGAACCACTGTCCGTTCGGTACGTCCCCGGTGAGGCGGATCCGGCCGGCGCCCAGGACCGGCCCGGCGAGGCGCGCCACCGCGGCCAGGACCGCGGGGTGGTGCCGTATGCGGTCGGGTAGGAGCCGACCGGTCAGGGTCGCCAGGGCGGTGGACGGCGACGAGGTCACCTCTACGTCCCAGACGACGTCGTCGCCGGCCGTGATGTGCAGCCGGGACGGGCCGGTCCATGCGGCGGCGACGTCGGTGCGCACCGTCCGGTTGAGGGCGGCGCCGAGGTAGCGGGGGCATCCGTGCTCCGGCGCGGCATCGCTGTAGACGGTCCACCGGCCGTGCGGGTCGCGATGCCAGACCGAGGTGAAGGCCGGGCCCACCGATCCGGCGGTGAACCGGCGCAGTGCCAGACAGTGCCCACTGGCGAACGGTGCACCGATCACCGCGTATCCGGTGAACCGTTCCCCGGCGACCCCGGCCAGGACGCGGGGCTCCTCGGCGGCTGCTTGCGGCGTGGTCTTCATGTCGTCCTCCTGCGGTGTTTCGGTTGTTCCGATCGTGCGCCGTGTCGTGTCCGGAAGGCATGGGGCCGATGCCTCATCTTTTGCCCGGGCGGGCCCCCGATTCCCGCGGCGGAGGACAATGGAGCCGTGCAGCGCAGGAGCGGGTCGTCTCCGGCGCCGCGGGACGGGCCGCGGCGCGCCGAGTTGCTCGCAGCGCTGTCCCTGGCGATCGACCTGGGCCTGGGGCAGCCCATGGAGCACATGCTGCGCTCCGCCGTACTGGCCGGACGGATCGCCGAGCGCATGGGGCTGGACGCCCGGCAGCAGGCCGTCGTCTACTACGCGAACCTCGTCGCCTGGATCGGATGCCACGCCGACTCGCACGAACTGGCGCAGGTGTTCGGCGACGACATCGCACTCCGCGCCGACACCTACGGGGTCGACATGACGGGGTTGCCGTTCCTGCGGATGCTGACGGGTCACGTCGGGCGCGGGCTCGACGGCCCGCGTCGCGGACTCGAGGTCGCCGCGTTCCTGCTGACCGCCCGCCGTCGCATGGCCGAACTGATCGGTTCGCACTGCGCGTCGGCGGGAGCGCTGTCCGACCGGGTGGGCCTCGACCGGCAGGTGGGTGCGGCCCTGGCCTATGCGTTCGAACGATGGGACGGGGCCGGGCTACCCGCGGGGGTACGCGGCGACGACATCCCGCTCGAGATGCACATTGTGCACCTGGCGGAGGTCTGCGAGGTCCATCTGCGAACCGGCGGGCCGTGGCGGGCCGTCGAGGTCGCCCGAGCGCGCAGCGGGACCCAGTTCTGTCCGCGGGTGGCACGGGTGTTCCGGGAGGGTGCGGACGAGTTCACCCACGATCTGCTCGAACGGGACGCATGGGCGGCGGCACTGGATCGGGCACCCGACCGTGAGTGCGTCCTCGCCGACGGCGAACTCGACGCGCTGCTGCGCGCGACGGCGGACTTTGTCGACCTGAAAGTCCCTTTCCTGCTGGGCCATTCGCGGTCCGTCGCCGAACTCGCGGCGGCGGCGGGTCGCCTGCGCGGCCTGCTGGAGACGGACACCGCGGTGCTCTACCGGGCCGGTCTCGTCCACGGTCTCGGGCGAATGGGGGTGTCCAACCGGATCTGGGAGAAGCCCGGTCCGCTCACCGCCACCGAATGGGAGCGGGTCCGGCTGTATCCGTACCTGACCGGGCGGATCCTCAGCCGTGTCACCGGCATGGAGGACGTCGTCGCCGTCGCGACCACGCACCGCGAACGCCTCGACGGCTCCGGATATCCCAACGGCGTCCGCGGCCGCGACCTGAGTGTCGCCGATCGGCTGCTCGCCGCGGCGGAGACGTACCAGCGCTTCGGGGAACCCCGGCCGCATCGTGATGCGCTCACCCCCGATCACGCGGCGGAGCGCCTGCGGCGAGAGGCCCGCGGCGGCCGCCTCGACGCCGAGGCCGTCGAGGCGGTGCTGACGGCGGCCGGGCACCGGCAGGTGCGACGCGCGCCCTGGCCGGCCGGACTGACCGCCCGGGAGGTGGCGGTGTTGCGGCTCGTCGCCCGGGGCCGCTCCAACCGGCAGATCGCCGCAGAGTTGTGCATCGCGGAGAAGACGGCGCGCAACCACGTCGAGCGCGTCTACGTCAAGCTCGGGGTGGACAACCGCACGCGGGCCGGCCTGGCCGCCGTCGACCTCGGGCTGGCGTGGTGAACCACGGGCGGACGACGGCCACGAACGGTGCACGGCCGGGTGTCGCGGTGCTCCCGCCCGGCCGGGTTCAGCGGCTCGGGTCGGTCCTGGCGCCGCCCCTCCGCTCCACGAGACTGTTGACGAGTCCGGCGGCGGTCGCGGCGTCGTCGACCACGACCAGGGTGCGCGCGCCGTCGCGCCGGTGCAGCACCAGGGCAGGGCCACCGCGCAGGACGAACCCCCGTGCACCGCGCAGCGGGCCGAACACTGCCATGCGGTATCCGTAGCCACCGAAGTGCCGCAGCGGTGCCACGTCGGTGACGGAGGCGGAGGCGATGTCACCGAGCCGAGTGTGCAGGTGCGGCCACCCGAACATTCCCGCGACGGTGACCCCGCGGGCGTCGACGGTGACGCGGATCGAGCAGGTCGCAGCCACCAGCACCGCGAGCAGCACGGCCAGGCCCAGCAGGATCCACAGCCGGGTCAGCACGCCCATCGCGGCGACGAGGCCGATCGCCGCGACCAGCGCGCTCGTCGTGACGTTGCCGGTGGCCACCGAGCGGGTCCACACCACGAGTTCGTCTGTGCCGACCGGAATTCGTGGTGCCTCCGCGGCCGGGGGAGTGGCGGGTCCCCGCGACCACCGTGGTATCGCCGCGGCGGCGGCCCCGAGGGCGAGGCCGACGCCGAGTGCGGCGAGGAGCGACGTCCCCGGCGGTGCGGCTGCGGTGGCGTCGGCGAGACCCCGTTGCGAGCCGGTCGCCAGCACGATCAGGGTGGTCACGAACGCGACGGTGCCGGTGACGGTCGCGGCGACCGCGCGGGTGAGGGCGGGGTCGGCGGCGGCAGCCCGGGCGAGACCGAAACCGAGGGCGGCGAACAGCGCACCGAATCCCAGCACCAGCGCGATGGTTGCGGGGAGTCCGGCGAATCCGTCCGCGGTGCCGTCGAGGTTCCAGTGCGTCGCGATCGGATCCGGCAGTTGCGCACGCCAGTTCCGGAGCACGAGCGCGCCGGCGGCGGCGACCCCCAGCGGGGCGACCGTGGAACCGAGGAGGATACGGCCGGCGGGGCGCCCGCCGGTGCCGGGATCGTCTGTCATCTGTACTCCGCTCTGATCAGGTCGACGAGGCCGTCGGCGCTCAGCCCGACGCGCTTGGCGTGCGCGACGACCTCAGCGACGGCGGAATGAACGGCGGCATAGCCGGTTTCGGCGCGATCGGTGACGACCGCACCGCGTCCGCGACGCAGCTCCACCAGGCCTTCGTCGCGCAGCTGCTGATAGCCCCGCAGCACGGTGTGGACGTTGAGGCCGAGCGAGGCGGCCAGGTCGCGTGCACCGGGGAGGCGCTCGCCCGCCCGGACCTCGCCGCGGGCCACCGCGCCGCGCACGGCCGCAGCCAGCTGCACGAACAGCGGGTCCGGCGAGTTCGGATCCAGTCTGATGAGCACGACACCAGCATATTGTTCTATTTGAGATAGAACAAGTCGGCTATTTGCAGCGGCTGGTGCGTCCGGTCGCTGCCGAGCCGGGCGGGGGACTCAGTCGCGGGCCTGCCATCCGCGATGGAGCATGTCGAGTGCCTCGTGCAGCAGCGCGTCCCTGTCGGCGGGGACCGAGGCCGGGATCTGGTGCAGTGCGGCCAACCGGGCGATGCCGTAGACGGTGCCCCACGCGGCCGCGCACCGTCGCAGAACGTCGGCTTCGTCGATGCCTGCGGGTTGGCAGGCCGCGACGGTGTCGTGCAGCAGCTCCCAGTAGTCGGCCGCGGCCTGCTGCAGGCGTGGGTGGTCGGCCTTGTCGACCGTGGGCCCGTAGGCCAGGTCGTGCACGTGCGGGTTGTCCCGCACGAAGCGCACGTAGGCGCCGGCGAGGGCGTGGAGCCGGTGCAGGGGGTCGGGGCCTGCGGCTTCGACGGCGGCGGCGGCCGTCGCCGCGGCCCGCCGGAGTCCGGTCCCGGCCACCGCCGCGAGGAACCGGCGCTTGGTGCCGAAGTGCACGTAGGGCGCCTGGTGGCTCACGTCCAGTTGTTGTGCCACCCGGCGCAGGCTGAGCCGTTCCGCGGGCTCCTCGCGCAACTGCTCGAGTGCGGTCTGGAGCAGGCGTTCGTCGAGGCTCGGGCTCGTCCGCCCGGCTCCCGGGCCCCCATTGACACTGTCAACCATGCGGAGGACCATAGCACTTGACAATGTCAACCGGGAACCGGAGGCGGTGAGGGCGATGACCCGGAAGATCTCGACCGGAGTGGGCTCGCTGGCCGTGCGAGTGCGGGGCCAGGGTCCGACCGCCGTGCTGTGGCACAGCCTGTTCGTCGACGAAAGATCCTGGGGCCGAGTCGAAGACGAGCTGGCAACCGAACGGCGGGTCGTGTCCGTCACCGGCCCGGGGCACGGGGCGAGCGATGATCCCGGCCGGCGCTACACCCTCGCCGAATGCGCCGCGGCGGCCGGAACGATACTCGACGAACTCGGCGTCGACGAACCCGTCGACTGGATCGGCAACGCCTGGGGCGGCCACATCGGCATCGTCTTCGCGACCGACGCGGCGCCGCGCTGCCGGACGCTGGTGACGCTGGGGACGCCCGTCCAGGCGCTGAACCGGACGGAGCGCGCACGCACGGTATTCCTCCTCGCCGCCCACCGGATGCTCGGCCCCGTCGGCTTCATCCGCTCGGGGGTGACGAACGTATTGCTCTCCGCCGCAACGAGGAAACGCGATCCGGAGGCGGTCGCCCTCGTCGGGGACTGCCTCGTCCGCGCCGACCGGGCGGCACTGCGCAACGCGGTCGTCTCCATCTCGCTGCACCGCCCCGATCTGACCGACCGTCTGCCCGGGCTGTCCGTGCCGACCCTCTTCGTCACCGGCAGCGACCACAAGGGGTGGACGCCGGAGCAGGCGCGCGCGGCGAGCCGCCTGGTGCCGCAGGGCTCGTGCGCCGTCGTGGACGGCGCCGCGTACCTCGTCCCGCTCGAGGCGCCCGCCGAGACGACGGATCTGGTGCGGCGATTCTGGTCGGCGTCGGTGCCGGAGTACCCGTGACGGCGTTCGACGCCGTTCACAGTCCGCGTCGCATCACCGCCCGCGGCCACCGATCCAGACCGCGGGCGGCCTCCTCACGACGGATCCGGCGCAGGCCCGGACCGAGGTCGTCGTCGCGCACGAACTCGAAGCCGAGCCGCCGGTAGTAGGGCCCGTTCCAGGGGACGTCGACGAAGGTGGTCAGCGTCAGCGCGGGCAGCGCCCGAACGCGTGCCCAGGTCGCGAGGTGATCGATCAGGACCCGGCCGAGCCCGCGGCGCGCGTGCTCGGGATGCACCGACACCTGCGCGACGTGGGCGGTGCCGTCGACGATCTCGGCGAGTAGGTAGGCCACCGGGCGGTCGTCACCGTCGGTACCCACCCACACGCGCCCGGCGGTCACGTACTCGCGCAGCTCCGCGAGCGTGGGCGGCGCGTCGTCGGCGACGGCGTCCATGCCGAGCTCGGTGAACGCCCGTCCGGCCGCACGTTCGATGTCCTGCAGCAGCGGCAGGTCCGCCGCGGTGGCCGGGCGGATGCGGTGCGCGGCGTCCTGCGGCGGCAGGTCCTTGGCGAAGTACAGCGACGAGTCCGAACAGGCGTACTCACCGAACCGCTCGGCCAGCGGAACGTACCCGGCCGCCGCGTACATCGCGAGCGCCTCGGGCTGCTCGGTGCCGGTCTCGAGCACCATGCGGCGCCGGCCCGCCTCGGCGGCGGTGCGCTCGAGCTCGGCCAGGATCCGCCGCGCCACGCCTCGTCGGCGCAGACCCGCGCGCACGTACATGCGCTTGATCTCGGCGTCGCCGTCGCGCAGTCCGGGGTGCGCCGAGTTCCGCGCCCGCCATCCGCCGATGCCGGCCGGGACGTCGTCCAGCGACGCGAGCAGGAAGATGCCGTGGGGTGGATCGAACTCCTGCGGGTGCAGCAGCGTGTGGTCGGGACCGCCGTACCGGCGGACGTATTCGAGTTGCACCTCGTCGACGAGCGAGTGCACCGCGGCGTCGTCGAGGGAACGCGGTTCGATGTGCACGCCCGCAGGCTAGCGCGCGGAATACTGGGAGCATGAGCACCGTCGCCGACGGAGTGGACTTCGTGGCCGCTCCGTGGCTCTACCCCGGACCCGCCGCGCCGGGGACGGGCCTGCTCACCCGCGACGGCTACCACCGCGCACGTGCTCGCGCCGACTTCGGTGCGAGCACCCTGCGGCTCGCCGGTACCAGCCGGACCGTCGACGGCGCGCTCCGGGCGGCCGGCGTCGACGGCGTCCGGGACCGGCGTCTCGTCGTCGCCGTGGGGTCCAACGCCTGTCCCGCGGTGGTGGCGCGCAAGTTGACGGCCGGGCACGTCGACCCCACCGTGCCTTTCCTGCGCGCGACGGTGACGGGCATGGCGGTCGGGCACAGCGCCCACGTCAGCGTGGCCGGTTACGTCGCGGCGACCGCGTTCCGCCGGCCGGGGGCCCGCACCGCGGTGTTCGCGTCGCTGCTGGACCGGGACCAGCTCGCGTGCCTCGACGCGACGGAGCCGAACTACACGCGCCGCGCCGTGACCGCGGACGAGTGCATTCTCGCGATCGACGGGGGAGCGCGGCCGGTGGGCTTCGACGTGTACGTCTCGAGGTGGGGCACCCTCGCGCCGCCCGGGGGGTCGCCGATACCGCTGCAGACCCAGGAGGCGCTGTTCGGCACACTGCTGCGCGAGTGCGCCGGCTTCGCGGCACTCGTGGGCCGCCGACCGCACGAGTATCGGTCCGTGATGACGGAACTCGCCGGAGCGGCAGACCTGCGCGCCGCCCTGCGACGGTCGTTCGCCGCGTCGGGCTGGGCCTCCCGCAGCGGCTTCGGCGACTGATCCGGGTGCCGAAAGACGGGTGCGGCCGCTCGGCCGATGCGGCGACGACACCCCGAATCGATCCCGGTCACGACCGGCCCGTCTCCTCCAGACGACGGCGCAGGTGCGCGCGTTCGGGTTCGGTTCCGGCCAGCTCGAGTGCCCGCCGGTAGGCGACGGCGGCCTCGTCGTCGCGGCCGAGCCGGCGCAGCAGCTCCCCGCGGGCCGTGAGATACGGGTGGTAGCCGCGCAGCCGGGGCTCGTCCGCGAGGGCGTCGAGCAGCACCAGACCGGCCTCCGGACCGTCCCGCATCGCCACCGCCGCGGCGCGGTTGACCGCGACGACCGGCGAGGGCGCCAGGGTGGTCAGGACGTCGTAGAGCGCGACGATCTGCGGCCAGTCGGTGGAGGCGACGTCGGCGGCCTCGTCGTGCAGCGCGGCGATCGCGGCCTGCACGCCGTACGGGCCCGGCGGGCCACCGGTCAGCGCCACGGGCACGAGAGCGGTGCCCTCGGCGACGAGAGCGCCGTCCCAGCGTGCACGGTCCTGGTCCGCGAGCAGAACCACCGCGCCCTCCGGCCCGGTCCGGGCGTCGCGGCGCGCGTGGGTCAGCAGCATCAGGGCGAGCAGCCCGGTCACCTCCCGCTCACCGGGCAGCAACCGGTGCAGGATCCGGGCCAGCCGGAGAGCCTCGTCGGCGAGGTCCGGACGCTGCAGGTCCGGCCCGGAACTCGCGGCGTATCCCTCGGTGAAGATCGAGTACAGCACCTGCAGTACACCCGGCAACCGCTCCGGCAGTTCGTCCCGCTCGGGCATCCGGAACGGAATGCGGGCCTGCCGGATCTTCTTCTTCGCCCGCACGATCCGCTGCGCCATCGTCGCGGTGGGGACCAGGAAGGCCCGCGCCACCTCGGGCGTCCCGAGCCCGGCCAGGCACCGCAGGGTCAGCGCCACCCGGTCCTCGGTCGCCAGCGCCGGGTGAGCGCAGGTGAAGTACAGCTGCAGGCGCTCGTCGGGCACGTCGCTGCCGGCCACGGGGGTGGGAGAGTGGTCCGCCCGATCCGAATCCACCTGCAGGACGGCCAGCCGGGCGGCGTAGGCCTGATCCCGCCGGAGCCGGTCGACGGCCTTGCGCCGCGCCGTCGTCAGCAACCAGGCCCCCGGCTTGACCGGCACGCCCCGGACGGGCCAGTGCACCAGCGCCGCTTCGATCGCCTCGCCGGCCACGTCCTCGGCCAGGTCGAGGTCGCCGAAGCGGTGCACGAGGGCGGCGAGCAACCGCCCCCGCTCCTCCCGGAACACCGCTTCGACGGCTGCGTCGACCCGCGCGCCGGCGCCCGGCCCGTCCGTCGCGGTCACTGCCCGAAGTCGGCGATCGGCCGCACCACCACGGATCCACCGCCGCGCGCTCCGGGGCAGCGGGCCGCCCAGTCCAGCGCGACGTCGAGGTCGGGCACGTCGACGACGTAGAAGCCGCCGAGAACCTCGCGCGTCTCGGCGAACGGCCCGTCCGTGGTGACGGATCGCGCCCCGTCGGGACCGACCCGCACGGTCGTGGCGGTGGTCAGGTCGGCGAGCGATTCCGAGGCGACGACGACTCCCGCCTCCTGGATCTCCTTGTCGAAGACCATCCACTCCTCGACGGTGCACTGGTCGCCGGCCTCGGCCGATGCGGCGTTGATCAGCATCATGTACTTCATATCGAGCCCTTCTCGTAGGGTGGGTGTCCTGCACGGCAGGGTTGCCGTACGACATGACGACGAACGGAACCGGGTCGGATCGACAGGAGCCGCCGGTTCGTTCCGGACTACGGCCGCGCCGGGTGTCGCGCGGAGGCATGCAGCCGGGGTGAGGAGGCATTCATGAGCGTGCCGCGACGGCTCGCCGCCCTCGTCTCGATCGCCGCGACGGTGCTCGGGCTCACCGCGCTGGTGGCCTCCGCGACGGACGTGGCGAGCAACGCCGTGATCGCCTGGGCGTCGCTCGGCCCGTACCTGCTGCTCGGGACGGTGGCGGGTGCGGTCGTCGCCGCCCTCGCCCGGCGCCCGGTTCTGCTGGCCTCGGCGCTCGCGGTCGTCGCCGCCGGAGCCTGGACCCTGGGACCGTTGTACGTACCGGGTGTCCGGGACGACCGGCCGGCCTCGACTTCCGGTCCCACGATCCACGTGATGCAGGCCAATCTGATGGTCGGGCAGGCCGACCCGGATGCGCTGGTCCGGACGGTGCGCGAGCGGCGGGTCGACGTCCTGACCGTGCAGGAACTGACCGAGGACGCGGTGGCCGCGCTGCGGGTCGCGGGACTCGACGACCTGCTTCCGCACCGCTTCCTGGCCCCGACGCCGACCGGCGGTGCGGGCGCCGGGATCTACAGCCGGTTCCCCGTCTCGGCCGGCCGCACGCTCGACGGGTTCGAGCCGACGAACCTGGCCGCGACCCTGGACACCGGCCCCGGGCGGCCGCTGATCCTGTACGCCGTGCATCCCGCGCCCCCGTACCTGACACCGGCTCCGGCGTGGGCGGCCGAGCTCGAACGCCTGGACGAGGAACTCGAGTCGGTGACCGGCCCGGCCCCGGTCGTGGTCAGCGGGGACTTCAACGCGACGTACTCGCACACCCGCTTCCGCGACCTCCTCGACTCCGGGTACGTGCACGCCGCGGACCGGGTCGGCGGCGGGCTCGTGCCGACGTATCCGGCGGACCGCCGCTATCCGGCCGTCGTCGGGATCGATCACATCCTCACCCGGGGCGCCACGGCGATCTCCCTCGACCGGATCGAGCTCCCCGGCTCCGATCATCACGGCCTCGTCGCCGTCGTCCGGCTCCCGCCGCCGGCCGGGGACGAGAGTTCCGGCGACGGCGAATAGCAATCTCACCGCACGACCCGCAGCCGGATGTCCGTCGCCACGGGGCCCTGGGTGGTGCCGAGACGTTCCAGCGCGAGCGGGTCGCCGACGAACGTCACCCCCGGAACCGGCTCGGCCGGCGGGCGGTGGGTGAGCACGAACTGCGGTCCGCTCCAGCCGCCACCGAACGCCTCGCCCTCGGTGGGTGTGCCCTTGTGCGGGTCGTCGCCGCGGAAGGTGCGGTTGCCGACGAGGAGCGCACCGATCTCGCCGACGAGTTCGTCGATCGCCGGATCCGGTCCCAGGTACGGCACCAGCCACGACATGTCGTCGCCGGGGCCGGCGATGAATCCGTCGATCGACATCGTGGCCGAGTACAGCAGCTTGCTCATGGCTCACCTTCCGCTCGCGGCGTCTCGATTCTGTCCGTACCGACCGCCGAACGGGCGAGAACTCGTCGCGGCACCGTGCTCCGCGTCCACGGGGACCGTCGCGCCGGCCGGACGAACGCGCTGCTCAGCGCGTCCACCGGCAGCGGGTGCCGGCTCGGGTCGAGCATGCACTCGCCACTGCCGACGGCGACCCGAAGGGCACACCCCTACCATCGGACCGGTGACCCGCGACCTCGCCACCGCCTACTGGCCCGACATCGAACCGGGCCGCGCGACGGTCGCGGTTCCCGTCGGCGCGCTCGAACAGCACGGGCCGCATCTTCCGCTCGACACCGACACCCGGATCGCCCGGGCGCTGACGGCAGCCCTGCCGGGTGTGCTCGTCGCGCCGGCCCTCGAGTACGGGGCCAGCGGCGAGCACGAGGGCTTCCCCGGCACCGTCTCGCTCGGCGCCGACGCGATGGAGACCGTCTTCGTCGAATACGGACGTTCGGTGTGCCGGTGGGCCGCGCGCCTGCTGTTCGTCAACTGGCACGGCGGCAACGTGCCCGCACTGACCAGAGCGGTGTCCCGGCTCCGGTACGAGGGCCGCGACGCGGCGTGGCTGCCGTTCGCCGTGCCCGGCGGCGACGCCCATGCCGGCGTCACCGAAACCAGCCTGCTGCTGCATCTGGATCCGCACGTGGTGGACACCGCCCGCGCCGAGAAGGGAAACACCGGCACCCTCGCCGACCTGATGCCACGAATGCGCACGGGCGGTATCGTCGCCGTGTCCGCGAACGGCGTGCTGGGGGATCCGACGCCCGCGAGCGCAGCGCAGGGGGCACGATGGTTCGCCGACATCGTCGATCGAGCGGCGGCACAGACGACCCGGTGGGAGCCGGATGCGAAAGGAAGACTCCGTTGACGAGCACGGCCCGACTGCCCGACGGATTCGGCGTCCGTATCGATCCGCGGGTGCGCGCCTACTCCGACGGTCGCGTGCTCATCGGCGGTTCACCCACGCGCATGCTCAAGCTCGCCCCCGCGGCCGCGGCGATGATCGGTGACGGCTACGTGAAGGTCGTCGACTCGCAGACCGCCGTCGTGGCGCGACGCCTGCTCGACTCCGGCGTCGGAAACCCCCGTCCCACCGCGTTGCCCGCCACCTCCGACGTCACCGTCGTGATTCCCGTGAAGAACAACCCGGCCGGGCTCGAGCGCCTGCTGGCCGCCGTCGAGGGCCTGACGGTGATCGTCGTCGACGACGGCTCGGACGTTCCGTTGTCCGCCCCGGCCAGGGACTCGCTCCGGGTGCTGCGGCACGAGCGGTCCCGCGGCCCGGCCGCGGCCCGCAACACCGGCCTGCGCGCCGCCACGACGCCGTTCGTCGCCTTCCTCGACTCGGACGTGGTGCCGCGCAAGGGCTGGCTCGAGGTGATGCTCGGGCACTTCTCCGACCCGGCGGTGGCGCTCGTCGCGCCGCGCGTCGTCGCGCTCGAACCCGACAGGGGCGCCCTGGGACGCTACGAACACGCGCGCTCGTCGCTCGATCTCGGCCGCCGCGAGGCCGCCGTCAAGTCCGGCAGCCCGGTCGCGTACGTGCCGAGCGCCGCGATCATCGTCCGTCGCGACGTGCTCACCGCGACCGGCGGATTCGACGAGACCATGCACGTCGCCGAGGACGTCGACCTGTGCTGGCGGCTGCAGGAGGCCGGCTGGCGGCTGCGCTACGAACCCGTCGCGCACGTGGCGCACGATCACCGCGTGGGGTTCCGGAAGTGGTTCACCCGCAAGGCCTTCTACGGCACCGGTGCGGCACCGCTCGCGAGCCGCCACCGCGGTTCGGTACCGACGATGTCGATGTCCGGGTCGATGCTGTTCGCGTGCGTGGCCGCCGCGAGCCGCACCCGCCTCGGGGCGGTCGGCGCGGTCGCGTCGCTGTCGGTGACGATGCTCCGGCTGCGCCGGATGTTCGCCGAACTCGACCAGCCGACCCGGATCGCGGCGGTGCTCACCGCGCAGAGCTTCGCCGGCGGACTGTGGCAGGTCGCCTCCGCGCTGTGCCGGCACTACTGGCCGATCACGTTCGTCGCCGCCGTGGTCTCGCCGAGAGTGCGTCGCGCGGTCCTCGGCTTCGCCGTCGCCGAGGGGCTGTGGGACTGGTACGGCCACCGCGAGGACGGCGGCCTCGACCCCCTGCGCTACGTGTTCTACAAGCGTCTCGACGACATCGCCTACGGCGCCGGACTGTGGTGGGGTGCGGTCGTCGCCCGGGATGCGGCGGCGCTCGCGCCCCGCATCCAGGGTTGAGCGGGGTAGTCGCGCCCGTGGCCGCGCCGGCGCACGCCGACGTCGTCGTCGTGGGGGGTGGCAGTTGCGGCTGCGTGCTGGCCGCCCGGCTCAGCGAGGATCCCGACCGGACGGTCCTGCTGCTCGAGGCCGGCCCCGGCTACCGCTCCATCGCGGACACCCCGTCCGCGGTGCTCGACGCGACCGTCCTGCCGGTCGGTCCGGACAGCCCGTGGACCTGCGCCTACCCGGTCCGGCTGACCCGACGTCGCCCGTCCGTCGTCGCCCGCGGCCGGCTGCTGGGCGGCTCCGGCGCGGTCAACGGGGCGTACTTCGTGCGGGCCCGCCCGGACGACTTCGAGGCCTGGCCGCCGTCCTGGTCGTTCGATCGGGTGCTGCCGCATTTCCGCGCCACCGAGACCGATGCCGACGCCGGGACGGGTGTGCACCGTCGCTGGCACGGGACGTCCGGTCCCGTGCCCGTCGCCCGTACGCCGTGGGAGCGGCTGCACCCGGTCGGTGCCGCATTCCACGACGCGGCCCTCGCCGCCGGACATCGCCGGATCGCCGACCTCAACGCGCCCGGACCGGACGGGGTGGGCCCCGTCCCGCTCAACATCCGCGACGGGATGCGCGTCGGTCCGGCCCACGCGTACCTGCTGCCCGCACTGACCCGGCCGAACCTGACCGTGCGCACGGGAACCCGCGTGCGCCGGGTCGTGCTCTCGGGGTCGCGCGCGGTCGGCGTCGAGACCGAGGACGGCGAGACCGTCGGCGCCGGCCACGTCGTGCTCGCCGCCGGTGCGATCGGCTCCCCGCAGCTGCTCATGCTCTCCGGCATCGGCGCCGGCGCCGAGCTGACCCGCCTGGGCGTCACCCCGCGGATCGAGCTCCCCGGGGTCGGGACGGGCTTCACCGACCACCCGGAGATCGCCGTCCCCTACCGGTACCGCGCCCCGCAACCCGGACCGGCCCCGGTCCTGCAGGTCGTCCTGCACACCGGCAATCTCGAGATGCGCCCCTACACCGCACCGTTCGCCGCGTCCGTCCCCGGAAGCGGCGTCGCGGACCCCGTTCTGGGTGTGGTGCTCACCCGTCCCCGCAGCCGCGGCACGATCCGCCTCGACCCGGCCGATCCGACGCGGCCGCCGCTGCTGGACTACCGCTACCTCGAGGACCCGGGCGACCGTGCCGACCTGCGCGACGGGGTCGCGCGCGCCGCGCATCTGCTCGCGGCGATGCCGGACGTCGTGGACCGGACCGGGGTCGATCCCGACGCGTTCGACCCCGGCGACGCCTGGCTCGAACAACACCTCGGGACGTCGCTGCACCTGTCCGGGAGCTGCCGGATGGGCACCGACGAGGCGGCGGTCGTCGACGACCGGTGCCGGGTGCACGCCACCGAGGGACTGAGCGTCGTGGACACGTCCGTGTTCCCGCAGGTGCCCGGCCGCGGCCCGCACGCGACGGCGGTGATGCTGGCGGAGCGGGTGGGCACGGGGGCGGGCTTGTGACTCGGGTTACAGTTGTCCGGAGGAGGAACCGGCAGATGAGCAGCACCGCATGACCGACGAACGATCCGGCTCGGCCAACCCGTGGGTGGCGCTGCGGCCCGGTGACGATCCGTCGCAGCTGGCGCAACGGGTGTCGTCGGCGCACAGTTCGTTCCTCGACGCGGCCGACACGTCGGTCGTGCCGGCCTCCGTGCGGTCGGTGGTCCGCGAATCCTGGCTGCGCAGCCGCCGCAACGGGATCAGTCCCGACGCCGTCGAACAGCCGAGCCTGCTCACCGGCCTGGACCTCGAGCGGTACCGGGCCGGGCATCCGATGGCGCTGATCCGTCCCGTCGTGCGCAAGCTGCTGGTGGAGGACGCCGCCGACAGCGGGCTGCTCGTCGCGGTCAGCGACGAACAGGGCCGGTTGCTGTGGGTCGAAGGCGACCATGCGGCCCGGGACCGGGCGCTGTCGATGAGCTTCGTCGAGGGCGCCGACTGGAGTGAGGAGCGGGTGGGCACCAACGCGCCCGGCACCGCTCTCGCCGTCGACCACTCGGTCCAGATCGTCGCCGCCGAGCACTTCAACCGCACCGTGCACGAGTGGAGTTGCTCGGCCGCGCCGGTGCACGACCCGAGCACCGGCCGGATCCTCGGCGCCATCGACATCACCGGCGGTCTGCGCGTCGCCGCGCCGGAGGTGCTGCAACTCGTGCGGGCCACGGTCGCCGCCGCCGAGTCGGAACTGCGGCTGCACCTGCTCAGCTCGCCGCGGCTGTTGTCGTCCGCTCGCACGAGCCTCGACACGTTCGGTTCCGGACGGCCCACGTTGCACCGCGACGGCGAGCGGATCCCGCTGTCGCAGCGGCACGCCGAGATCCTGCTGCTGCTCGCCGAGCATCCCGAGGGTCTGAGCTCGGACCGGCTTGCGGTGCTGCTCGACGAGTCCGAGCTCGACTCCGTCACCATTCGTGCCGAGATGTCGCGGCTGCGAAAGGTTTTCGGATCCGAGGGGCTCGGTTCTCGCCCGTACCGGCTCCTCGGCGAACTCGTCACCGACGTCGCGGAGGTCCGCGGTGCGCTCGACCGCGGTGACGTGGCGACGGCGGTGCGCCTGTACGCCGGGCCGGTGCTGCCCGGATCGGTCGCGCCCGGCGTCGAGGAGATCCGGGACGAACTGCGCGCCCGGGTGCAGGCGGCGCTCCTCCGCGCCGGCGACGCCCAGTTGCTCGCGCGGTGGACGGCATCGGTGCACGGGCGCGACGACATCGCCGCCTGGGAGGCGTACCTGACCACCCTCGATCCGCACTCGACGCTGTTCGCCCAGGTCAGGGCCCGGATCGAGCTGCTGGACCGCCAGCTCGGCATCTGAGGTTGCAGCTACGCAACGTAGTTGCAACCCACCGGCTCGTAGTGTTCCGGATCACACGCCCCGCATGGGGTGTGTCAGACCATCCGAGGAGTGAACACCGATGACCGTGTACGCCCGTCCCGGCTCGCCCGACGCCCTGATGTCCTTCCAGTCCCGCTACGACAACTGGATCGGCGGCCAGTGGGTACCGCCTGTGAAGGGTCAGTACTTCGAGAACGTCACCCCGGTCACGGGACAGCCGTTCACCGAGGTGGCCCGGTCCACCGAGGAGGACATCGAGCTGGCCCTCGACGCCGCCCACGCCGCGGCGCCGGCCTGGGGCAAGACCTCCGTCGCCGAGCGGTCCATCCTGCTCAACAAGATCGCCGACCGTATCGAGGAGAACCTCGAGTCGATCGCCCTCGCCGAGACCTGGGACAACGGCAAGCCGATCCGCGAGACCCTCAACGCCGACATTCCGCTCGCGATCGACCACTTCCGCTACTTCGCGGGCGCGATCCGTGCGCAGGAGGGCTCGATCTCCGAGATCGACTCCGAGACCGTCGCCTACCACTTCCACGAGCCGCTCGGCGTCGTCGGCCAGATCATTCCGTGGAACTTCCCGATCCTGATGGCGGTGTGGAAGCTTGCCCCCGCCCTGGCCGCCGGCAACGCCGTCGTCCTCAAGCCGGCCGAGCAGACGCCCGCCTCGATCCTGCACCTCATCTCCGTGATCGGCGACCTGCTGCCTCCGGGCGTGGTCAACATCGTCAACGGCTTCGGCGTCGAGGCCGGCAAGCCGCTGGCGTCGAGCCCGCGGATCCGCAAGATCGCGTTCACCGGCGAGACCACCACCGGCCGCCTGATCATGCAGTACGCCTCGCAGAACCTGATCCCGGTCACCCTCGAGCTCGGCGGCAAGAGCCCGAACATCTTCTTCTCCGACGTGCTCTCGGCCAACGACGACTACCAGGACAAGGCGCTCGAGGGCTTCACGATGTTCGCCCTCAACCAGGGCGAGGTGTGCACCTGCCCCTCGCGCTCGCTGATCCAGCAGGACATCTTCGACGACTTCCTGTCGCTGGCCGCGGTGCGCACGAAGGCCGTGCGCCAGGGTGATCCGCTCGACACCGACACGATGATCGGTGCGCAGGCGTCGAACGACCAGCTCGAGAAGATCCTGTCCTACATCGAGATCGGCAAGAGCGAAGGCGCCCAGGTGATCACCGGTGGCGAGCGCGCCGACCTCGGCGGCGACCTGTCCGGCGGCTTCTACGTCCAGCCGACGGTGTTCAGCGGCCACAACAAGATGCGCATCTTCCAGGAGGAGATCTTCGGACCGGTGGTCTCGGTGACCTCCTTCCGGGACTTCGACGACGCCATCTCCATCGCCAACGACACCCTCTACGGCCTCGGCGCCGGCGTCTGGTCCCGCGACGGCGGGGTCGCCTACCGGGCCGGTCGCGCGATCCAGGCCGGCCGGGTGTGGACCAACACCTACCACCAGTACCCGGCGCACGCGGCGTTCGGCGGCTACAAGCAGTCCGGCATCGGGCGCGAGAACCACCACATGATGCTCGATCACTACCAGCAGACGAAGAACCTCCTGGTGTCCTACGCCCCGAAGGCCCAGGGCTTCTTCTGATCAGACCCGGCGCCTGTCACGTCACCCCCCTGCGACGTGGCAGGCGCCGTTCCCATTCCGCCCTACCCCCGCCGACAATCGGAAGGCACCGTATGTCCGTCCCGCTCCGCCTCGTCGCCACCGCCGACGCGGTCACGCTCCTGCGCCGCCTCGCCGAGCGCCACGGGCCGCTGATGATGCACCAGTCCGGCGGCTGCTGCGACGGGTCGGCGCCGATGTGCTATCCGGACGGCGACTTCGTCGTCGGCGACCTGGACGTGCTGCTGGGGGTGCTGGACCTGCGTCTCGAGGTGGGGCGGACGGCAGACGACCTGCCCGGCGGCGCCGACGCCGTCCCGGTGTGGATCTCGGGATCCCAGTTCGAGGCGTGGAAGCACACCCGGCTCGTCCTCGACGTGGTGCCGGGCCGCGGCTCCGGGTTCAGCCTCGAATCCCCCGAGGGGCTCCGGTTCCTCAGTCGCGGCCGTGCCTTCACCGCTCAGGAGAACGACGCTCTCGCCCGCGACACCCCCGTGCTCGGCAAGCAGTGGGCCGCCGGCGCCCGCCCGGATCCGGCCACGGAGCCGACCGTCGTGGCCGAGGCCGCCGATGCGTGCCCGGTGCCGACGACCCCGGGTCGCTCCTCGTAACACTTCCGTGACCGCGTACTGACGCGGTGTGTACATACCGCTCGTACCGTGAGTACGCGCGGTGTCCTCGGCGTGCCTGCTCGACACGTCGCCATCCTCCGTCGAGAAGAGGAATCATGTCGTTGACCGACCCGCCCCGGACCGGAACCGCGGCTCACCACGACGGCGCGGACTTCCACGCCGAGAGTCGTGCCTATCTCGAAAAGCGAAGTCTGAGAAAGGGTTCGGCAGGCTGGATTCTGCTCGCGGGGCTGGGGGTCAGCTACGTCATCTCGGGTGACTACGCCGGCTGGAACAACGGCCTGGCCGAAGGCGGGTTCGGTGGACTGCTCGTCGCCTCGGTGATCATCGCGGCCATGTACTTCGCGATGGTGCTCGGCATGGCGGAGTTGTCCTCCGCGCTGCCGGCCGCCGGCGGCGGCTACACCTTCGCCCGTCGCGCACTCGGACCCTGGGGTGGATTCGCCACCGGCACAGCAATTCTCATCGAGTACTCGATCGCCCCGGCGGCGATCGCCACGTTCATCGGCGGGTACGTCGAGTCGCTGAACCTGTTCGGCATCACCGACGGGTGGTGGATCTACCTCGCCGTGTACGCGGTGTTCATCGGCATCCACCTCACCGGCGCGGGCGAAGCCCTCAAGGCGATGTTCGTGATCACCGCGATCGCACTCGTCGGGCTCGTGGTGTTCGCGGTCTCGGCCGTCGGGCTGTTCGACACCGCCAATCTGACCGACATCGCCGTCGACGAGACCGCCGCCGGTGCGTCGTCGTTCCTGCCCTTCGGTCTGTTCGGCATCTGGGCGGCCGTGCCGTTCGCGATCTGGTTCTTCCTCGCCGTCGAGGGGGTGCCGCTCGCCGCGGAGGAGGCGACCGAACCGGAGAAGAACGTGCCCAAGGGCATCATCGTGTCCATGCTGGTACTGCTCGTCACCGGTGCGACCGTGCTGTTCCTGGCCACCGGCGCGCTCGGCGCCGAGGCCCTGTCCACCTCCGGCAACCCGCTCGTCGAGGCCCTCGGCGACAGCGGCGCCGCGAAGGTGGTCAACTACATCGGCCTCGCCGGTCTGATCGCGAGCTTCTTCTCGATCATGTACGCGTACTCGCGGCAGACGTTCGCGCTCTCGCGCGCCGGTTACCTCCCGACGAGCCTGTCGCTGACCAACAAGCGCAAGGCGCCGGTGCTGGCGCTGATCGTCCCCGGTGTGATCGGGTTCGCGCTGTCGCTCACGGGGGAGGGCGCGATGCTGCTGAACATGGCCGTCTTCGGTGCCGCGGTGAGCTACGTGCTGATGATGGTCAGCCACATCGTGCTGCGGCGGCGCGAGCCGAACATGCCGCGGCCCTACCGCACCCCCGGCGGTGTCGTCACCACCTCCTTCGCGCTGGTCGTCGCGGCCGCTGCCGTCGTGGCCACCTTCCTGGTCGACCCGATCGCCGCCCTGTGGACCCTCGGCGCCTTCGCCGCGTTCATGGCCTACTTCGGGCTCTACAGCCGGCACCGGCTGGTGGCGAACTCGCCCGACGAGGAGTTCGCCGCGCTCGCCGAGGCGGAGGCCGAGCTGAAGTGAGCGTCTACACCCAGCACCTCGCCGGCACCACCTACACCTTCGACGGCCTCGTGGACCTGCTCGCCAAGGCCACCCCGCGCCGCTCCGGCGACGAACTCGCCGGCTGCGCGGCCGAATCCGACGCCGAGCGCGCGGCCGCGCAGTGGGTGCTCGCCGACGTCCCGCTCGACGTGTTCCTCGCCGAGCCGGTGGTGCCCTACGAGACCGACGAGGTCACCCGGCTGATCCTCGACGACCACGACCGCGACGCCTACCGCGCCGTGCAGCACCTGACGGTCGGGGGACTGCGCGACCTGCTCCTCGACACCGTCACGAAGGCCGATGCGGCCGCGACGTTCGCCGCCCTGTCACCCGGCCTGACGCCCGAGATGGTCGCCGCCGTCAGCAAGCTCATGCGCAACCAGGACCTGATCGCGGTGGCCCGCGCGATCGAGGTCACGTCGGCGTTCCGCACCACCGTGGGACTTCCCGGCCGGCTCGGCACCCGGCTGCAGCCCAACCATCCCACCGACGACCCGCGCGGCATCGCCGCCGCGACCCTCGACGGGCTGCTGATGGGGTGCGGCGACGCCGTCATCGGCATCAACCCGGCGACGGATTCGCCCCGGGCCACCGCCGACCTGCTGCACCTGCTCGACGAGATGCGGCTGCGCTTCGACATCCCGGTGCAGTCCTGCGTGCTCTCCCACGTGACGACCACCCTCGGCCTCATCGAGGCCGGCGCCCCGGTGGACCTGGTGTTCCAGTCCATCGCCGGCACCGAGGGCGCCAACGCCGGCTTCGGGGTGAACCTCGCGCTGCTGCGCGAGGCGAACGAGGCCGGTCGCGCCCTGGGGCGCGGCACCGTCGGGGACAACATCATGTACCTCGAGACGGGACAGGGTTCGGCGCTGTCGGCCGGCGCGCATCTCGGCACGGGCGGACGTCCGGTGGATCAGCAGACCCTCGAGACCCGGGCGTACGCCGTCGCCCGCGCGCTCGACCCGCTGCTGATCAACACGGTGGTCGGTTTCATCGGCCCGGAGTACCTCTACGACGGCAAGCAGATCGTCCGGGCGGGCCTCGAGGACCACTTCTGCGGCAAGTTGCTGGGCCTGCCCATGGGTGTGGACGTGTGCTACACCAACCACGCCGAGGCCGACCAGGACGACATGGACACCCTCCTGACGCTGCTCGGGGTTGCCGGCGCCGCGTTCGTCATCGCCGTGCCCGGGGCCGACGACGTCATGCTCGGCTACCAGAGCCTGTCGTTCCACGACGCGCTGTACGTGCGGCGCGCGCTCGGCCTGCGTCCCGCTCCCGAGTTCGAGCGGTGGCTCGCCGGCCTCGGCATGGTCGACGGAGCCGGGCACATCCTGCCGGTGGACGCGGCCGCCTCCCCGCTGCGCGCCCTCGCGGGAGGTGCGGCATGAGCGAGTCCGTCGACCGTGACTTCTGGGCGCCGCTGCGGTCGTCGACGCAGGCCCGCATCGGGCTCGGCCGCGCCGGCGACGGCCTCCCGACCGCGCGGGTGCTCGAGTTCCGGGCCGCGCACGCCGCGGCCCGCGATGCGGTGCACCAGCCCCTCGACGTGCCGGCCCTGGCCGCCGACGTCGAACGTCTCGGACTCGGCGCGCCCGTCGTCGTCGAGAGCCGCGTGCGCGATCGGGGCGAGTACCTGCGCCGCCCGGATCTCGGCCGCGTGCCCGCGGACCTGTCCGCGGTCCCGGCCGTCGGCGCCGACGTCGGGGTGGTCCTCGCCGACGGGCTCTCGCCGCGGGCCCTGACCGAGCACGGCGTCGCCCTGCTCGAGGCGATCGTGGCGGCCCTGCCGCGGCACCTGTCCGTGGCGACGCCGGTGATCGCGACGTCGGCGCGGGTCGCGCTCGGCGACCACATCGGCGCCGCCCTGGGGGTGCGCACCCTGCTGGTCCTGATCGGGGAGCGGCCCGGGCTGTCGGTCGCCGACAGCCTCGGGGTGTACCTGACCCACGAGCCGCGGCCCGGTCGTGCCGACGCCGAACGGAACTGCGTGTCCAACATCCACCCACCCGAAGGGCTGGGGTATGCGGCGGCCGCGTGCGTCGTCGCGGGGCTGGTCGACGGGGCGCGCCGGCTCGGGCGGTCCGGGGTGGACCTGAAGGACACCACGCGGGGCGACCGGCTCGATTCCGCGACGGTGGGGGAGCTGTAGCGGCGAGAACGTGACGCATCCGCGCGGCCGGTTGACATTGCCGCCGCATCCGCCAAATCATGTACTCCGCCCGACCGGGTGACACGTACGGCCCGCGACCGGGCGACGAGGAGAGGACACGATGGCTTTCGCTGGCAATGTCGACGAGCTGGCTCTGCTGCAGACGGTGCGGCTGAAGCAGACCGTCACCGCGGAGGTGATCGCGGCGCATCTCGGGGTGTCCGTCGCGTCCGGCCGGGCGGCGTTCGACGCACTCGTCGCCCAGGGCAAGGCGAAGGAGAGCGGCGACGGCATCTCCCTGACCGACGCGGGTGCTGCGGAGCTGACCGATCAGCTCGACGCGGAGCGCGTCTCGATCGACGAGGATTCCCTCGCGGAGCTGTTCGAACAGTTCGGGCCGCTCGACGACGAGCTCACCGCGCTGCTCGCCGACCCGGAATCCGCCAACTTCCTCGACGAACTGATCGAGCTGGATCGCAAGGCGCAGAATCTCTTCGACGACGTGTCGGCCTTCGTTCCGCGCCTGTCGCGGTACCAGGACCTGTTCGCCGAGGCGCTCGGGAAGATCAAGTCCGGCGCGCTGGCATGGGCCACGGCACCGAACATCGACTCGTACGCGACCGTGTGGCGCGAGATGCGCGCCGAACTCGCCGGCGCCGCCGGTCGCTGACGCGCCGGTCACCGGAACGCGGCGACGAAGCGCCGTTGCCCGGGCGTGTCCACCGCTCGGCGCGAATAGTGCTCGCGCACATAGGCAACCGCGTCGGCGGGCGGCACGCCGTCGAGGATCGCCAGGCAGGCCGGCGCGGTGCCCGTGCGGCCGTGTCCCCCGCCGCAGGCGACTTCGACGCGTTCGGCCACACACCGCTCCCATGCCTCGTGCAGTATCCGGCGCGCGGCCCGGGGATCGGCTGGGAGCCGGAAGTCGGGCCAGCGGATCCATCGGGCCTGCCACGGGACCGTCGGCGGTTTCCGGCCCGAGCGGTAGATCCCGAGTGTGGGGTGCGGGCCGGTCGGCGCCGGCGGACGCCCCGGCCCCGGACGGTCCGGCCCGACGGGAGGGCCAGAACCCCCGGGTGCCCGGTTCCCAGGTCGTCGTCATGGACGGAGCGTAGGCGGCGCGGGCGCGGCCGGTCCGCCCCGGTGGCCGCGCCGGGATGCCCGACGCGCTCCGGTCATTCGTTCGCCGAACTACGTGATACGGCTCACAGCCACCCCCCTTTCGGGGGTAGTGGGGGAGTGAGGCGGATCACTACCTTTCCTTCCATCCCGCGGCGCAGGTCCGCCGCGGCTCGGACGGAAATACGGAGGACAGACGTGACCACAGTGTCGACACCGGGGGCCGAACCCCCCGTGGTACCGGCGGGGCACAAGCCCGCCGCGCCGACCGCTCCTGCCCCGGGCGGCCCCGGCATCCGACGCGTCGCCATCGCCAGCTGCATCGGCACCACCATCGAGTTCTACGACTTCTTCATCTACGGAACCGCCGCAGCCCTGGTCTTCCCGACGGTGTTCTTCCCGGCGCTCGGCGCCACCGCCGGCACGGTCGCCTCGTTCGCGACCTTCGCCGTCGCCTTCATCGCGCGCCCGGTCGGCGCCATGCTGTTCGGGCACTTCGGCGACCGCATCGGCCGCAAGAAGACCCTCGTCTCCACCCTGCTGCTGATGGGCATCTCGACCCTGCTCATCGGGTTGCTTCCGGGCGCCGAGACGATCGGCGTCGCCGCCCCGATCATCCTCGTGCTGCTGCGCTTCGCCCAGGGCTTCGCCGTCGGCGGTGAATGGGCCGGCGCGACGCTGCTCACCGCCGAGTACGCGCCACCGGGCAAACGCGGCCTGTATGCGATGTTCCCCCAGCTGGGCCCGGCCATCGCCTTCGCCCTGTCGAGCGGCACCTTCCTGTTCACCGGCCTGGCCCTCGGCGACACCAACGAGGCCTTCCTCGACTACGGTTGGCGAATCCCGTTCCTGCTCAGCATCGTTCTCGTGGCCGTCGGTCTGTACATGCGCCTCGCCATCCAGGAGACCCCGGTGTTCCGGGCCGAGAGCGAAGCCCGCGCCGCCGCCCCGGCCGAGAAGCGCACCCTGCCGTTCCTCGACGCCCTGCGCTACCAGACCAAGGAGATCCTCCTCTCGGCCGGCGCCCTGGCGATCATGTTCGCCTTCTTCTACATGGGCACCGCGTACCTGACCAGCTACGCGACCAAGACCCTCGGCTTCTCCCGGCCGTTCGTCCTGACCGTCGGCATCGTCTCGTCGCTCGTGTTCGGCGCCGCGATCGTGCTCTCCGCGCTCTACTCCGACCGGGTCGGACGCCGTCGCGTCATCATGATCTCGTGCGGCTTCTCCGTCGTGTGGGCGCTGGCGCTGTTCCCGCTGCTCGACACCGGATCGCCGGTCGCGTTCGTCGTCGGCATGATGGTCACCCTGGCCATCTTCGGCATCGCCTACGGCCCGTGCGGCGCACTGCTGCCGGAGATGTTCCACACCCGGTACCGGTACACCGGCGCCGGACTCGGCTACAACCTCGCCGGCGTCCTCGGCGGTGCGATCCCGCCCATGCTGGCCGCGCCCCTGGCCGCGTCCTACGGCGGCATCGCCATCGGCGTCATGCTCTCCGTGCTCGGCGTCCTGAGCTTCGTGTGCACGAAGGCCCTCGTCGAGACCCGGGACCGAGCGCTCTGATCCCGCCGGCGCCCTCCCCGACACCCCGGGGAGGGCGCCTCGTGCTGTCACCACCCCCTCAACTGTCCAGAATCCGAACACCTGCGGCCCCGGATCGGCGAGCATGGTGGACGAGTCCTCGAGACCCCGTCGCTCGTCCCGGGCCGCGCACACTGCAGGAGCACCAATGACCGGTTTCACCACACCCGAACTGCCCAGCTACACCTCGGGGGCGTGGAACACCCCGCTGCTCGGGGACACGATCGGCGACAACTTCGACCGCACCGTCGCCCGGCACGGTGAGCGGGACGCGCTCGTCGACCGCGCCGCCGGCCGGCGCTGGACCTACACCGAGCTCGCCGGCGAGGTCGACGCTCTTGCGTTCGGGCTGCTGCGGGCCGGCATCGGCAAGGGCGACCGGGTGGGCATCTGGGCGCCCAACTGCGCCGAGTGGGTGTTCGTCCAGTACGCCACCGCGAAGATCGGCGCGATCCTGGTCAACATCAACCCGGCCTACCGCTCGCACGAACTGCAGTACGTGCTCACCCAGGCCGGAATCCGCATGCTGGTCGCGGCCCCGAGGTTCAAGACGTCCGACTACGCGGCGATGATCGACGAGGTGCGGGGCAACTGCCCGGATCTCGAACAGGTGGTGCTGCTCGGCTCTCCCGACTGGGACGAGCTCGGCGAGTCCGGCCGCGCCGCACTCGCCGACGACCGCACCCGGCTCGACGCCGCGCAGCGCGACCTGTCGGCCGACGATCCGATCAACATCCAGTACACGTCCGGCACGACCGGATTCCCCAAGGGCGCCACCCTCAGCCACCACAACATCCTCAACAACGGGTTCTTCGTGGGCGAGCTGTGCCACTACACCGAGCAGGACAAGGTGTGCATCCCGGTGCCCTTCTACCACTGCTTCGGCATGGTGATGGGCAATCTGGCCTGCACCAGCCACGGTGCGACGATGGTGATCCCGGGACCGGCCTTCGACCCGGCCCAGACGCTGGCCGCCGTCGCCGAGGAGCGCTGCACCTCCCTCTACGGTGTGCCGACGATGTTCATCGCCGAACTCGCCGACCCCGGCTTCGACGGCTTCGACCTGTCGAGCCTGCGCACCGGCATCATGGCGGGCTCGCCGTGCCCGGTCGAGGTGATGAAGCAGGTCATCGAACGGATGGGCATGGCCGAGGTCTCCATCTGCTACGGCATGACCGAGACCTCCCCGGTGTCGCTGCAGACCCGCAGCGACGACACCATCGACCAGCGGGTGTCCACCGTCGGCCGCGTCGGCCCGCACCTCGAGGTCAAGATCGTCGATCCGGCCACGGGCCTGACCGTCCCGCGCGGCGAGCCGGGCGAACTGTGCACCCGCGGCTACTCGGTGATGCTCGGGTACTGGAACCAGCCCGACAAGACCGCCGACGCCATCGACGCCGCCCGGTGGATGCACACCGGCGACATCGGCGTCATGGACGCCGACGGGTACGTCTCGGTCACCGGCCGCATCAAGGACATGGTCATCCGTGGCGGCGAGAACATCTACCCGCGGGAGATCGAGGAGTTCCTCTACACCCACCCGGACATCCTCGACGCCCAGGTCGTCGGGGTGCCCGACCAGAAGTACGGGGAGGAGCTCATGGTGTGGATCCGGATGCGAGAGGGTGCGGCACCGCTCGACGCGCAGTCGCTGCGCGAGTACTGCACGGGCAAGCTCGCGCACTACAAGATCCCCCGCTACGTGCACGTCGTCGACGAGTTCCCGATGACGGTCACCGGCAAGATCCGCAAGGTCGAGATGCGTGAGATCTCGACGGCCCTGCTCGGGGAGGCCGGACAGGGGTGAACGGTCTGCGGCCGGAGATCGCGCTGTCCTGGAAGCGCTCACAGCTGAGCGGGATAGACCCGGGACGGCTTCCCGAACCGACCCTGCTGGGCCCCTCGGACGCGGCCGGGCGGCTGCTCGACGCCGCCCGGCCGGTACTCGACGAGCTGCGCACCCAGCTCGCCGGCACGGGCTGCTGCATCCTCCTCGTGGACCGCGACTGCCGGATCGTGGCCCGGTTGTTCGACTCGGCACCCATGCAACGGGCCATGGAGGAGATCGGCGTGGTCCCCGGCGCCGCCCTGAGCGAGGACACCTACGGCACCAATGCACTCGGCACCCCGTTCGAGGTGCGGCAGAGCCTCGTGGTGCACGGCGAAGAGCACTACCTCGAGTCCCTCAAGGACTTCAGCTGCTACGGGCATCCCCTCGTGCATCCGGTCACCCGTCGCATCGAAGGCATCCTCGACATCACCGCCGCCGGCAAGACCGCCAATCCGCTGTTCGCGCCGTTCCTCGCCCGGGCGGCCCGCGACATCGAGGCACGGCTGCTCGAGGGCGCCCGCGAGTCCGACCGGCGGGTCGTCGACGCGTTCCAGCGGGCCGCGCAGCAGCGCGGCGTCGCGGTCGCGGCCATGGGCGAGGACATCATGCTCACCAACAAGGCCGCCGTCGAACTGCTCCTGCCCGCCGATCACGCTGCCCTGCGCGCGATCGCGGTCGATCTGCCGGCGGGGGAGTCCCGCACCATGGACTTCGCGCTGTCCGCCGGCGGCAGCACCCGATTGCGGATCGACCGCATCCCGGGCATCGGCAGCGGTGCGTTGTTCCTGCTCGACGCCTCCGGGGCACGTGAACCCGTGCCCCGGAGCGACGTCGCGCAGGATGCGACGACGCGGCTACGGCGGCGGCTCGGGCGGCTGCGCGACGGTGCCGGTGGCGTGGCGATCGTCGGCGAGCCCGGCAGTGGGCGAACCTGGGCGGCAAGGGAACTCGTCCGTGAGGCGGGCACGTTCCTGGATGCCGCCCGGATCGTCGGTGAGGGTGAACGCGAATGGTCGGCCCGGTTGCTCACGGTCGCGGCCGCCGCGACGGACCGCGGCTTCGTGGTCGTCGAACACGTGCACCTGGCGCCGGACCCGGTGCCGGCGCTGCTCTCGTCGATGCTCTCCGACCCGGCCGCACCGCGGCTCGTGCTCACGGCCGACCCCGTCGACGGCATCCGGCCGCCGGTGCGGGAGCTGTTGGCACGCTGCCCCGGTCAGGTCCGGGTCCCGGCCCTGCGGCAACGGATCCGGGAACTCGGTGACCTGGCCGCCGCGCTCGCGCAGGAACTCGGCCGACCGGATCTGCGCCTGGGCCCGAGTGCCCTGACGGCCTTGTCGGAACGTTCGTGGCCCGGCAACCTCGCCGAACTGCGGGCGGTGCTCGCCGCCGTCCCGGTGCGGGAGTCCCCGCTGCCGGTGCGACGGGAGGATCTGCCGGTCGACTACCGGGCGACGAGCCGGGTCTCCCGCCTGGGTGGGCGCGAGCGCGCCGAGCGGGAGGCCATCATCGAGGCGCTGCGTGAGAGCGGCGGCAACAAGGTGCACGCCGCGGCGCAGCTCGGTATCAGCCGCACCACGCTCTACAGCCGGATCCGCGCGCTCGGCATCGCGGGCTGACCGTACCCGCGCGGGTCTCGTCGCTCGTATGCGCATGTGCGCACTGTCCAATCCTTGAACAGTTCCCACAGCCCTGCCCGAAGCAGTATGACCCGTGTCACACTACTTCAGGAGGTTGGGCATGACAGCTGTTGCCGAGCACATCGTCGCTCCGCGGATCCGAGAGTTCCTCTCCGGGACCAAGCAGCTCTACATCGGCGGCGAATGGCTCGACGCCGCCTCGGGCCGCGTCTTCGCGACCTACGATCCCGCGACCGGGGACAAGCTCACCGACGTCGCCCACGGCGGCGCCGAGGACGTCGACCGGGCCGTGCGGGCCGCCCGCAAGGCATTCGACGAGGGCCCGTGGCCGACGATGAAGGCCGCCGAGCGGGAGCGCATGATCTGGCGGGTCGGTGATCTGCTCACCGAGCGCGCCGAGGAGTTCGGCCAGCTCGAGGCGCTCGACAACGGCAAGTCCGCCGTGATCGCCGCGGCCGTGGACACGGCGTGGTCGGCGGACATCTTCCGCTATTACGCCGGGTGGGCCACCAAGATCGAGGGCAGCACGGTGAACGTCACGATGCCGTTCGTGCCCGGCGGCGAGTTCCACGCCTACACGCTGCGCGAACCGGTGGGCGTGTGCGGGCTCATCGTGCCCTGGAACTTCCCGCTGCTGATGGCCGCGTTCAAGCTCGCGCCCGCCCTCGCCGCCGGCAATACCGTCATTCTCAAGCCCGCGGAGCAGACGCCGCTCACCGCGCTGCTGCTCGCCGAGATCTTCGAAGAGGCCGGGTTCCCGCCCGGGGTGGTGAACATCGTGCCCGGCTTCGGCGACGCCGGCGCCGCCCTCGCCGCGCACGACGACGTCGACAAGATCGCCTTCACCGGGTCCACCGAGGTGGGCAAGAAGGTCGTCGACGCCGCCAAGGGAAACCTGAAGAAGGTCTCGCTCGAACTCGGCGGCAAGAGCCCGAACATCGTCTTCGCCGACGCCGACTTCGATGCGGCCGTGCAGGGCTCTCTCGATGCGTGGCTGTTCAACCACGGCCAGTGCTGCGTGGCCGGCACCCGGTTGTTCGTCGAGCGTCCCATCTTCGAGAGGTTCACCGAGGCCGTCGCCGAGGCGGCGAGCAAGGTGAAGATCGGACCCGGGCTCGACCCGGCCACCCAGCTCGGCCCGCTGGTCTCCCAGGAGCAGCTGGATCGGGTCACCGGGTACCTGCGCGAGGGTCTGACCGACGGGGCGCGCGCCCTCACCGGTGGAAAGCGCTGGGGCGACAAGGGCTTCTTCGTCGAACCGACCGTGCTGGTGGACGTGCAGCCCGACTTCAGCGTGGTGCGCGAGGAGATCTTCGGTCCGGTCGTCGCCGCCATGCCGTTCGACGCCGACGACGGCATCTCCGCCGCCGCCAACGACTCGATCTACGGACTGGCCGCGGGCATCTGGACGCGAGACCTGTCGAAGGCGCATCGCACCGCGCGGCGGCTCAAGGCCGGTTCGGTGTGGATCAACCAGTACAACGGCTTCGACACCGCCATGCCGTTCGGTGGGTTCAAGCAGTCCGGATGGGGACGTGAGCTCGGTGCGGGAGCGCTGGACCTCTACACCCAGACCAAAGCCGTGAACATCGCCCTCTGACCCGACACACCCGAGGAGAACAATGATGAAGACCAAAGCTGCAGTCCTGCTCGAGACCGGCAAGCCGTTCGAGATCATGGAACTCGACCTCGACGGCCCGGGCCCCGGTGAGGTGCTGATCAAGTACACCGCGGCGGGGCTGTGCCACTCGGACCTGCACTTGACCGACGGGGACCTGCCCCCGCGCTTCCCGATCGTCGGCGGCCACGAGGGCTCCGGCATCATCGAGGAGGTCGGCCCCGGCGTCACCAAGGTCAAGCCCGGGGACCACGTCGTGTGCAGCTTCATCCCGAACTGCGGGACCTGCCGGTACTGCTCGACGGGCCGGCAGAACCTGTGCGACATGGGGGCCACCATCCTCGAGGGCTGCATGCCGGACGGCTCGTTCCGGTTCCACTCCGGCAGCACCGACTTCGGCGCGATGTGCATGCTCGGCACGTTCGCCGAGCGCGCCACCATCTCGCAGCACTCGGTGGTCAAGGTCGACGACTGGCTCCCGCTCGAGACCGCCGTGCTCGTCGGCTGCGGTGTGCCGTCCGGCTGGGGCACCGCGGTGTACGCGGGGGACGTCCGCGCCGGCGACATCGTCGTGATCTACGGCATCGGCGGTCTCGGCATCAACGCCGTCCAGGGTGCCGTGCACGCGGGCGCCAAGTACGTCGTGGTCGTCGACCCGGTGGAGTTCAAGCGGGAGACCGCCCTGAAGTTCGGGGCCACTCACGCCTTCGCCAGTGCCGCCGAGGCGGCCGAGAAGGTCAACGAGCTGAGCTGGGGCCAGGGCGCCGACGCCGCCCTGATCCTCGTCGGCACCGTCGACGAGGAGGTCGTCTCGGCGGCCACCTCGATCGTCGGCAAGGGCGGCACCGTCGTCATCACCGGTCTGGCCAACCCCGAGAAGCTCACGGTGCACGTGTCCGGCACCGAGCTGACCCTGTTCGAGAAGACCATCAAGGGCTCGCTGTTCGGCTCGGCCAACCCGCAGTACGACATCGTGCGGCTGCTGCGCCTGTACGACGCGGGCCAGCTCAAGCTCGACGAGCTGGTCACCCACCGGTACAGCCTCGAGGAGGTCAACCAGGGCTACCAGGACCTGCGCGACGGCAAGAACATCCGCGGCGTCATCCTCCACGACGCCTGATCGCGGGATGCGCCCCGGCGACCGGCCGGGGCGCATCTGCGGGCCCGCGCAACATTTTGCAGAAGATTTACCGGAATTCAGCCGGAGTGCGCATATCCCGCGCACTCTGTGGGCATACGATCCGCACTGGTTGTCGAGGGGTCAAGGAAAGGGCACCGTCATGAGCATCATCGGTACGATCGTTGCGGGAATCATCGTCGGAATTTTGGCGCGACTGGTGATCCCCGGAAAGCAGGCGATGGGATGGCTTATCACCATCGTCATCGGGATCGTTGGTGCCCTTATCGGGTACTGGGTTTGGTACGGCCTTCTGGACAAGGGCGACACCGACAACGTCAATTGGATCCAGCTATTTATCAGCGTGGCGGCTGCGGTGGTCCTGACCCTGGCCTACACCTCGATGACGAGGGACAAGGTCCGGTAGCAGCAGTGCAGTGCCGGTAACGGCAGCACGATGGGAGCCCCGTCCGGTGATCCGGGCGGGGCTCCGTGCCTGTTCAGGCGTCGGATTCGGGGTCCCCGGCCCGCTCGGCGCCCAGTGCGGCCAGGGTCATGTGGCGCAACACCGCCCGGGTCGCGGCGGGGGAGGACCGGTCGGCGCTGTGCGGGGTCGAGTTGATGAGCCCGAAGGCGGCATGCGCCATGGTCCGTGCGTCGGACTCTCCCAGGGTGGGGTCGAGGCGGCGCAGGGCGCCCACCCACAGTTCGACGTAGCGCCGCTGGGTCTGGCGCACCTCCCGGCGGGCGTCCGCCGGGAGGGATTGCAGCTCCCGGTCCTGCACCCGGATCAGGTCCGGTTCCCCGAGCGCGAAGTCGAGGTGGAAGTCCACCAGGCGGTCGAGCGTGCGCCGGGGATCGTCGGTGTGGTCGACCACGTCGGTGCCGCCGGCCAGCAGGCGACGGCTGATGTCGACCAGCAGCTCGACGAGCAGCGCGTCCTTGTTGGGGAAGTGCCGGTAGACGGCGGGGCCGCTGATGCCCACCGCTGCCCCGAGGTCCTCGAGTCGTACGCCGTTGAACCCGCGCTCGGCGACGAGGCGCGCGGCGGCCTGGAGCAGCTGCCGTCGCCGGTCGGCCTTGGCCCGGCCGCGTGCGGTGAGCAGCTGTTCGTCGGTGTCCGGCTTCAGCTCGGTCATCGGCCGCACCGTTCCTTCCTGACGGGGTCTGGACAACTCAGTTAATCACAGCTAACCTCATTTTCAGTTATCGAGTATTAACTCAGGCGCCCACCCCAAGGCGAGGACTGTACTGTGACAACCCCCCTGACAACCGCTGCGCGGACCTACCGCGAGCAGCACGTCCAGCTGGTCACCGAGCTGCGCGACAAGCTCGCGACCGCCGCTCTCGGCGGCAGCGAGAAGGCCCGGGAACGGCACGTCGCCCGCGGGAAGCTGCTGCCCCGCGAGCGCGTCGACGCCCTGCTCGATCCCGGCAGCGCATTCCTCGAGATCGCGCCGCTGGCCGCGAACGGCATGTACGACGACGAGTGCCCCGGTGCCGGGATGATCGCCGGCATCGGACGGGTGTCCGGCCGCGAATGCGTCATCGTCGCCAACGACGCCACCGTCAAGGGCGGCACCTACTACCCGGTGACGGTGAAGAAGCATCTGCGGGCCCAGGAGATCGCGCTGCAGAACCAGCTGCCGTGCCTGTACCTGGTCGACTCCGGCGGGGCGTTCCTGCCGCGGCAGGACGAGGTGTTCCCCGACCGCGAGCACTTCGGCCGCATCTTCTACAACCAGGCCACCATGAGCGCCAAGGGCATCCCGCAGATCGCCGCGGTCCTCGGCTCGTGCACCGCGGGCGGCGCCTACGTGCCCGCGATGAGCGACGAGGCCGTCATCGTCCGCAACCAGGGCACCATCTTCCTCGGCGGTCCGCCGCTGGTGAAGGCCGCCACCGGCGAGGTCGTCACCGCGGAGGAACTCGGCGGCGGCGACCTGCACTCGAAGGTCTCCGGCGTCACCGACCACCTCGCCGAGGACGACCGCGACGCCCTGAACAAGGTGCGCGCCATCGTCGCCACGTTCGGGCCCCGCACCCCCCGGCCGTGGGACGTCGCGCCGACCTTCGCGCCCGCCGCGGATCCGGCCGAGCTCTACGACGTGGTGCCCACCGACCCGCGCACCCCCTACGACGTGCACGAGGTCATCGAGCGCCTCGTCGACGGCGACCCGACCGGACCCGGTTCGAGCTTCTCCGAATTCAAGGCCGAGTACGGCAAGACCCTGGTCACCGGGTTCGCCCGCATCCACGGCCACCCGGTCGGCATCATCGCCAACAACGGCGTGCTGTTCGGCGAATCCGCCCAGAAGGGCGCCCACTTCATCGAGCTGTGCGACAAGCGCTCGATCCCGCTGCTGTTCCTGCAGAACATCTCCGGCTTCATGGTCGGCCGGGACTACGAGGCCGGCGGCATCGCCAAGCACGGCGCCAAGATGGTCACCGCGGTCGCGTGCGCGCGTGTCCCCAAACTGACCGTCGTCGTCGGCGGCTCCTACGGCGCCGGCAACTACTCGATGTGCGGGCGGGCGTACTCGCCCCGGTTCCTGTGGATGTGGCCCAACGCGCGCATCTCGGTGATGGGCGGCGAGCAGGCCGCCTCCGTGCTGGCGACGGTGCGTTCGGACCAGCTCGACGCGTCCGGCACGCCCTGGACCGCCGAGCAGGAGGAGGCGTTCAAGGCCCCGATCCGCGAACAGTACGAGCACCAGGGCAACCCCTACTACTCGACCGCGCGGCTGTGGGACGACGGCATCATCGATCCCGCCGACACGCGGGAAGTTCTCGGCCTGGCCCTGTCGGCGTGTGCGAACGCGCCCCTCGAGCCGGTTTCCTACGGCGTCTTCCGGATGTGAGGCAGTTGAACATGTTCGATACCACCGGCCCAGCCGGGATGTTCCATACCGTTCTGGTCGCCAACCGCGGGGAGATCGCGGTGCGGGTGATCCGCACGCTGCGGCAGATGGGGATCCGCTCCGTCGCCGTGTACAGCGACGCCGACGCAGGCGCCCGGCACGTGCGGGAGGCCGACACCGCGGTGCGCCTCGGCCCCGCCGCCGCCCGGGAGAGCTACCTCGACATCGCCAAGGTGATCGATGCCGCGCGGCGCACCGGCGCACAGGCGATCCACCCCGGTTACGGCTTCCTGTCCGAGAACTCGGGATTCGCCCAGGCCTGCGCCGACGCCGGGATCGTGTTCCTCGGCCCGCCCGCCAAGGCCATCGAGGTCATGGGCGACAAGATCACCGCCAAGAACGCCGTCGCCGCGTTCGACGTCCCCGTCGTGCCGGGCATCTCCCGGCCCGGCCTGACCGACGACGAACTGATCGCGGCGGCGGGCGACATCGGATACCCGGTGCTGATCAAGCCGTCCGCCGGCGGCGGCGGCAAGGGCATGCGCCTGGTCACCGAATCCGGGCAGCTCGCCGAGGCGCTCGCCTCGGCGCGACGCGAGGCCGCCTCCGCGTTCGGCGACGACACCCTCTTCCTGGAGCGCTTCGTGCAGCGCCCGCGGCACATCGAGGTACAGATCCTCGCCGACACCCACGGGAACGTCGTCCATCTCGGCGAGCGTGAGTGCAGCCTGCAGCGCCGCCACCAGAAGGTGATCGAGGAGGCCCCGTCGCCGCTGCTCGACGAGGCCACCCGCGCCCGGATCGGCGAAGCGGCGTGCAACACCGCCCGCAGCGTCGACTACACCGGCGCCGGCACGGTCGAGTTCATCGTCTCCGCGGACGCGCCGGACGAGTTCTTCTTCATGGAGATGAACACCCGCCTCCAGGTCGAGCACCCCGTCACCGAGATGGTCACCGGACTGGACCTGGTGGAGTGGCAGGTGCGCGTCGCCGCGGGTGAGGCGCTCGGTTTCGCGCAGGACGAGATCACCCTGACCGGGCATGCGATCGAGGCCCGCGTCTACGCCGAAGACCCCGCCCGCGGGTTCCTGCCCACCGGCGGCACCGTGGTCGACGTCGTCGAGCCGGAAGGGTCCGGCGTACGCGTCGACTCCGGTCTCGAGGTGGGCACGGTCGTCGGCAGTGATTACGACCCGATGCTGTCGAAGGTGATCGCGCACGGACCCGACCGGGCCGCCGCGCTGCGCCGTCTCGACCGGGCCCTGGCCGACACCGCGGTCCTCGGGGTGGTCACCAACATCGACTTCGCCCGCTTCCTGCTCGCCGACCCCGACGTGCAGGCCGGGAACCTCGACACCGGACTGCTCGACCGCCGCCTCGGCGACTACGCCGCCCCGGACACCCCCGATGCGGTGCTCGTCGCCGCGGCCGCGCACCGGTGGCTGCGACGCTGGCCCGCCGCGTCGAGCCACGCCCCCGTCGATCCGTGGGACCGGCCCACCGGCTGGCGCGTCGGCGGATCCGCGCCGACCACCGTGCGGCTGCACACCCCCACCCGCACCGACCACGTGCACCTGAACGGCACCCCGGGGGCCGCCACCGCGCGGATCGAGGACGGCCCGGAGCGCGTGCTCACCGCTCGATTCGAAGGGGACCGCCTCGCGGTCACGCTCGACGGGGTGCGCTCGGAGTTCCGCGTCGCCGAGGGCGACGGGCAGCTGTGGCTCGCCGGCGACGGCGGCACCTGGCCGGTGCGTGAGGCGCGCGAGGCGAGCATCCGCGGCGCCGACGCCCACGCCGGTGAGGCCGAGCTGACCAGCCCGATGCCCGGCACCGTCATCGCCGTGCCCGTCGAGGCGGGGGCCGCCGTCACCGCCGGCACGACCGTCGTCGTCGTCGAGGCGATGAAGATGGAGCACGCCCTGACCACGCCGGTCGACGGCACCGTCGAACTTCTCGTCGCCCCCGGGGACCAGGTCAAGGTCGACCAGCTCCTCGCCCGCGTCGTTCCCACCGACACCACCGAAAGCTAGGACACAGCAGATGACCGACTACCTCTCCACCGGACAGCTTCCCGACGACTACCGGGACCTGAAGGACACCGTCGCCGACTTCGCGCGGAGCGTCGTCGCGCCCGTCGCCGCCGAGCACGACGCCAACCACACCTTTCCGTACGAGGTCGTCAAGGGCATGGCCGATCTCGGCCTGTTCGGGTTGCCGTTCCCCGAGGAGTACGGCGGACAGGGCGGCGACTACTTCGCGCTGTGCCTCGCCCTCGAGGAACTCGGCAAGGTCGACCAGTCCGTGGCCATCACCCTCGAGGCCGGCGTCTCGCTCGGCGCCATGCCGATCTACCGCTTCGGCACCGAGGAGCAGAAGCGCAAGTGGCTGCCGCAGCTCGCGGCCGGCCGGGCCCTGGGCGCGTTCGGGCTGACCGAGCCCGGCGCGGGCAGCGACGCCGGCGGCACCAAGACCACCGCCAAACTCGACGGTGATCAGTGGATCATCAACGGCAGCAAGCAGTTCATCACCAACTCCGGCACCGACATCACCGAGATCGTCACCGTCACCGCCGTCACCGGCGAGCGGGACGGCAAGAAGGAGATCTCCACGATCGTCGTGCCCACCGACACCCCGGGCTTCGTGGCCGAGCCCGCCTACAACAAGGTCGGCTGGAACGCCTCGGACACCCACCCGCTGAGCTTCACCGATGTGCGGGTCCCGGCGGAGAACCTGCTCGGGGAGCGGGGCCGTGGCTACGCGAACTTCCTGCGCATCCTCGACGAGGGCCGCATCGCGATCGCCGCCCTGTCCACCGGTGCCGCACAGGGCTGCGTCGACGAGTCGGTCAAGTACGCGAAGGAGCGCGAGGCCTTCGGCCGTCCCATCGGCCGGAACCAGGCGATCGCCTTCAAGATCGCCCGGATGGAGGCTCGGGCCCACGCCGCCCGCGCCGCCTACTACGACGCCGCGGCCCTCATGCTGGCCGGCAAGCCGTTCAAGAAGCAGGCTGCCATCGCCAAGCTGGTCGCGTCGGAGGCCGCGATGGACAACGCGCGCGATGCGACGCAGATCCACGGCGGCTACGGCTTCATGAACGAGTACGCCGTCGCGCGGCACTACCGGGACAGCAAGATCCTCGAGATCGGCGAGGGCACGACCGAGGTCCAGCTCATGCTGGTGGCGCGGGAGCTCGGCCTGTGAGCGCCCGGGTCACCCAGCGCGGACTGTGGTTCGAGGAGTTCGAGGTCGGCACCGTCTACGAGCACCGCCCCGGCCGCACCGTCACCGAGGCCGACAACGTCGCGTTCACCACGATGACGATGAACACGCAGGCGCTGCACCTCGACGCCGCCTACAGCGAGGGCACCGAATTCGGTGAGCGCCTGGTGAATTCGATGTTCACCCTGTCCACTCTCGTCGGGTTGTCGGTGGCGCAGCTGACGCAGGGCACGATCGTCGCCAACCTCGGGTTCTCGGAGATCAAGTTCCCCGCGCCGGTCCGCCACGGCGACACCCTCTACGCCGAGACGCTGGTCACCGACAAGCGTGCGTCCAAGTCCCGTCCCGGGCAGGGGATCGTCACGCTCGAGCACACGGCCCGCAACCAGCGCGGCGACGTCGTCGCGGTCGCGGTGCGCCAGACGCTGGTCCAGTGCCGGCCGGCCGGGGAGGAGCAGGCATGAGGTCCGTGCCCGCCGTGGGCGGCACCGCGTGGTTGTTCTGTCCGGCGGATCGGCCGGAGCGGTTCGGTAAGGCGGCTGCGACGGCGGATGTGGTGATCCTCGATCTCGAGGACGGGGTGGCGCCGGGGGACAAGGACTATGCCCGCAA
>Ga0255338_1000321_pt1 | contig 176866 bp, 149 predicted proteins | sample MeOH1_35cm_T4_19_FD_203715 | JGI IMG/M metagenome (GOLD analysis project Ga0255338, IMG submission 203715) | Sandy soil microbial communities from University of British Columbia, Vancouver, Canada - MeOH1_35cm_T4_195 | ecosystem: Engineered > Artificial ecosystem > Sand microcosm >... | reverse complement strand
GCATGGTGGCGCCTTCGGTCAATACGTCCCACTCACTGTCGCGAGAGGAATGAATATCGAATCAAAGGAAGAAACCACCAACATGATTGGTTGACTCAGCGGGAAGTCCCTGTAGAAGTCCCTGTAGCAGGGTTAGCCCTCATTTCAGGCACGCCCCCAGAGTTGCTCATAAATGGTGTCATTGAACTCGACTAGTTTGAAACGAGCGGCCGAGATGTACTCAGCATCTTCCTTGATGCGCGCGAGGTCAAACTTCTTGTAGCGGTGAAACACTCCGGTCTTCTTCGATTGAGCTTTCACCCGCACGTACCCTTCCGTCCTAACCCCAATCCAGTCGGCGTGCGCGTACTCGCTACGCCGGGTGGCGCACTCGAACAGCATTGCTTCCAATGCGTTCAAGTCCGCATGCGTGAACTGGACTGCCTTGCCCTCAATCATTTGACCGTACAGGTGGATAAGCGCACGACACTTTCCTGCGAACATCATTTCGGCCAGGAAGACATCGAGGCGTTCGTCTTGCAGGGGATCTCTGAGGATTGCTTCTCGGATGAAATCAGAAACGTGGTCTTCAAGGGAGTTGAAGTAGACGACGACCCACCCTATGCCCGGCACGATTTCTTCAAGGTAGCGGTCGAGTTCCTCCTCGCTCACGTAGTCGAGCTCGTAGTCGGCGTTGCGGGAAAATATGCGCTCGGACATGAGGGCTAACGTTGAAGCTGACCCGCGGACCGAGGCTTGCCGAGGGACGTCGAATCGAGCGACCGGTTAGGCCACATCTCCCCCAACACCTCAAAGGAAGCCATGAAGTTCGGCTCGGTCAGTTGGGGAGCCAAAACCTGGTGGATTCATGCTGAGCGGAAGGTCATTAGCGCCTCGCAGCACTGGCCAAAAGGGGGACCTCGGAGAAAACCACCTTATACGATTCACTCGAACGAGTACCTTTATAGATCCTGACTCGAGGATTTTGCTTGCGAGCAATTAGGTGAACAATTTCGGCATAGGTTTCTTCGACTTCGGGTCCGAGATAAATCCCAGTTAGCGAAGATGCAGGGTAACTTTCGGCTTGGCGTGCATCTTTATTGAAGATGCGCCATTCCTTTTCATATTTCCAGTCATTAGACTTTGTACAGAATAGTGCGTTTAGCAAATATAGCTGGTCAACGGAAAACAACCTGCTGAAGTTCACCTTTAACTGCTTGCTCGTATATTTTACTCGCCGTATTTTATCAAAGGGCTCGCGTGAACTATCGAACTCCAAGCAAAACCCTTTGCCGGAAGAAGCGTAGTGGGACCACATTAGCAGGTTGTCGTTGGTTTCACTGAAGCAGCAAATCCCATACGAGCTGAAAGCCCAAGCTTTCCGATCACGCATGTAATTTTGCGCCATGACCATGCCCATGGCAGCAATTTCTCCTTCAGAGAGGCCTTCTATGGTGCTCTCCCCTTTAGTCCCCTGGGTCTCTTCCAGTAGGAATTTCTTTATAAATGGAATTTCATCCAAATACGGCGGACTCACTTCCAACGCCATATTGCAGTCAAATGGATCGTTGAAATTGGAAGGGGAATTGAAGTAGATGGAATTCGATTTCAAATTAGCCAGAGCTTGAATTGTCATCGGTTCATATTTGTAGATTTTCTCGGGCTTTCTCAATTCACCTCCCGTAGTAAGACATACGCATGTTCCGTTGAGAACGGTATTCACAGATGACGCGCGCGGACGTGTTTTTCTGTGGCCTAACGTCGGAGTTGACCGGCACGCGGCGGCATTGCGCCGCGAGGCGTATGCTCACCAGCACGCCTTGCGGCGCAATGCCGCTGCGTGTCCGTGTCGAACGACCTGTTAGCCCTCAACGGCCGCTCCTTCGAACTGCCCCGTTCGAATCCTTCGGCGTACTTCACGGCGAACTGCTTCGAGCGCATAGTTCTTGTTGCCCGGAACCTTCGCAACTTCTAAGTTGTGGCAGTGCTCGCAGATAAAGCGAGTCGTTGACGGCTCGGGCGAGTAGAACGCATGGACATCGCGATCATCGTAGACGAGCTCGGCGTCGCATCTGGGGCAGAAGCACCAAAGTCTAGAAATCTCGTTTCCGAACCAAGTCCAACGCCACTTAGCCCCATATAGGACGTCCTCAACGTAGCCAAGGTGCGAAGGCTCCTCGGCTCCAGGAGTTCGCAGGCCGACAAGGAATCGGACTACCGAAACGAGTGCAAGGAGCCCAAGAATTGCCAACACCCAGCCAGGGGTTGCATAAGTGGCGCCAAAAAGGCCGACAAATGCGAGCACATTGGCCCACACCCAGAATACCGCCATCTTCAAAGGCGGCCAGAGCTCTCCCAATCCGGCGAGAGCAATACCGCCAACGACTGTAGTGATGACACCATTGCGAACTGAGTGCTTCTCGGGTTCCGGCATATTCTTGAGGGCTAACGTAATGTAGACCGCACCCAGTCGCAGGCCATATCTGGCACCTGCGGTCTAAGTTGGCCGGAAGAAAGTGTGGAAAGGGGCTTGCAGCAAGGCTTGGCACCCCATAGACTGTACAAAACAACAGTACTAAATTCAGCCATGAAACCCGCCGCCCCTCCTGTGTTGCGCGCCGCACGGTTGTTGGATCAGGTCCGTGAGCGAATTCGTTACAAACACTATAGCCTGCGCACAGAGCAGGCTTATGTGCAATGGGTACGGATGTTCGTGAAATGGCATGGTTTGCGGCACCCGCGTGACATGGGACGCGAGGAAATTGAGAGTTTTTTGGCCATGCTGGCCAACGAGCGGCGGGTGGCCGCGTCCACGCATAACCAGGCGCTGAGCGCCCTGCTGTTCCTCTATCGCGAGGTGTTGGAGGTTGATCTACCTTGGCTCGACGGCGTGCAACGGCCCCGCACGCCCAAGCGCATTCCTTCTGTCTTGACGACGACGGAAGTGGCGGCGCTGCTGTCCGCACTTCCTCCGGACATGGCGCTGCTCGGCCGCCTGCTGTATGGCACAGGCATGCGCTTGATGGAGGGGCTGCGTCTGCGGATCAAGGATGCGGATTTCGATCGCGGCGTGATCGTGGTGCGCCAAGCCAAGGGAGACAAGAACCGCGTTGTCATGTTGCCGCGCAGCCTGGCAGCGGACTTGCGCGGCCAGATTCTTGCCGCGCGGTCGCAATGGGAGCATGACCGGCAGGCGCAACGCGCTGGGGTGGAGGTGCCGCATGCGCTGGAGACCAAGTATCCGGACGTGGGGCACCGTTGGGGTTGGTTCTGGGTGTTTCCATCCCCGACGCTGTCGGTGGATCCACGCACTGGCGTCGAACGCCGCCACCACCTGTATGAAGAGCGCCTGCAACGTGCCCTGAAAAGAGCCGTAGCGCAGGCGGGTATCTGCAAGCCAGTTTCCGTGCACACGCTGCGCCACAGCTTCGCCACCCATCTGCTGCAGGCCGGCACTGATATTCGTACTGTGCAGGAACTGCTGGGCCACTCCGATGTAAGCACCACCATGATCTACACCCATGTCCTGAAGGTCGCTGCCGGAGGGACCACCAGCCCGCTGGATGCCATGGCTTCGAACTTATCGTCTCCCTGAAAGACTGCTTTGAAGGCTTCAACTCGATGTCAGCCCTGGGCACTTCCCGGCCACCGGCCCGACAGGCCAGATCACGGACATCAGCGCTGAACAGCCCGACACGTTGCCGCGCGTGCCAGACGCCACGCCCTCCTCGCACCGTGAACGCTCACCATGGCACGCCAGTTAGTTGCAAACTTATACTAAGTCGGATACAGTGCACGCACAGCCCACGACGGAGGTCCCCATGCCACGCAACATCCAGATCCTGATCATCGACCCGCAGAACGACTTCTGCGACCTGCCCACCGCCTGGCAGCCCACCGACCCGCTGACCGGGCGCACCATCGCGCCGGCGCTGCCGGTGGCGGGCGCCCACGCCGACATGCAGCGCCTGGCCGCCCTGATCCACGCCGGGCTGGACGGCCTCTCCGGCATCACGGTCACGCTGGACTCCCACCACCGGGTGGACATCGCGCACCCCGCCTTCTGGGTCCAGGCCGACGGCGCGCCGGTGAGCCCCTTCACCACCATCGCGGCACAGGCGGTGCGCGACGGCCACCTGCGCCCTCGGGATCGCGGCGCCCTGCCGCGCACCCTGGCCTACCTGGACGAGCTCGAAGCGCGGGGCCGCCATGCGCTGATGGTCTGGCCGGTGCACTGCGAGATCGGCACCTGGGGCCACAACGTGCACGCCGAGGTGCGGGCGGCCTGCAACGCCTGGGAGGAACGCCGCCTGGGCGTCATCCAGCCCATCCACAAGGGCGCCAACCCCTGGACCGAGCACTACAGCGCCCTGCAGGCCGAGGTGCCCGACGCCACCGATCCGGACACTCAGCTCAACCGGCCCCTGCTGGCCGCGCTGGACCGCGCGGAGGTCCTGCTGATTGCCGGCGAAGCCAGCAGCCACTGCGTCAAGGCCACCACCGAGCACCTCGTGGACCACCTGCCCGGCGGCCGGCTGGAGCGGGTGATTCTGCTGACCGACTGCATGAGCCCCGTAACCGGCTTCGAGGCGCAGGCGGAAGGCTTCCTGGCCGCCATGCGCCGCCGCGGCGTGCAGCTGGCCACCAGCACCGACGTGCTGCCCCTGCTTCAGGGCCAATGAAGGACCACCATGCCCGCCATCATCACCAGCCTGCTCGACACCGACCTGTACAAGTTCACGATGTGGCAGGCCCTGCTGCACCGGCACCCCGAGACGCAGGCCGAGTACCGCTTTGTCTGCCGCAACCAGGCGGCCTACCCCTTGGCCGAGCTGATCGACGATGTCAACCGCGAACTCGACCACCTGTGCCGCCTGAGCTTCACGCCGGATGAGCTGGCCTACCTGGGCGGCCTGCGTTTCATGAAATCGGACTTCGTCGATTTCCTGAGGATCTTCCGCTTCCAGCGCGAGTTCATCGAGGTCAGGGCCAACGGCCCCACGCTGGAAGTCGTGGCGCGCGGCCCGCAGGTCCATGTGATGGGCTTCGAGATCCACGTGCTGGCCATCGTCAACGAGCTGTACTTCCGCCGCTTCGACGCCGACGCCGCCCTGGCGGAGGGCCGCCGGCGCCTGGCCGGCAAGATCGAACGGCTGCAGGCCTTCGGGCGGGAAGCCCCGCGCGCCCACCCCTTCGAGTTCTTCGACTTTGGCGTGCGCCGGCGCTTCAGCGGCCCCTGGCAGCGCGAGGTGGTGGCCACGTTGAAGGCGCAGGTGCCGCAGTGCTTCAAGGGCACCTCCAACGTGCTGCTGGCCAAGGAGCTGGGGCTGGTGCCCATCGGCACCATGGCCCACGAGTACCTTCAGACCTACCAGGCCCTGGGCGTGCGCCTGCGCGACTTCCAGAAGGCCGCCCTGGAAGACTGGGTGCAGGAATACCGCGGCGACCTGGGCATCGCCCTGACCGACGTGGTGGGCATGGACGCCTTCCTGGCCGACTTCGACCTGTACTTCGCCAAGCTGTTCGACGGCCTGCGCCACGACTCGGGCGACCCCTTCGCCTGGGGCGAGAAGGCCCTGGCCCACTACGCCAGGCTGCGCATCGACCCGCGCGCCAAGCGCCTGGTGTTCTCCGACGGGCTGGACGTGCCGACCGCGCTGGCGCTCCACCGCCACTTCGCCGACCGGATCCAGGTCGGCTTCGGCATCGGCACCCACCTGAGCAACGACGTGGGGCTGCAGCCGCTGAACATCGTCATGAAGCTCACCGCGGCCAACGGCCAGTCGGTCGCCAAGCTGGCCGACTCGCCCGGCAAGACCCTGTGCCGGGACGAGACCTTTCTGGCCTACCTGCGCCAGGTCTTCCAGACAAGGAGCGCATGATGCTCAAGCTGACGCTGGCCCAGCTGAATTACACGGTGGGCGATATCGACGGCAACGTCGCCAGGATGGTCGGCGCGGCGCGGCAGGCCTGGGCGGACGGCTCGCAGATGGTGGTGTTCTCCGAGCTGTCGCTCACCGGCTACAGCCCGGGCGACCTGCTGGACGACCCGGCCTTCCTGCGCCGGACCGAAGCCGGGCTTGAATCCCTGCGTCAGGCCTCGCGCCAGCTGCCGCAGCTGGCCTGGGTCATCGGCGCGCCGATCGCCCGCGAAGGCGCCGGCAAGCGCCTGAGCAACGCCCTGCTGGTGCTGCGGGACGGCGAGGTGGTGCTGCGCTACGCCAAGCAGTTGCTGCCCACCTACAACATCTTCGACGAGCGGCGCCACTTCGAGCCCGGCCCGGATGCGGCCCCGGTGCTGCGCGTGGGCCAGGCCCGCGTCGGCTTCCTGGTCTGCGAGGACGGCTGGAACGACGAAGGGCAGGACTACGCGGCCAATCCCTTCCAGCGCCTGCGCGACGCGGCGCCCGACCTGGTCGTGTCCATCAACGCCAGCCCCTCGAACATCGGCAAGCGGGCCTTGCGCCACCAGGTATTCGCGGACGCGAGCCGGCGCCATGGCCTGCCCCTGCTCTACGTCAACCAGGTGGGCGGGCAGGACCAGGTCGTGTTCGATGGCGCCTCGTTTGCCGTCGAGCCGCGAGGCGGCGTCGTGTACGAGGCCCGGCGCTTCGCCGAGGACGTGAGCACGCTGCGCTTCGAGGGGGGACGCTTCCTGACCGCCCGGGGCGAGCCGCCACCCCGTGTCGATGCGCAGGGCTTGCCCACCATGGCCTTCTACCAGGCGCAGATCGTGCTGGGCCTGCGGGACTACGCCAGACGCTGCGGGTTCCGGCAGGCCGTGGTGGGCTGCTCCGGGGGCATCGACAGCGCGCTGACGCTGGCGCTGGCCGTGGAGGCCCTCGGGGCCGAGAACGTGAGCGCGGTCACCCTGCCCTCGCGCTGGTCGTCCGCGGGCTCGGTGGACGATTCGGCAACGCTGTGCCGCAACCTGGGCATCCCGCTGCACACCCACCCGATCGCGGACACGGTGCAGGTCCATGCGCGGCAGTTCGAGGCGAGCTACGGCCAGCCCCTGCAGGGGCTGGCCCTGGAGAACCTGCAGGCCCGCATCCGCGGCACCGTGCTGATGGCCTACTCCAACAGCTTCGGCCACCTGCTGCTGACGACCGGCAACAAGTCGGAGATCTCGGTCGGCTACTGCACCCTCTACGGCGACACCAATGGCGGCCTGGGCCTCATCGGCGACCTGTACAAGACCGAGGTGTTCGCGCTGTCGGCCTACCTTAATGAAGCGGCGGGACGCGAGCTGATCCCCCGGACCATCCTCGACAAGGAGCCTTCGGCCGAGCTGGCGCCCGGCCAGAAGGACACGGACAGCCTGCCGCCCTACCCCGTGCTGGACGAGATCCTGAAATACCTCGTCGAGGGCGAGCGGCTGGCGCGGGACGAGCATGAACAGGCGCGACAATTCGTCGAGAACCTGCGCGGCACGCCCGAAGGCCAGGCCCTGGTCGAGCGCATCCGGCGCATGGTCGCCCGCAACGAGTACAAGCGGCGCCAGGCTCCGCCCCTCATCCGCGTGCGGGCCCGCGCCTTCGGCTCCGGGCGGCAGATGCCCATCGCGGCGAAACACGATTGAACCTCCATCGACAAGGCAAGCATGAACAAGGAAACCAGACAAGACCTGGCCGTCTACATCGGACGCTTTCAGCCCCTGCACAACGGGCACCTGGCGCTGCTCCAGTGCGCGCTGGACACGGCCGAGCATGTCGTCGTGGTCATCGGCTCCGCCAACCAGGCCAGGACGCCGAAGAACCCGTTCACTTGGCGCGAACGCGCCGAGATGGTCAAGCTGGCGCTCTCTGACGCTGACCGGGCGAGGATCACGTTCCTGCCCATTCGCGACTACTACGACGAGGAACGTTGGGTGAACGCCGTCCAGCGCGGCGTGGCACGCATCGCCGAGGAACGCGGCGGCTCGCCACAGCCACCGTCGCCCACCCTGATCGGACACTTCAAGGATGCGACCAGCGCCTACCTGCAGCGCTTCGAAGGCTGGGAGCTCCAGTCCGTCGAGCGCGCCAGCCCGGTCGATGCCGCCCACATCCGGGACGCCCTGTTCGGCGGTGCCGGCCACGGCCTGGAGGCCACGCTGTCCGCCCTGGCGTCGGTCGCGCCGCCCACCACCCTGGACTTCCTGCGCGCCTGGTCGGCCCTGCCCTTTTTCCCGGCGCTGGCCAGGGAGTGGCAGATGCTGCGCCAGTACCGGCAGGCCTGGGCCAGCGCGCCATATCCGCCGGTGTTCGTGACCGTGGACGCGGTGGTGCGCTGCGCCGGCCAGATCCTGCTGATCCAGCGGGGGCAGCCGCCCGGCGTCGGGCTCCATGCGGTGCCCGGCGGGTTCATCGAGCAGCGCGAGACGGCGTACCAGTCCGCCGTGCGCGAGTTGCGCGAGGAGACCCGGCTGAGCCTGCCGGAATCCACCTTGCACGCCGCCCTCAAGGGCTCCGCCGTGTTCGATCACCCCGACCGGAGCCAGCGCGGCCGCACGATCACGCACGCCTTCTATTTCGACCTCGGAGAACAAGCCTTGCCTGAGGTCGAAGCCGCCGACGACGCGCAGTCCGTGGCGTGGGTGCCGATCGGGCAACTCGGCCAGATGGAGGACCAGTTCCATGACGACCACTTTCACATGCTCGATCACTTCCTGGGACTGACCACCGGGGAAGAAGACGCTCCACCGACGCTACATCGCCGCTGAACGGACGCGTGCCGACGATCCTGTGCCTGGCGCGGCATCCTGGCGTGCGCGCCGCGGGACGCGGCCCGCACTCAAGCCGACGCGCCGGGCTCGCCCGAGCCGTTGAGCAGCAACCCGTATTGCCGCAGCACCCAGATCATCCGCTCGAACAGGCTGGTGGCCATGAACAGGGTCTCGTGGACCTGGCTGCTCCAGGCATGGCCTTCGCGCAGCAGCTGGTGGCGCACCCGCTCCATCACTTCCGTCTTGTCCGAGACGAGCGTGAGCAGCAGCGCCCGGTCTTGAGGATCCTGCGAGATCAAGGCATCCAGCAGGGCGAGCACCATGAAATGCAGCCCCTCCACGATGCCGTGGGAAACGGCATCGACGCCTCGCCCACCCTGTGGCGACGGCAGCAGTCCATGCAACTGGTGCAGCCCGTCCTGCAGGTCGCCCAGCAGGCGGTTGCGCGCCTGCAAGTTCAGCATCCGCTCCAGCGCACCGCGATCCTGGTGCCGATCCATCAAGTCCGTCAGGAAGGCCCCGATTTCGGCCGTCACCGAGCGGTTCGCCGCATGGAGCTTGGCGGGATCGCCTGACGCCGCGTCGCCTGCCGCGAGGCGCCCCTCTTCCCCGGGAAGATAGTCGGGCAGGCATCGCAGTTGCCGCAACTGCTCCTTTTCGACCAGATCGAGCGCCGTTTCCGCGTCGTCCAGCGCCTGCTCATACAGATACTGGGGTTTGGACAGGATCTCCTCGTGGGTCGCGGGCGACCAGCGCAGCGCCAGCCGGTACACCGGGCCGGACAGCGCGGTCACGATCAGGCAGCCCACCGCCTGCATCAGCAGATAGGCCCAGGCGGCGCGCGCACTGACCTGCTCGGCCATCTGGCCGGTCAACCATTTCACCAGCGGCAGGTCCAGCCCCTGCTCCAGGACGAACAGGCCGACCATCGCCACGGCAGAAATGGTTTTCAGGAAGATCTGCACGTAGGCCAGTTGCCGCGCGGTGCCGACGAGATTGGTCGTCATGAACCAAAGGCTCGCCGCCGAACCGAGGCCCGCGCCGTAGATGACCATCAGCGTCTGGTCCATGCTCAGCAGGCCCAGCGTGGTCATGGTGACGGCTACGACGGTGACCGTCGCCGAGGACTGGGCGATCAGCGTCAGGCCCGCGCCCAGCGCGAACATCAGCCCGTAGGACTGGGCCGCGAGGCTCAACAGCTCGCGCACGGCCGGCATCTCCCGCAGCGGAGCCGCCCCCTGCTTGACGAAATCCAGCCCGAGAAACAACAGCGCCACGCCCAGCAGCGCCGCCGCGGCATGACGGTAACGGCTGGACTTGTCGATATTGAGAAAATACGCCAACCCGATACTGCCGAGCAGATACAGCACCAGCAAATGGATATTCACGGTGGCCAGCAGCACCAGCGCGGACGTGCCGAGATTCGCCCAGATAATGACCGGCATGGCCTTGGGCACCGGCATCAGGCCCGCCGTGATCATGCTGGTGACGATAAAGGTCACGGCATTCGTGCTCTGGGTCAGGGCCCCGAATGCCCCACCCAGCAACGAGGCCGCCCAGGGCCTGTCCACGAGGCGCAGAATCCATTTTCGGAATCCGCGTCCCGTCATCTGGCTCAGGTGAGCCCCGATCAGCTTGACCCCGACAAAAAACAACCCCAGGCCGGCAAACACCACGCCGACCATCTCCGCCACGCCCATGGTCACCTTGCCCGCGTCTGTCGGCCGACCACGCCCGCCAGCGTAACCAGCGAGCGGAGGCCCGAGATAAAAAATTTCATCATTTCGTCATTTAATGGGTGCAGGCCGTCGAAAATAAATCAGCATCTGAATATCTTCATCGACCGGATGGCTGGCCGATATTCACCCCGATGCGGCCTTCGCCTTGCTTTTCCGTGACCCTCCACCCTTCGGTATCGCGTGATCAATGTCTCGGTGCACACCGATATCCTCTTTCACGCCAGGTAAATCGAAGGCAACCGTCGAATATACTACCTGAAACAAATGACACGATAAGACACAATGCATATCTTGCTGTGTACCAAAAGGGATCTCGTCGGCAACATGATGCTCAACCATCTGCTGCCCGCACTGACGCCGCGGCATTCGGTGGACGTTCTTCTCGCCAACCGCGTGCGCCCGGAAACCGACGTGGTGCCGGAACTGGGCTGGATGAAGTTCTTCGAGCAGGACCTGCCCAACCGGCTGCTGTTTCCGCTGATGGATGCGGCCGGCGGCGCGGCAGGCGAATGGCTGTCTTTCGACGCGCTCGCCCACCGCCACGGCGCCCGCTTCGTGGAAGCCGGCCACATCGCCCGCGCGGCCGACCTGACGGCGCTGGTCCAGGCCAGCGCCCCCGAGCTGATCGTGTCCTTCCAGTTCGGCTTCATCTTCAAGCCCGAGGCGCTGGCGGTGCCGCGCCTGGGCGCGCTCAACCTGCATTCCGGCGTGCTGCCGCAGCGTGCCGGCGTGAACCCGACCTTCTGGTGCATGAAGGACGGCGACGCCAGCGCCGCCTGCACGCTGCACTGGATCGACGCGGGCATCGACTCGGGCGACCTGGTGGAGGTCCGTCCCATGCCCCTCGACCACCGCCGTTCACTGTTCTCCAACTGGATCGCCAACTACCAGAACGGCGCGCGCCTGATCGCCGATGCCATCGACACGCTGGCCCGCGGGGAAGCCCTGCCGCGGCAACCGCAGGATGCCAGCCAGCGCCGCTATGTGCCCAAGCCCACGGCTGAGGACTTCGCGGCCTTTGCGGCGCGTGGCGGCCGCCTGGTCGATCACGCCGACTACCTGGACCTGCTCGCGCACTACGCCCCCGCCGACGCACACCTGCGCTGAACAACGCCATGCGCCTGGCCTTCACCAAGATGCACGCGTGCGGCAATGACTTCATCGTCATCGACGACCGCGATGCCCGCCTGGCGGGCCGGGAATCGGCCTTGGCTGCAGCGCTGTGCCACAGGCGCAAGGCCATCGGCGCCGACGGCCTGCTGCTGCTGCGCGGCGGGCCGCAGCCCGGGCAGTTCGGCATGGTGTTTGTCAACGCCGACGGTCTCGTCGGCGAGATGTGCGGCAACGGCGCCCGCTGCCTGGCCGCCTACATCCGGCGCAGCGGCCTGGCCGGCGAAAGGCTGACCCTGCTGACCGGCGCCGGCGCGGTGCCGGTCGAGTTCGCCGGCCAGGACATCGTGCTGCACCTGCCGCCGGCCAGCCCCATCGCGCGAACCGAGACGATCGAATGGGCCGGGCAGGCCTGGCGCTTCGACGCCCTGGACGTCGGCCCGCCGCACGTGGTCTGCTTCGTTCCGAGCCCGGCCGCGCTGGCCGAGGTGCCGGTGCTGGCATTGGGCCGCCATGTGCGCCATCACCCCGCGTTTGCGCCACGCGGCTGCAACGTCAACTTCGTGGCACGCGCGCGGGATCGCCTGCTCCTGCGAACCTACGAGCGCGGTGTCGAGGACGAAACCCTGGGTTGCGGCACCGGCGCCACGGCCGCCGCGCTGGTGGCCCACCATCGCTGGGGCACCCTCGCCCCGGTCACGGTGCAGACCCACAGCGGCGAATGCCTGACGATCGACTTCCCGCCCGCGCTCACCGCGCTGACGCTGCGAGGCCGGGCCCATTTCGTCAGCACCGGCGAGATCGACCCCGGCCTGCTCACCGCCCGGGACGGCGTCGCACCATGAAAGCCGGACGTTCCACGCTCGGCTGGCATTTCTCGCTGCTCCTGGCCGCCAGCCTGATCCTCATGCTCGCGCTGTGCCTGACGGTCTGGCACGACGCGCTGGAGGCGCAGCGAGCCCAGCTGCGCGAGAGCCGCTTCCACTTCAGCCTGGGCAGCATGAAGGGCACGCTGGAATCGGCCTTGCAGCTGGGCCTGGCCACGGCGGACATCCCCGGCGCCCAGGCGTTGATCGAGCAGACCCATGCACGCGGGCCTGACGTGCTGTCCGTCGACATCTTCGACACGCAGGGCCGCATCCTCTTCACCACCGACCGGGCTGGCGTGGGCGCGCAGGTCCCGTCGGCCTGGCTGGGCCCCTGCCTGGCATCGCCCGAACAGTTTTGGCGCACCCGCACCGACGACAGCCACCTGCAATGCGCCGCCCTGCTCAACGGCTTCGAGAAGGTCACCGGCGGCGTGGCCCTGCGCTACAAGCTGCCCGAGCGGGCTGGCACGCTGGACGCCTTGGCGGCGCACTGGATCGAGGCGCTGCTGTTGCTGATGGTGCTCGGCGGCGCGGGCAGCCTGGCCGGCTGGTGGCTGCTTCGGCCAACGGAACAGGCGCTGGCGCGGCAGGGCCAGGCCAGCGCACCGGCCGCCCAGGACGACGCCTGGGTCGGTCCGCTGGCGGCCGCGCTGGCGGCGCTGGGGCAGCGCGAAGCCGACCTGGAAGCGGTCGCGCGCGAGGCCGATGCGATCGATGCGCTGGAGCTGCGCTAACGCCATGCACCTCTCCCTGCGCAGACTCTGGCTGGCATGGCTGTCCATCGTGGTGGTGGCGCTGCTGCTCACCGGGCTGGGCGTCAGGATCATTGGCGAACGAACTTCGCGCGAACTGGGGGCCCCCGAGCTGGCGCACACGACGGCGGTGGTCGGCCAGGCCATCGCCGCCGACCTGGAGCGCGCCCTCGGTTTCGGGGTTCCTCTGCCCGCGCTGGTGGGCGTGGACGCCTGGTTCGCCGACATCGTCCAGGCCAATCCCGTGATCGCCGCCCTGGCCGTGAGCGACGCCCAGGGGCGGCTGCTGGCCGGCCACGGCCTGCCCGACGGTCTGGCGGTCGCGCTGGCCGGCCGGACCTCCGCGATGAACGACACGCTGGACGGGCTGCACCTGCGCACGCTGCCGCTGCACGGCCGCGACGGTCAGCCGGCAGGCTGGCTGCATGTCGGCGGGGTCGCCCCCGGCAGCCTGCTCCCGGCCTGGCCCACCCTGCTGGGCCTGGCACTGCCCGTCGGCCTGGCTGCAGTGGCCGGACTCTGCTGGCTGGTCCAGCGCCGGCTCGCCAGGCCACTGCAGCAATGCCGCGAGGCCGTCGAACAGGTGATCGCAGGACGGCTGCCCCGCCTGCCGGCACCCGCCGCGCGGGACCCGGCCGCGCAGCTGCAGCGCGCATTGGCCCACCGCCTGGCCGACCTCCGCAACCGGCAGGCGCAGCTGCAACTCAAGATTGGCGAGGTGCGCGCCGCGCACTTCGACCCCGTGGTGCTGGCGCGCCTCGACGCGCTCGCGGCCCGGGCGGGCGCCGATCTGGATCCGGACGCCTCCTTGCCCGCCCCGCGCGAGGCCCGCGCACCGCATCACCTGCCTGATCTGCCGCGCCGGGTGCTCGCCGCGGGCGCGATGGCCCTGGGCCTGACGGCCGCCAGCCTGCTGGTCATCCAGCACCTGCAGGACAAAGCCACGCAGCGCCAGCTGATCCATGGCGCCGAGCAGTCCCTGCGGCATGCCTGGCAGGCCACCCTGACGCGCGACCGTGCCGAGCTGGAAGCCGTCCTGCAGCGCCTGCTGTCGCAGCCCGGGCTCGCGGCCGACCCCACCGCCGATGAGGCGGCCTGGGCGAACCGGTTCGCGATGCAGGCGCCACCGGGCCTGACCCTGGCCGTGTTCCGGCTGGACGGCACCGTCCTCGCCGCCAGCCACGCCCCGGCCGGCGAGGCCCGGCTCGACAGCCTGACCCTGGCCCCGCTGCGCGCCGGTCAGACCCAGCTCAGCGGCATCTGGCAGAACGCGGCGCGCGCCTACCAGAGCGGCGTGGCGCAGCGCGTGCCGGTGGACAGCCCCGCCCCGCTGGTGGTGATGGCCGCCCGACCGCTCGCGGACAGCCTGCGGGCGCTGCAGCAGCAGCTCGACGCCCCCGTCGCCGCCGCCGACATCCGCGGCAACGCACTGGCGGCCGACCATGGCGCGCTGGTCGGCGTCTGGCGGACGCAGGCGCGGGGCAGCGGCACCGTGGAAACCGGCGGCCGACCCGGGGTGCTGGCCGCGCGGCCCCTGACGGCGCCCAGCGGCCATGCGCTGGGCACCCTGCTGGCCCAGGTGGAGGTGCCGGCCCGCCCGACCGCTGCCGAAACCAGCCTGATGATCGGCGCCGGCCTGCTGGGATTGGGAGGACTCGGCGCCTTGCTGGCTTGGCTCAACCCCATGATGACCGCGCTGACGCGCACCACCCGGCGGCTGGAACGGCTGGCCGAGGGCGACGAGGAGCCCGCCGCGGACCGCCATGCGGAAGGGGCAGCCTCCAGCCGTCTGCAGCAGGCCACGCAGCGGCTGCAGGCGCAGATCGACGCCTTCAAGATCCTGCGCCGCTCGCGCGAGCGCCAGGGCAAGCGCCAGGCCCGCTTCATTCGCCACCAGATGGTGAACCTCGCCTCGCGCCTGGACGAGAAGGCCCGCGTCGGCATCCTGGAGGACCTGGACCGCATCGAGCACGCGACCCTGCCCGAAACCACCCAGGCGCGCTCCGCCGCCACCGACCTGCGGCTGGAGCGGTTCGTGGACGAGGTCGGCGTGCTGGCCCTGGGCTTCCAGAACCTGGTCAGCCGCGTGGGTGACCAGTACCAGGAACTCGACCGGCTGGTCGGCGAACTGCGCGAGGCCCTGCGGGTCAAGACCCAGTTCATCGCCCTCCAGCAGGAGCTGGAGATTGCCCGCAAGATGCAGCTGTCCATCCTGCCGCGCAGCTTCCAGACGCACGAAGGGCTGGAGCTGCACGCGACGATGCTGCCGGCCAAGGAGGTCGGCGGCGATTTCTACGACTTCTTCGCGCTCGATGCGCACCGTGTGGCGTTGGTGGTCGCCGATGTCTCGGGCAAGGGGGTGCCGGCCGCGTTCTTCATGGCCGTCTCGCGCACCCTGCTGCGCGCCATCGCCCAGTTCACCGCCGGCCCGGGCGACTGTCTGGCGCGCCTGAATGACCTGCTGGCGGCGGACAACGAGGAAATGATGTTCGTGACGGTGTTCTATGCGGTCATGGACACGCGCGACGGCAGCCTGGTCTATGCCAACGGCGGCCACAACCCGCCCTGCCTGTTGCGCGCCGACGGCCGCATCGAGGCCCTGCCCTCGACCGGCGACATGGCGCTGGCCGTGATGGATGGCCTGCCCTACCGCGAGCGGCATCTGTCGCTGCAGCCGGGGGACGGGCTGTTCCTCTACACCGACGGCATCACCGAGGCCAGCGGGCCGGACGCGCAGTTTTTCGGCGAGGCGCGGCTGGAGGCCACGCTGCAGACCCTGCGTGCGCTGCCAGCCCACGAGCTCACGCAGCAGATGGTCGCCACCATCAAGACCTTCGAGGCGGGCGGACCGCAGGCAGACGACATCACCTGCCTGATGGCGCGTTACCCGGTCCGGCCATGAGGGCGACGCTCCGGCCGATGGCCGTCGCCGCCGCGCTGCTCGTGGGCGCCGTGTGCCTGCTGCTGCTCCTGAACCAGGCCCAGCTCGCCTCCACCTTCGACAAGCGCACGCGCGACCGTCACCTGCTGCTGGCCGACGACCTGGCCAAGACGCTGGAGGCACAGCTCGCGCTCGGCCTGAGCATCGAGGACACGCCGAGCACACGCGCCGTGCTGACGCGGACGCTGACGCACGCCCCGGGCCTGCGCGCCCTGGCCGTGCTCGGCACCGACGGCAAGCCTCGGCTGGCGGCGGGCGCCGGGCAGCCCGCGCTCTGGCAGCAGGCCCGAACGACGGCCGACCGGCAGGGCTTCGCCGCCAGCGGCGAGATGGCGGTCATCGCGCTGCGGCTGCGCAATGCCTTCGAAGCGCCCGCCGGCTGGCTCGCCCTCGAATACAGCCTGGACGGCGCGCGGACGCAGACACGCCAGGCCTTTTCCGAGCTGTGGCCCGCCACGGCGGCGGCGCTGGCGGTCGCCCTGCTGGGGCTCGCCCTGCTGGGACCGTCGCTGCGCCGCAGCGCCGCAGGCGACACCGATCGGCACGCGCGCCGCCTGACGCTGGCGGTGATGGCGCTGCTGCTCGGCATCCAGGTGGCCACCGCCTGGACCACCTACCAGGCCTTCACCCGCATCGCGCGCGAGGACGCCCCGGTGCTGGCCGCGGCCATGGCCCGCACCATCACGCCTGCGGTGGAACGGGCGCTCGACCAGGGCATCGCCTTGCACGAACTGCGGGGCGTGGCGGACTGGCTGCGCCCTCTGCTGGGCACGGCCCCCGAGTTCCACGGCCTGCGCCTGCAGGATGCGCAAGGCCAACCGCTTTTTGCAGTGAGCGCGGCCGGCACCGGCAACGACCGCCTGGCCGAGCACCGCTTCGTGCTGTCGCCGCGCCACGACGGCGAACTGGTCGTGACGCTGGACCTGGCGGCCATCGGCGAGCGCAGCCGCCAGCTCGCCATCGAATTCGTCACGCTGCTGCTGGCCGGCACGCTGCTCGTCTTCTCCGTCCTCAAGGGCCTGGGCCCGTCCTCCGGCGCGACCGAGACCGCGCGTCTGGGCCTGCCCCTGTTCCTCTACTTCCTGGGCTCGGAGCTGCCCCGCGCCTTCCTGCCGGTCTGGGCACGCGCCCTGAGCCAGCAGGTGCTGCCCGCGGCCTGGGACGGCCTCGCGCCGGCCGCCTGGCTCGCGCCGCTGTCGTCGCTGCCGCCCGCGCTGCTGGCCTCGCTGCCGATCTCGCTGTTCCTGCTGGCCGTGGCGCTGACCACCCTGTGGGCCGGGCGCTTCAGCGCCCGCCACGGCCCCAGGCGTCTGATCTGGCTGGGTCTGGCGCTGGCGCTGGCCGGCCACATCGTCGCGTTCGGGGCCGGGTCGTGGCTCAGTCTGTGTCTGGCCCGGGTCCTGGCCGGCATGAGCTTCGGCTGCGTCAGCCTAGCCGCGTTCGACTACATCGGTCGCCATGCCACGCAACGGGCCCGCGGCATGGCGCAATACCTGGGCGCCTACGTCGCGGCCGGCATCTGCGGCACCGGCATCGGTGGCCTGACCGAGGACCGGGCCGGCATCCCGGCGGTCTTCCTGCTGGGCATGCTGTGCAGCGTGACGGCGGGACTGGCGATGCGGTGGCTGCCGGCGCTGCCGGCACGGGCAGGCACGCCGGGGCCGAAGCGCCGCCTCCTGCACGACTTCGCGCTGCTGCTGCACCAGCCGCGCTTCCTGCAACTGCTGGTGCTGCTGGCCCTGCCGATGCAGATCGTCCAGCAAGGCCTGCTCTTCTACTGGCTGCCGCTCACACTGGCCGGCCTGGGGGAGCGGACCTCGTTTGTCGGCCTGGCCATGATGGGCTACTTTGTCATGGTGCTGCTCTTCAACCAGCCCTCGGCCCGGCGGGCCGACCGCACCGGCCAGCACCAGGCCATGGTGGTGGCCGCTCTGGTGCTGGCCGGCATCGCCGGCTTGCTGGGCGGGGCGCTGCCGCAGCCGGCCGTCATCGCCGGCGGCGCGCTGCTGATCGGACTGGCCTGGGCCTGCGGGTTCCCGGCCCTGGGGGCGCAGGCCCTGCAGGTCAGCCAGCACGGCCTGACCAGCGTGGAGCCCGCGGTCGCCCTCGGCCTGTACCGTACGGTGGAGCGCGTGGGCGCCATGCTGGCCCCGCTGCTGGCGGCGGGACTGATGAGCCTGGCCGGCCCGGCCCGCGCGGCCCTCGGCATGGGCGGGCTGCTGATCGTGTGTGCGCTGGTTCAGACCTGGATATCGCGAGGAAGAACGACATGAGATTCTGGTGCTGCCTGGGCGCCCTGCTGCTGGGGCCATGGCTGACGCCGGCCTGCGCCGGCAACGAAAAGACCGTGCTGATGGTGACGCAACGCGGCTGCGAGGAGATCTGCCGCAGCTTCCAGCACGCCCTGCAGACGCAGGGCCCGGTGCGCTTCATCCTGCGCGACACGGGCGGCGACGCGAGCCGGGTCGCACCCATCGTCGCCGAAGCCCGCACCCTGCGGCCGGACCTGGTCGCCACCTGGGGCACCGGCATCACCCTCGCCACCGTCGGCCCGTTCGACGCGGTGGACCCCGCCCGGCACCTGACGGATATCCCGGTCGTCTACCTGTACGTCGGCAACCCGGTGGAGTCGAAGATTGCCCGCAGCGCGGAACGTTCGGGGCGAGCCAATGTGGCCGGCGCCAACACGGCCGTGCCGCTGGAGGCGCAGATCAGGCTGATGGCGTCCTACCAGCCGCTGCGGCGGGTGGCCATGCTCTACAACACCGACGAGCCGGCGGCCGTCTCGCAGGCGGTCGCCGCCCGCAAGGCCTTTGAGGCGCAGCGCCTGGCGGTCAGCGAGGCCCGCATGACGCCCGGCGACGGCAGCCCGCTGCAGGCGGCCAACATCGAGGCGGCCCTGGACGCGCTGTCCCGCGACCAGCCGGACTTCCTCTACTACATCGGTTCCGCGTTCACGCTGAAACACATCCTGCCCCTGAGCCAGGGCGCCGCGGCGCGTGGCATCCCCGTCTTCAGCGCGCAGGAGCCCTCGTTCCGCCGGGGCGACGTCCTGCTCGGCCTGATCAACCCGCTGTCCGGCATCGGGCAGGTCGCGGCCTACCAGGCCGGCCAGATCCTGTTTCAGGGCAAGCCGCCGCAAGCCCTGCCCAGCCCCACCCTGTCGCGGCATTCCGTGCTGATCAACATGCGAGCAGCCCACCGGCTCAAGCGCTACCCGCCCATGAAACTGTTGCAGTTCGCGGAGATCGCCCAGTAGGCGCGCGCCACCAGAGCGACCATGCAGATCCTCCAGACCCTCGCCATCGCCACCCTGGTCCGGCTGACCGGCCGGCTGCCGAACGCCCACCGCAGAAGCCCCTCATGAACGCATCACCCGCCCCCCCACCTGCCGCGTTCTCCCGCACCCTGCCCGCGCGTCTGGAAGACGCCGGCCTGCTTCTGGACGATTTCGTGGCCTGGTGCACGGCCTGCGGTGCGGCAGGCCGGGTCGTGGGCCAGCTGCACCTGATGCTGGACGAGATCACGACCAACGTCATCCTGCACGGCTACCACGGCGATCCGGCCGGCACCCTCACCATCGACGCCGAATGCGCGGGCCACCGCATCGTGCTGACCATCAGCGACCTCGCGCCCCCGTTCGACCCGCTGGCCCAGGCGCCCGAGCCCGACCTGTCGCTGGCGCTGGACGAACGCCCCATCGGCGGGCTGGGCATGCACCTGGTGCGCCAGATGGCCGACGAGGTCTCCTACGCACGGGTGCAGGCGGATGGCCAGGCGCTCAACCGCCTTCGCATCGTCAAGCGGTTCTAGCGCCCCGCGCGGGGCGGCGGCGCGGACATCCCTTCACCGCCCAGGGCCGAGTTGGCGCTATAAAGCAGTCACGGAGGTCTCCACCATGAACCTGCTCCCCCGGCTGCGTCGCGCGGCCCTGATGTCCCTCGTCGGCGGGCTGTCCGCCCTGTCCCTGGCCCATGCCCAGCCGCAGGACCGGCTGGTGCGTGGCGAGCTGCTCTACAACACCCACTGCGGCGCCTGCCACACGGCCCAGATGCACTGGCGCGGCAGCAAGCTGGTGTCCGACTGGGACACGCTGAAACAGCAGGTGCGGCGCTGGCAGGCCACGGCCGCGCTGAACTGGAGCGAGGATGACATCACCAGCGTCGCGCTCTACCTCAACCGGCAGCACTACGGCTACCCGGTGGACCGCTACGGCCAGCAGACCCTGCCCACGCCGACCCGGGCGGCGGCCAGCCGATAATCCTGGCTCCGCTCTGGAGCCTCCCGTGACCGATCCCCTGACGCCCTTCCCCACCCTCGCCGCCGAGGGCCTGAACCTGCAGGCGGTGTTCGACCTGGCCTCGCTGCCCGACGACGTGCTCGCCAGCCTGGCGCTCGACGCCGGGGAACGGGGACGCTACACCCAGCTGCTGCTGATCGGTCACCGCGGCCGCCAGCTCTGGCAGACGCTGCAGGCGCGCGGCATGGCGGGCGAGCATCCGATCGACGATTTTTCCCGGGCCCGGGCGACGCAGCTCTTCGCCCCCGGCGGCGCCCTGGCCGGCCACCGCTTCCGCGTGCTGTTCCCGAGCCAGCAGCCGGTCGGCCTGCGCCACCTGGGCGAGCTGGCCGGCTGGCACCATGACTCGCCGTTCCGCGTCGGCGTGCACGCAAACTGGGGCAGCTGGTTCGCCTACCGCGCGGTGGTGGTGACCGATACCGCGCTGCCGGTCACGCCGCGCCTGCAGACCGCCTCGCCCTGCGACAGCTGCAGCGACCGCCCCTGCGTCAGCGCCTGCCCGGCCGGCGCGCTGGCCCCCGACTTTGACCTCTCGGCCTGCCTGAACCACCGCAAGCAGCCCGATTCGCCCTGCCTGGACCGCTGCCTGGCCCGCAACGCCTGCCCGGTCGGCGCCGAGCACCGCTACACCGAGGCGCAGACGAGCTACCACTACCTGCAGTCGATGCCGGCGATCCGCAAGTACTACTGAGGACCCGGCCCGCCTCGGGTGCCGATGACCTCGGCCACCCCGGCGCGGTAGCTCGCCACCAGATCGCGCGCCGTCTGCTGCAACCGCGCCGGCGGCACCGCCAGCGCCGCGAGCAGCCCGTCCGCGAACGCCGGCACCGGTACGACCCCGGGCTGGCGCGGCGCCTCCCAGGTCGCGGCGAAAGCGGCGTGCTTGGTCGGCCGCACGGACGGTGTCTCCGGGCCCAGGTTGACGCGCGGCAGCGCGAAGGCCATCGCGACGATGCGGCCATGCAGGCTGCTGCCGCCATAGCCCCGGCTGCCGGCGATCAGCGCGCAGAGGTCCCAGAGATGCAGCGAGGGGAAGATCCGCACCGTCCCCGGGACCATGCGGGCCGCCACCCGCTCGCAGTCGGCCAGGTTGTCATGCCAGGGCGCAGCACCGGCGCGGAACAGGACCACGCCCAGGCCGGTGGCGGCAACGACCCGGTCCAGTTGCACCGCAATCGCGTCCAGCGTCGCGTCGTCGCCGAACTCGGCGCCGAACTGGACCGCCAGATGGCCTTGCGCAAAGACGCGCCGGACCTCCGCGACCGGCCCCTCCTCCCCGCGCGCGCGAATGCGCGGGCCGAACAGCTCGGCCAGCATCACGGCGGGATCGGGCATCAGCCGCGCGGCGATGCCGGCCGCCTGCAACTGCGCGAAGGTGTGCTCGTCCCGCACCGCCACCGCATCCGCCGCCCGGAGATTGGCCAGCACCTCGGCGCGCAGGGCCGGTCGGCTGTGCGCCAGCCCGACGCCACCCACACTGTTGTACATCACGCGCACCGCCCCCGGAAACAGCGCACGCGACAAGGTGTACGGCGCCCGCGCCACCACCCCCAGCGTGCGGCGCACCCAGGCCGCCCGGACCCGGGGGCGCGCGGCCAGGTAGGCGATGGTGGCTTGCGCCTGCTCGGGCGGCAACAGCATGACGGCCGACTGCCAGGCGTCACAGGTCAGGATCTCGCCGCCGACATGCAACAGCCGCACCGGCCGATCGCCCCACTGCGCCGCCAGCGGCGCCAGCGCCCGGACGAGATGGCCGCCGAAGGGGCGCAGATCGCGCTCGGCCAAGCCGGCAAAGATCAGCTCGTCCCGCGGCAGCAAGGCCGCCGCGATGTGGGGAAACAGCAGGTCGCCGAGGTTGTGGCGGTCCATCGCCCCGAACAGCAGGGTGGGCACCGGGACAGATGCGGCCTGGTCCATGGACGGCCTCAGCGCATGTCGAACAGTTCCTGGTGAAAGTCCTCGCGCGCCAGCCCTCGGGCCACGAGGTCCTGGCGCAGCGCCTGGCCAAAACCCGACGGGCCGCAGAACCAGACATCACCGGCTTTCCAGTCCGGCACGGCCTCGCACAGCCGCCGCGCATCCAGCCGGCCGTCGCGCTGCGTCACCAGCACATGCAGCCCCACCCCGGCCTTGTCCGCCAGCGTCCGCAGCTTGCCGATATAGCTCTCGTCGGGCGCGCTGGTGCTGTAGAACAGGTCGATGGGCTGGCTGTCCGGCTGGTGCGCCAGCGCCTGCATGCGCGCAATGAAGGGCGTGATGCCGATGCCCCCCGCCACCCAGGTCTGCCGGGCCTTGCCGGTGCTGAAGTCGAAGCGTCCGTACGGCCCCTCCACCTTCACCAGGTCGCCCACCTTCAGGGTCTGCGGCAGCGTGGCGGTGTAGTCGCCGACGCCCTTGACATGAAAGTGCAGGCCGCCGTCGCCCTTCCAGGCGGACGAGATCGTGAACGGGTGCGCCCCCTCGCGCTCGTCGAAGGTGACGAAGGCGAACTGCCCCGCCTCATGGCCGGGCCAGCGGTCCTTGAGCTGGATGCCGACGTTCAGCACCCGGTTGCCCCGGTGGTGGATCAGGCTCTCGATCGCGCCGACCGCCCGGCGCCGGTGCCCGACCCTGCGCCGCAGCGAGACCAGGGCCGCGCCCGCGCCGCCGAGCATCAGCAGGGCCGTCAGCGGACCAATCACCTCGCCCCAGTAGCTGAACTTCATCAGCACCACGGCATGGAAGACCAGCACCAGGTAGACGATCGCCAGCAGGCGGTGCGTCTTGAAGAAATAGCGGTACGGGAAGCGCTTGAGCAGCGCCAGCACGATCAGCACCACCGCCGCGTAGAAGGCCCATTCGCCAAGGTCTTCCGCCAGGCCGCGCTGGCTCTGGAAGAAGCGGAAGATGGCGACGGGCTCCTCGACCCGCGCAGGGCGGACCGGCCGCTCGATCCAGCCCCAGCCGACCATCCACTTGGGGCCCTTCGCGCAGAGCCAGTGCAGGATGGAGAACACCAGGGCCGTGATGCCGAGCCACTTGTGCAGGCGGTACGCCTTGTCGAGCCCGCCCAGGAACGGCTCCAGGCGCACCGGCCGCAGCGCCAGGATGACGCCGACACTCATCACCCCGATGCCGATGATGCCGGTGTAGTTGACGAGCGAGGCGCGTAGCGCGAAGAACTCGTACGGTGCCGACAGCACGCCGTCGGCCACGAGCCAGAGCCCGGTGAGCACGAGGAGCAGCACGCCGTGGCTCAGCCTGATGTTTTTCATGGGGCTCCCAGTCTTTTTTCGTCTTCGCTGGCGCTGGCGGACGCTGTTCAATCCCGGCGGGCCTGCCGTCTCAGCTGCTGGTACGCCGGCCGCGCCAGGCAGGCGGCCAGCCAGGCGCTGGTCAGCGGACAGCGCGCCATCAGCGCCCGCGCCCCCTGGGCCCAGAAGGCGACGCTGGCCACGCAGAGGTCGGCCACCGTGAAACGGTCCGCCGCCAGCCATGCCTGGCCGCGCGCCTGCTGGGCCTGCAGCTGCTGCTCCAGCACCTGCAGCGGCACGGCCAGGCGCCGCTCGGCCGCGTCGGCCAGGTCGTGCTTGCGCTGCTCGGGGGGCATGACCACGCGGTGCATCAGCACGGTGAGCGCGTCCTTCTCCAGCTCGGTCACGCTCCAGAAGCTCCAGCGCAGCGCCTCGGCGTCCTCGCGCGGCGTGGCCGGCGTCAGCGTGCAGCCATCGGCCACGCCATGGTGGCGCGCCAGGTAGAGCGCGCAGGCCATGCTCTCCCAGACCACCACCTCGCCCTCCGGGCGCGCGTCGATCAGCACCGGGATGTGGCCGTTCGGATTCAGTGCGAGGAACTCGGGCGTGCGCGTGGCGCCGCCCTGGTAGGGCGTGGGGACCTGCGTGAAGTCGAGTCCCAGCTCCAGCGCCGCCCACAGCGGGCGCACCGCGCGCGAGGCGGCGATGCCATGGATCGTGAGGCTCATGCGGACTCCCATGGCACCAGCAGCGCGCACAGCGCCCGCAAGTCGGTCACGGTGGCGTGCGGCGCCTGCGGACCAGCGTCCCAGGCCAGGCCGGCCCGGTTCACCCAGGCCGCCTGCAGGCCGGCGGCGAGCGCGCCGGCGCCGTCCAGGTGGGCGTCATCGCCGATGTGCAGCACCTCGTGCGGCTGCACGCCCGCAGCCTGCGCCCCGGCATGGAAGATGCGCGGGTCGGGCTTGCCGACGCCGAAGTCGCGCGCGTTCAACGCGGCGCGGAAATGCCGGCCGATGCCGACCCGGTGCACGTCGGCGTTGCCGTTGGACAGGGCCACCAGCGGGTAGCGGCTGGCCAGGAAGTCCAGCGCCGGCAGCGCGTCGTCGTAGAAGTCCACGCGCTGGCGCTCGGCGAAGAACACCTCGAAGGCCGGCTCGGCCAGCGCCGGGTCGTCGCCGGCGCGGCACAGCAGCACGCGGATCGACTCGCGGCGCAGCGCGCTCAGGTCGTGCGCGAGGTCCGGTCGCTCGGCGTTCATCTGGTTGCGCACCTCGCGCAGGGTGCCGACGGTGGCGCACAGCGCCGCCGTGGCGGGAGCATGCGTGTGCAGCCAGGTCTGTAGCGTGGCCTCGGCCTTGGCGATGGTCGGCCAGACGGGCCACAGCGTGTCGTCCAGGTCCAGGGTGATGGCACGGATACGGGAAAGGTCGAGCATGGGCGAAGCGTGAAGGGTTTCCCGGAGAATAGCGCATGCCCTTCCGACCCGAACCCGCCTTCCGCCATGGCCAGCCGGCCCGCACGGCCGTGCTGCTGTGCAACCTGGGCACCCCTGATGCCCCCACCGCCCCGGCCTTGCGCCGCTACCTCGCCGAGTTCCTCGGCGACCCGCGCGTGGTGGAAATCCCCAAGCCCCTGTGGTGGCTGATCCTGCACGGCATCATCCTGCGCGTGCGGCCGAAAAAGTCCGCCGCCAAGTACGCCAGCATCTGGACACCCGAGGGCTCGCCGCTGAAGGTCTGGACCGCCAAGCAGGCGACGCTGCTGCGCGGCTGGCTGGGCCAGCGCGGCCACGACATCACGGTCCGCTACGCCATGCGCTACGGCAGCCCGTCCATCGCCCAGGAACTCGACGCGCTCAAGGCCGAGGGCGCGACGCGCATCCTGGTCCTGCCGCTGTACCCGCAATACTCGGGCACGACCACCGCCAGCGTGTTCGATGCGGTCTACACCTGGGCCGCCCGGATCCGCCACATCCCCGAACTGCGCTTCGTGAACCGGTATCACGACGACCCGGCCTACATCGACGCTCTGGCGACACGCATCCGCGCCCACTGGCAAAGCCACGGCCGCCCGGACCAGCTGGTGATGAGCTTTCACGGCGTGCCGGCCCGCACGCTGGCGCTGGGCGATCCCTACCATTGCGAATGCCACAAGACGGCCCGCTTGCTGGCCCAGGCCCTGGACCTTGCGCCCGGGCAGTACCGGCTGACCTTCCAGTCGCGCTTCGGCAAGGCCAAGTGGCTGGAGCCCTACACCGAGCCGACCGTGATCGCCCTCGCCAAGAGCGGCGTGAAGCGCATTGACGTGGTCTGCCCCGGCTTCACCAGCGACTGCCTGGAAACGCTGGAGGAAATCGCCCAGGAAGTCCGGGACGCCTTCCTGCAGGCCGGCGGCGCCGAATTTCACTACATCCCGTGCCTGAACGACAGCCCGGCCTGGATCGGTGCGCTGGGCGACATCGCGCAACAGCACCTGGCCGGCTGGCCCGCCTCCGAGCGCGCCGACACCCCGCCAGCGGCGGCCTCGCGCGCCGCCGCGCTGGCGCTGGGCGCGCAGCAGTAGCCCGGCCCGCGGGCGCTCATCCGCCGGGCCGCGCCCGCCGCCGCCGGACCACGGCCAGGACCAGTACATAGACCAGCGTCACCGCCAGCAGCAGCAGGCAGATCAGGGTGCCGGACCAGCGGCCATGCCCCAGCAGGCTGCCGAAGCGCCATTCGGCGACGCCCACCACCGCCAGCGCGTTCAGAACGAACCACAGTGCCACCACCGCCACGGCCAGATGTTCGATGTGCCGCGCGAAGTTCTCCACGATCAGGCTGAACGAACGCACCCGCGTGTCGAGTTCGGCCACTTCCTCCAACTCGTATCGCCGTGTCATACCCGCTCCCGTTGAGGGCCGTCACGACCCCTGGTGGTTGGATGGACTGGACGGGCCACGGCACCGCAGCGGCGGGACATCCCGCCCCCAAGCGCCCGTTCCAGCCGACTTGAGGGTTTCAGTGTGGAGCGCCTGGGGGCCCACGTCGGTGCGTTGAAGCACAGACCCACCATGCTGTCGCAGGTACCGCGCCGAACCAGCCCGACAGCCGCGCCGAGGTTCAGGCCAAGGCTTCCACGAAGGCCGTCACCCGGTCGAGCTGGGCCGGCACGTTCAGCGCCGGGGCGTGGCCGCAGTCCGGCACTTCCACGACCTGCAGCAGGCCGAGCAAGCCCGGGCCGCGGCGCTGCATCTCGGCCATGGTCTCGGGCAGCACCAGATCGCTGTCCGCGCCGCGCAGGCACAGCACCGGGATGTCGAGCGCGTCGTAGTGGTCCCAGAGCAGGTAGTCATCAGGGTGGTGGATGAACTGCTGCACCATGGCCGGGTCGTAGTGCGGCGTGACGCGGCCGTCCGGCAGGCGGCGCGTCGAGGTCTCGGTCAACCGGCGCCACTGCGCGTCGCTGAGCCAGCCGTAGGGCCGGTACACCTGGCGAAAGAAGGCCTCCAGTTCCAGCACGGTGTCGAAGGCCGGCGGCGTGCCGGCGTAGGCCTTGATGCGCGCCAGCGCCGCGTCGGCGAGCTGCGGCGCGTTGTCGTTAAGCACCAGGCTGCGGATGCGCCCCTTCAGCGTCGGCTCGGCCAGGCCGGCTGCGCAAACGGTGCCGATGGCGCCGCCCATGGAGGTGCCGACCCAGTGCGCGCGGTCGATGCCCAGCTGGTCGAGCAGGCTGCGCGCCAGCCGGGCGTAGAAGGACAGCTGGTACTCCTGCGCCGGCGCGGGGCTCCACTGGCTCAGGCCGCGGCCGAGCGTGTCCGGGCAGATCACGCGGTGGCCGCGCGCGGCCAGGTGCTCGGCCAGCTCGTCCATGTCGCGCCCGGTGCGCGCCAGGCCGTGCCAGGCGATCACGGGCGTGCCGGCGGGGTCGCCCCAGGCAACGTAGTGGATCTCGCGGCCTTCACAGGTCAGGTAGTGCGAACTCGGGGTCATGCCTGTTCTCCCTGGGGTTGCAAGGGGGACACGGCCCGCGCCGGGTGATGGAGGCGCCGTGCCATCACCCGCGCGCGCAGACGACCGACCACGCCGGTCGGAAAGTAATAGACGGACAGCACGAACAGCAGGCCGAGCCAGAGCAACCAGCGGTCCGGCGAGAGCAGCGCGGACAGCGTGGGGACCGCGATCGTCGCCTCGCTGGCCAAGCGCAGCAGGTCTTGCAGGTAGCTCTGGGCGACGAGGAACAGCACCGCGCCGATGGCCGCGCCATAGACCGTGCCCATGCCGCCGATCACGACGATCAGCAGCACGTCCATCATGATCTCGAACGAGAGCGAGGTATCCGGTCCGTTGTAGCGCAGCCAGAGCGCCAGCATCGCGCCGGCCACGGTGGCGAACAGCGCGGACAACACGCTGGACAGGGTGCGGTACACCACGACGCGGTAGCCGATGGCCTCGGCGCGGAACTCGTTCTCGCGGATCGCCTGCAGCACGCGGCCGAAGGGCGAGTTGACGATGCGCAGGAGGGCCAGCACCTGGGCCAGCGCCAGCGCGAACAGCAGGTAATAGGTCAGCAGCCGGCCGTCCAGGCTGACGCCGAGGAAGGGCTCCTCGCTGAACTCGTGGCTGGGCAGCAGGATCGCGGGCAGCTTGAAGGTCAGGCCGTCCTCGCCGCCCGTCAGCTCGGACAGCTGCGAGGCCAGGGTCTGGAAGGCCGCGGCCACCGCCAGCGTGATCATGGCGAAGAAGATCGCCCGCACCCGCAGCGAAAAGAGGCCGATCGCCAGCGACAGGGCCAGCGACAGCATCAGCGCACCACCCAGCCCGAAGGCCAGAGCCTCCCAGCTTGCCCCGAGCCGGGTGGTGGCGATGGCAATCCCGTAGGCCCCGATACCGAAGAACATGGTGTGGGCGAAGCTGACGATGCCGGTGTAGCCCAGCAGCAGGTCGAAGCTCGCCACCAGCACCACGAAGACCAGCACCTTGGCCGCCACGTTGAGCGCCTTCACGCCGGGGAAGATGAACGGCGCCAGCGCCAGCCCGAGCAGCACGGCCAGCAGCAGCGCGGCCAGCAGCCGGCTGCGCGGGAAGTCGTTGGAGATGAGTCGGTTCAGCATCTGCATCCTCCGCTTATCGGTTGGCCACCGGATAGACGCCCTGCGGCCGCCACAGCAGCACGGCCATCATCAGCGCGATGTTGGAGAACAGCGCCACCTTCGGAACAAGGAAGCCGGTGTAGTTGGCCATCAGCCCGACCAGCAGCGCGCCGATCAGCGCCCCCACGGTGGAGCCCAGGCCGCCGATGATGATGACGATGAAGATCAGCACGTTGACCTGCGCGCCGATCTGCGGCGTCACGTTCTGCTGGTACAGCCCCCACATCACGCCGCCCAGGCCGGCCAGCGCGCTGCCGACCACGAACACGCCGACGAACAGGCGCCGGATGCGGTAGCCCAGCGACTCGACCATCTCGCGGTCCTGCACGCCGGCGCGGATCAGCAGGCCGATCTTGGTGCGCGCCAGCGTCCAGGCCTGCAGACCGAACACGACCAGCCCGACCACCACGGCGAGCAGGCGGAACTTCTCGATGGCCGCGTCGCCGAGCAGCAACGAGCCGCGCATGGCCTCGGGCAAAGGCAAGGCGATCTGCTGCGGGCCCCAGATCACCTTGATCAGCTCCTCGCCGATGATCATGCCGCCCATGGTGATCAGGATCTGCTTGAGGTGCTGGCCATAGACCGGGCGCACGATGAAGCGCTCGAACGCCAGGCCCAGCGCCCCCGCCACGAGCATGGCCACCACCATCGCCGGCAGCACCGCGACGAGGTTGCGCCAGAGCTCGGCCGAGCCGGTCCAGTCGCCCATGGCGCCGAGCACGCTGGTGGCGACGAAGGCGCCCAGCGCGATGAACACGCCATGGCCGAAGTTCAGCACGTCCATCAGGCCGAACACCAGCGTCAGGCCCGAGGCAATGATGAAGACGATCATGCCCATGGCCAGCCCCGCCACGGTGAGCGTGAGCCAGGTCGAGCCCGAGCCGACCAGCGGCAGCGCCAGCAGCGCCAGGGCCGGCACCAGGGCCAGGGGTTTCCAGTCGAAGTCTTGGTTGATTGTGCTCATAGCGCCAGCCCCAGCAGCGACCGCTGCAGTTCCTCGTTCTCGGCCAGTTCGCGCATGCTCCCGGCGTGCACGACCCGGCCGTTGTCCATCACCGCCACGTGGTCGCCCAGCCGCTGGGCGAAGTGCAGGTTCTGCTCCACCAGCAGGATGGTCACGCCGCTGGCCTTGAGCTGCTGGAAGGCGTCGATCATGTTGTTGATGATGGCCGGCGCCAGGCCCTTGCTCGGCTCGTCCACGATCAGCAGCTCGCGCGGCTCGACGATGGCGCGCGAGACGGCCAGCATCTGCTTCTGCCCGCCCGAGAGCTTGCCCGCCGGGTGGTTCCAGAACTTCTGCACCGCCGGGAAGAGCTGAAAGATCCACTGCAGCCGCTCGGCGTCGATCTGCCCGGCGTTCTTGGCCCGGCGCGCGGCCAGCAGCATGTTCTCCTTCACCGTCAGGTCGGCGAAGATGCCCATGTTCTCCGGCACGTAGGCGATGTTCAGCCCCGCGATGCGCGGCGTGTGCAGGGCCGTGATGTCCTGCCCGTTGAAGGCGATGCGCCCCTGGGACGCTTGCCACAGGCCCATGATGGTGCGCAGCGTGGTGGTCTTGCCCGCGCCGTTGCGCCCGAGCAGCATGGTCAGCTGGCCGCGCGGCACCATGAGGTCCACGCCGTGCAGGATGTGGTAGGCACCGATGTGGGTGTGCACGCCGTGCAGTTCGAGAAGGTTGGGGCTCATGCGGACTCCTTGGCCACACCCAGGTAGGCTTCCTGCACCACCGGCGAGGCAATGACCTCGGCCGGTTCGCCGTCGGCCACCAGTGTGCCGTTGTGCAGCACGATGATGCGGTCGGCCAGCTCGCGCACCACGTCCATCTTGTGCTCCACCAGCAGGATGGTCTTGCTCTTGTCCTGCTTCAGTGCGCGGATCAGGTTCAGGATCACGGGCGCCTCGTCGTGGCTCATGCCCGCCGTCGGCTCGTCGAACATGTAGACCTGCGGGTCGAGCGCCATCAGCAGCGCCACCTCCAGCTTGCGCTGGTCGCCGTGAGGCAGGCTGGCCACCGGCACGCCCTCCTGCGCGCTCATGGACACGCTGGACAGGATCTCGTGGGCGCGCGCGGTGAGCGCGGCGTGGTCGCTCCAGATGCTCCAGAGGTTCAGGCCGCGCCGGTGCGGGCCTTCGCGCGTGGCCTGCACCGCCAGCCGCACGTTCTCCAGCACGCTGAGGTTGGGGAACAGGTTGGTGAGCTGGAAGGCGCGGCCCAGGCCGGCGCGGGTGCGCGCCGAGGCCGGCTGGCCCGACAGGTCCTGCCCGTTCAGGCTGACCCGGCCCGCGGTCGCCTTGAGCTGCCCCGAGATCAGGTTGAAATAGGTGGTCTTGCCGGCGCCGTTGGGCCCGACGATGGCGGTCAGCGTGCCCGGCGCGAAGGCGCAGGAGACAGCGTTGACCGCCACGTGTCCGCCGAAGCGGACCGTGAGGTCTTGGGTTTGAAGCATGTGAAGCGCCCCGCGAGGGAGTGGCCCGGGACGGGCCCGGGTTCGGCCGAAGTGACTCAGTGGGTGTTGCGGATCGGCACGTTCATCTCTTCCGGTCTGATCTCGCGCACCAGCTCCGGCACACCCCAGGCGAAGGCGGGGTCCGCCTTGATCTTGAAGTGGTACATGCTCTGCATCGCCTGGTGGTCTTCCTTGCGGAAGGTCATCTTGCCCTTGGGCGTGTCGAAGCTCATACCCTCCATGGCCTGGATCAGCTTGTTCGTCGCCGTCTCGCCGTTGGTCTTCTTCAGCGCACTGACCACGGCCATGGCCGCCGAGAAGCCGCCGGCGGTGAAGAAGTCCGGCGGCGTCTTGAACTGCTTGTAGTGCATGGCCACCATGGCCTCGTTGACCGGGTTCTTCGGGATGCCGAAGTAGTAGTAGGCCGCGCCCTCCATGCCCGGGAACTGCTTGTAGGCCGTCATGGCCGGCAGGATGTTGCCGCCGGTGGCGATCTCGATGCCGTGGCGCTTGAGGTCCATGTCGGCAATCTTGAACGGGTTGCCGCCGGCCCAGATGATGAAGATCACCTTGCGTCCCGGCAGGCCCTTGAGCTTGTCGATGATGCGCTGGCCGCCGGCGGTGAAGTCGGTGGTGGCCGGCGGCAGGTATTCCTCGTGCACGAGCTTGGCCTTCTTGATGGCCTCCCGGAAGGCCTTCACGCCGTCGCGGCCAAAGGCGGAATCCTGGGCCATGGTGACGATGCTCACGCCCTCCTTGTCCAGCGCCACCGCGTTGGCGATCGCGTCCTGGCTGCTGTTGCGGCCGGTGCGGAAGATGTACTTGTTCCACTTGTCGCCGGTGATCGAGTCGGCCACGGCCGGCTCGACCAGCAGGATCTTCTTGTACTCCTCGGCCACCGGCAGCATGGCCAGCGCCACCGGCGAGGCGGTCGGGCCGACCGCCAGATCCACCTTCTCGTCACCGTAGGCGGCGGCCAGCAGGCTCTTGCCCAGGTCGGGCTTGCCCTGGTCGTCCTTCTCGATCACGACGAGCTTGCGCCCCGCCACCTGCAGGGTGCCGCCGGTGGCGTAGTCCAGCCCCATCATGAAGCCGACGGCCGTCTGCTTGCCGTAGGCCTCCAGCGCGCCGGTCTTGCTGTAGACGTGGGCAATGCGGATGTCCTTGGCCTGGCTCCAGGCCAGGGGGGTGGCCACGGCCGTGGCGGCCAGGGTCGCGAGGGCGATCAGGGTTCGACGTTGCATGCGGGTCTCCTTGTGTGATCAGACGATGTGTTTCATGGTGCACGGAATGTGCCAAGTTGCAAATCGTTGATTTACCTGAGGATTCCCCGGGAAGCCGCCCCGGATGACTGAATTCTGGACACACTGGCATGCCCATGTTTCAGACAGATGCCCAGACTTCAGACAGTCAGGCACTCCGGCGCCAGGCGCTCGTACAAGGTCGCGCGCGAGATGCCCAGCAGGCGCGCCGCGGCCACCTTGTTGCCGCCGGTCGCCGCCAGCGCGGCCTGGATGGCCTGCCGCTCCAGCTCGGCCACCTGCTCGGCCAGCGGGCGCAGCGCATGGCCGACCAGGGCCACGGGTGCCTGGGCCAGCGGCGCGGCCGGCACGATCTGCGCCACGCCAGACTCGCGCAGCACGGCCTCGATGGCGCTGCTGCCAAGCCGGTCCGCCTCGGTGCGCAGCGCGGCCTGTTCCAGCACGTTGCGCAGTTCGCGGATGTTGCCGCGCCAGGGCTGCGCCGCCAGCAGCGCCAGCGCGTCGGGCGTGAGCTCGGGCGGCGCGCTGGCGCTGCGCAGCGCCATGTCCTCGGCCAGCACCTCCACGAGCGCCGGGATGTCGCTGCGCCGTTCGCGCAGCGGCGGCACCCGGATCGGCAGCACGTTGATGCGGTAGTAGAGGTCCTCGCGGAACTTGCCCTCGCGCACCAGGGCCAGCAGGTCGCGCGAGGTGGCGGCGATCACGCGCGCATCGAACGGCAGCAGCCGGTTCGAGCCCAGCGGCTCGATCTCGCCCTCCTGCAGCGCGCGCAGCAGCTTGGCCTGCACGGCCAGGGGCATGTCGCCGATCTCGTCGAGGAACAGCGTGCCGCCGTCGGCCAGCCTGAACTTGCCGTCACGCCCCTTGCGGTCGGCCCCGGTGTAGGCGCCGGGCGCGACGCCGAAGAACTCGGCCTCCAGCAGCGTGTCGGGCACGGCGGCGATGTTGACGCCGACGAAAGGCCCGCGCGCGCGCCCCGAGGCGGCGTGGATGGCGTGGGCCAGCAGCTCCTTGCCCGTGCCCGTCTCGCCCAGCAGCAGCACCGGGCTGCTCGACTGCGCGGCGCGTCGCGCCTGGCGCTTGACCTCCACCGCCGCCGGGCTGGTGCCGACGAAGCTGGCGAAGGTGTACTTGGACTGGCGCAGCCCCTGAGCGGGCCGGTTGCGCTGCGCCGCCAGCTCGCGCCGCGCGTCGTCCAGGTCGCGCTGCAGCAGCGAGAACTTGGTGATCAGCGGCTGCATGTTGGTTTCGGGCTGGTCGAACAGCACGATGCCCAGCGCGCCCACCACCACGCCGCCCGCGTCACGCAAGGGAATGCGGCTGACGACGAAGGTGCCGGCGCGGTTGAACAGCAGGTCGATCAGGATCGGCTTGCCGGTCTCCAGCACCTGGTGCATCTGGGTGTTGTGCACCACGTCGGAGACCGGATGGCCGACGAAATCGGCCTCGCGCGCGAAGCCGAGCGCGGGCAGGTAGCGGCGGTAGGCGTCGTTGATCCAGACCACGCGCCCGCCGCGATCGACCAGCAGCATGCCCTCGCTGGCGTGGGCGAACAGCTCGCGCATGGACTGGGCCGCCAGGGCCAGGATGCCTTCGGCATCGGCGGGCAGGCCCTGCGGAGGAACGGTCGTCGGGTCGGCGTCTGGCATGGCGCGCATGTTAGCGCGCCGCCACCGCCTCCTCGCCCCGGGCGCGGCGGCTGGCGCGCCACTTCAGCACGCGCGGCAGCACCAGCACCAGCGCCAGGATCGCCAGCAGCGTGGCGGACATCGGGCGCTCGATGAAAACGCTCCAGCGGCCCTCGCCGATCGACAGCGCGTTGCGCATCTGCGCCTCCGCCAGGGGCCCGAGGATCATGCCGACGATGACCGGCGCCACCGGGAAGTCGAAGCGCCGCATCATCACCCCCAGCAGGCCGATGCCGTACATCACGAACAGGTCGAAGCTGCTCTGGCGCATGCCGTACACGCCCACGGTGGCGAAGATCAGGATGCCGGCGTAGAGCTGGGCGCGCGGGATCTTCAGCAGCTTGACCCACAGGCCGACCAGCGGCAGGTTCAGGATCAGCAACATCACGTTGCCGATGTAGAGCGAGGCGATCAGCGCCCAGACGAGGCCCGAGGAGGTCTCGAACAGCTGCGGCCCGGCCTGGATACCATAGTTCTGCAGCGCGGACAGCAGGATGGCCGCCGTCACCGAGGTCGGGATGCCCAGGGTCAGCAGCGGCACCAGCGTGGCCGTCACCGCCGAGTTGTTGGCCGCCTCCGGGCCGGCCACGCCCTCGATCGCGCCCACGGTGCCGAACTCCTCGCGATGGCGCGACAGCTTCTTCTCGGTGGCATAGCTCAGGAAGGTCGGGATCTCCGAGCCGCCGGCAGGGATGGTGCCGAACGGGAAGCCCAGCAGCGTGCCGCGCAACCAGGCCGGCCAGGACCGGCGCCATTCCTCGCCGGTCATGTGCACCCGGTTGAGCGTGTTCAGGTCCGCCGGGCTGCGCCCCTCGTACAGCGCGTTGTAGAGCACCTCGCCCACGGCGAACAGGCCCACGGCGATCAGCACGACCTCGATGCCGTCCATGAACTCCGGGATGCCGCCGGTGTAGCGCACCTGGCCCGAGATCTGGTCCATGCCGATCAGGCCGGCGGCCAGCCCCAGGAACAGCGCGGTGAGCCCGCGCAGCGTGCTCTGGCCGAGCACCGCGCTGACGGTGGCAAAGGCCAGCAGCATCATGCAGAAGTACTCGGGCGGCCCGAGCTTGACGGCGAACTCGGCCACCAGCGGCGCGAACAGCGTGACCAGCACCGTGGCGACGGTGCCCGCCACGAAGGAGCCGATCGCCGAGGTCGCCAGCGCCGCGCCGGCCCGGCCGTGGCGGGCCATCTTGAAGCCCTCCAGCGCCGTCACCATGGTGCCGGTCTCGCCCGGGGTGTTCAGCAGGATCGAGGTGGTGGAGCCGCCGTACATCGCGCCGTAATAGATCCCGGCGAAGAAGATCATCGACGCGGTGGGCTCGACCTGCGCGGTGATCGGCAGCAGCATGGCGACGGTGACGGCCGGGCCGAGCCCCGGCAAGACACCGATGGCCGTGCCTAAAGCGCAGCCGACGAAGGCCCAGAGCAGGTTGATCGGGGTGGCGGCGGTCAGGAAGCCGCCGAGCAGGTGGTGCCAGGTGTCCAGCATGATCGTCTCCTCCTACAGCCAGCCCGAGGCGGTCAGGCCCGGCAGGTTGATCGCCAGCAGCTTGGTGAACAGCCAGAACACCGGCGCCGCGATCAGCAGACCGGTCACGGCATCGAGCAGGGTCTGGCGTGGGCCGCCGGCCGGCCGGCCCTCGGAGGCCCGCAGGCCGCGCACCGCTAGCGCGAAGCACAGCGCGCAGCTGAGCACGAAGCCCAGCGTGGTAAGCAGCGCGGCGTTGGCCAGCACGCCGGCCGACACCCAGGCCATGGCGCGCCAGTCGCCGCGCTCGGCGCCGGAGGGCTGCTCCAGCTGCCGGAAGCCGCCACGGCGCGCCTCCCACAGCAGGCCGGCGCCGCAGGCCAGCAGCGCCACGGCCACCAGCCAGGGCAGAAAGTTCGGGCCGACACCGGCGTAGCCGGCGTCGGAGGCGATCGACAGCGCGCCGTAGATCAGCGCGCCGGCCACGCCCAGCGCGCCGACGCCAATCAGCGTCTGCGAGCGCACGGAAAAGGAAGAATGGGCCATCGGAGGCTCCCCCAGGTGAATGCGGGGGCCGATCCACGGAACGGCCCTCAGGGATGGGGCACGGGCGCCAGCGCTTGCCGGACGGCCCCTGCGGAAGACTCAGACCATGCCGGCCTTGACCATGATGGCGCGCAGGCTGGCGAACTCGCGATCCACGAATTCCTCGAACTCACGGCCGGCCAGCAGCGCCGGCGTCCAGCCGTTCTTCTCCAGCGCCTGGGCCCAGGCCTTCGACTGGGTGGCCTTGACGACCATCTCGGTCAGCGCCTTGCGCTGCGCCTCGCTCAGGCCGGCCGGCCCGTACACGCCACGCCAGTTGCCGATCTCGACGTTGATGCCCAGCTCCTTGAGCGTCGGCGCGTTCAGCCCCTTCAGCCGGGCGGCCGAGGTCACGGCGACGGGGCGCATCTTGCCGCTCTCGATGTAGGGCTGGAACTCGCTGTAGCCGCTGCCGCCCACGGTGACGTTGCCGCCGAGGATGGCCGCCACCGCCTCGCCGCCGCCGCGGAACGGCACGTAGTTGATCTTGGCGGCATCGACGCCGACCTCGCGCGCGATCATGGCCGCGGCGATGTGCTCGGTCGAGCCGCGCGAGCCGCCGCCCCACTTCACGCTGCCGGGGTCCTTCTTCATCTGGGCCACCACGTCCTGCATGGTCTTGAACGGCGAGTTGGCCGGCAGCACGAACACGTTGTACTCGCTGATCAGGCGCGCGATCGGCGTCACCTTGTCCAGGCCCACCGGCGGCTTGCCGGTGATGATGCCGCCCAGCATCACCGCGCCCATCACCATCAGGGCGTTCGGATCGCCCTTGCTGGCATTGGCGAACTGCGCCAGGCCGATGGCGCCGGCCGCGCCGCCCTTGTTCTCGAAGGTGACCGAGGCCGCCACGCCGGCATCCTGCAGCGCACGGCCCAGCGCGCGGCCCGTCACATCCCAGCCGCCGCCGGGGTTGGCCGGGATCATGATCCTGAGGTTCGCGGCGGCGAGCGCCGGCAGCGGCAGCGCGCCCGCGGCCGCGAGCGCGGCGAGGGACTTGAGGAAGGTGTCACGGCGCATGGCTTGTCTCCTGAACGGTGAGTTGTAATGCCTTGCATGATGCGGCGTCGAGCTGTCAAACGGCTGTCCCGGACATTGGGGAAAGTGCTAACGTCGGCGCCCATGAAGCTGCTGCTCGTGGAAGATGATCCGGCCATGCAGGCCGCGCTGCAACGCAGCCTGTCGCGCCGCGGCATGGACGTCGCCGCCTGTGGCGACGGCCGGCAGGCGCTGCAGCGCTGGGCCGGCTTCCGGCCCGACGTGGTGGTCCTGGACCTGACCCTGCCCGGCCTGGACGGCCTGCAGGTGCTGCAACAGGCCCGCGCCAGCGGGCAGACCACCCCGGTGCTGATCCTGACTGCGCGCGGCACCGTGGGCGACCGCATCCTGGGCCTGAACAGCGGCGCGGACGACTACCTGCCCAAGCCCTTCGACCTGGACGAACTGGAGGCGCGCGTGCGCGCGCTGGTGCGGCGCAGCGCCGCACGCACCGAGCCCGGCACGACCGATGCCGCCCCCATGGTGACGTTCGGCCAGCTGCGCCTGGATCGGGGCAGCGGCGCCATCTACTGGCGCGACGAGGTGCTGGAGCTGGCCCCGCGCGAACTGGCCCTGTTGCAGGCGCTGATGGCCCGGCCAGGCCTGGCCGTGGCCAAGGAACGGCTGTTCGAGCAGGTGTTCCCGGGCGAGGATGCCGTCCAGTACGAGGCCATCGAGGTGGTGGCCTACCGGCTGCGCAAGAAGCTGGCTCACACCGGTGTCGCGCTCGTCACGCTGCGCGGACTGGGCTACCTGCTCAAGGCGGTGGCGTGAAGCCTGCCGCCCACGCCGCGGCCGCCGCAGGCAGCACACGGTCGCTGCGGCGCCAGCTGCTGCTGGGCATCTTGCTGCCGGTGGTGGCGGTGGTGGCCTTCAACGCCTGGAGCCTGTACCGGCAGGCCCTGGCCGCCGCCAACACCGCCTACGACCGCACGCTGCTGGCCTCGGCCAAGACCATCAGCGAGCAGCTGGAGGTGCAGGGCGAGGACGAACAGGCGCGGCTGCGCGCGCTGGTCCCCTACTCCGCGCTCGAAGCCTTCGAGGCCGACAACCAGAGCCGCATCTTCTACAAGGTATCCAGCCTCAGCGGCGAACTGGTCTCGGGCTTCGCCGACCTTCCGGCCTGGCATGGCCGCATTCCGGACCGTCCGGCCTACGCCGCGCTGGTCGACTTCTACGACGACCGCTACCGGGGCGAGCCGGTGCGCGTGGCCGCCCTGCTGCAGCCGGTGGCCGGCGCCCAGGGCCACGCGATGGCACTGATCCAGGTGGCCGAAACGCTGGAACTGCGCCACACGCTGGCGCGCCAGATCCTGATCGACACGCTGTGGCGCCAGGCGCTGCTGGTGGCCGTGATCGCGGCGGTGGTGATTGTCGTGGTGCAACGCGCCACCCGGCCGGTGCGTGCGCTCTCGACGCGCCTGGGCGCCCGGCCCGAGGGCGACCTGACGCCGATCGCCGCCCCCGATGCCCCGCGCGAGCTGCATCCGCTGATCGAGGCCACGAACCAGGTCATGGCGCGCCTGGCCCACCTGCTGGCGCACCAGAAGCGCTTCGTGCGCGACGCCTCGCACCAGCTGCGCACGCCGCTGGCGGTGCTGAAAGTCCAGGTGCAGTCGGCCCTGCGCGGCGACATGCCGCCTGACCAGGCGCTGCACGACATCAACGACACGGTGGACCGTGCCACCCGCCTGGCCAACCAGATGCTCGCGCTGGCCAAGGTCGAGCAGCTGCGCCAGCAGGACATTCCCACCGTGCTCGACCTGGCCGATGCCGTGCGCGAGGTGGCCCTGGACCTCGCGCCGCTGGTCGCGGAGCGCGACATCGACTTCGACATCGAGACCGCGCCGGCCGAAGTGCAGGGCCACGACTGGATGCTGCGCGAACTCGCGCGCAACCTGCTACACAACGCCATCCGGCACACGCCGGTGGGCGGAACGCTATCGGTGCGCGTGGCCTGTGACGCGGCGCGGGCGACGCTGACCGTGCGCGACAGCGGCCCTGGCATCGACCGCGAGCTGGCCGGCCGCCTGTTCCAGCCCTTCTCCGCGGGCGATGTGCGTCACGGCTCGGGCCTGGGCCTGTCGATCTGTCGGGAGATCACCGCGGCGCTCGGCGGCGACCTCACGCTGAACAACCGCGTCGAGCAGGGACGGGTGCACGGGCTCGACGCCATCGTGCAGCTGCCACTGGCGCACGCTGGGGTGCGCCTGGATTCTTGAGAAGCCGGCCCTCGAAGAGGACTTCCTCTGCTCCCGCGATCCAACCGCCATGGGGAAAGTTGGGTGTCGGAACCCAGTCACGATCCCGCGGCTGGACGCTGCAGGAAGGCATCGCCGTTGGACGCCCGACGGGTGGAGCCACTCCCGGCCTGATTCCCCAGGCATGCAGTCGCTGAAAGACCTGGACAACCGACCTCAGCCGAAAGCGACCGGCTTTGTTGGGCTTGGGCAAGGTGGCGGTCGTCGTTCATGGTCCCCTCCTGATTAATTCAAAGTATCAATATTTCTGGATTTCCTCTTCACGTACATGCGTGTAGGGATTTGGCGGGGGAAGAACTTTCTTGTGAAAAATACTTTTCTCGGATGGGCACACTTTTGAGAATTCCCAAACAAAATCATGCATTGGTGGATTTCCAAACTTGATGTCGGCAAAAGCGAAGCTTCGCCTTACTCCCAGTAGGCTGTTGTCCTTGAGGTCGTAAACCAATACTTCATTGCCAGCAATACCCAGCTCCCGGTCGTATTGGCTGCGGCTGATGCCACGCCATGTGTAACCATATCGGCTGCGAACTTTATTACTCATTTCCACCACAGGTGGAATCTTCCCCATGCGCTTGAGTGCCAATTGAAAGTCATCCACGTAGATGCTGTAGAAGTTTTTATCGAATGAATGCAAGTACTTCTCAGATGAATATGGGGCGCCTAGATACTTGCGATTCTGAAACATTCTGATATTTCCCTCTTCGTCTCTGTCGTATTCAGGGTGTGTGGGCCACACCCGTGTAAACCGTACGATGCGGCCAGGGCCATAGCGCGCCTGATCGATTCGGCGAGCCTGCATTTCAAGATTCTCATAACCGAATTGCGGCACGTAGTGATCGTAGGGAGTGCCAGAGGCACCCTTTTCATACCAATATTGAAATTTTTTGAAATTTCCCAGCGGCTCTTTAAACATCCCCTGTTCCTCGGGCCACCTCGTATTTGGATTGGCATTGAAGTGGAAACCTCCCACAGGATCTTCAAGAAAATAGCGTCCTCTCCAAGGCCAACTCTGGTCATAAACCTCCCGTGGCCGCATTTCAAAAACGCTTTCCACACCCTCGATCTTCCTGAAGATGTAGTCCCCCGCATCATTGGCGCAGAGCCATTTGAAATATGCCTCGGCTAATTGCTTTGAGAACTGACTCAAATCCAGACCGTGGGTTTGCGCCACCGGAGGCGGCTCCTGCGGCGGGATGCTGCTGTTGGGAAAGTAGGCGGGTGGCGCGTTTTCTCGGACATTGGGGTCAAAGCGGCTCTCTTTCAAAGCGTCGAGCTGTTTGTATTTGGCCCTCTCACGCTCCATCTCTTCACGCTGGAACTGGTTGTTGGCACGAATTCGTTGCAGTTCCTCGGGAGTGCGCACGGGCCGAGGTGGATCCTGTGCAACGGCAGTGCTCGTGGCTGGCCCTGCCGAAGTCTGCGCGACGGCCAAACCCCAGAGCAACTGACAGGCCAGCAAGCCCAGCCATGCGCCGGACAACGTCCTCGCCAGGACTGATTTCGATGGGATTGGTGTAAGGGCGTAGTTCATGCAGGCTGTCTCCAAGTCAAATCACTTCCTGCCTCCAGCGTCACGCTCTGCACGCAGCCGTAGCGCTCAATGTCAGGTTGATGCTGCATTCTCACCCTGACGACCTCCATATGACACGACCCACTTGCACCGGCGTACCATCGCGCCTGATGGACACGCAACGCATCGACAAGTGGCTTTGGGCCGCGCGCTTTTTCAAGACCCGCTCGCTGGCGAGCGAGGAGATCGGCAAGGGCCGGGTGCAGGTCAATGGGGTGGACGCCAAGCCTTCTCGCGACATCCGGCCCGGCGACACGGTGCAGCTGCGCCAGGGCCCGGTGCAACGCACCGTCGTCGTGAAGGGCCTGAGCGGCGTGCGTGGCCCGGCACCGGTGGCGCAGCAGCTGTACGAAGAGACCGCGGAAAGCCTCCGCGCCAGGGAACAGGCCGCCGAGCAGCGCCGCCTGGCGCCCGAACCGGCCCTGAGCCTTCCTCAGGGCCGTCCGACCAAGCGCGAGCGACGGGACCTGCAGCAAGCCCGCGAGTGGAATGACCGCTGGAGCGCCTCGGTGGACGACTGAGGCTGGTGGGCAAACCCCGTCGAACGGAACCCGACGGCGTTGACGCCGTCAGGTCGCGGGGTCGCCCTACCCGGCCAACCGTCCTCGGGGGCCGAGGTTGATGACTGTGTATTCATACAGTATCATCTGGACGCACATGCATGCTCACACCACCGTTGGAGAGAAGATGTCTGCGTTTCAGAAATTCACCTTGTTGATGAAGAACCCCCAGAACTGGATCGATGCGATTTTCGTGTTGACGGTCTTGGGACTGGGGACAGGCCTGTTCGAGCAGGACGAGCGGCGCAGCGATCGGGATGCCGTCTCGGTGGAAGCCACGGTGCTTGCGGAAATGACGGTGGCCGAACTGACGCCGCACGGGGTCCGGCCTTAGCGCGCGTGGCGCCTGTCCTGCGCAAGACGCGAAGAAACAAAAAAGCCCCGGCTAGCGGGGCTTTTTGTGTGTTTCGCGGACTTCGGCGGAAGTCCTGAAACCTATCTTTGGCGGAGACGGAGGGATTCGAACCCTCGATGAGGCTCTACACCCCATACTCCCTTAGCAGGGGAGCACCTTCGGCCACTCGGTCACGTCTCCAAAGAAAGGCTATTATGCCAGAGAAAATAGCAGTTTCCGACCTGATCAATCAGAAGATCAGGCTTGGTCCAGATCGAAGGCTTTGTGCAGCGCGCGCACGGCCAGTTCCATGTACTTCTCGTCGATCACGACCGAGGTCTTGATCTCGGAAGTCGAGATCATCTGGATGTTGATGCCCTCTTCCGACAGCGAGCGGAACATCTTGCTGGCGATGCCGACGTGGCTGCGCATGCCGATGCCGACGATGGACACCTTGCAAATTTTCGTGTCGCCCACCACTTCCTGCGCGCCGAGCGCGGGAACGACCTTTTCCTTCAGCAGATCGACGGTCTTGGCGTAGTCGTTGCGGTTGACCGTGAAGCTGAAGTCGGTCTTGCCGTCCTTGCCCACGTTCTGGATGATCATGTCCACTTCGATGTTGGCATCGGCCACCGCACCGAGGATCTGGTAGGCGATGCCGGGCTTGTCGGGCACGCCGAGCACGGAGATCTTGGCTTCGTCGCGGTTGAAAGCGATGCCGGATACGACGGCTTGTTCCATTTGTTCGTCTTCCTCAAAAGTGATCAAGGTGCCGGACTTGGCTTCCTCGTTGATGTCGATGTCCCACGGCGTGAAGCTGGAGAGCACGCGCATCGGCACCTTGTACTTGCCGGCGAACTCGACCGAGCGGATTTGCAGCACCTTGGAGCCGAGCGACGCCATCTCCAGCATCTCCTCGAAGCTGATGGTGTGCAGGCGACGCGCCTCGGGCACCACGCGCGGGTCGGTCGTGTAGACGCCATCCACGTCGGTGTAGATCAGGCATTCGTCCGCCTTCAGCGCCGCGGCGACGGCCACGGCCGAGGTGTCGGAGCCGCCACGGCCCAGCGTGGTGATGTTGCTGTCCTCGTCCACGCCCTGGAAGCCGGTGATGATCACCACCTTGCCGGCAGCGAGGTCGGCGCGCACGCGGGCGTCGTCGATCGACTCGATGCGGGCCTTGGTGTAGGCGCTGTTGGTCTTGACGGGCACCTGCCAGCCGGCATAGCTGACGGCGTCCAGCCCCTCGGCCTGCAGCGCGATGGCCAGCAGGGCCGACGAGGCCTGCTCGCCGGTGGCGGCCAGCATGTCGAGTTCGCGGGCATAGGCCTCATTGGCCTTGGCGGGCGCGAGTTCCTTGGCCAGGCCAAGCAGACGGTTGGTCTCGCCGCTCATGGCGCTGGGCACCACCACCATCTGGTGGCCGGCCCGCGCCCATTTGGCCACGCGCTTGGCGACGTTGCGGATGCGCTCGGTCGAGCCCATCGACGTGCCGCCGTATTTGTGAACGATCAGTGCCATGTGGTGTGGATACGGGAAAAACTGTGGAGGCGCCGCGGGCGGGCCACGGAAATCGTCTGCGCCAAGCGCCACGAAGATCTTGCGCGGAAACGGTCCGGCAAAACCGTGAGATTGTACCAAGCGGGCTGACAGCCGCTTTACGCCCCGCGCCAGTCGATGCGCGCGCCGTCCCGCACGACGAAGCCGCGCCCCACCTTCAGGCGCAGGCGGTGGCCCCGCGTGGTGCAGTCCGCGATCTGATCCTGCAGCTCGGACAGCTGGGCCGCACTCGGCGTGGTGGCGTGCACGGCGCGCAACCAGTGGCGCAGCACGTTGGCCTGCCGCGCACGCGACAAGGCGCGCAGGCCATCGAGCGTCGGCGGCGTGCCCACCTGCGCGAGATCCTGCGCAGCGACCTCGGCCAGCAGCTCCTGCCCTTGCGCCGCGTGGGCGGCACTGCGCGCGAAGGTGTCGCGAAACTGGGGAAAGACATCTTCCAGCGCCGGCAGCAGGCGCGCCCGGATGCGGTTGCGGGTGAAGCGCTGGTCGGCATTGCTAGGGTCTTCCACCCACGATTCGCATTGGTCTCGGAGCCAGGCGCGCAACGCCGCGCCGGGCACGCGCAGCAGGGGCCGGTGGTACACGAGGCCGTCGCGCTCCCAGCGCGCCGGCATGGCCGCCAGCCCGGGCAGGCCGGCGCCGCGCGAAAGCGCGAGCAACAAGGTCTCGACCTGATCGTCAGCGTGCTGCGCCAGCGCGACATCACCCAGCAGGACATCGGGCCAGGCTGTTCGCGCAGCGCGGCTCAGCGCGGCGTAACGGGCCTGACGGGCCGCGTCCTCCGGACTCTCGCCCGGGGCGTGACGCGCATCCACCCGGCACACCGCCAGCGGGATGGCCCGCCGGGCGCACAGCGCGACGCAGTGACGCTCGAAATCATCGGCTGCGGCCTGCAGGCCGTGATGGATGTGGATCGCCCGCACCTGACCCGGCCACCGCTCGGCACAGGCCAGCAGCAGCGCCACTGAATCAGCCCCGCCACTCAGCGCCACCGCCAGCGGCAGACCGGGGCGGAATGACGCCAGCGCTTGCGGGAGAGTCTGGCTCATCGCGGCACCCAAGCCAGGCGGCGGGCGCCCGGCGCGACCTTACTTGTCAGCCTTGGTGTCGTTGAAACGGCCGTAGCTCTGCAGCCGCTCGTAACGGCGATCCAGCAGCTCCTTGACCTTGAGGTCGCCGAGCTGGCGCCAGGCGTCGTTCAGGCCGCGCTTGAGGAAGGCCGCCATCTGCTTGTGGTCGCGGTGCGCGCCGCCCACGGGCTCGCTGACGATCTTGTCCACCAGGCCCAAGGCCTTGAGGCGGTGCGCCGTGATGCCCAGGGCATCGGCGGCGTCCTGCGCCCGGTCGCTGGTCTTCCACAGGATGGAAGCACAGCCTTCCGGGCTGATCACCGAGTAGACCGCGTACTGCAGCATCAGCACCTGGTCGGCCACGCTGATGGCCAGCGCACCACCGGAGCCCCCCTCACCGATGATCGTGGTGATGATCGGCACTTCCAGCTGCGCCATTTCGAAGATGTTGCGGCCGATCGCCTCGGACTGACCGCGCTCCTCCGCATCGATGCCGGGATAGGCGCCCGGCGTATCGACGAAGGTGAACACCGGCAGCTTGAACTTCTCGGCCAGCTTCATCAGGCGCAGCGCCTTGCGGTAGCCCTCGGGCTTGCACATGCCGAAGTTGCGCAGGCTGCGCTCCTTGGTGTCGCGGCCCTTCTGGTGGCCGATCACCATGCAGGCGTTGCCATTGAAGCGGGCCAGACCGCCAACGATCGACTGGTCGTCGGCAAAATGGCGGTCTCCGTGCAGTTCAACGAAATCGGTGAAGATCTCGCGCACGTAGTCCAGCGTGTACGGACGCTCCGGGTGGCGTGCGATCTTGGTGATCTGCCACGGCGTCAGGTCGCTGTAGATGTCCTTGGTGAGCTGCTGACTCTTCTTGCTCAGCTGGTCAATTTCCTCGGAAATATCGACCGCGGACTCGGTTTGCACATAGCGCAATTCTTCGATTTTGGTCTCGAGCTCCGCGATCGGCTGCTCGAAATCGAGAAAGGTTCGTTTCGCCAACGTCATTCTCCTTATAGTTCCACTTGCCCAGGACCCGGGTCGCACGCGCGGCCCGCCGCCCCAGCCGGTCAGTAAGCCACCGGCACAGGCTCAAGGGATCGCCAAATATACCAAGTCGCCACCGTGCGGTAGGGCTTCCAGGCTTCGGCCACCTCGCGCGCATCGCTGCGGCTGACCGGCTCACCCGAGAAGTAATTCTGGCTGATGCCGTTGATCAGGCCCACGTCGTCCAGCGGCAGCACGTTGGGACGCATCAGGTGGAAGATCAGGAACATCTCGGCCGTCCAGCGGCCGATGCCACGAATCGCCACCAGTTCGGCGATGATGGCCTCGTCGTCCATGGACTCCCAGTCCTTGACGTGGACCTTGGCCGCATCGAAGTGCAGCGCCAAATCCACCAAGTATTCCACCTTGCGCACCGACAGGCCAGCCGCGCGCATGTCGTCCACCTTGAGCTTGAGCACGCTGGCGGGTGTCATCCTGCGCGGCAACGCGGCGAATCTCTCCCACACCGTCTGGGCGGCCTTGACCGACACCTGCTGCCCCACGATGCTGCGCGCCAGCGTAACGAAGGCATCGCCGCGCGACTGCAGGCGGGCATCGCCGAACTGCGGAATCAGCCGCTTCATCACCCGGTCCTTCTTGGCCAGATGCTTGCAGGCTTCCTCCCAGTAGTCCGGCGTGATGATGGTGGGCGCGGAAGGCTTAGCAGTGACCATGGACCTCCCCCGTCAGACCATCACCCAGTTTTCTCCCGGACAAGCTCACTGGGCGGCCTCCCAGGTCGTGCCGGTCGGCGAGTCCTTGAGCACGATGCCCTGCGCCAGCAGTTCGTTGCGGATGCGGTCGGCCTCGGCGAAGTTCTTCGCCTGCTTGGCAGCGGCGCGCGCGGCGATCTGCACCTGGATGGCCGCCTCGTCGAGACCGGCACCCGCCTGCAGGAAGGCCTTGGGATCGTCCTGCAGCAGACCCAGGCAGCCGCCCAGCGCCTTGAGCAGGCCGGCCAGCTCGGCCGACTTGCCGCGGTTGACCTCGCCGGCCAGCTCGAACAGCACGGCCACCGCCTCCGGCGTGCCGAAGTCCTCGTCCATCGCGGCCTTGAAGCGCGCGGCGTGCGGCTCGCGCCAGTCGATGGCCACCGTTGCCGGCTGGACCCCATCGAGTGCGGTGTACAGGCGCTTGAGCGCCTGACGCGCGTCGTTCAGGTGCACATCGCTGTAGTTGAGGGGACTGCGGTAGTGGCTGCGCACGACGAAGAAGCGCACCGTCTCGGCATCGAAGGCCTCCAGCACATCGCGGATCGTGAAGAAGTTGCCCAGCGACTTGGACATCTTCTCGTTGTCCACGTTGATGAAGCCGTTGTGCATCCAGGTGCGCGCGAACGGATGACCCGTGGCACCCTCGCTCTGCGCGATCTCGTTCTCGTGGTGCGGGAAAGCCAAGTCGGCGCCGCCGCCATGGATGTCGAAGCTCTCGCCGAGCAGCTGGCAGCTCATGGCCGAGCACTCGATGTGCCAGCCCGGACGACCGCGGCCGTAGGCGCTGTCCCATTTCGCCTCGTCGGGCTCGGTGGGCTTGGCGCTCTTCCAGAGCACGAAGTCGAGCGGATCGTCCTTGCCGTCGAGCACGGCCACGCGCTCGCCGGCGTGCAGCTCGTCCAGCGACTTGCCCGAGAGCTTGCCGTAACCGGGGAACTTGCGCACGGCATAGTTGACGTCGCCGTTGGGCGAGCGGTAGGCGAGGCCCTTTTGCTCCAGCGCGCCGATCATGGCCAGCATCTGCGGCACGTAGTCGGTGGCGCGGGGCTCGTGGGTCGGACGCTCGATGCCCAGCGCATCGGCGTCCTGGTGCAGCGCCGCGATCATGCGGTCGGTCAGGCCGCGGATGGTTTCGCCGTTCTCCAGCGCGCGCCTGATGATCTTGTCATCGATGTCGGTGATGTTGCGCACATAGGTCACGCGCAGGTCGCTGCACCTGAGCCAGCGCTGCACCACGTCGAAGGCGACCATCGAGCGCGCATGGCCGAGGTGGCACAGGTCGTACACCGTCATGCCGCAGACATACATGCGCACATGACCGGGTTCGAGCGGAGCGAACGGCTCCAGGGCACGCGACAGCGTGTTGTAGATGCGCAAACTCATGAAATCAAGAAGGGGAAGGGAGAAAAGCCGGTGTGTCACGCCCCCGGTTTTCCAGGCACATCCACACGCGTTTCCGAGGCAATGACACGCCTGAAAACAAGAAGGGGGATACACCCCCTCAGCTACAATGCCGTCAGTATAAAGCTCCCCGTCCAGGCTTGTCACGGACCCTTCCCGCAGCCTCGCCCCATGATGCAAGCCCTGTTGGCCCACCGCCCCTTCCGTCGCTCGCGCCCGTTCGCACCGCTGCTGGCGCTCGGCTTGGCGCTGGGCGTGGCAAGCGCATGGGCCGACGCTTACACCGAGGTCACGCAGCGGATCCGGACCGGGCAATGGTCGGCCGCCATGGGTCTCGCCGAGCAACATCTGGAGGCCAAGCCGCGTGACCCCCAGATGCGCTTCCTCAAAGGTGTGATCCAGACCGAAACCGGGCAAACAGCCGAGGCGCTGAACAGCTTCACCCGCCTCACGCAGGACTACCCCGACCTGCCCGAACCCTACAACAACCTGGCCGCGCTGCATGCCAGCCAAGGCCGGCTGGACCAGGCGCGCGAGGCGCTGGACATGGCCGTGCGCCTGAACCCGAATGACGCCACCGCCCAGGAAAACCTGGGCGATGTCCATGTCAGCCTGGCCCGTCAAGCCTACCGCAAGGCGCTGCAGCTCGATGGCGGCAACACCAGCGTGGCAGCCAAGCTGGCGTTGATCCAGTCCCTGCTGACGCCTGCCGCAGGCCAGGCGCCAGCCCGTGCCCCCAAGCAGTAAACAGGAGCCCCGCATGCCCCGCTTTCCCTTCCGTGCGCCGCGCCGCGCCCTCCTCGCCCTGGCGGCGACCGTGAGCCTCAGCTGCGGCGTGGCTTTCGCGCAAGACGTCGCCCCCCGCGTCAAGCTAGCCACCAGCGCGGGCGACATCGTGGTCGAACTGAATCCCGCCAAGGCGCCCAAGACCGTGGAGAACTTTCTCCTGTACGTGAAGGACAGGCATTACGACGGCACGGTCTTCCACCGCGTGATGGACGGCTTCATGATCCAGGGCGGCGGCTTTGACGGCGAAATGCAACAAAAGGCGACGCGCGCCCCGATTCCGCTGGAAGCCGGCAACGGCCTGAAGAACGACCGCGGCACCATCGCCATGGCCCGCACCGCCAACCCGAACTCGGCCACCGCCCAGTTCTTCATCAACGTGGTGGACAACGCCATGCTGAACGCCCCGCAACCCGACGGCCACGGCTACGCGGTGTTCGGCAAGGTCGTCGGCGGCATGGACGTCGTGGACAAGATCCGCACCACCGCCACCGGCAACCGCGGCATGCACCAGAACGTGCCACTCACGCCGGTGGTCATCCGCAACGCAACCCTCCTCAAATAAGGACTCTGCCATGAGCAACCCCCAAGTCGAACTCCACATCGCCGGCCTCGGCGTCATCACGCTGGAACTGGACCAGGACAAGGCCCCCAAGTCGGTCGCCAACTTCCTGAACTACGTCAACAAGGGCCACTACAACAACACCATCTTCCACCGCGTCATCCCCGGCTTCATGATCCAGGGTGGCGGCTTCGAGCCCGGCATGAAGCAAAAGCCCACCGACGCGGAGATCGAGAACGAAGCCAACAACGGCCTGAAGAACGACAACTACACCGTGGCCATGGCGCGCACCAACGCGCCCCACTCCGCCACCGCGCAGTTCTTCATCAACGTGGCGAACAACGGCTTCCTGAACCACACCGCGCCCAGCGCCCAGGGCTGGGGCTACGCCGTGTTCGGCAAGGTGATCGCCGGCACCGATGTGGTGGACAAGATCAAGGGCGTGCAGACCGGCCGCAAGGGCTTCCACGACGACGTGCCGCAGACCGACGTCGTGATCGAGAAGGCCGTCGCGCTGTAATCTGACTGGGCCGGCTCCGCCGGCCGCCCGTCTCGCCCCATGAATCCGACCGTGCCCCAGGTGGCCGAGCTGTCCGCTCCCTCGACCTGGCGCACGGTCGATCTCATTTCCGACCTGCACCTGCAGCCCGGGGAGCCGCAAACCTTTGAGGCCTGGCAGCGTTACCTGACCCGGACGACGGCCGACGCGGTGTTCATCCTCGGCGACCTGTTCGAGGTCTGGGTCGGCGACGATGCCGCCAGCGCTGGCTCGTTCGAGGCGCGCTGCGCCGAGGTGCTGCGCCAAGCCGCGGCGCGCCGCGCCCTGTTTTTCATGCACGGCAACCGCGACTTCCTCGTCGGCGACGCGTTCATGGCCAGCAGCCAGACCCGGCTGCTGGCCGATCCCACCGCCCTCGCCTTCGCCGGCCAGCGCTGGCTGCTCAGCCACGGCGACGCACTGTGCCTGGACGACGTGGACTACCAGCGCTTTCGCGCCGACGTGCGCGGCGCAGCCTGGCAGCAGGCGTTCCTGGCGAAGCCACTGGCCGAGCGCCAGGCCATTGCGCGCCAGTTGCGCGCGCACAGCGAGGCGCGCAAGCGCAGCGATGCCGTCTATGCCGACGCCGACACGCCCCTGGCCCGCCAGTGGCTGCAGGCGGCAGGCGCCTCGACGCTCATCCACGGCCACACGCACCGCCCCGCCGACCACGACCTGGGCGACGGCCTGCGCCGCCTCGTGCTCAGCGACTGGGACACCGGCGCCACCCCGCCGCGCGCCGAGGTGCTGCGCCTGACGGCCGACGGCCGCGTGCAACGTTGCTCGCCGGACACATGCTGAACTGGCTGCGCGCGCGGCTGGGATGGCATGGCCCGGCCACCCGCCCGATCCCCGAGCCGCTGTGGCAGGCCACGCTGGCACGCCACCCCTTCCTGTCCTCCCTGGTCCACGATGAGCGGGTCCGCCTGCGCGACCTCAGCGCGCGCTTCCTGAGCACGAAAGAGTTCCACGGCGCCCACGGGCTGGTGGTGACCGACGCCATGGCCATCGCCGTGGCGGCGCAGGCCTGCCTGCCGCTGCTGCACCTGGGCCGGCCGGACGCTCCGGAAACCGCACTGCGCTGGTACGACGACTTCGTCGGCATCGTGCTGCAGCCCGGCGAGGTGCTCGCGCACCGGGAGGTCGTGGACGAACAGGGCATCGTGCACCACTACGATGAGGTGCTGGCCGGCGAGGCCATGGAGGGTGGCCCGGTGATGCTGAGCTGGCACGACGTGGCGACCGCCGGCGAGGCGGCCGAGGCCGGCTACAACGTGGTGATCCACGAATTCGTCCACAAGATCGACCTGCGGGACGGGGCCGCCGACGGTTGCCCGCCGCTGCCCGCCGGCTTCCTGGGCACCGCCAGCGCCCGCGCCGCGCGCGAAGCCTGGCTGCAGGCATGGCAAGCGGAGTACGAGCGCTTTCGCGAGCAGGTCATCATCGCCGAGCGCTTCGGTGGCACGCCGACCTGGCTCGACCCCTATGGCGCGGAAGCCCTCGACGAATTCTTCGCCGTGGCCTGCGAGGCCTATTTCGTCAACCGACCGCGCTTCGCCCAGGACTTCGCCGCCCTGCTGCCGCTGCTCGACGGTTTCTTCCGCCCCTAGACCGGCGCCTCGGGCCAGCGCACCTGGACGCGCAGCCCGCCCAGCACCTCGCTGCGCCCCACCGCGACCGACAGCCCATAGAGGCGGCTCACCCGCCGCACGATCGACCAGCCGAGCCCGCTGCCCGGCTGCCCAGTGCCGAGCACGCGGAAAAAGCGCTCGCCCAGCCGGTCAAGCGCCTCGGCCGGCAGGCCCGGCCCGCTGTCCTCCACCGTGAGCGTAACCCCATGCGCCGCCGTCAGCCGCACCTTCACGCGGGCGCCGTCCGGGCTGTAGCGCAGGGCGTTGTCCACCAGGTTGCGCAGCAACACCGCTGCGAGCGGCGCACTCATCGCCACCGGCACGGCATCGGGCGCCTCCAGCGTCAGGCTTTGCCGCCGCGTCCGAGCCAGCGGCGCCAGTTCCGCCAGCAGGCGCCGCGCCTTGTCCGCGAGATCGGTCTCGCCCTCCAAGCCGCTGTCGGCGGCTGCATCGCCACCGACCTCGGCCTCCAGCCGCGCCAGTTGCAACAACTGCTCCACCAGGCGGGTCGCCCGGTCGCAGCCCTGCAGCGTGGCGGCCAGCGCGTCGGTGCGTTCCGCATCGCTGGTCGCCCCTTGCGCCACTTGGGCCTGCATGCGGATCGCGGCGATCGGGGTGCGCAATTCATGCGCGGCATCGGCGGTGAAGCGCCGCTCCGAGGCCAGTTGCACTGCCATGCGTTCGAACAGACCGTTAAGCGCGACGACCAGCGGCAGCACCTCGGGCGCCACACCCTGCGTCGGCAGCGGATCGAACGCCTGGGGTCGCCGTGCCGCCACGCCTTGCCCGAGCTCGCGCAGGGGCCGGACCGCGTCGCGCACCGCCCACCAGATCCCCAGCGCCAGCAGGGGCAGCGCCAGCAAGCTGGGCCAGATCACGCTGCGCAGGCTGGCCCAAAGGATATCGCGGCGCGCCGACTGCAACTCCGCCACATGGATCAGCACATCCGCCTCCCGCCCCTGCGTGGTGAAGACACGCCAGAAGTGCCCGCCCACCTCGCCGTCGGCCAACCCTGCCGAACGCCGTCCGGACAAGGGCTCATCCGGCGCCTCGGCCGAGCGGACCATCAAGCGGCCCTCGTGCCAGACCTGGAATGCCACGCGCGGCTGGTACTTGTGCAGCGTCGGTGCCCGCGCCAGCGCGCTGTCCTCCAATTCGTCGCTGGCCTGCGTGGCCAGCAACGATGCGGTCTGCGCCAGATGGGCGTCCAGCAGTTCGCTCAGTTCGTGCCGGGTGTCGTACCAGGTCGCCACCACAGCCACCAGCCAGACCACGGCGACCAGCCCCAGCACGGTCAGCAGCAGCCGTGCCTGCAGGGAGCGCATCGGTCCGCCGGCCCGCAGCGTCACGGACGGGCCTCGCGCGGCAGCAGGTAACCGACGCCGCGCACGGTCTCGACCACCTCCGGCCGCAGCTTGCGACGCAGATGGTAGACGTGAACCTCGATGGCGTTGCTGCTGACTTCGTTGCCCCACTTGTACAGGTGCTGCTCCAACTGGTCGCGGGTCAGGACACGTCCGGCATTCAGCATGAACACGTGCAGCAGGTCATATTCGCGTCCGGACAGCTCCACCGGCTCGCCGTTGAGCCAGACCTGGCGTGCCGCCGGGTCCAGCGTGATGCCACCGGCCTCCAGCCGGGCCTGCGGCTGGCCATGGGCGCGGCGCACCAGCGCGCGCAGGCGCGCGGCCAGCTCCAGCAGATCGACCGGCTTGACCAGGTAATCGTCGGCACCGGCATCCAGGCCCGCTACGCGCGAGGGGATCGCGTCGCGCGCGGTCAGCACCAGCACTGGCGTGCCGATCTGGCGCGCGCGCACCGCCTTCAGGCTGTCCAGCCCGTCCTGGCGCGGCAGGCCCAGGTCGAGCACCGCCGCTTGGTAGGCGCCGGTCAGCAACTCGCGCTCGGCGGCCACGCCGTCGCGCACCCAGTCCACCTGGAATCCGTGCTGGGCCAGACCCGCCTTCAGGCCCGAGCCCAGCAACTCATCGTCTTCCGCCAGCAGGATGCGCATGGGTGTCAATCGTCATGGTCGTCGTGCCGCGATTGTCCGCCATCGTGGCGCTGGCTGATGCTGCCGCCCGCCTGCAGATCTGCGCTGGGCGCACTCCGCCACTGCCAGCCCCAGAACGCCAGCACGGCCGCGAGCAGCAGCACGGCGACAAGCCCGTGGCTGGCCCGGGCCAGATCGGGCCCCGGCCCGGCCACGCGGCCGGTCAGCATGGGGGCGACCAGGTTATGACGACGCCACAGGCTCAAACCCACAACCAACGCCACATGCGCCAGCACGAGCAGTAACATGGCGTTGCCAAAGAACTCGTGCACATCTTCCAGCCACTCGCCCGTCCATTCCTGGTAGACGCCGTAGCCGCTGAGCGTCAGCGGCAGGATCAGCGCCAGCACGGCCGTGATCGCCAGCGTCATGGCCAGGTTCTGCCCGAGGCGCGCGTTGGGTGCCCCCGCCTTCAGGCCCTGCAGCCAGCCCGGCAGTCCCTGCAGCTTGCGCGCCAGGTGGGACAGGCGGGCGTGGCGTGGCCCGAGCAGGCCCCACAGCACGCGGAACGTCAACAGCCCGGCCATGGTGTAGCCGAGCGTGACGTGCACCAGCCTCCAGCGCTCGCCATCGGCGGTGAGGTAGGCGCCCAGGAAGGACAGCGCCAGCAGCCCGTGGAAGACGCGCGTCGGCGCGTCCACGGTGCGGCGCGAGGCCGCTTGGGCCGGTACGGCCGCCAGGGGGGTGTCGGTCAAGTTCATGGAAGCCTCACTTGGGAATGCGGACCGCGTCGTCCTCGAAATCGCCGCGCTCGGCGCCGCCATGGCAGGCCTGGCAGTTGGCGCGGCTCTTGACGCTGGCGCGCTGCCAGACCTCGGCGGCGACGCGGCGATGCTTGCGCTCGAACCAGGCCGAGCGGGTGATGCGGTCCTGCGGCGGCCCATCCGCCGACTCCGCCGCCACGCGACGGGAGGTACCGGCGTTGGCCTGCAGCCAGACGTCGATCTGCTGCACCGCGGCCGGATCGAGCGAGGCGTCCGTGCCGTAGTGCTGATCCAGCCCGCGCAGGATGCGCTGCCAGGAGGCGGCCGGCAACAGGCCAGGCGGATAGGCCATGTGGCAGGCGGCGCATTCCTGCGCGTAGCGCGGCAGTGGCCGGGACGGCATGCGCACGGCATCGGCCTGTGCCGGAAACGCCGCCAGCAGCGCCAGCCAAGCGGCCAGACCGGCCAGCCCCGCGCGCGCGACGGCCGGGTGCCCCGGATGAAGAGGAGTCGCCAGGCGCTTCATGGCTGCAAGCTCGCAAGATAGGCCAGCACATCCGCCTTTTCGGCGGCGCTGCATTCACGACTCAGTACGTCCTTGCAGTTGCGCTTGAACCACTTGGCCACCTTGGCCGAATCGGTGAAACGCTCGGCATTGAAGGCCGGCGCCAGCGGCGCAATCACTTTGCCCGTCGAGGCGTGTCGGGCCGGCGCCGTGGGCGGCGCGCCATGGCAGGCCGCGCAGCTCAGATCACCCTGCTTGCGGCCGAAAAACACCCCGCCCCGCTCAACGCTCGCGGACGCACCCGCCTCGGCCTGCCATTGGGCGAGTTGTGCCGCGATCGTGGTGTCGCCAGCCTGCGCGACGCAGGTCGCTGCCAGCAGCACCAGCGCGACCGCCCTTTTTTGAACCTGCATGAAAAAACCCCCATGTCTTTGGACATGGGGGCATGATGCGGGTCGCCGATGAAGTCGGCCTTAAGGCAGGGCGGCAGGCCCGCCCGCGAGCGTGATCAACGCTTGAGCAGCGCCTTCAGTGCGTTCTGCAGGCGGCGAGCCTGGCCGGCGTCGTGGCCGCTGGCCAGCACGCGGGCCACGTCCTGGCCCCAGGTCTGGGCCGGCGACGGGTCGTTGCGGCGCGTCAGCAGCTGCAGCTGCAACGCGCGCCGGGCGTTCAGCTGATCCGCCGGCGTCGGCACCTCGGCCGCGATTTCCAGGCGCAGCAGGGCTTCGGACGCTTCGCCGGCCGGGGTCTGGCCCAGGGCCTGGGACCAGGCGCTGCGCAGCGCCGGCGTCACCGCACGGCCCAGTTCCTGCACGGTCGGCAGTTGCTCGGCACTGCGCTGCGTCCAGGCCGAGAGCAGCTGGGTCAGCGCCTCGCCGTGCGCCTGCGCGGCCAGCTTCTTCAGGGCCAGTTGCGCATGCTCCAGCGCGTCGCGCTGGGCACGGAACGCCACATCGCCCAGGCGGGGACCACGCTCTTCGCGCTCGCGGTCACCGAAACGGCCGCCCTCGCGCGGACCACGGTCATCGCGGCGCTCACCAAACTTGCCCGGCGCGCCCTTGCGATCGCCGAACTTGCCACCGCGCACGGCCGGTGCCGGCTCGGTCTTCTTCATGCCGGGGCGGTCATCGCCGCGCATGGCGACGACCGGCTTCGGCGCGGGCTTGGCCGTCGCAGCAGCTTCCTCCGTGGGCGCGGCTTCGGCCGGCGCTTCGGCGGGCTCGGCCGACGCTTCACCTTCAGGAGCTTCAGCCCCTGATTCAGCGGGAGCATTGGCCGACTTCGCTTCTTTTTCCGCTGTGGTGGCAGCCTGCACGTCGGCGGCGGCCTGCGCCTGGCCCCTGAGGGCGGCATCGAGCGCGGTCATGGCGGAGCGGATCTTCTGCGCGTCACCCGTTGCGTTCGCGGCCTCCAGCGCCTTGGCGGCGTCGAGCACGACCTTGTCGCGCTCGGACAGCGCGGCCGAGGCCTTCTCGCGTTCAACGGTCTTGCGGTTGAAGGCGTCGTCGATCGGCTTGCGGAAGGCATCCCAGAGCTTCTGCTCGAACTTGCGCTCCAGCGGCACGCTCTGCGCCTCGGCCTGCCAGCGTTGCTGCAGGGCCTTGACGGCATCGATGCGCAGCGCCGGCGCGGCACCCAGTTCGGCGGCCTCACCGATCATCGCCTGGCGGCGCTCCACGCTGGCCTTCTGCGCAGCTTCCAGCGGCGCGGCGGCGGCGTGGATCGCCTCCTTCCATTGCGGCTGCAGTTCGGCAAAGGCCTTCTCGCCCAGATGGCCGGCCGCGCGCCAGCGCTCGGAGAACTGGTGCAGCGCGCGGTTGAAAGCCTTCCAGTCGGTGGTGCCAGCCTGCGCTGCCCCCCAGGCCTTGACCTCGTCGATGAGGGCCAGGCGCTGGGCGCGGTGCTCCGCCGATTCCTGCTTGAGCTTGTCGAGCCAGGCCTCGACCACCTTGTGCGCCTCGTTGCAGGCGGCGTCAAAGCGCTTCCACAGCGCGTGGTTGGCCACGCCCCCCTGGTCGGTGGTCTTCCATTGTTCGCGCAGTTGGCGCAGGGTTTCCTGCATCTTGCGCCCGCCCAGGCGTGGCACCGGTTCCGGCAGCGGCTGACCGTCCTTGCCCTCGCGCTGCAGCAGTCCCTCGGCCTTGGCGACAAGTTCCTCGCGCAGCTGGTCGGCGCGCCAACGCTGCCAGCCTTCCAGCTCGCCGGCGGAGGCCAGCGCGGCATGCGCCTGCGCCTCGACCTTGTCGTCAATCAGTCGGCCATGCTCCTTCAACGCATTGCGCAGCGCAGCGGCGGCACCGCTGCTGGCCTTGCCATGGCCCTCGGCCAGTTCCTGCTCCAGCTTGGCAACGGCTTCCTGCACGGCCTGCGCGGCACGCGCGCGCGCTTCCGGGTCCACCTTCGCACGGGCCGGCTTGGCAGCGGCGGCCGGTGCCGCCGCTTTCTCTTCGGCCGCCAGCGGCAGGCCACGCGCGGCACGCAGTTCGTCGGCCCAGACCGGCACCGACGGCAGCGGTGCGCTGGCGTCTTCGGCGGCCAGTTGCGTCTGCGTCAGCGCAGCGTTAAAGGCCTCCCAGACGCCCTGCAGCTGGCTGCGCGAGGCGTCGAGCTGCGGCGCGAACTTGGGGTCCACACTGGGCCAGCTGGCGTCGGCCGCCAGCGCATCGGCCTGGGCCTGCCAGTGCTGCACATCGGCACTCAGACCGTCCAGGGCCCCCTGCGCGTCCTTCCAGCTCTTGGTGGACAGCACCTCGATGCGCTGCGCGAGCAGCACGGCCGCCTCGCGCTGCACCATGGCTTGCTTCTGCAGGTCGTCGATCACCTTGACGCGATCCGCCAGCTGGTTCTTCAGCGTGGCCAGCGGCTCGCGCGACAGCGGCGCGCCGGCCTTGGCGGCATCGCGCTGCCAGGCCAGGGCATCGGCGATGTTGAGCCGGCTGCCCGCCAGCAGGGCCTCGGCCTTGCCCGCCCACTCGGCGGCCAGCAACTCCTGGCCCTTGGCCCGCTTGAGTTCATCGAGCTTTTCCCGCAGCGGCTTCGCGGCGCCCTTGTCGCGGGCGCTCAGCTCCTTGTGAACCTCCTGCATCTGCTCGGCCGTCGGACCCGTGGCCAGCCATTCGCGCAGGCGCGCGGCGCGGTCACCCGACGTCGCGGCCGAGAACACGCCCCCGGTCAGGGCGTCGAGCGGATGCGGCTCCTGAGCCTTGACGGGCGTCGGGATCGGGGCGGTGACTTCGGGGGGCGTGTTGCGGGAAAAGGGAAACATGGGTGGATGTCTATAGGGTGATGACGACACAGGGCTGGCCCTGCAGACGCCGGCCATGGAGCCGGATGGCTCCATGGCGGTCAAAACGGCTATTTTCGCCGGGATTTGCGCTGAAAGCGACTTCTTGGCCGCCCACGTCTGAACTTAGCGCGTCGTCAGGCTCAATTCAGCGCGCGGATGCCACGCGGCTTCGGACGCCACGGACTTGGCTGCCCCGAGGAACAAACGGTCCACCGGCAGCTTCTGCGACGCCAGGTAATCGCGCACCGCCACGCCGCGCTGCAGCGCCAGCTCGCGCATCTGCTCCTCGGACACTGGGATGTTCGCCAGCAGCAGCGCTTCCATTTCCCCTTGCGGAATGTCCTTGGCCAGGCCGATCAGGTTGCGCGGCTTCGGCATGTCAGCCCGCTGGTACACCGCCTTGAGCAAGGCCGGATATTCCTCCGCGCTCACGACAATGGCGGTCTCGCCCGCGGCATCGGATGACGCGCCGTTGGTCCCGCTCGCCGCCCGGGCGCCGCCATCGGCCACCAGCCGGCGCCGCTTCTCGGCCTGCACCAGCGTCTGCAACCGCTCGCGCTTGTAGCCCTCGCGCTCGGCTTCCAGACTGGCCTCGCCGATCACGGTCATCTTCAAGGCGGGGCGGTCGTTCAGCGCCTGGGCCACCTTGTCCAGCGCCTGACGCGCCGGCGCCGTCAAGGCCGCGCTGCCGGGCGCGAAGCTGACCTTGCCCAGTTCGTCTCCGCCGCCGCCGAAAGCGCTGGCCAGCAGACTGAACGGCGAGGTCACGGCCTTGGCGATCAGGTTCCCGATCACCTTGAAGATGATCGACCCCAGGCGGAACTGAGGGTCGTTCAGCGAACCGGAAATCGGCAGGTTGATGTCGATCACTCCATGGCGGTCGGCCAGCAGGGCCACGGCCAGCCGCACCGGCAGGCTCTGGGGCGCGCCCTCGACCGGGTCGCCAAAACTCAACTGGTTCAAGACCAGGTTGTTGCTGGCGGTGAGCTGGCCGTCGGGCTGCACCTGGTACTTGACGTCCATGCTGAGCTTGCCGCGCTCGATGCCGTGCCCGGCGTACTTGACCGAGTAGGGCGACAACGGCGGCAGCTCCAGGTCACGCACCTTGCCCTGGATGTCCAGCGCCAGCGGCTTGGCCAGCGGGTTGAGCTTGCCGACCACCTCCAGCGTGGCCGTGCCCTCCGCCCGGCCCCGCAGCTCCAGGTCAGCCAGCTGGGGCTGGCCGTCCGGCGCCGCCTCCGAAGAGAACGCGCTGAGCTTGCCCGTCAACTCGGTGAGGTTGGCGGAGTAGTTGGGACGGATCAGGCGATCGGAGAACAGCACCTTGCCGTTGAGCAGGCTGACGGGGCCGACATGGATGACGGGGGCGGCCTGGGCCGTCGCCGAAGCCTTTCCCGCGGGTGGCGAGAGCGGGGCCGCCCGCCCCTCGCCGGCCTTGGGTGCGGCCTCGGTGGTGGTCTGTGCAGACGATTTCACCAGGTCCTGCAGGTTGATGCGCCCGGTTTCATGGATGATGATCCGCGCGAAGAAGTCGCTCAGCACCGTCTCCTTCACATCGACCCGCGTCGCGGTGCCCGGCGTCAGCGCCACATCGAGGCCGCGCAGGTTCAGCGCCTTCCAGTTCAGCAGTTCCTCGCCCAAGCGCAGGCCACCCGCCCCGCCTGCCGCGCGCGGCGTAGAGGGTGCCAGGGCCGCTCCGGTCGCCTGGGCTTGCGCCGGGCGGGTGGCGGCGTCAGCGGAGGCGGTCGGACTGCCCGGCACGCTGTTGGCACGGAACTCTTCCACCGCGGCATCGCCGGCCAGGCGCAGGCGCAGACCAGCCGGGCTGGCCAGATAACTCGCCTGCCCCTTGAAGCTGGCATCGGCGCGCAACAACTCTATATTGAGAGCCTCGCCAAAGTAGGGCTCGAACGCGTGCGCCGGGATGTGCGTCGCGTCGATGCGGCCTTGCGCCGACACCGGGTTCAGGCCCACGGTGCCCCGGTAACTCAGGCGCCCGGGTTCGGCACGCCCCGCCCCGACACGCGCCGATAGCTGCAGCGGCACGGGCTTGCGCCCGGCCAGGTCAAAGCCAGTCATCCGCGCCTGCAAGGATGACACCTCGAAGGCCACCGGCCGCGGTGCGCCCTGGTCCTGCCAGCCCAGCTGGCCACCCGTGAGCGTGAACTCATCGACGGCCACCTTCCACGGCGCGGGCACGGGCTGCGCGTCGCGGCCCGCCGGGTGCGCCGGCTGCGCGGTGGTCGCGCCAACGGGCCTTTCCTTCAGCCATTTCGCGTACATCCAGCGGCCATCCGCGCCGCGCTCCATGCGGACCTGTGGCGCGGTGATGGCCAGCTTGCCCAACGCCACGGTCGATGCCCCGGGATCAACGCGCGCCCCGCCGACCTCCAGGCGCTGGACGGACGCCAGCACCGACTTGCCCTGACGCAGCGCCAGCCGGTCCAGCACCAGACTGTCCGCCGTCACCTGCAGCTGCGCGGCCTGCCCCGGTTGCGCCGCCGCCTCCCAGTTCAGTCCGAGCGCGGCATCCAGCGTCCCCTCCAGCGCCGGCTCCAGGTACTGCGCCAGATAGGGCGCGGCCAGGCCCAGCGGCAGCGCGCCGATCTGCGCCGTGACCCGGGCCTGCCGGTCGGTGGCGTCCCCGCTGAATTTCAGCGTGCCGCCGGCCTGCTGAGCCGTGGCGGCCGACGGCCCCGGCGCAGGGGCTGGACCGCTCAGCACCGCAGCGCCACTGAACGCCAGCGGCTTGCTGAAGGGCAGCGCGATGTCGGACACATCGAGCGCAAGGCCCTGCAACTCAACGCGCGCGACCGACCGCGCACTCGCAGCCGTTGTTTCGTCCGTCCAGGCCACTCGACCATCCCGAATGGCCGCCTTGCCCACCGCCACCTGCCAGGGCTGGGGCGCCTGATGGCCCTGTGGCGAGGCCGGCCCCTGCGGCGCCGAAGCCGCGTTCGCCGCGCGCTCGGCAACGGCAGGCGCCGGGGCCTCCGCAGCGGCAAGCAGCAGGTTCAGCCGTCCGGCGGGATCGCGACGCACGAAGAGCTGGGGCGCGGTCACCGTCACCTCGTCCAGCTGCACCATCCGCTCCAGCGGGCGCACGTCCGCCAGCGCCACGGCCAGCTTCTCCAACCCCAGCAACTCCTGCCCGGCGGCATCGGCCAGCCGCACGCGGTGCGCCGCCAGGGTGCCGCTCAGCTTCACCAGCGGCCTGGGCTGCTGCTCGAAGGTTAGGCGCAGATCGGCGTCCAGGACAGCCGCCTGCAACTTCACCGGCAGGCTGGCCGGCAGGTAGCCCAGGTAGGGCGCCAGGTCCATCCCGGCCAGCTTGAGCGTGGCGTCCGTCTTCCGGGAAGGCGCGAACGGCGTGGCCTCGGCCGCCGAGCCAAAGCGGCTGCCGTTCAGGTTGAACGCAAGGTGCGGCTCCACCTTCACCTCCCGCTGCGAATCCAGATTGCTCAGGAACGGCACGGTCAGTTGCAGCTCGCGCACGGCGTGGGTGCGCTGCACCGCCTGGTCCGTGAAGTCGATAGCCCCGCCGGTCAGGGCCAGGTTGTACAGGGCGAACCGCGGTGCGGCGCTTGGCGGCTCTTCGGCCGGCCGTCTGAGCTTGGCCAGCACATCGTCCACGTCGTAGTGGCCATCCCCCAGATGCGTCAGGCGCAAGGTGGGCGCCTCGACCGTCAAGGCATCCACCACGGGCGCCAGCCGCAGCAGCGACTGCAGTTCCGCGTCCGCATAAAACCGCTTGACACTGAATTGCGCGGCGCTGGCGTCCGCCGTCGCTACCGCCACATCGGACACCGTCAACTCCAGCGACCAAGGCTTGAAATCCACCGCGCCGATGGTCACTTTCCGGCCCAATTGCTCGCTGGCGATGCGCTCCGCCTGATGCCTGAGCACCGGAGGCACCAGCAGCCAGCCGACACCCCACAGCAGCGCCACGCCGCCCGCCAGCCACACGGCACGGCGAAGCCATCGGTTGTTCCCCAGTTTTTCTCTCAGAGCAGCCTTGTCCATGCGCCGATTGTGCAGGAGGTCTGCGCCACGACAGGATGACTCACGCGCATCACGGCCTGCCGGCGATGCAAGGTGCCCCCACGTAAAAAGCCCGGCCGGTCGACCTTGCGGTCTTCCGCCGGGCTTGACGGCTGACTAACGTCGTTGCCGTCTGGGTTCGCAACGGAAAGAGGATCGTTTCACGTTGCGTAGGAGGCAACAGATTGCCTCCATGACTTGCCGGGGCTGCTTTGTCACTGACCTTTCGGTGGTGATTCGCGCCTACCGGCGTGACACCCGACTCTCATCAGGCGAGCTCAGATTAGGTGCCACCCCCCGGGTATGCAAATGTAGTTTTCAATCAAGCCGACATCGGCGATTGCTTCACAAGCATGACAGTCAACGCCCCACCGCTGCAGACCCGGCAATTTGTCTCGTTTTGGCCGCCAGACAACACCTCTTTATTCACAAAATGACATAACAAAATTAACCTTAAGTATTGACCTGATATTAGATGCCCCCCTAGAATGCGGCCGTTCCCTCCCAAGCCAGGAGGCAACCCGAACCCGCTGCCGAACCCGGCTAAGTCGATTCGCGATTTCCAACGTCCAGACCGACGTTCGCGACATTGATGGCGTACCCATCCCAACGAGGAGCCCGAGTGTCCCTGCTGCTTGCAGCAAGGCGCTGGAGCCCCCGCCAAGAGAAGGAAGTGCTATGACAGCGTTAGGAAAAACGGCCCAGGGCCTGCGAACCTTTGCAGGCGATGTCACCTCGGGCTTTTTTGAGATCACGCACAACAGTTTTGCCCTCGTGGGCCTGGCCGTTGTGTTTGCCGTGATCACCCTGACTGCCCGGCCCGACTTGCGTCAGGCCGGCGAAGAAAAACTCATGAGCTGGCTGCAGTCGCGTCAGGTCGCCGTCGAGGAAGTCGAGGCTGAGGTGGAAACCGCGGCCGTGACCGAGCCCGACGCGATCGACCGCGCCACGGCCGCCAACCCCAAGGACCTGCCCAAGGAACAGGCTGCGGTGGCGTACTGGCTCAGCAAGAAGTACCGCGTGGCCCCCGAGCCGCTGAGCGCCCTGGTGGCCGCGGCCTACGATGCCGGCCAGCGCGCCAAGCTCGATCCGACGCTGATCCTGGCCGTCATGGCCGTCGAGTCGAGCTTCAACCCCTTCGCGCAAAGCGCGGTGGGCGCCCAGGGCCTGATGCAGGTCATGACCAAGGTGCACTCGGACAAGTACGACCGCTTTGGCGGCAAGCTGGCCGCGTTCGACCCCGTCACCAACGTCCGCGTTGGCGTGAAGGTGCTGCAGGAGTGCATCGCCCGCGCCGGCTCGATCGAAGGTGGCTTGCGCTACTACGTCGGCGCTGCCAATCTCAACAGCGACGGCGGTTACGCCAGCAAGGTCCTCTCCGAGCGGGCCCGCTTGCACCAGGTGGCCAAGGGCCGCGCGCCGGACCGCTCGGTGTCAGCGCCGGCAACTTCGGCCTCCGCCACACCCGCCGACACGCCGCGCACCGAGAAGGTGGCGCTGCTGACCGCCTCCTGAGGTTTCTGCCAGCCCGACCCCGCTCGGCTACACTTGCGGGGTACGCAACTGGCGATAGGTGCGCCGCCGGGCACCGCTCTGGCGCACTGACGTGGACTCCCGCAAGCCTTCCGGCTTCGCGGACAACCACTGGGAAGCGTACCGCCGCAGGCGCGGCCCGAGGGGCCACCGCGCCACGGTGTTCAGCCGTTCGCCTGGGCAGCCCTTGTCACCGCGCAGGGATTCACGTCTTTTAAGGACTGCCATGTACAACCGCAACATCCTCGTCGAACAGACCGACCCCGAACTCTTCGCTGCTATCCAGGCCGAGAACAAGCGCCAGGAAGAGCACATCGAGCTGATCGCCAGCGAGAACTACGCCTCGCCTGCCGTCATGGCGGCGCAGGGCTCGCAGCTCACCAACAAGTACGCCGAAGGCTACCCGGGCAAGCGTTACTACGGTGGCTGTGAATACGTGGACATCGCCGAGCAGCTGGCCATTGACCGCATCAAGCAGATCTTTGGCGCCGAAGCCGCCAACGTGCAGCCGCACTGCGGCGCCTCCGCCAACGAGGCCGTGTTCCTCGCCTTCCTGAAGCCTGGCGACACCATCATGGGCATGAGCCTGGCCGAAGGCGGTCACCTGACCCACGGTATGGCCCTCAACATGAGCGGCAAGTGGTTCAACGTCGTCTCCTACGGCCTCAACGAGAAGGAAGAGATCGACTACGACGCGATGGAGCGCAAGGCACACGAAACCAAGCCGAAGCTCATCATCGCCGGCGCCTCCGCCTACAGCCTGCACATCGACTTCGCCCGCTTCGCCAAGGTAGCCAAGGACGTTGGCGCCATCTTCATGGTGGACATGGCCCACTACGCCGGCTTGATCGCCGCCGGCGTCTACCCGAACCCGGTGCCGCACGCCGACGTAGTGACCTCCACCACGCACAAGAGCCTGCGCGGCCCGCGCGGCGGCATCATCCTGATGAAGGCGCAGCACGAGAAGGCGATCAACAGCGCCATCTTCCCCGGCCTGCAGGGCGGCCCGCTCATGCACGTCATCGCGGCCAAGGCCGTGGCCTTCAAGGAAGCGCTGCAGCCCGAATTCAAGACCTACCAACAACAGGTCGTGACCAACGCTCGCATCGTCGCCGAGACGCTGACCCAGCGCGGCCTGCGCATCGTCAGCGGCGGCACGCAGAGCCACGTCATGCTGGTGGATCTGCGCGCCAAGGGCATCACCGGCAAGGAAGCCGAGGCCGTGCTGGGCCAAGCCCACATGACGATCAACAAGAACGCGATTCCGAACGACCCGGAAAAGCCCATGGTCACCAGCGGCATCCGCATCGGCACGCCGGCCATGACCACCCGCGGTTTCAAGGACGAGGAAGCGCGCATCACCGCCAACCTGATCGCCGACGTGCTGGACAATCCGCGCGACGCCGCCAACATCGAAGCGGTGCGCGCCAAGGTCAACGCCTTGACCGCGCGCTTCCCGGTCTACCGCTGAACGTGGGCAGCCGTCTCCGGCGCAACCTGTCATCCCGGGCCTGACCCGGGATCCATGACCCGCACACCATGAAATGCCCCTTCTGCGGCCATGCCGACACCCAGGTCGTGGAAACCCGCGTGGCGGAGGACGGGGACTTGGTGCGCCGCAGGCGCCAGTGCGGCGCCTGCGAAAAACGCTTCACCACCTACGAACGGCCGGAAGTCAACTTCCCGGCCGTGGTGAAGAAGGACGGCCGGCGCATCGACTACGAGCGCGCCAAGCTGCGCGCCTCGTTCAACTTGGCGCTGCGCAAGCGGCCGGTCAGCACCGAGCAGGTGGACAGCGCGATCGAGCGCATCGAGGAAAAGCTCTTGAACATGGGCGTGCGTGAGATCGCCTCCAGCCGCCTCGGCGAGCTGGTCATGCGCGAACTCAAGAAACTCGACAAGGTGGCCTACGTGCGCTTTGCCAGCGTCTATCGGAACTTCGAGGACATCGACGAGTTCAGGGCGCTGGTGGATGAGGTTCGCCGTTGAATACGGGTCAGTCGCATTGCTGGACCGTCGTCCTGCTGGTGCGTGGTCGGCCGCTCTTGTAGATCACGATGCTGCGAGCCACCACAGGGCCGATCGACCGCAGACACAGCGTGAGCGTGCCCGCCTGAAAGGCGCCTGATGTCAGGCGCGTGCTGCCATCCGGCGCGTACGACACGTAATTCTCGACCGGCGCAGTGGCCTTCACCCGAACACGGGCATTCAGGGCGGGTTCACGCGATACCAGCGCTTCACCCGCATCGAATGCCGCGTTGTTGTTCGCATCATGGAACACGATCCAGCCCTGCTCCCAGTTGCCCGTACTGGCGCACGCATCGCCGGTCGCGGACTTGCACAACACCACACGACCCTTGCGCTTGACGGCTTCGCTGCGGGCCAACACCACGCTGGAAAAAAGCGTGTTGGTTCCGGCCGTCAGCCGCATCGAATCCAGCGTGTCCGACAAGGCCGGTGCGCCCAGCGAATGCATCAGCGCCCCAAGCGCCAACACCACCACCAACTCAATCAGCGTCACGCCACCAAGCCTGGACCGCCCTTGCCTTCCCATGTCCGCCTCCCTTTGGTGCGGTGAAGCGGATCTCTGTGGACCCTGTCCTCAGCCTTCATGCGACCAACGTCGAACCGACTTACAGCAAAGGAAAAGAATAAGCCTGGTCAGGGGGCGTCCCATTGACCAGGCTCAAGCTTGCGACGTGACCACCGGCGGTGGTCGGTCACGCCGTCCGATAGACGGCTACTTCTTGTACCAGTAGGTACGATGAAGGTTCTTCGGCACAGTCTTAGTCAGCTTGCAGGCCCCCAGTGCTGAATTGGAGTCGCAATCTTGCTTTTCATCGTCGGGTGGTTTACCGCAGCCGATGCAGAAGGGCATCTGCACATCGCGACCGTTGACACCGATGTTGACCACCCCCGCGATCGGCGATGGCGGCAGCCCCCCCCCATCGTACACCGTAGCCTCGAACTTGCCAGTGAACGGATTGACCGCATAGCCCTTGGCTTCACCCAGGTTCGAGCGGCAACTGTTGACTTTCGGCGGCGTGGGTCGATTGGTGCCAAAGAAGGTCGTTCCGCGCGTCGTGATCGGTGCATTGACCGCCTTTTCGCCGGTGGCGAACCTCAGATAAAAGCCCTTGCCCGTGCCGTCGTAGACGGTCGGTGTCGTATCGTTGACAGTGCCCAGGTCCACAAGATCCGTCTGGTCCAGGCGCGTGTTTCCGCTGCTGTCCTTGTCGACGTCGGTATCCTTGAGCAGGTAGAAGCGGTTCGACACCCGATAAGCGGACTCGTCCTCCGTATTTTTCAGCGGATGCTCCCGGTCCCCGGAGGCGATGGCTACTGCATCGTAGGCCTTGAGATCCCCCGAGGTCTTGCCGACCATCACCACGCTGGGCGGGTAGAAGAACTTGCGCGGCGTCGTCCCCGACGAGCAGGAGCCGGAACTGCAACCCAAAGCAGCCAGCCGAGTCGCCAGCCATTTGTTCGGCGTATTGCCGGCGGTCGGCTCCAGGTCCACCCGCCAGACGATGCCGCCCAGGTCGCCCACGTAGAAGCGGTCGGTCTTGCCATCGCCGTCACGGTCCAGGAAGGTGACATCCGAAGGAATGGCGTATTTCATGCGCGTCACCGTGCAGGCCCCTTGGATCGAGGTTCCGCCGCAGCTATCCGTACCCCCGAAGGTCGCCTTCCACACCAAGGCCCCCGACTCAGCGTCCAGCACGAAAATGCCGCGCCCCATGGTGTCGGCCTTTGGCGGCTCGCTGTCCTCCGCCGTGTCGTAACCGGCGCCGAACACGACCACAGGATTGGCGTAACCCTTGACCAGGGTGACACGAGGGCGGGACCAGGTCTGCCCGAGTTCCTCAAAGCCCGTGTCCGAGGGGCTCTTGCGCCACAGCACCTGCGGCGCCGTCGGATCCGACACGTCCAGGGCATAGATGAAGCGACCGCCGCGACGCATATTCAGGTACAGGTACGCCTTGTCCACGGTTCCGTCCGGCTTGAGCTTCTGATAGACGCCGGGCGAGCCATCGACGAAATAGTCTTTCGCCGCCGCGCTGGGCAGCAGAGTGGAGGGCATCCGCAGTTCTGGGCTGTTGACACGCTGGCGGTTGAGCTTGCTGAAGTGCTCTGGCAGGATCAGCCCCCACAGCTCACCGCCCGGCGACACGGAACCCAGCGACTGCGCCTGGCTGCCGTTGACGGCGCGGAACACGCCGTCATTGCCGCCATAGAAAACCACCATGCCGCGGCTATCGCCATAGTTCACCACGACGGGCCGCGAGTGCAACACGTCACCGTGGATCGAGGGGCGCACCGTCACCGAACCACCCGGTCCCGCCTCGTCGCCAAAGTTATCCTGCCCGCGCACCCACTTGATCAGGGAGTTTCGGTCCGGCGGCGTGGAACCGGAATAGACCCGCATGCCGCCGCCGGTCGCGGGAGTTGCCGGCGTCAGTGGCACGGGGCCGAAGGTGGCGCTCGTGCAAGGCGAAGTGCAACCGAGAGTCCAAGTACCGACGTAGCCGGCCTCGCTGTCCAGGCCACTGCCCGACGGCAAGATGGTCACCGAGTCGCCTGGGTTGAAAAGGCCCGAGGGAAGCCCCGTCACCGCCGCCGTGGCGTTGCTGCGGGTGATGCTCCCCGCGGCCATCGTGGCCGAGGCGGCCGATGGCGGTGAGGCCGTGATCGTGCCGGAAATGGTCGTGCCGGGTGACACTGTCACCGGGTAGGTGAATGTGGTGCAATCGTCGTTGCTGCAGGTGATCGTCACGTCGCTGACCACGTAGGCCGATTCGTTGCCGCCCGAGCCGCCGGTCTTGGTGATGTTCATCTTCGTCACCTGGTTGACCGCACTGACACGGTTGCCGAACCACTTGGCGGGCAAGCCGGTGGCTGTTGCCGTGCTGCCCGTGCGACCGAGCGTCGTGATCGCTTTGGCCGTGGTCGATGGCGACACCGAGCCCCCGACACCCGACTTGTTCTGGTTCCAGACAATCCGGAATTGATTGGCATCAACGATGTCATAAATCACCTTGTCGCCATCGAACGCTGGATTCGTGGTGGTCCCAGCAAGCGTGACGGTCTGCCCCGCATGAAAGCCGTGGGCTGTAGCCGTCTTCACCGTCGCATACGAACCATTTCCTTTGAGCTCCGAAATCGTGAGCGTATTTGGGCTGATCACTGCCTGGTAGGCATTCGTCGCAGACAACACCGGCGAAACAGGAACCTCATAGGTGAAGCAAGTGGCCGCCGGGCACAGCATCGTGTTCGGCACGGTGATGAGCACGTTGCCGTTGAAATTGCCCGGCGTCGCGCCAGCGATCGTCACCGTGGAGCCGTCCGCGAAACCGTGTCCCGCCGCACTCGTCACCGTGACCTTCACTGTATTGCTGGCCGTGAGCTCGCCCGTCACCGACGTGGCCGTCACCGCCCCGGGGCCGACCTTCGCGATGGTGTAGGCCCCCTGTGAGGGCGTCGTCGGCTGGTCCGGCAAGCCGCTGATGGTGAACGTCCTGCCGCTGGCCGATGAAATTCCCGTCGTGACGTTGTAGCCTGCCTGATCGGCACCGCTGATCGTGACCGTGGTCCCCTCGGTGAAGCCGTGGTTGTCAGTGGTCGTCACCACCGCGCTGGTGCCGGTGCGAACAATGGAAGCGATCGGAATCGTGTTCGATGCACCGAAACTGGTCGCCGCAATGTCCGCGTTCTCGATCGCAAAGGCATTGCTGGCATGGGTGAGCAGCGGCTCGCAGCTGCTGCCGCTGGGGCAGTAGGTGTAGAGGCGCCGCGGATTGGAGCTGCCGCCCGCCGTCGCGCCGAAGTCGGCCGTGAGATTCTCCTTGCGCAGGCGCTGGGCCGCGCCGCCTTTTTCCACGAGCTCGCCGTCTGCCGAGTCGTAGGCGCCACCGGCTCCTCGCGCATCGTTCTTGAAGAAACCGCCGCTGGCATCCGGCTCGACCGCGGTGTCCTTGTGGGTCCAGAAACTGACTGCCGACGGCGTGATGAAGCCCGTGCCCGCGGAGCTAATCGCCGAATTCCCCAGGCTGTCACCCAGACGCAGAGACGCCTTGTTCGGATCGGGGTTGTTCGGATCCGGATATTCCAGGATGAACTTGTACTGTTTGAGGTTACCCAGCCAGCGCGGGCTGGCCGATGCATCCGGCCTGAACATCCCCAGGAAGATCTGGTTCAGGTAAGTCCCCTGGGCGTTCACGCTGACCGGCAGGCTGGCAGAGGAAAACACACTGTTGACCGCCTGCACTTCGTTGAGGATCGTCAGCAGTGCATCGGCGATCTCCTCATAGCTGGAAGTGGCGAAGTACTTACCGCCTCCGTGCTTGGCCATGGTGCTCAGCAGGGCCGGGTAATCGGGCTTGCAGCTAGCGCCGAGCAAGCCAACCGTGTAAGTCGTGATGCTCTGGTTGTCATCGAGACCACCGTAGATATCCGTTTGACGCATGTAGCGCGCCCATTCATCGGCGTACACACCGGTGCTCTCGTTATGGGTCTTCACGTCGTAGCTGCCACAACTGATGCCCCCCCTGGCGCCATACGGCCCCGAGGGAATGACGATGGGCGTCTTCAACGCTTCGGTGATGCCGGGGGCATTGTCCAGCGCGGTTTTCGGCGAGACATTGCCGGTGTCGCTGGGTGTACCCGAGGTGTTAAACGCATTGCCGACGAAGATCACGAAGTTCTTCTGGCAGCCGGATGCGGGCTGTGCCGTGGCGTAATCTCGCCCGGACAGCCCGGTTTTGCCGGCATAGTAGGCCCAGGTCTCCTGCATGACGGCCGCGGTGGCCTCGCCGTTGGCCTTGATATAGCCATCGCCCCCACCGCCGGAGGTGCGCCATGACTTCACCCAGGTCAGGAATTTCGCCTTGTTGGCGTTATCCATTGGCATCAGCGGCACGACCAGACAGCCGCCGTTTGTGCCGCCACAGTTGGCGTTGCTATCGGCGCCGTGATTGATATCCCGGATATTGGTGGCGTTGTAGACCATCAGCCCGAGATTCACGCTGCCTGCCGGCAGGCCGGACACGACGTTGTAGAGGGCGCACTGCTCGATGCCGCCGGCCGTGCCGTTGAGGCTGGGCGCCGTACCGTCCACATAGGTACAGTTGCCAGCACTCGCGGAGAAATTGGCGGCGTTGTCCAGCACCAGCAGCACGTTGGGCGTGCCGCTGGCGTCCGAGTTATCGCTATAGATGTCAATGTCTTCCGCGTGGACGCCCATGGAGGCCCCGGCCAGCACAGCCAGGGTCAGCCAAAGCCCGAAAAGTCTGAAAAAGTTCATGGCGATTCTTCTGTTGGGTCAGAGACAGGACACGGTGGACGGCACCCGGACGGCAATGCCCTGCACCTGCTCGGCTTTCGCGCCGGTGAGCGCATCGTCAATGCTGGCCTGCACCTCCCAATGCTGCGTCTTGCATTCGCTCGGAAAGGTGCTCAACGTGCCATTGGCCAGGACAGCGCGGTCGGGATCCTGCCCGGCGAAGCAGGCCACGTCATTCGCGACATCGGGATTCAATTCATCGTTCTTCACTTGCAGCTCCAGCCGGCAGTTGTTCATGGCTTTCACGTTGACGGCATAGCTGGCCCCGCCCACGGACACGTCAACGGTCCGCGCAGGCATCAAGCTGGGGTTCTCGACAGCCACCACTTCTTCCAAAGTCTGCTCGATGGCCTGCTGGATGGCCTGATGAGTCTCTGTCTGAACCTGCGTGTTACCGGCAATGCGCAGGTTGGTGTTGCCCGAGCGGATGGAAAACACCACCAGCAGGGTAATGGCCACCAGGATGATCATGCTGACCAGTAGCGTGGAGCCTTGTTGTCTGGGCTTCATCAGGGATCTCACGGGCTTTCCCTCCGCGCGCTCGGATTGACCAGGCGGACGAGCTGGCTGAACACCCGACGCTTGAATTTGTTGTCCGTCAGAGTCCAGGTGACGGTGGTCCCCGATGGCGCGGTGGTGGCCCCGGCCGTCGTGGCGGCGGCCCCCTCCAGGCCGAGGCTGTAGACTTTCTTGTCCTGGTAGTCATTGCTGCGCTCGTTGTTGCGCGCCAACAGGTTCAGCCGCAGGGCCACCACGTTGGCCCAGTCCCCGACGGCGGCGGGCGCCCTGGCATAGCTGTCGGGAGCGCCATCGTCACCAGAAGCATCGAAGCCGTAGTCGATCTGCATGTTCTCGATGCCCTCAACCAGCGGCTCCAGCAAGAACTTCGCCGAGCCGCCCGCCACGGACAGCTCCAGCCGCTTGAGCGTGGGGATCGAAACGCCACCGTCATCGGTGTTCGTGCTGGAGCAGGTGGAACCGTTTGCGGGCACGCTGCACGGGCTCACGAAATAGATGTGCACGAGATACCTGCGCAGCGGTGCGGCGATGTAGCTGGGCGGCGGCGTCGTGTCCGCCGGATCCTTCATCTCCAGCGTGAATGTGCTCGTATTCATCGTTGTGGATGCCGAGACCTGCAACACTTTTGCAAAGCTCAGCCTGTTCGGAGGCTCCAACCCGGACTGAAAATACACCTCTCCGGCCTTGAGGGTCGCCCCCATCACCGCCGTGTCCACTCGTCGCACAACCAGAATATCCGTGCCGGGCAGGTAGTTCGCTGCACTGAGCACGCCACCCGTGGTGAGCGGACAGGCCGTCAGCGCGGTTGGCAGGGTGCTTGGCGAGTCGTACCCCTGGACGGCGAACGGCAGGGCAGCCTCAAGATCAGCGGCGGTGACAGCACAGGGATCGGGCAGCGCGGCTGGCACGGCCAAACCGCTCACCCCCGAAAACTCCCCGTAATAGCCAGCGAGCTGGAGGTCTTCCTGCAGTAGCTGAATGGCATAGCGCCCGTTCTCGATCTGGCGGCTGGACTTCTCCAGCTCTTGCTGGGTGCTGCTTTGCTGCGCAAACAGGGCGGCCAGGCCCGTGAGCAGAATCAGGCCGATCGTGATGGAGACCATCAATTCGATCAGGGTCATGCCACGCTGGTGGCGAAGCGGGCCCGGCAAAGGGCGGCGGCGTGGCGCTGACAGAGCATTCACGTTCAGGCGTTCCATGATTTAACCCGCCAGATCGGCGATCTTGACCGGCAGCGAGATGGCCCTGCGCTGCGCATCATCGCCGTAGAGATTGGCGCCACAGTTGACCCCCGTCGGCGCCACGGTCTTCCCGACGCCTTGCCACACGACGCTGACCCGGTACTCGCCAGCGCTGATCTCCTCGACACAGCCGCGCGCACCCAGCATGGCGCCTGCATTGTTGCCTTCCGTCATCTCGGCGCTGCCGAGCAGCAGGTTGTGCCACTGCGTCATGTCTGCAACGGCCTGCCCCTTCTGCTGCGTCGTCCCGGCCGTGCAGGCTGGCGTCACCGTCGAGCCGGTTCCCACATAAGGTGTGCCATCCGTCGCGGTCGTGATGGCATAGCAGTCGGCCACCTTCCGGTTGGCGTTGATGCGGTTGACCATGTCCTGCGCCACGACGAGCGCCTGCACGCGCTGATAGGACTCCAGTTGAGTACGCTGACTCGTCACCATCAAGCCAACCAGCCCCAGCAACCCCAGCATGAGAATGACCAGGGTGACCAGCACCTCGATCAGGCTGAAGCCCTGCTGGGCACGGTGGTGCTTCAAAGTCCGCCTCTTCATGAGCAACTCCCCATTCGGATCCTAGGCAGGCCACTGAGATCGAACGACACGCAGCGTGGCTTGTTGTCCGCGCCCACGACCTGCAGCCACTTGTCGGACGCAGTCGTCGGCTCCTTCATCCGGCCATCCTTGCCGTAGACGAACTGCGTCACGCCATTGGCGTTCGTCATATCCAGCCCCTGGAAGGCCGCTTGCGTGCCCAGCACATCCGTGCCTTTCTTGATGTTCCAGCCGCTCTTCCAGCCCCCCGCCTCGGCATACAGGCCCACATCCGCGCTCCGCTTGATGGCTTCGGAACGCGCAAGGACCGCGGCATTGACGAAATCGCCCGTTGCCGTCTTGACGCGCTGCGCGGACGTGAAGCTCTTGAACGACGGCACTGCAATTCCCAGCAGGATGGCCGCGATGGCCATCACCACAAGCAACTCGACAAGGGTGAAGCCGCGGGCGAGAGATTTGACTGCCCCCGCCATCACCAGCACTCGGACACGGAGCTGGCCGTGCCGGCCTCGGTCTTGGCGCCCGACTGGTTGAGCGTCAGGGCGTCGCAGCGCGCATCGCTTTGCGTCGCTTTCGGCGTGGCCGTGATGGTGTAGGTCGGAACCCCCGCCGACGCCGTGCAATTGCCGGTCGCCGTTGGCATCGTGCAGGCGATGGCAAAGTCATACTTGCTGGACACTTCGGCAGGCACGGACAGACTCAAGGCCGTCAACCCGGCACCATCCCCTGCCGTAGCGTCCCCCGCATAACGACGGGCATCGAGCATGTACTGTTCCTGCTTGTTGGACACGGCATACATGAAACTCTGGGCTGCGGACCGGTTGGCCCGGACAATGTGTTGCGTGTACGCCGGATAGGCCACGGCGGCCAGAATGCCGACGATCGCCACCGTGATCATCAACTCGATCAGCGTAAATCCACCCGTCTTGGCTCGCACAGTTCCCACCTCCTACAAGTTGTCGAATGTTAACGTTCTCACTTCCAGACACATCCTCGACCGGACAGACGGCCACCCTGACAGAATGAGCGGTCACTGTCCGCGCCCCCTAGAACCGTCAAGCTCGCCCAACTTGCGCCCCAACCATACCGATGTCCCTCCCCATTGAGACCGCCCTCCTCCTTGCCGCAAAGTCCATCGGCCTGTCCGAGCCCAACCCCCGCGTGGGCTGCGTCATCGTCGATGCGCAGGGCCAGGTCATCGGCCAGGGCCACACCCAGCAGGCTGGCGGCCCGCACGCCGAGGTCGTGGCGCTGCGCGACGCCCAGGCGCGCGGCCATGCGCTCGCCGGAGCCACGGCCTACGTCACGCTGGAGCCCTGCTCCCACCACGGCCGCACTGGCCCCTGCTGCGACGCGCTGATCGCCGCCGGCATCGCGAAGGTGGTGGCGTCCGTCGGTGACCCGAATCCACTGGTGGCCGGCCAGGGTTTTGCCCGGCTGCGCGCCGCCGGGATCGAGGTCGAGGTGGGGCCGGGCGCCGAGGCGTCGCGCGAGCTCAACATCGGCTTTTTCAGCCGCATGGTGCGCCAGACACCCTGGGTGCGCATGAAGATGGCCGCCTCGCTGGACGGCCAGACCGCACTGGAAAATGGTGTCAGCCAGTGGATCACCTCCGAGCCGGCGCGCGCTGACGGCCACGCCTGGCGCGCCCGCGCCAGCGCCGTGCTGACCGGCATCGGCACCGTACGGGACGACAACCCGAGGCTGGACGTGCGGCTGGTTGAGACGCCGCGCCAGCCTCATCTGGTGGTGGTAGACAGCCGGCTGGAAACACCGCTGGACGCCCATCTCTTCAGCGCAGGCCGAACTGTCTACATCTACGCGGCAGTCCAAGATGACGCCAGGAAGTTGGCCCTGGAAGCGCGCGGTGCCACGGTGATTTACTTGCCCGGCCGCCAACCGGGCACCGAAGGCAAGGTTGACCTGACCGCCCTGCTGCACGACCTGGCGCAGCGCGGCATCAACGAACTGCACGTGGAGGCCGGGCACAAGCTCAACGGATCGCTGATCCGCGAGGGCCTGGTGGACGAGTTGCTGGTCTACCTGGCGCCCAAGCTGATCGGCCAGGGCCGCGGCATGGCGGACTTCGGACCGCTGAACGCGCTGTCGCAGGCCGTTCCGCTGGCTTTCCGCTCCGTCGAGCCCGTCGGACCGGACCTGCGCATCCTGGCCCGGGTAAGTGGCCGGGATACCTTTTAGTCCAGTTTTCCGGCTGCCGCCGGGAGTTACACATCAAAGCCTGCGAAAATACCAAGTTATGTTCACCGGAATCATCACCGGCGTGGGGCGCATCGTCGCCGCCCACGACCTGGATAGCTCTTTACCCGCCGCCGGCACACCGGCTTCCACCTTTGGCAAGCGCCTGACCATCGAGACGCCGGCCGGCTACCTGGATGACGTGGGGCTGGGCGACAGCATCGCGCTCAACGGCGCCTGCATGACCGTCACGTCGTTCTCGGCCGCCGAGCGCCAGTTCACGGTCGATATCTCGGCCGAGTCGCTGGCCAAGACGGCAGGGCTGGACCGACCGGGGCCGATCAACCTGGAGAAGGCGCTGCGCGCGCACGACCGGCTCGGCGGGCACATCGTCTCCGGCCACGTGGACGGTGTCGGCCATGTCACGCAGTTCGAGAAGATCAGCGAGAGCTTCGAGCTGCGCATTCTCACGCCACGCGAGCTGGGCAAGTTCCTGGCCTACAAGGGCTCGATCACCATCAATGGCGTCAGCCTCACCGTCAACCGCGTGACCGACCTTCCCGGCGGCTGCGAAGTGAGCATCAACCTGATCCCGCACACCGTGGAAAACACCGCCCTGGGCGCGCTGACCCAAGGCAGTGCCGTCAACCTCGAAATCGACCTGATCGCCCGCTACGTGGAGCGCATGCTCAGCGCCGAACCGCAACGCTTCACCAAGGAATCCGCATGACCCACCGCACCCCCGTTCCAATTTCGCCGGTCGAGGAGATCGTGGCCGAAATGCGCGCCGGGCGCATGGTCATCCTCGTGGACGAGGAAGACCGCGAGAACGAAGGCGATCTGGTGCTGGCGGCCGACCATGTCACGCCCGAAGCCATCAACTTCATGGCCCGCTTCGGCCGCGGCCTGATCTGCCTGACGCTGACGCGCGAGCGCTGCGAATACCTGCGCCTGCCCCCGATGGCCGCGCGCAACGGCACGGTGTACAGCACCGCGTTCACCGTCTCGATCGAGGCCGCCGAGGGCGTGACCACCGGCATCTCGGCCGCCGACCGCGCCCGCACGGTGCAGGCCGCCGTCGCGAAGAATGCCCAGCCCACCGACCTGGTGCAGCCCGGCCACATCTTCCCGCTGCAGGCGGTGGACGGCGGCGTGCTGATGCGCGCCGGCCACACCGAGGCCGGCTGCGACCTGGCCGCCATGGCCGGCTGCGCCCCGGCTTCCGTGATCTGCGAGATCATGAAGGACGACGGCACCATGGCCCGCCTGCCGGACCTGCAGCTGTTCGCGGCCGAGCATGGCCTGAAGATCGGCACCATCGCCGACCTGATCGAGCACCGCAGCCGCACCGAGTCGCTGATCGAGAAGGTCGGCAGCCGCACCCTCAAGACCGTGCATGGTGATTTCACCGCGCACGCCTTCCGCGACAAGCCGAGCCAGGCGCTGCATCTGGCCCTGGTCAAGGGCAGTTGGGACACCAGCGAGAGCGTGCCGGTGCGCGTGCATGAGCCGCTGTCCGTGCTCGACGCGCTGGAAGTCAACCGCGCCATGCACTCGTGGGGCCTGGACACCAGCCTGCACTACCTGAACCAGCAGGGTAAGGGCGTCGCGGTGCTGCTCAACTGCGGCGAGAGCGCCGATCAGCTGCTGGCCCAGTTCGAAGGCACGGCGCGCGCCAGCCAGGCGCCCGAACGCGGTCGCATGGACCTGCGCACCTACGGCGTCGGCGTGCAGATCCTGCGCGAATGCGGCGTGCACAGGATGCAGCTCATGGGCACGCCCCGCCGCATGCCCAGCATGACCGGCTACGGCATCGAAATCACCGGCTACATCCCCAAGGAATAAGACATGTTTGGCGCAGAAAAAGGAACCGCGGACAAACTGGACGGCAAAAAGCTCTATATCGGCATCGTCCAGGCCCGCTTCAACGAGAGCATCACCAACGCGCTGGCCGAGGCCTGCACGGCCGAGCTGGCCGCGCTGGGCGTGAACCCCAAGCACATCGAGCATGTGCGGGTGCCCGGCGCGCTGGAGGTGGCCACCGCGCTGCAGGCGCTGGCCGAGAAGGACCAGTACGACGCGCTGATCGCGCTGGGCTGCATCATCCGCGGCGAGACTTACCACTTCGAGCTGGTGGCCAACGAATCCGGCGCCGCCGTGACGCGCGTCTCGCTCGACTACCAGGTGCCGGTCGCCAACGCCATCCTGACCACCGAGAACCTGGAGCAGGCGATCGCCCGCCAGACCGAGAAGGGGCGCGACGCGGCCCGCGTTGCGGTGGAAATGGCCAACCTGCTGAACGAGCTGTCATGAGCGAAGACGCTTCCTCCCCCAGCAAGCGCCCGCCGCGCCAGTCGCGCACCGGCCTGACCAACACCGGCGCGCGCAAGGCAGCCGCCAAGTCCGGGCGCAGCCGCGCGCGCGAATTCGCGCTGCAGGCGCTCTACCAGCACCTGGTGGGCCGCAACGAGGCGGGCGACATCGACGTGTTCACGCGCGACCTGGCGGGCTTTCACAAGGCCGACTCGGCGCATTACGACGCGCTGCTGCACGGCTGTATCGAGCAGGCGGCCGACCTGGACGCGCTGATCGTGCCGCTGCTGGACCGCAAGCTGGGCGAGATCTCCCCGGTCGAGCACGGCGTGATGTGGATCGGCGCCTACGAGATGCTGCACTGCCTGGACGTGCCCTGGCGCGTGGTGCTCAACGAATGCATCGAGCTGGCCAAGGAATTTGGCGGCACGGACGGCCACAAGTACGTGAACGGCGTGCTCAACGGCCTGGCGCCCAAGCTACGCGCGGCCGAGGTCGAGACCGACCGACTGGCCGGCAAGGCCCGCCCATGAGAATCGCCACCCGCGCGCAGCGCATCGAGCCCTTTTACGTGATGGAGGTCGCCAAGGCGGCCTCCGCACTGGCGCGCGAGGTGGCCCATACCGACCAGCCGATGATCTTCCTGAACATCGGCGAACCGGACTTCACCGCCCCGCCGCTGGTGCAGGAGGCCGCGATCCGTGCCATCCGGGACGGCGCCACGCAGTACACGCCCGCGCTGGGTCTGGACGCGCTGCGCGAGCGCCTCAGCGGCTGGTACGCCGAGCGCTTCGGGGTCGATGTGCCGGCCCGGCGCATCGTCGTCACCGCTGGCGCCTCGGCGGCGCTGCAGCTCGCCTGCCTAGCATTGATCGAGGCCGGCGACGAAATGCTGCTGCCCGACCCGAGTTACCCGTGCAACCGCCACTTCGTCAGCGCGGCCGAGGGCACGGCGCGGCTGATCCCAACGACGGCGGCCGAGCGCTTCCAGCTCAGCGCCGAGAAGGTCGAGGCCGCCTGGGGCGTCAGGACGCGCGGCGTGCTGCTGGCCTCGCCCTCCAACCCCACAGGCACCTCGATCGCCCTGCCCGAGCTGCGCCGCATCCACGACGTGGTGCGCGCGCGCGGCGGCATCACGCTGGTGGACGAGATCTACCTGGGGCTGAGCCACGACCCCGCGTTCGGCCAGACCGCGCTCGCCCTCGGCGACGACCTCATCAGCGTCAACAGCTTCAGCAAGTACTTCCACATGACCGGCTGGCGCCTGGGCTGGCTGGTCGTGCCCGAGGACCTGGTGGACGTGGTGGAGCGGCTGGCGCAGAACCTCTTCATCTGCGCGAGCACCGTGGCCCAGCACGCGGCCCTGGCCTGCTTCGAAAAAGAGAGCATCGCCGAATATGAGCGGCGACGCGCCGAGTTCCGCGCGCGCCGCGACTTCTTCGTGCCGGCGCTGGAGGCGCTGGGCCTGCCCGTGCCGGTGCGGCCGGACGGCGCGTTCTACGCCTGGGCCGACTGTGGCGCGGCCTGCGAGAAGCTCGGCGTGGCCGACAGCTGGGACTTCGCCTTCGAGCTCATGCGGCGTGCCCGCGTCGCCGTCACGCCGGGGCGCGATTTCGGCAGCGCCGACACGGGCCGCTTCATCCGCTTTTCCACCGCCAGTTCCATGGCGCAGTTGCAGGCGGCCGCCGGTCGGCTGCGCGAGCTGCTGGCCTGAGTCACGATGGCTTTCGAATTTCCGATCCGCATCTACTGGGAAGACACCGATGCTGGCGGCATCGTCTTCTACGCCAACTACCTCAAGTTCTTCGAACGCGCGCGCACCGAGTGGCTGCGCTCGCTGGGCATCGGCCAGCAGGCGCTGCGCGAAGCCACGGGCGGCATGTTCGTGGTCAGCGAGACGGCGATCAAGTACCACCGGCCGGCCCGGCTGGACGATCACCTGACCGTGACCGCCGATCTCAAGGAGATAGGCCGTGTGTCCTTGACCATCGGGCAGCAGGCGCTGTCAAAAAATGATTCCACCACGGCAGCGGGAAACCTTCTGCACTGCGAAGGCACCATCCGCATCGGCTGGGTCGATGCCGCCACGCTGAAACCGGCCCGCATTCCGGCCCACATCTTGCAAGCCTTGAACCCATGAACCAGGACCTTTCCATCGTTCAACTGGTGCTGCACGCCAGTTTCGTCGTGCAACTCGTCATGCTGTTGCTGCTGGCCGTGTCGGTCGCGAGCTGGGCGGCGATCTTCCGCAAGCTGATCGCGATCAAGCGCGTGAAGTCGCTCAACGACGATTTCGAGCGCGATTTCTGGTCCGGCACCAGCCTGAACGACCTGTTCGCCGCCGCCGCGCAGAACGCCAAGCAATCCGGCCCGATGGAGCGCATCTTCGCCAGCGGCATGCGCGAATACCAGAAACTGCGCGAGCGCCGCATCACCGACTCGGGCACCCTGCTCGATGGCGCGCGGCGTGCCATGCGCGCCAGCTTCCAGCGTGAAATGGACACCGTGGAATCTCAACTGTCCTTCCTCGCCTCGGTCGGCTCGGTCTCGCCCTACGTGGGCCTGTTCGGCACCGTCTGGGGCATCATGCACGCCTTCACCGGCTTTGCCGGACTGCAGCAGGTCACGCTGGCCACCGTGGCCCCCGGCATCGCCGAGGCGCTGGTCGCCACCGCGATCGGTCTGTTCGCGGCCATTCCCGCCGTGGTGGCCTACAACCGCTTCGCGCGCGACATCGACCGCGTGGCGATCCAGCTGGAGACCTTCATCGAAGAGTTCTCCAACATCCTGCAGCGCAACCTGGGTGCGCACTCGGCCTCGGGCCACTGACGCCAAGAGAGGATCTGCGCATGCCCTCGGTTGCCTCCCGCGGTCGCGGCCGCCGCACCATCAACGAGATCAACATGGTGCCGTTCATCGACGTGATGCTGGTGCTGCTGATCATCTTCATGGTCACCGCCCCGATGCTCACGCCGAGCATGATCGACCTGCCCAGCGTGGGCAAGGCGGCCGGCCAGCCGCCCAAGGTGGCCCAGATCGTCATCGACCGCGACGGGACACTCCAGTTCAAGGCTGGCGAGCAGACCCGCACGGCCTCGGCCAAGCAGGCGGCGGCCCTCGCCAAGGACTGGCAGGCGACCCAGGCCGCCGACAGCGCCGTGGTGATCAGCGCCGAAAAGGGCATCAAGTACGACACGGTGGTCCAGGCCATGGACGAGCTGCGCAAGGCCGGCGTCAAGCGCGTCGGCCTCTCCGTGCAACTGATTCCCTGATGCCGATCCGCCAGGCATGAGCCGTTCCGCCTTCCCCAGCTCCCTGCTGCCCCATGCTGCCGAGCGCGGCGAATTCGCCCCCCCGCCGCAACCCGGTCAGTGGCGCGCGTTCGGCCTGGCCTTGCTGGCCCATGCGCTGCTGCTGCTGGCGCTGACCTGGGGCGTACGGTGGCACCAGCAGTCGAACGAACTGGCCGTGGAAGCCGAACTCTGGTCCGCCGTACCGCAGCAGGCCGCCCCCAAGCCCGCGGAAGCACCACCCCCGCCGCCGGAGCCCACCCGCCCTCCCGAGCCCACGCCACCGCCCAAGCCCGCCCCCAAACCGGCGTCCGTCCCCCCGCCTCGCCCCAGCGCCCAGGAACAGCGCGAGGCCGAGATCGCCCTGGAGCGCGAGAAGAAGAAGCGGCTGGAGAAGGAAAAGCAGGATCAGCTGCACCAGCAGGAACTGGACAAGCGCGAGCGCCTGAAGGCCGAACGCGAGCAGCAGGAGCGGGAGAAGGAACGCCGGGACAAGGAGCGGCGTGAACAGGAACGCAAGGAAGAGCAGCGCCGACAGAAGGAGCGCGAACACGAGCGTGAGCAGCAGGCGCAGCAGGAAAAACTGGACAAGCAGCGCAAGCAGGCGGAAGAAAAGAAAAAACTGGCCGAGGAAAAGAAGAAGCAGGACGAGGAAGTGCGTCGCAAGGAAGCGGCCGAGGCCAAGGAGGCCGCCCGCAAGGAAGCGGCCCGCGAAGCTCAGGCGGCGAAGGAAGCCGAGGTCCGGCGCCAAGCCAACATCCGGCGCGCCATGGGTCTGGCCGGCGCCACGGGCGGTGACGAGGCCACCGGCAGTGCGCAGCGCTCGGCCGGTCCCTCGGCGGGCTACGCCGGCCGCATCCGCGCCCGCATCAAGCCCAACATCGTGTTCACGGACGACGTGGCCGGCAACCCGGTCGCCGAGGTCGAGGTGCGTGCCTCGCCCGACGGCACCATCGTCCACCGGCGCTTGGTCAAGTCCAGCGGTACGAAGGCCTGGGACGAGGCCGTGCTCAAGGCCATCGACAAGACCGAAATCCTGCCGCGCGACACCGACGGCCGCGTGCCCTCCTCGCTGATCATCAGCTTCCGGCCGAAGGACTGACACCGGCCTGCCGCGAGGTGCAGGCTCGCCGCATCGGCGCCACCTGTCCGCGCGCCAAGGCTGGCCGGTAGCCCCCTCCTGATCACCTCGACATCGAGGCATCCATATAATAAGCAACACTTATCATACGGATACCTCATGCAATTGGAGAAGGACAGCCTGGGATTCCTGCTCGCGGACGTCTCCCGCCTGATGCGCCGGGCCTTCCAACTGCGGATGGATGGCAACCCGCTGACCCATGCCCAGGCCCGGGCGTTGGTGCACATCGCCCGCCATGAAGGGATACGGCAGGTGGAGCTGGCCGACCAGCTGGAGGTGCAACCCATCACGCTGGCGCGGCTGCTCGACCAGCTGGCCGAGCAGGGGCTGGTGGAACGGCGCGCCGATCCGGCCGACCGGCGCGCGTACCGGCTGTTTCTGGCACCGGACGCCTCCGGACAGCTCGCGACCCTGGACCAGGTCGCGCAGGCGGTGCGTGCCCAAGCCCTGAGCGACATCAGCCCGGAGCACGCCGCCGTCGCGCAAGCCGTCCTGCGCCAGATGCGCGCCAACCTCGCCGCCCCCCCGCGCCGCCTCACCAAGGACAAGCAACCATGACCTCAGCGCAAGAACGCCCCGGCACGCCCGCGCCCCGCCCTCCCCGCTGGCAGGCCCGGCGCCTGCTCCTGCTGGTCGCCGTGCCACTGGCGGTGCTGCTGCTGGTGGCGCTGGCCTACCTGCGCGGTGGCCGCACGGTCGAAACCGACAACGCCTACGTCAAGGCCGACAAGGTGGCGGTCGGCACGCAGGTCGCGGGGACGGTGCGGGAGGTGCTGGTGCGGGAGAACCAGGTGGTACAGGCCGGCCAGCCGCTGCTGCGCCTGGACCCGGCACAGTTCCAGTTGGCCGTGGCCAAGGCCGAGGCCAGGCTCGCCCAGGCGCGCACCGACCTGGCCGCCCTCCAGGCCAGCCATCGGGAAAAGCAGGCCGAGATCGCCCTGGCACGCACCCGGCAGGCCTTCGCGGCACGCCAGCAGCAGCGCCAGGCCGACTTGCTGCGGCAGAACTTCATTTCCGCGGCCGGCTTCGACGAGGCCCGACTGGGCACCGAGGTGGCGGCACAGCAGATCGTGGCGCTCGAGCGGGATCTGCAGCGCATCGCCGAGACCCTGGGCGGCAGCGTCACCGCGCCGCCGCAGCGCCATCCCGCCTACCTGAGCGCCCTGGCCGAACTGGAGCACGCGCGGCTCGACCTGGCCCGCATCGACGTGACCGCCCCGTTGGACGGCATCGTCAGCAAGCCGCCCAAGGTCGGCCAGTACCTGGCGACCGGCAGCATGGCCCTGACCCTGATCGCGCAAGGCCCACTCTGGATCGAGGCGAACTTCCCGGAGACCGATCTGACCCATGTGCGCGCGGGACAGCCCGTGACGGTCCACATCGACACCTACCCCGGCGCGCTCTGGCGCGGCGAAGTGGAAAGCCTGAGCCCGGCCACGGGCGCCGAGTTTTCCGTGATCCCGGCGCAAAACGCCACCGGCAACTGGGTGAAGATCGCCCAGCGCGTGCCGGTGCGCATCCGCGTCGAGCCACGGGCCGGCCAGCCCGCGCTGCGCGCGGGACTGAGCGCGCGGGTCGAGATCGACACCGGCCACCGGCGTCGCCTGCTCGGACTTTCCTTGTGAGGTCCGTTCCTTGAGCGCCGCCAGCCCGGCTGACGCAGGCCCGGCATCGTCCCACCGCGGCTTCGTCACATTGGCGGTGATGCTGGCGACCATCATGCAGGCGCTGGACACCACCATCGCCAACGTCGCGCTACCGCACATGCAGGGCGCGATGGGGGCGACACAGGACCAGATTTCCTGGGTGCTGACCTCCTACATCGTGGCGGCGGCGATCTTCATGCCGCTGACCGGCTTCCTGGCCGCGCGCTTCGGCCGCAAGCGGATCTTCATGTGGGCCGTCGTCGGCTTCACGGTGACCTCGATGCTTTGCGGCGCGGCGCAAAGCCTGTCGCAGATCGTGCTGTTCCGCCTGTTGCAAGGTGTGTTCGGCGCCAGCCTGGTGCCGCTGTCGCAGTCGGTGCTGCTGGACAGCTATCCGCGCGAACAGCATGGCTCGGCCATGGCGCTGTGGGGCGTGGGCGTGATGGTCGGACCGATCCTCGGTCCGACGCTGGGCGGCTGGCTGACCGAGTACTACAGCTGGCGCTGGGTGTTCTACATCAACCTGCCGTTCGGCCTGCTGGCCTGGTTCGGCCTGGCCGCCTACGTCAAGGAAACCGAGATCGACCGCTCTCGCCGCTTCGACCTGCTCGGCTTCGCCCTGCTCAGCCTGGGCATCGGCGCGCTGCAGATGATGCTGGACCGCGGCGAATCCCAGGCCTGGTTCGCCAGCGCCGAGGTGATGGCCGAGGCCCTGCTCGCCGGGCTGGCGCTGTACCTGTTCGTCGCGCACATGTTCACGCACGAGCAGCCCTTCATCGAGCCCGGCCTGTTCCGTGATCGCAACTTCAGCGTGGGCCTGGTGTTCATCTTCATGGTCGGCATGATCCTGCTGGCCACCATGGCGCTGCTGCCGCCGTTCCTGCAGAACCTGATGGGCTATCCGGTGGTCGATGTCGGCTATCTGCTGGCGCCGCGCGGCATCGGCACCATGATCGCGATGATGACGGTGGGCAAACTGGCGGGCCGGGTGGACCCGCGGCCGCAGATCCTGCTGGGACTGGCGCTGACCAGCTTCTCGCTCTGGGAAATGACCCACTTCACCACCCAGATCGGCACCTGGGACGTGGTGCGCACCGGCCTGGTCCAGGGCGTGGGCCTGGGCTTCATTTTCGTGCCGCTGTCCACCGTGACCTTTGCCACGCTGGCCCCGCATTACCGCACCGAGGCCACGTCGCTCTACAGCCTGCTGCGCAACATCGGCAGCAGCATCGGCATTTCCATCGTGATCACGGTGCTGGCGCAGAACACGCAGACCAACCACGCCGCGCTGGCCGACTTCATCACGCCGTTCAACCTGGCGCTGCGGCAGGCGGTGGAAGCAGGCGTGTACGCGCTGGACACCTCCGAGGGCCTGAGCACGCTCAATGCCGAAGTCACGCGCCAGGCGGCCACGCTGGCCTACCTGCAGGACTTCCGGATGATGATGTGGATCACGCTCGCCACGGTGCCTCTCGTGGCGCTATTGCGCGCGCCGGACCGCCACGCCGGCAGCGCCCACGACCTCGCCGCGCTGGAGTAGGCGGGGCCACGCCCCCGTGCCGCTCACTCGTACGCCACGACCGCGCGTCCCGTGTCGGCCTGCGCCGTCCAGCCGGCTAGCGCGGCGTCGCTGGGAAAGATGCGCGCGTCATCGCCCAGCTGCAGCTCGGCGCTGGCGCCCCCCGCCTCCAGCGTGCGCCGCAGCTGCAGCCGCACCGGCAGACCGCGCACCAGCTCGCCCTGCTCGGAGACCTCGCGCTGCGCCGGAAACTCCTGCACCAGCCGGGCCACGTCGGGCGCATGACCATTCACCGACACGCGCAGGTACTTGCCGAAGCGGCAGCGCGCGCTGGGCAGGTCCCACACCTGCTGGATGCTCAGGCGCAGACCGCCCGAGAAGCGGTCCGGCTGCGCCTTGCCCATGACCACGATCAGCTCGTCGTCCTTGAGCAGGTGGCGATGCGCGTTGATCAGCTTCTCGTCCGCCGTGGCCTCAACCACGCCCGACTTATCGTCGAGCTTGAAGATGGCCAGCTTGCCGCGCTGGCCATTGATGACACGCAGGTCGCTGACGATGCCCACCAGCAACTGCGGCTCGCGGCTGTCGCTCAATTCGTCGATCTTGCGCCGCGCGAACTGGCGCACCTCGCGCTCCACCTCGTCGAACAGGTGGCCCGAGAGGTAGAAGCCGACGGCCGTCTTTTCAAATGTCAGCCGCTCCTTCACGCCCCAGGGGGTGACATCGACCAGCTCGGGCTCCTGGGTGCTGGCGCCGTGCGTATCGTCGCCCATCATGTCGAACAGCCCGCCCTGGTTGGCGTTGGCGAGCGTGGCGCTGGCGAAGTCGAAGGCGCGGTCGATCGAGGCGATCAGCGATGCCCGGTTCAGCTGCAGCGAGTCGAACGCGCCCGCCTTGATCAGCGCCTCCACCGTGCGCTTGTTCAGGCGGCTGCGGTCCACCCGCACACAGAAGTCGAACAGGCTGGTGAACGGTCCGTCGGCCTCGCGCGCCTTGACGATCGCCTCGATCGCCTGCTGGCCCGTGCCCTTGACGGCCCCGAGGCCGTAGCGGATCAGCTTGTCCGAGACCGGCTCGAAGCGGTAGTTGCCACGGTTCACGTCGGGCGGATCGAAGGTCAGGCCGAATTTCAGCGCGTCTTCATAGAGCACCTTGAGCTTGTCGGTGTCGTCCATTTCCACCGTCATGTTCGCGCAGAAGAACTCGGCGGTGTAGTGCACCTTGAGCCAGCCAGTGTGGTAGGCCAGCAGCGAGTAGGCGGCGGCGTGCGACTTGTTGAAGCCGTAGCCCGCGAACTTCTCCATCAGGTCGAACACCTCGTCGGCCTTGTCCTGACTGATGTTGTTCTTGGCGGCGCCGGCACGGAAGATGGCTCGGTGCTCGGCCATCTCCTCGGCCTTCTTCTTGCCCATGGCGCGGCGCAGCATGTCGGCGCCACCGAGCGAGTAGCCGCCCAGGATCTGCGCGGTCTGCATCACCTGCTCCTGGTAGACCATGATGCCGTAGGTCTCGGACAGCATCTCGGCAACCATGGGGTGCGGGTACTCGATCGTTTCCCGGCCGTGCTTGCGCGCCACGAAGCTGGGAATCAGGTCCATCGGGCCCGGGCGGTACAGCGCGTTCAGCGCGATCAGGTCCTCCAGCCGCGTCGGCTTGGCGTCGCGCAGCATGCCCTGCATGCCGCGGCTTTCAAACTGGAACACCGCCTCGGTCTTGCCCTCCTGGAACAGCCGGTAGGTCGGGCCGTCGTCGAGCGGGATGTTCTCGAAGGCAAAATTCTCCTGACCCTTGTGGCGCTTCATGATGAACTCGCGCGCGATCTCCAGGATGGTCAGCGTGGCCAGGCCCAGAAAGTCGAACTTGACCAGGCCGATCGCCTCCACGTCATCCTTGTCGTACTGGCTCACCGCCGACTCGCTGCCCGGCTGCTGGTAGAGCGGGCAGAAGTCGGTCAGCTTGCCCGGCGCGATCAGCACGCCGCCGGCGTGCATGCCGATGTTGCGCGTCATGCCTTCGAGCTTCTGCGCCAGCGCCAGCAGGGTCTTGACTTCGTCTTCCTTCTCCAGCCGCTCGGCCAGGATCGGCTCGGCCTTGATCGCGCCGTCGATGGTGATGTGCTGGCCCGGCTTGTTCGGGATCAGCTTGGAGATGCCGTCGCAGAAGGTGTAGCTCATGTCGAGCACCCGGCCCACGTCGCGGATCGCGGCGCGCGCGGCCATGGTGCCGAAAGTGGCGATCTGGCTCACGGCGTCCTTGCCGTACTTGTCCTTCACATAGTCGATCACGCGGTCGCGGTTGGACTGGCAGAAGTCGATGTCGAAGTCAGGCATCGACACGCGCTCCGGGTTCAGGAAGCGCTCGAACAGCAGGTTGTACTGAAGGGGATCGAGGTCGGTGATCTTCAGCGCGTAAGCCACCAGCGAACCAGCGCCGGAGCCGCGGCCCGGGCCGACCGGGCAGCCGTTGTTCTTGGCCCACTGGATGAAGTCGCCCACGATCAGGAAGTAGCCCGGGAAGCCCATCTTCAGGATGGTGTTGAGCTCGAACTCCAGCCGCTCCACGTAGCGCGGGCGCTGCGCGTCGCGCCTGGCTTCGTCGGGGTAGAGGTGGTGCAGACGCTCCTCCAGCCCCTCGTGAGAGACATGGCGGAAGTAGTCCTCCACCGACAGGATCTGGCCGTTCACGGGCGGGATCGGGAAATTCGGCAGCTGCGGCTTGCCCAGCACCAGCGTCAGGCTGCAGCGACGTGCAATCTCCAGCGTGTTGGCGACCGCCGTGGGGATGTCGGCGAACAGCGCCTCCATCTGCGCGGCACTCTTGAAGTACTGCTCGGTGGTGAACTTGCGCACGCGGCGCTGGTTGCCCAGGATCTCGCCCTCGGCGATGCAGACACGCGCCTCGTGCGCCTCGTAATCGTCCGGCGCCGCGAACTGCACCGGGTGAGTGGCCACGACCGGCAGGCTCAGGCGGGCCGCCAGCTGCACGGCGCCAATCACCTGCACCTCGTCGTCGGCGCGACCTGCGCGCTGCAGCTCCAGGTAGAAGCGATGAGGGAACATCGACGCCAGCTGCAGCGCCACCTCGGCCGCGCGCGTCTCGTCACCGACCACCAGCGCCTGCCCGACCGGCCCCGCCTGCGCGCCGGACAGCAGGATCAACCCTTCGGCGAATTCCTGCAGCCACTCCAGCTTGATCACCCCCTGCGCCCTGACCACATGCCGGGTCCAGGCCCGCGCAAGCAGCTCGCTGAGGTTCAGGTAACCCCGCCGGTTCTGCACCAGCAGCACCATGCGCGACAGCGTGGCGGCGTCCTTGCCCAGCCCCTCGACAAAGACCTCGGCGCCGACGATGGGCTTGACGCCCTTGCCGCGCCCTTCCTTGTAGAACTTGATGGCCCCGAACAGGTTGTTCAGGTCGGTGATGGCCAGGGCCGGCTGGCCGTCCGCGGCGGCGGCCTTGACGATCTCGTCGATGCGGTTGGTGCCGTCAACGACGGAAAACTCGGTGTGAAGACGCAGATGGACAAACATGAATCATTGTACGAAGGCCGCGACGCGCGGCCGGCCGCCACCCGGCTCGCACCAGCTCGAAGCCACCCACACCATTTCAGTGCCATACGCCCCCGGCAGACTCAACATACACCTCACAGCGTGACTTTTTTTGCATATTGATGAGCGTCAAGAACAAAAACCGGACGTAACCAACATGACAAATTTGTTGCAACCTAGAATAAGCACTTAAGGACAAACCCTAGTTGCACCACACTGGTGCAAACCTATCAGAGTCAGGGCGTCCTCCCTCGTTTTCGAGAAATCCATCCGTATGACAGCATTCACGCTGGGTGTTCATAATTTGCCTGCGGCAGAGGTGGTGTTGATCAAGACCCTGCTGCGCCTGTTCTCGCACGACGCTTCGTTCCAGTGGCGCTTCGCCGAGGCTGGCCCATTCGATGCGGTGCTCGCGGACGCCACCTGCGTCGCCGGCCACCCTCCCGCCAGCCTGGCGCGCGCCGTGCTCAAGATCACGCGCGTCAACGCCGCGATGGACGCCGACAGCATCAGCCGCCCGATCCGCGCCGAACAATTGCAGGCTTGGCTGGAGCGCCAGGAGCAGCGCGTGCGCGCACTGCCGCGCCTGCCGGTGATCGAGCCCAGGCGGCCGGCGGTCAAGGGCGGGGGCGGCATTCGCTTCAAGCTGCGCCGCTGGCCCTCGGCAGCCCTGTTGAAGAACGACCCGCAGCGCATCCGCCTGGCCACGCTGCTGGCGCGACGCGCCCTGGGCGCACGCGAACTGAGCTCCATCAGCCGGCTGCCCGCCGAGCAGTGCCAGGACTTCGTCGACACCTTGCGCCAGGCCGACCTGCTGGAAGTACTGGAGGCGCCCACCACCGCCGCCAGCCCGGCCGCCGCGACCGCGCGTCCGGCGCCCCCCGCCTCGTTCGCCCACAGCCTGATCACCGGCATCCGCCGCCGTCTGGGCCTGTAACGTCCCATCCTCCCCTTTCTTGCCCGCGACGGCAGACACGCGGCTTCATGAACGAATACAAGATCCTCTTCACCGGCACCATGGGCGCCGGCAAGACCACCGCCATCGGCAGCGTCAGCGAGACGCCGCCCATCGTCACCGACGTGGCCAATACGGATGCCTCGGTGGCCAAGGAACGCACCACCGTCGGGCTGGACTTCGGCCAGTTCACGCTGGACAACGGCGACCGCGTGCGCCTGTTCGGCACGCCCGGCCAGGGCCGCTTTGACTTCCTCTGGAAGATCCTGGCGAAGAACGCGCTCGGCCTGATCATCCTGACCGACAACTCGCGCCCCGACCCGCTGGCCGACTTGGCCGTGTACCTGGACGGCTTCGCCGAGGACCTGGCCACGCTGCCCTGCGTGATCGGCGTGGGCCGGCGGGACAGCCACCCCGTGCCCAGCCTGGACGACTACGCCGCCGTGCTGGCGCAGCGTGAGCTGTTGGTTCCGGTCATCGACGTGGATGTGCGCCGCCGCGATGACGTGGTGCTGTTGATTGACACCCTGCTGGCCCAGCTGGAAGCCAGTCTGTACGAGGAAGAAACACCGTGACGAGCCTGCCTGAATCAACGAAAGCCCTGGCCCTTCAACAGGCGCAACGTCTGCTGTTCGACGTGGCGGGCCTCACCGCCGTCGTGGTGGCCACCGCCGACGGCTTCGACGTGGCCTCTGCGGTGCAGAGCCAGATCGAGCCGTCGCGCATCGCCGCCATGGCCAGTTCGATCTCGGCGATCAGCGAGGTGGTGTCGCAGGAGGCGCGGCTGGGCCGCGGCAAGTGCGTGACGATCGACACCGAGGCCGGCTTTGCCGTTCTGCACGCCGTGCATCGCGCGGATGTCCCCCTGGTGATCAACGTCATCGCCAATGAGGACGCCATCCTCGGCCAAGTCACCTACCGCGCGGCGCAACTTGCCCGAACGCTCGCGGCGGCATGACCGCCGGGGCGCTGCGCGACTGGCGCCCCCGTGATCGGGCGTGCTGAGCCTGAGAGCACCCACCGCCACGAAGCAGCGGGCACGTCCGCGCGCCTCAGTGGCTTTCGCGCTTGGCGTCCACGCTCCAGGCCCCGGCACCAAAAGCCGCCAGCACCAGCAGACCGCCGATCACGGCGATGTTCTTGTTGAACAGCAGCTGCTGCACCATCTTCGCCTCTGCGGGGACAGCCCAGTACGCATGGAAGAAGAAGGTCGCGATCAGCGTGAAGAGCGCCAGCGCCAGGGCCGCCCAGCGGGTGCCCAGGCCGATGAGCAGCGCGATGCCGCCCACCACCTCGAAGACGATGGCGGCCGCAATCCCCAGCTGGGGCAGCGGCAGACCGACCGAGCTGGCGTAGCCGACCATGCCAGCAAAGCCGGTGATCTTGCCAATGCCTGCGGGCAGGAAGAACCAGGCCAGCAGCACGCGGCCGATCAGAGCCAGGGGATTTTGCAGTTTGTTCAACATGATGTGTCCTTTCGGAGGTTGGTTTAAGAAATCAAGCCGCGAGATCAAACACCAGAACTTCAGCTGCCTTGCCGTCAGTCAATGTAAGCTCGCTTTCGTGTTCAATCCGTGCGGCATCACCCGCAGCCAGGCGGTGGCCGTTGACCTGCAGTTCGCCGCGCACCAGGTGCACATAGGCCTTGCGCGCCGGCGCCAGCGCCAGCGTCGCCTGCTCGTCGCCGTCGAACAGGCCGGCGTAGAGCCGCGCATCGGCGTGGATCGTCACCGAGTCCCGTGCACCGTCGGGCGAGGCCACCAGGCGCAGCGCGCCGCGCTTGTCGGCCTCGGGGATGGTCTTCTGCTCGTAGCTGGGCGTGATGCCGCGCACGTTCGGCTCGATCCAGATCTGCAGGAAGTGCGTGGTCTGGTTCGGTGCGTGGTTGAACTCGCTGTGCATCACGCCGCGGCCGGCGCTCATGCGCTGCACGTCACCGGGCGGGATGCCCTTGACGTTGCCCATGCTGTCCTTGTGCGCCAGGTTGCCCGCCAGCACGTAGCTGATGATTTCCATGTCCCGGTGACCGTGCGTGCCGAATCCGGTGCCGGGCGCGATGCGGTCTTCGTTGATGACCCGCAGGTTGCCCCAGCCCATGTGCTCGGGGTCGAAATAGTTGGCGAACGAGAAGCTGTGATGGGACTTGAGCCAGCCGTGGTCGGCGTAGCCGCGATCCTGGGATTTGCGCAGTTTGATCATGGTGGGATCTCCTTCAGTGCCTGAACTGTAGGCGGCGCCAGCCCGCTTGGCCGCCCCCTGGCTTTGATGGCATCATTCAAAATACTTGAACTGAATAATCGTGAGCATGCAAACTCCCCGCGCAGTGCTGACACCGGACGCCCTCGCGATGCTCCAGGCCATCGCCGACGCCGGCAGCTTCGCCGCCGCCGCGCGCCAGCTCGACCTGGTGCCCAGCGCGCTGACCTACCGCGTGCGCCAGATCGAGGACGCGCTGGACGTGCTGCTGTTCGACCGCAGCTCGCGCCAGGCCCGGCCCACCGCCGCCGGCAGCGAACTGCTGCGCGAAGGCGCGCGCCTGCTCTGCGAGCTGGACGCCGTGGCCAACCGGATCAAGCGCGTCGCCACCGGCTGGGAGTCGCAACTGACCGTGGCGGTGGACACCGTGATCTCGCGTGCCGTGATGATGGAACTGTGCGAGGCCTTCCTGGCGCTGAATCCGCCGACGCGACTGCGTCTGCTGGACGAAACGCTGTCCGGCACGCTGGAGACGCTGAACGCCGGGCAGGCCGACCTGGCCATCGGCGTGCCCATGGAGGCCGGCACGCTGGCCGACATCCAGCACCGGCCGCTGGGCAGCGTGAATTTCGTCTATGCCGTGGCGCCGCACCACCCGCTGGCCACGGCCAGCGAACCGCTGACCGACGAGTTGCTGCGACAGCATCGCGTCATTGCCGTGGCCGACTCGACGCAGCGCGGCCAGGGCATCACCATCGGCGTGCTCGTGGGTCAGGACGTCTTCACCGTGCCCAGCATGGCTGCCAAGCTCGATGCCCAGCTGCGCGGCCTGGGCTCCGGATTCCTACCTCAGCGCCTGGCTCAGCCCTTCATCGAAACCGGGCGTCTGGTGGTCAAGGCCGTGCAGCGGCCGGCCCGCCAGACCGCCTTGCGTTACGCCTGGCGCGGCAGCAGCGCAACCCAGCCCGGACGCGCGCTGCAATGGTGGCTGGCCCAGCTGGAGAGTCCGGCCACGCGCCGCGCGCTGCTGGAGATGCACCGCAGCGTGTAGAGTGGGGCTTACCGCCCACTCCCACACAGGCTTTGCCATGAAGAAAACGTCCGTCGTCCGCCAGATGCCCCGCCGTTTTGCCATCGTGGGGGCCGGCATGGCCGGCATCGCCTGCGCGCGCACGCTGCACCAGGCCGGCCACCAGGTCCAGGTCTTCGAGCAAAGCCGCGGCTACGGCGGCCGCATGGCGACGCGCGACAGCGCCTTTGGCACCTTTGACCTCGGTGTGCAGTACTTCACCGTGCGCGACGCGCGCTTTGCCCGGGCACTGGACACCGTCCCAGGCTTGTGCCGCCCCTGGAGCGCCAGCGCGGTGCACGTGCTGGACGCCATGGGCCGGGTCGTCGAGGCTGCACCACCCAGCCACGAGCCGCACTGGGTGCCAACCCCGGGCATGAATGCGCTGGTCCGCCGCTGGGCCGAGCCGCTGCACACCAGTGGCCAGGTGGCCTTGCAGACCCGCGTGACCCGCATCGAGCGCGACGCGCTCGATGGCACGCGCTGGCAGCTGCGCACCAGCGGCGAGGAGGAGGCACAACACGTCCATGCCGGCTTCGACGCGGTGCTGCTCGCCCTGCCGGCGGCCGACGCCGCCGAGTTGCTCACGCGGTCCGGTCTGGCGCCAACCCTGGAGGGCGCACTGGAGCGCGTGCAGGTCGCCCCATGCTGGACACTGATGGTGGCCTACCCGCTCGCGGCGCAGCCCGGCCTGATCACGCTGGGGCCGCAATGGAATGCCGCGCACAGCGTGCACCACCGCGTGGCCTGGCTGGCCCGGGAGTCCTCCAAGCCCGGGCGCGGCCTGGTCGAACGCTGGACGGTCCATGCCAGCCCGGCCTGGTCACACGAGCACTTGGCCGACGACCCGGAGCGGGTGCAGGCCAAGCTGCTCAAGGCCTTCGCCGAGATCACCAACATCCGCGCCACCCCGGCCCACGTCGAAGTCCAGCGTTGGCGCAGCGCCAAGACGCTGCAGCCGCTGGGCCGGCCCTACCTGTGGGACGACGTGAGCGGCATCGGCCTGTGCGGCGACTGGTGCCTGGGCCACCGCGTCGAGGACGCGTTCATCTCCGGGCTGGAGCTGGCGCTGGCCCTGGCCTGAGCGCATGACGGGCACGCCGGACCGCACCGCCTACCGCGGCCGCTTTGCACCCTCGCCCACCGGCGCGCTGCACGCCGGCTCCCTCGTCGCCGCGCTGGCCAGCTGGCTGGACGCGCGCGCCCATGGCGGGCGCTGGCTGGTGCGCGTCGAGGACGTGGACACGCCGCGCTGCGTCCCCGGCGCCGACCAGACCATCCTGCAGCAGCTCGCCGCCTGCGGCCTGACGCCGGACGAGCCGGTGACCTGGCAGTCGCAACGCGGATCGCTCTACCAGGCGGCGCTGGACCGGCTGATCGCCGCCGGCCTGGCCTACCCTTGCGCCTGCTCACGCAAGGATATCGAACAGGCCCAGGCCGCGCACGGCCGGGAACGCACACGACACAGCGCCGCCGTCTACCCCGGCACCTGCCGCGCCGGCCTGCAGGGCCGTCCGGCGCGGGCCTGGCGGCTGCGCACCGATATTTCATGGCAAGAAACGTCTAATTTCGCCGCTGGGAAGGCCTCACAAGCTGTTGATTCAGGCGCAGTCATTCCGACCTTGGCGCTGCGCTGGCACGACCGGCGCCTGGGCGGGCAGCAGCAGGACGTGGCCGACGAGGTCGGTGACTTCGTGCTGCGCCGCGCCGACGGCCTGTGGGCCTACCAGCTCGCGGTGGTCGTGGACGACGCGGCCCAGGGCATCACCGACGTGGTGCGCGGCGAGGACCTGGCCGACAATACGCCCCGGCAGATCCTGCTGCAGCGCGCCCTCGGCCTGCCTACGCCGCGCTACCTGCACACGCCTCTCGTACTCGGCCCGAACGGCGAGAAGCTGTCCAAGCAGAACGGCGCGCGAGCGCTGGACCTGTCCGACCCGCTGGCCGCGCTGAACGCCGCCGCCGCCGCGCTGGGCCTTCCCGTACAGGCCGGACCGGTGCCGCAGGCCCTGGGACAGTGGGTGGCCGCCTGGCGCCAGCGCTGGGTTGACTCGGCGGTGCAAGCCCCCACGCCAGCGGCCCCGGCCTGAAACCCTACAATCCGGGGCGACTCACCTGCGCCGCGCGCGGCCTCTCCCTTGCCCCATGAGCACCGACACCCCCACTGACCACCCCCTCACGGGCCAAGCGCCCGAAGGCATCGCCTTCCCGAAAGCCATCAAGAGCTACGTGCTGCGCGCCGGCCGCACCACCACCGGCCAGGCGCGGGCCTTCGAGACGCTGGGTCCGAAATTCCTGCTGCCCTACCGCGCCGAGACGCTGAACGCCACGGCCGCCTTCGGCCGCAGCGCCCCACTGATCCTGGAGATCGGTTTCGGCATGGGTGACGCCACGGCTCACATCGCCAGCGTGCGCTCGGACGACAACTTCCTGTGCTGCGAGGTGCACGAGCCCGGCGTTGGCGCCCTGCTCAAACGCATCGGCGAACGGGATCTGACCAACATCCGCATCCTGCAGCACGACGCCGTGGAGGTGATCGACCACATGCTGCCCGAGCAGACCCTGGACGGCGTCCACATTTTCTTCCCCGACCCCTGGCACAAGAAGCGCCACCACAAGCGCCGCCTGATCCAGCCACCGCTGGTGGCCAAACTGGCCACGCGCCTGAAACCGGGCGCCTACATCCACTGCGCCACCGACTGGCAGCCCTACGCCGAGCAGATCCTCGCTGTGCTGAGCGCCGAGCCGCTGCTGAAGAACACCGCCAGCAGCGAGCAAGGCGGCTACGCCAGCAAGCCCGACTACCGGCCGCTGACGAAGTTCGAGAACCGCGGCCTCAAGCTCGGCCACGGGGTCTGGGACCTGGTGTTCCGTCGCGTCTGACATCGTGTTGCCCCCGCAGTGGCCACTTGGTGTGCAGCGCCCGCAGAGGAGCCAGGGTCGCCTCCTCTTCGGGCTGTCCTGCCCTGCGCAGGCAGGCCAGGAGCCGCCGCATTCAGCCAGGCTGGCGTGGGGCAGCCCGGTGCCGGCCTGACGTGCCGACTCATTCCCGCCCAGCCTCAAGAGTCCCCATGGCCTACGCCCCGAAGAACCCCGGCATCCCGATGCGCGACGGCGTGTCGCCCAGCTGCGTGGCCCTGCCCCAAATGCGACGCATCCCCTGGCCGCTGCTGCTCGATTTCCTGGCCGAACGCCTGCCTGTCGTCAGCCGCGACGAATGGCGCGCGCGCATGGAAGCTGGCGAGGTGGTGGACGAACACAACCAGCCGCTGTACCCCGACACGCTGTGCCGCAGCGGCATCCGCGCCTACTACTGGCGCCGCCTGCCGGTGGAACCCGAGGTGCCGTTCGAGGAAAGCATCGTGTTCCAGGACGAGCATCTGCTGGTCGCCGACAAGCCCCACTTCCTGCCCGTCACCCCCGCCGGGCGTTACGTGCGGCAGACGCTGGTGGTGCGACTCAAGCACCGCCTGAACCTGCCCGACCTCAGCCCGCTGCACCGCATTGACCGCGAGACCGCCGGGCTGGTGCTCTTCAGCCTGCGCCCGCAGGACCGCGACGCCTACCAGCGCCTGTTCCGTGAACGCACGGTGGACAAGACCTACGAGGCCATCGCGCCCTGGCGCGCGGACCTGACCTTTCCCCTGACCCAGCGCAGCCACATCCTGGAGCAGGAAGATGCCTTCTACCGCATGCGTGAAGCCAAGCCGCATGAAGGCCTGCCCCCCAACAGCGAAACCCATCTGGCATTGCTGGAGCGGCGTGGCGCGCTGGCACGCTACCGGCTCCATCCCGTGACCGGCAAGCGCCACCAGCTGCGCGTGCACATGAACGCCCTTGGCCTGCCGATCCTCGGCGACCAGTTTTACCCGACCGTCCTGCGCGGGCCGAACGAGCCGGAGGACTACCAGCAGCCCCTGCAATTGCTGGCCCGGCAGATCGCCTTCACCGACCCGGTCACCGGGCAGGCACGCCGATTTGAAAGCCAGCGCGAACTGGCTTGGTGATGGGATGACAAACCCACCAAAGAAAACAGCCCCGCCAACAAGATGTTGACGGGGCTGCTCCGTACCTGGAGGCGCGGGCCGGAGTCGAACCGACCTACACGGATTTGCAATCCGGTGCATAACCGCTTTGCTACCGCGCCGGGTTTCAATCGCAAAAAAGGGAAGCAAAAGCTTCCCTTTTTTGGCGGAAGTCGTTGGCACTTCTTCCATTGTATGGAGCGGGATAAGAGGCTCGAACTCTCGACCTATACCTTGGCAAGGTATCGCTCTACCAACTGAGCTAATCCCGCGTATCTCAACAAACTTCGTTTGCTGCGAAGATTTGAATTATAGCAGACTTTTTTGGTGCCTCGAACCGGGGTCGAACCGGTACGCCCCCTCACGGGAAAGCGGCGGATTTTAAGTCCGCTGTGTCTACCAATTTCACCATCGAGGCAAGCCTGCCATTCTCGCAGCAAAACAGATGCCCTCGAAAGCAAACAGCCCCGCCAACAAGTTGGCAGGGCTGCTTTTTTCTGGAGGCGCGGGCCGGAGTCGAACCGACCTACACGGATTTGCAATCCGGTGCATAACCGCTTTGCTACCGCGCCAGGATTCCTTGGGTCTCTCTGACAAAAAAGGGAAGCTTTTGCTTCCCTTTTGGCTGGAAGATGTTGGCACTTCTTCCAAAATTTGGAGCGGGATAAGAGGCTCGAACTCTCGACCTATACCTTGGCAAGGTATCGCTCTACCAACTGAGCTAATCCCGCATCTAACAGCATTCGAAGTTTATTTCGTCGTTTGCTGCAATACAAAAATTATATCGCAGTTTTTTCGCTTTTTGAAGAACTCGTGAAAAAACGACCTGACCCTCAATGCTTGAGCGAATCCGTGCCCGCTGCCCCGGCCACAGCTGCCGCCGGCGCCACGGCGGCCACCTCGTCCTCGGGCAAGGCGACCGGTTTGCCGGCCAGCGCGATGTCCAGCACCTTGTCGATCCACTTGACCGGCACGATCTCCAGATCGTTCTTCACGTTCTCCGGTATCTCCTGCAGGTCCTTCACGTTCTCTTCCGGAATCAGCACGGTCTTGATGCCGCCGCGCAGGGCCGCCAGCAGCTTTTCCTTCAGACCGCCAATGGCAGTGACTTCACCGCGCAGCGTGATCTCGCCCGTCATGGCGACATCACCGCGGACCGGAATACCGGTCAACGCGGACACCATCGCTGTTGTCATGGCAGCGCCGGCGCTGGGGCCGTCCTTGGGCGTCGCTCCATCGGGCACGTGGATATGGATGTCCTTCTTCTCGAACATCTCATCCTTGATGCCCAGCCGCCGAGCACGGCTGCGCACCACGGTACGGGCCGCCTCCACCGACTCCTTCATCACGTCGCCCAGCATGCCGGTGCGCGTGATGGCCCCCTTGCCGGGCATGATGGCCGCCTCGATCGTCAACAGATCACCGCCGACCTCGGTCCAGGCCAGACCCACGACCTGACCAACCTGGTTCTGCTGCTCGGCGCGGCCGTAGCTGAACTTGCGCACACCCAGGAACTCGTTGAGATTCTCCGACGTCACCGTGACCAGTGGCGTCATCTTCTTCAACTGCAGGCCCTTGACCACCTTGCGGCAGATCTTGGACAGCTCGCGCTCCAGCGAGCGCACGCCCGCCTCACGCGTGTAATAGCGCACGATGTCGCGCACCGCCTCTTCGGTCACGAGCAGTTCATCTTCCCGAACGCCGTTGTTCTTCATCTGCTTGGGCAACAGGTAGCGGATGGCGATGTTGGTCTTCTCGTCCTCCGTGTAACCGGACAGGCGGATCACCTCCATGCGGTCCAGCAGGGCCGACGGAATGTTCATCGAGTTCGACGTGGCGACGAACATCACGTCGCTCAGATCGAAGTCCACCTCGACATAGTGGTCGGCAAAGGTGTGGTTCTGCTCGGGGTCCAGCACTTCCAGCAGCGCGCTCGACGGATCGCCACGGAAATCCATCCCCAGCTTGTCGATCTCGTCCAGCAGGAACAGCGGGTTGCGCGTGCCGACCTTGTTCAGGCTCTGCAGCACCTTGCCCGGCATGGCGCCAATGTAGGTGCGGCGATGGCCTCGGATCTCCGCCTCGTCGCGCATGCCGCCCAGCGCCATGCGCACGTACTTGCGACCCGTAGCCTTGGCCACCGATTGACCGAGCGAGGTCTTGCCCACCCCGGGCGGGCCGACCAGGCACAGGATCGGCGCCTTGACCTTGTCCACGCGCTGCTGCACCGCGAGATATTCAAGAATGCGATCCTTGACCTTCTCCAAGCCGAAGTGGTCCTGATTCAGCACTTCTTCCGCGTACGCGAGATCGTGCTTGATCTTGGTCTTCTTGCTCCATGGCAGGCCGACCAGGGTGTCGATGTAGTTGCGCACCACCGTGGCCTCGGCCGACATCGGCGACATCAGCTTGAGTTTCTTGAACTCACTCTCCGCCTTCTTGCGCGCCTCGGCCGGCATCTTCGCGGCCTTGATCTTCTTCTCGATTTCCTCGATGTCGGCCCCCTCCTCGCCTTCACCGAGCTCCTTCTGGATCGCCTTGACCTGTTCGTTCAGGTAGAAATCGCGCTGGTTCTTCTCCATCTGACGCTTGACGCGGCCGCGGATGCGCTTGTCCACATTGAGGATGTCAACCTCACGCTCCAGTTGCTCGAAGAGGTTCTCCAGCCGTTGCGCAACGTCGGAAAGGTCGAGCACCACCTGCTTGTTCTCCAGCTTGAGCGGCAGGTGCGCGGCAATGGTATCGGCCAAGCGGCCCGGGTCGTCGATACTGGAGATCGAGGTCAGGATTTCCGGCGGAATCTTCTTGTTCAGCTTGACGTACTGGTCGAACTGCTGCATCACGGCGCGGCGCAGTGCTTCGATCTCGCTGCCGCGCGCCTCGATCGAAGCGGCTTCCAGCGGCGTGACGGTGGCGGTGAAATGCGACTCGCCATCCTCGATCTTGTTCACGGCGGCACGCTGCTGACCTTCCACCAGCACCTTGACCGTGCCGTCCGGCAGCTTAAGCAGCTGCAGGATGGTGGAGACGCAGCCGACTTCGAACATGTCGGCCACACCCGGCTCGTCCTTGGCCGCCGTCTTTTGCGCCACCAGCATGATGCGCCGCTCGGCGGCCATGGCGGCCTCCAGGGCCTTGATGCTCTTGGGGCGCCCGACAAACAGCGGGATCACCATGTGCGGGAACACCACCACATCGCGCAGAGGCAACAGGGGCAGATCAATCGGGTTGGCGGGCAGAAGTGTTTGTCCGGACATGAGAATCCCTTTGGTTACCTGTTCAATATGGTCGCGAAATGCGGATTTTCAACCTGTCGCCCGCGCTCATGCGCAGGCGACAGTGGCGGCCACGCCTCAGCGTGCCGCTCACTCGCCGGGCTCAGGCCTTCTTGGCCGCTTCGCGGTAAACGAGAAGCGGCGGCTTGCTTTCCTCGATGGTCGATTCGTCCACCACCACCTTCTCGACATTCGCCACATTGGGCAGATCAAACATGGTGTCGATCAAGGCCTGCTCCAGGATCGAGCGCAGGCCACGCGCGCCGGTCTTGCGCGCGAGCGCCTTGCGCGCGATCGCCTTGAGCGCCGACGGCCGCACTTCGAGCTCCACGCCCTCCATGCCGAGCAGCTTGCCGTATTGCTTGATCAGCGCATTCTTCGGTTCGGTCAGGATCTGGACCAGCGCATCCTCGCTGAGCTCGGCCAGCGTGGCGACCACCGGCATGCGGCCCACCAGCTCGGGGATCAGACCGAACTTGATCAGGTCTTCCGGTTCGATCTCGCTGAACACCTCGGTCAGCGAGCGTTGCTGCTTGCTCTTGACCGAAGCGCCGAACCCAATGCCTGACGCCTCGGTGCGGTTCTCGATGACCTTTTCCAGTCCGGCAAATGCACCGCCGCAGATGAACAGGATGTTCGTCGTGTCCACCTGCAGGAAGTCCTGGTTCGGGTGCTTGCGTCCACCCTGCGGCGGCACGCTGGCCATCGTGCCCTCGATCAGCTTGAGCAGCGCCTGCTGCACGCCTTCGCCCGAGACGTCTCGGGTAATGGACGGGTTGTCGGACTTGCGCGAGATCTTGTCGATCTCGTCGATGTAGACGATGCCGCGCTGGGCGCGCTCGACGTCGTACTCGCAGCTCTGCAGCAGCTTGGAGATGATGTTCTCGACGTCCTCGCCCACATAGCCGGCCTCGGTCAGCGTCGTCGCGTCGGCCATCACGAAGGGCACGTTCAGCATGCGCGCCAGGGTCTGCGCCAGCAAGGTCTTGCCCGAGCCCGTCGGGCCGATCAGCAGGATGTTGCTCTTGGCCAGCTCGACGTCATCCTTGCGCGCCTTCTCCTTGTGTCGCAGACGCTTGTAGTGGTTGTAGACCGCCACGGCGAGCGTGCGCTTGGCCTTCTCCTGCCCGATCACATAGTTGTCGAGGTTGAGCTTGATCTCGGTGGGTATGGGCAGCTCATTGCGCGCCACCTGCCCCTCCTCGGCGGGCGGCAGCTCGTCGCGGATGATCTCGTTGCAAAGGTCAATGCACTCGTCGCAGATGAACACCGATGGCCCGGCAATGAGCTTCTTCACTTCATGCTGGCTCTTGCCGCAGAACGTGCAGTACAGGGTCTTTTCGGTGGAGGAGCCTTTTTTCTCGGCCATGTCGGGAGCGCCTTGTCGCAGAGGGTTTCGGAAATGATAACCAAATCAAAAACGGCGTTTTCCGCGACGGAAAACGCCGTTGCAGGTCAACCGCCAGCCGGCGGCCATACCGCGTCAGGACCGCCGGCTGATCACCTGGTCAACCAGCCCGTAGTCCTTGGCCTCGTCAGCGGACAGGTAATAGTCGCGCTCGGTGTCGCGCTCGATCTTGTCCAGCGGCTGGCCCGTGCGCTCCGCGAGGATACGGTTGAGCTGGTCCCGCGTCTTCAGGATCTCGCGTGCGTGGATCTCGATCTCGGTCGCCTGCCCCTGGGTCCCGCCCAGTGGCTGGTGGATCATGACCTTGGCATTGGGCAGCGCAAAACGCTTGCCCTTGGCGCCGGACGCCAGCAGGAAGGCCCCCATGCTCGCCGCCATGCCGGTGCACAGCGTGGACACATCGGGCTTGATGAAGTTCATCGTGTCGAAAATCGCCATGCCCGCGCTGACCGAACCACCGGGCGAGTTGATGTAGAACGAGATGTCCTTGTCCGGGTTCTCACTCTCCAGGAACAGCAGCTGCGCCACCACCAGATTGGCGGTCTGGTCGTTCACCGGCCCCACCAGGAAAATCACGCGCTCCTTGAGCAGACGCGAATAAATGTCATACGACCGCTCCCCACGGCCCGATTGCTCGATGACCATCGGGATCATGCCGAGGCCCTGAATGTCCTGTGCGCTCATGTTTTCTCCTGCAGATGCGAGTACTGTACCGAAAAACCGGCCGCCCCAAAGAACATGGGGCCTGTGACCCGGACTGCAAGTCCGGCACAAGCCCCACGCGCCTCAGGCCAGACGAACGAGGATCAGGCCTGACCCATCAGTTCATCGAACGAAACGGCCTTCTCGCTGACCTTGGCCTTGGACAGCACGAAATCGGTCACGTTGTTCTCCAGCACCACGGCCTCGACTTCGGCCAGACGGCGGGCATCGCCAAAGTACCAGCGCACCACGTCGTCCGGCTGCTCGTAGCTGGCCGCCATCTCTTCCACATGGGCCTTGACCTGCTCGGGCTTGGCATGCAGGTCATTGGACTGCACCAGCTCGGCCACCACCAGGCCCAGGCGAACGCGGCGCTCGGCTTGCGGGCGGAACACCTCGTCGGGGATGGGCGCCTTGTCGGCGTCCTTGATGCCGCGCTGCAGAAGGTCGGCACGGGCGCCATCCTTCAGGCGCTCGATCTCGGCCTGCACGCTGGCATTCGGCAGGTCGAGCTCGGCCTTGGCACTCAGCGCGTCCATCACCGCAGTCTTGTTGCGCGCCAGCAGACGGAACTTGACTTCACGCTCCAGGTTCTTCTTGATGTCGGCACGCAGGCCGTCCACCGTGCCGTCGGCGATACCAAGCGACTGGGCGAACTCGGCATCCACTTCCGGCAACTCGGCGGCTTCCACCTTCTTCAGCGTCACCAGGAAATCGGCTGTCTTGCCGGCCACGTCCTTGCCGTGGTAATCCTCGGGAAAGGCCAGCGGGAAGGTCTTGCTTTCGCCGGTCTTCATGCCACGCACGGCGTCCTCGAACTCCTTGAGCATCTGGCCTTCGCCAACCAGGAACTGGAAGTCCTCGGACTTGCCACCGGCGAACGGCTCGCCGTCAATCTTGCCTTCGAAGTCCACCGTCACGCGGTCGCCATCCTGAGCGGCGGCGTCAGCGGCGCGCTCGGCGAAGGTGCGGCGCTGCTTGCGCAGGATGTCAACCGTCTTGTCGATCGCGGCATCAGACACTTCGGTCGTCAGCTTCTCGACCTCGGCGGTGCTCAGGTCGCCGATCTTGACTTCGGGGAAGACCTCGAACACGGCATCAAAGGCCAGCTCGCCTTCCGGCGCGCCTTCCTTTTCAGTGATGCGCGGCTGGCCGGCCACGCGCAATTGCGCCTCGTTGGCGGCACTGGCGAAAGCCTCGCCCACCTTGTCGTTCATCACCTCGTACTGCACCGAGAAGCCATAGCGCTGGGCCACGACCTTCAGCGGCACCTTGCCAGGGCGGAAGCCGTCCATCTTGACGGTGCGGGCCAGCTTCTTCAGACGCGCGTCCACTTCGGACTGGATCACGTTGACGGGCAGCGTCAGCGTCATCTTGCGTTCCAGCTTTTCAAGGTTTTCAACAGTAACGGCCATGAGAATTCTCTGGTAAGTGGTGCGCGGGGGGGGACTCGAACCCCCACACCATTGCTGGCGTCAGGACCTAAACCTGGTGCGTCTACCAATTTCGCCACCCGCGCGGGTCCATACAAAACGGGCGGCCGCCCGGCCAGCAGTCCCCTGCTTGCCTGCGCGACCGCCCGCATGAAATCGGTCAACCGATTATTTTAACCTCGACATGACAAGCCCCGGCGGGCAAGGGCCCGTCTTCAGTGAAAGCTTCACCTTGAGCCGGCATCCGACTCCCTTTTCACGCGGAACCAGGCCGCGTACATCGCCGGGAGCGCCAGCAGAGTCAGCACCGTGGCGACGACCAGGCCACCCATGATCGCCACGGCCATCGGGCCCCAGAACACGCTGCGCGACAGCGGGATCATCGCCAGCACGGCGGCGGCGGCCGTCAGCACAATCGGGCGCAGGCGGCGCACCGCCGACTCCACGATCGCGTCCCAGGCCGGCACGCCGCGGGCGCGGTCCTGCTCGATCTGGTCGATCAGGATCACCGAGTTGCGCTGGATCATGCCCATCAGCGCGATCACGCCGAGCAGCGCGACGAAGCCGAACGGCCGGTTCAATGCCAGCAGCGCCGCCGCCACGCCGGCCAAGCCGAGCGGGCCGGTCAGGAACACCAGCATCGCGCGGCTGAAGCTGTGCAACTGCAGCATCAACAGCGTGAAGGTGAGGAACAGCATCAGAGGCACCCCGGCCGCGATCGAGTCCGCGCCCTTGGAGCTCTCCTCCACCGCCCCCGCCACCTCGATGCGCAAGCCATGCTCGCCGGCCGCATGCCACCGAGCCTCCAGTGCCCGCAGCGCGGGCAGCAGCTCGGCGGTGACGGTCGCGCCCTGCAGCCCTTCGACCACGTCGCCCTGCACGGTGATCGCGTAGTCGCGGTTTTCGCGCCACAGCACGCCCGGCTCCCAGGTCAGTACCGGCCGGGCGATCTGGGTCAGCGGGATGGAGCGGCCCGAGGCCGTGGGCAGGTAGGCGTTGCCCAGGTCGGTCAGCGCATTGCGTTCGTCCAGCGGCTGGCGCAGCACGATGTCGATCAGCTTGTCCCCCTCGCGGAACTGGCCGACATTGGCGCCGGTCAGCGCAGTCTTGGCCACCTGTGCGATCGACTGGCTGCTCACGCCCAGCGCGCGCGCCTTGGCCTGGTCCACCTCCAGGCGCAGCGCCTTGATCGATTCGTTCCAGTTGTCGTTCACGCCGCGCATGTTCGGGCTCTGGCGCAGGATGGCCTTGACCTCGTCGGCCCGGGCGCGCAGCGTTTCCGGGTCGCCGCCCGCGACGCGGAACTGCACCGGATAGGCCACGGGCGGGCCGTTGGGCAACAGCTTGACCCTGCCGCGCACCTCGGGGAACTCCTGCGCCAGCAACGCCGGCAGCTTCACGCGCAACGCCTCGCGCGCCACCAGGTCCTGCGCCAGCACGATCATCTGCGAAACGTTGCTCTGCGGGAACACCTGGTCCAGCGGCAGGTAAAAGCGCGGCACGCCCGAGCCGACCCACTGGCTGACCGAGGCCACGCCCGGCTCCGCCATCAGGCGCACCTCGACGCGCTTGGCGACGGCCTCGTTGGCCGCGAAGGAGGTCCCCTCGGGGAACCACAAATCCACCAGGATTTCCGGCCGACTGGAATCCGGGAAGAATTGCTGCTGCACCTTGCCCATGCCGGCGATGCCCAGCGCGAAGGTCAGCAGCGTGGCGCCGATAGTCAGCCAGCGGTGCTGCACGCACCAGTTCACCAAGTGACGGAATCGGTTGTAGAACGGGCTGTCGAACATCTCGTGCGGCTCGTCGTGCGCATGGCCCGCGGCCCGCGCCGCCTCGACATGCGGCGGTACCTTCAGCAGCAGGGTGCCCAGGTAGGGCACGAAATAGACCGAGACGATCCAGCTCAGCACCAGCGCCAGCACCGTCACGGCGAAAATGGCAAAGGTGTACTCGCCGGTCATCGAGCGGGCGATGCCGATCGGCAGAAAGCCGGTCGCCGTGATCAGCGTCCCCGTCAGCATGGGCATGGCGGTGAGCTCATAGGCGAAGGTGGCCGAGCGCACCTTGTCGTAGCCCTCCTCCATTTTGCGCACCATCATCTCCACCGCGATGATCGCGTCGTCCACCAGCAGACCGAGCGCAATGATCAGCGAGCCCAGCGAGACCTTGTGCAGGCCGATGCCGAAGTAGTGCATGGCCAGGAAGGTCAGCGCCAACACCAGCGGAATGGTGATGCCTACCACCAGTCCGGGTCGCAGGTCCAGCGTCCAGCGCCGCCACAGCGGGTGCTGGCCGGGCCGCTTGTGCAGCCCCAGCGACAGGAAGCTCACGGCCAGCACGATCACCACCGCCTCGACCAGCACCCCGACGAACTCGTTCACCGAGGAGGCCACGGAGCGCGGCTGGTCCTGCACCTGCACCAACTTCACACCGGCCGGCAGCGCCTGCCCGATGCGTTGCGTCGTGCCAGCCAGCGCCTGGCCGAGCGCGATGATGTCGCCCCCCTTGGCCATGGACACTCCCAGCGCGATGACCTCCTGTCCGTCGTGCCGGACCTTGACCGCCGGCGGGTCGATGTAGCCGCGCCCGATGGTGGCGATGTCGGCCAGGCGCAGCTGCTGCCCCGAACTGCCGCGGATCGGCATGGCCCGCAGATCCTCCACGGCGCTGAACTGCCCCGCCACCCTCACCTGCACCACGTCGCCCGGCGTCTGCACCGCGCCGGCCGATTCCACCGCGTTCTGCTGGCCGAGCTGGGCCAGCACGGCGTTCATGTCCAGCCCGAGTTGGGCCAGGCGCTTGTGCGAGATCTCGACGTAGAGCTTCTCGTCCTGCACGCCGAACAGCTCGACCTTGGCGACGTCGGGCACGCGCAACAGCTGCTGGCGAACGTCGTCGGCGAAGGTCTTGAGCTCGGCGTTGCTGAAGCCGTCGGCCTGCAGCGCGTAGATCACGCCGTAGACGTCGCCGAACTCGTCGTTAAAGTAAGGCCCCTGCACGCCCTGCGGCAGGGTGCCGCGCATGTCGCCGATCTTCTTGCGCACCGTGTACCAGACGTTGGCCACCTCGCTAGGCCGAGACGAGTCCCTGATCTGGAAGATGATCAGCGACTCACCCGGCTTGGCATAACTGCGGATCTTGTCGGCGTAGGGCACCTCCTGCAGCGTGCGCTCGAGCTTGTCGGTGACCTGCTCGGCCACCTGCTGCGCCGTGGCGCCGGGCCAGAAGGTGCGCACCACCATGACGCGGAAGGTGAAGGGCGGATCCTCGTCCTGGCCGAGCTGGAAGTAGGCAGCCATGCCGAGCACCATCAGCACCACCATCAGGTAGCGGGTCAGCGCCGGATGGTCCAGCGCCCATTTGGACAGGTTGAAGCCTGCTTTGGGTTCAGTGGGCGTCATGGCGGCTTACCGGACGGAGGGAGCGGAGGCCGCCCGTGCGGGAGCCTTCGCTCCCGGATTCAGAGCTTCCGGTGCGGCATTCACAGCGGATGTCGAATGTTTTGGCTTGTAAAGCATGACCTTCTGGCCCGGCGCCAGCACGTGCACGCCGGCCGTCACCACCTGCTGGCCAGCCTGCAGGCCGGCGCCGATCACCGCCTCGTTGCCGTCCACGGTGACCACCTGCACCGGCTGGGCGCGCACCGTCATGCTGGCCGGGTCCAGCACCCAGACCGCCGCGCCCGCGCCCTGCTGCCACAGCGCGCTGGTCGGCAGCTTGAGCACCGGCGGCGTGGCCGTGGCGGGCGACGCCGGGATCACCGTCACCGTCGCGCCCAGCGGCGGCACCTCGGCGCCGGCCAGCGCCAGCTTCACGGCATAGGTGCGCGTCACCGGGTCGGCGCTGGCCGCCACCTCGCGCACCGTGGCCGGCAGCGGCGCGGCGCCCATCCAGGCGCGCACCGTCATCGGCATCCCGGGTTTCCAGACCGCGACGCGGTCTTCCGGCACGGCAAACAGCACATCGCGCGGGCCGTCCTGCGCCACGCGAACCACCGGCGTGCCGGCCGACACGACCTGGCCCACCTCGGCCTCCACGGCCGTCACCACGCCCGGGGCGTCGGCCACCAGCTGCGTGTAGCTGGCCTGGTTGCCCTGCGCGGCCAGTTGCGCCCGGGCCTGATCCAGCGTCGCCTGCGCAGCCTTCAGCGTGGCCTCGCGCCGCTCCAGTTCGGCGCCGCTGATGAAGTTCTGCTCCTTGAGCGACTGGTAGCGCCGGGAATCCGCCGCCGCCAGGTCGCGCTGCGTCTGCGCCGCCGTCACCTGGGCGCGCGCGGCATCGGTCGCCAGCCGGTAGTCCTGCGCGTCGAGCTGCGCCAGCACCTGGCCGGCCCTCACGCGCTGCCCGACCTCGACCTGGCGCTGCGTGATCTTGCCCGCCACGCGAAAGCCCAGCCGCGATTCGACGCGCGCTTTCACCTCGCCAGCGTATTCGACGCTGGAGCCGAAGCGGCTCTCGCCGACCGTCATGACCTTCACCGCGCGCACCGGCTCCTCCGGCGGCGGCGCCTTGGAACAGGCGGCAAGCAAGACACCCGTGGCGAGCGCCGCGGCCACGGTCCGGAGCGGCCGCGAGGACCACATGAAAAGAAAAGACGCAGGCATGAGCCCCTCGACAAGTTTTTAATGACTGACTGGTTAGTAATCTAGGGGATGCCCCCCGGGCTGTCAAGCGACAATGCGGGCCGTGAACCGCCCGCCCGACCTCCGCCCATGACCGCTGCCCAGGCCGCCCCCGCCACCCATTACGAGAACTTCCCGGTTGCGTCCTGGCTCTGCCCACCGCGGCTGCGCCCGCCGATCGCGGCGATCTACTGGTTCGCCCGCAGCGCCGACGACATTGCCGACGAGGGCGATGCCGTTCCCGCGCAACGCCTGCAGGATCTGGCTGACTTCCGGCGCGACCTGCTCGCCGTCGCCGCCGGCCAGCCCGCCTCGGGGCGCTGGCCCCAGGTGTTCGGCCCGCTGGCGCAGGCCATCCGCGAATTGGCCCTGCCCGTGCCGCTGCTGGACGACCTGCTGCGCGCCTTCGAGCAGGACGTGGTCAAGACGCGCGACGGCGCCGGTTACGCCAGCCTGGACGAACTGCTCGACTACTGCCGCCTGTCCGCCAACCCGGTCGGCCGGCTGCTGCTGCACCTGTACGGCGTGCGCGACGCCGACGCCCTGGCGCGCAGCGACGCCATCTGCAGCGCGCTGCAGCTGATCAATTTCTGGCAGGACCTGAGCGTGGACATCCCGCGTGGCCGCTACTACCTGCCGGCCCGGGAGAGCGCGGCGCACGGCGTGCCGCTGCCCGCCGAGGACCTGGCCGCGTCCATGGGCCGCCTTCGCTCCACGCCGGAAACCACCGCCCTGGTCCGCTTCCTGGCGCAGCACGCGCGCGCCCTGATGCTGAGTGGCGCCCCGCTGGTGCACCAGGTGCCCGGACGCGCCGGCTGGGAACTGCGCCTGGTGGTGCAAGGCGGCCTGCGCATCCTGGACCGCATTGAGGCGCTGCGCTATGCGACGCTGCAGACCCGCCCCACGCTGGGCAAGGCCGATGGGCTGGTGATGCTCGGGCGCAGCCTGTGGATGTGACAATGCGGCCCGAGACCTCCAACCATCCATGACCCCAGAAGCCTACGTCCAGCAAAAGGCTGCTGCCTCGGGCAGCAGTTTTTATTACGCCTTCCTGTTCCTGCCGACGCCGCGCCGCGCCGCGATCACCGCCTTCTACGCCTTCTGCCGCGAGGTGGACGACGTGGTGGACGAGGTCAGTGACCCGGCCGTGGCGCGCACCAAGCTGGCCTGGTGGCAGCGCGAGGTGGCGCAAAGCTATGCCGGCCAGCCCAGCCATCCGGTGATGCAGGCGCTGATGCCGCACGCCGCCGCCTACCAGATCGAGGCGCGCCACCTGCAGGCCGTGATCGAGGGCTGCCAGATGGACCTGGAGCAGACCCGCTACCTCGACTTCCCCGGCCTGCAGCGCTACTGCCACCTGGTCGCCGGCATCGTGGGCGAGGTCGCGGCAAGCATCTTCGGCCAGACCGATCCGGCCACCACCGCCTACGCGCACAAGCTCGGCCTGGCGTTCCAGCTCACCAACATCATCCGCGACGTCGGCGAAGACGCGCTGCGCGGCCGCATCTACCTGCCGGTGAACGAGCTGCAGCGCTTCGACGTGAAGGCGCACGAGCTGCTCAAGCGCCAATACTCGGAGCGCTTCACGGCGCTAATGAAGTTCCAGGCCGAACGCGCCCACGCGCTGTACGACGAGGCGTTGGCGCTGCTGCCCGCCGCCGACCGGCGCGCGCAGAAACCCGGCCTGATGATGGCCAGCATCTACCGCACCCTGCTGCGCGAGATCGAGCGCGACCAGTTCCAGGTGCTGCACCAGCGCGTCGCGCTGACGCCGCTGCGCAAGCTTTGGCTGGCGTGGAAGGTGCAGGCGCTCGGCAAGATGTCATGAAGCTCGGCATCGTCGGTGGCGGCTGGGCTGGTCTGTCGGCGGCCGTGCGCGCCGTGCAGGACGGTCACGCCGTCACGCTGTTCGAATCCGCGCGCACGCCCGGCGGCCGGGCGCGTGCCGTGCCGGTCACGCTGCCCGACGGCCGCCAGCTCACGCTGGACAATGGCCAGCACATCCTGATCGGCGCCTACCGCAACACGCTGCGGCTGATGCGCCTGGTCGGCGTGGCCCCCGAGCAGGCCCTGCTGCGGCTGCCGCTGGCCCTGACCTTTCCCGATGGCACCGGCCTGAGCCTGCCCGATGGGCCGGCGCCGCTCGACGCCCTCGCCGGTATCTTGCGCGCACGCGGTTGGTCCTGGGGCGACCGGCTGGCCCTGCTGCGCACGGCCCTCGGCTGGCAGCTGCGGGGCTTCGCCTGCGCGCCCGAGACCTCGGTGGCCGAGCTGTGCGCGCCCTTGACGCCACGGCTGCGCGACGAGTTCATCGAGCCGCTGTGCGTCTCGGCGCTCAACACCCCCCTGCGCGAGGCCAGCGGCCAGGTGTTCCTGCGCGTGCTGCGCGACGCGCTGTTCAGCGAGCGCGGCGGCTCCAACCTGCTGCTGCCGCGCGCCGACCTCGGCGCGCTGTTCCCCCAGGCCGCCACCGACTGGCTGCAAGGCCACGGCGCCCGCGTGCTGATGGGGCACCGCGTGCAAACGCTGCGCCCGCTGGCCAGCGGCTGGCAGCTCGATGGCGAACCCTTCGACCGGGTGATCCTGGCCACCCCCGCCACGGAAGCCGCCCGCCTGGCCACCGACGCCGCGAGGCAGGCCCCGGCCCCTTGGGCTGATGCGCTGACGACCTGGGCTGGCCACGCCGCCGCGCTGCGTTTCGAGGCCATCACGACCGTGTACGCGCTGGCCCGCCATCCGGACCCCCAGGCCACCGGGGCACCCCGGCTGGCGCGCCCGATGCTGGCGCTGCGCCCCGGCGCGGTCCAGCCGGCCCAGTTCGTGTTCGACCGCGGCCAGCTCGTCGGACCGGAGCAGGACGGCCTGCTCGCCTTCGTCATCAGCGCCAGCACGGGGGACCGGGAAACGCTGCAGGCCCAGGTCGCCGCCCAGGCCCGGGCGCAGCTCGGCCTGCGGGTCGAGCCGCTGCAGACCATCGTGGAGAAGCGCGCCACCTTCGCCTGCACGCCGGGCCTGCTGCGTCCGGCCACCGTCATGGCGCCCGGCCTGCACGCCGCCGGCGACCATGTGGCGGGCCCCTACCCCGCCACGCTGGAAGGCGCCGTGCGCAGCGGCTGGGATGCCGCCGGCGCGATCGCTCATACGACGTCGCCTTCAACCATGTGATTTTTCGGTCCCACCGTCCGGCGTGCGTGCCGGGTGGGCCAGGGCAGGCGCTATTGCAGGTCAATGGTGGTGCCTGCGGGCGCAGGCCCGATTCGCGGTTGCCCCAGAGCCGGCACGCCAGCAGCCGGGTTGACGAAGTGGCGTGGGCGCGCCCGGGCCGGCGCCCGCGAGCAGGCCGGAGAACGCAGGCGCCGCCGTCGGCCTGACGCGAGGTGCAGGCTTGCCTCGCATCGACACGCCACGCCGCCCCTCGACCTCGATCAGAGGTTCTTGATTTTCAAACGCAAACGGGGATCAGGCCTCGGCCTGATCCAGCCCCAGCAGGCGCACCGCGTTACCCTTCAGGATGCCGGGCATCACCTCCGGCTTGAAGCCGGCCTGCTCGAAGTCCTTCATCCAGCGCTCGGGCGTGATCAGCGGGTAGTCGCTGCCGAACAGCACGCGGTCTTTGAGCAGGGTGTTGGCGTACTGCACCAGCTGCTTGGGGAAGTACTTCGGGCTCCAGCCGGACAGGTCGATCCAGACGTTCGGCTTGTGCGTGGCCACGCTCAGCGCCTCGTCCTGCCAGGGAAAGCTCGGGTGGGCCATGACGATCTGCATGTCCGGAAAGTCGATCGCCACGTCGTCCAGGTGCATCGGGTTGCTGTAGGCCAGGCGCAAGCCGCCGCCGCAGCGCATGCCCGAGCCGATGCCGCTGTGGCCGGTGTGGAAGATCGCCGGCATCTTGTGCGCGTTGATCACCTCGTAGATCGGCCAGGCCATCTTGTCGTAGGGGTGGTAGCCCTGCACCGTGGGGTGGAACTTGAAGCCACGGATGCCCTCCTCCTTGATCAGCCGCTCGGCCTCGCGCGCACCCATCTTGCCCTTGTGCGGGTCGATGCTGGCGAAGGCCACCATCATGTCGCTGTTCTCGCGCGCGGCCTGGGCGATTTCCTCATTGGGGATACGCCGGCGACCCAGCTGCGACTCGCTGTCCACGGTGAACATCACCAGGCCGATCCTGCGCTCGCGGTAGTAGGCCACCGTCTCCTGGATCGTCGGGCGCCGGTTGCTGCCGAAGTACTTGTCGGCGGCGCGGTCGTACTCCTCGCCATAGTTGTCAAACGGGTTGCGACAACTCACCTCGGCGTGGGTGTGGATGTCGATGGCGATGAGGTTCTGGTGGTCCATGAGGTCTCCTTCGGACTAGGGAAAACACTGAGCAATTTGCTGCATGATTGCCTTGATATGGTTATGACTCATAACCATAATCAACCTTAACACGAAAGGCAAACATGACCTACCAAGACCTTCAGCTGGAAATTCGCGGCGAGCAGCAACAGATCGCCGTGATCCGCCTCACCCGCCCGGCCAAGCGCAACGCGCTCAATGACGGCCTGATCCTGGCCATCCGCGACACCTTCGACAACCTGCCCTCCACCGTGCGCGCCGCGGTGATCGACGGCGAGGGCGAGCACTTCTGCGCCGGCCTGGACCTGTCCGAGCTGCAAGAGCGCGACGCCGGCCAGGGCCTGCACCATTCGCGCCTGTGGCACGCCGCGCTGGAGCGCCTGCAGTACGGCCCGGTGCCGGTGATCGCCGCGCTGCACGGCGCCGTGGTCGGCGGCGGCCTGGAGCTGGCCAGCGCCTGCCACATCCGCGTGGCCGACGAGACCACCTTCTACGCGCTGCCCGAGGGCTCGCGCGGCATCTTCGTCGGCGGCGGCGGCGCGGTGCGCATCCCACGCCTGATCGGCGCCGCGCGCATGACCGACATGATGCTCACCGGCCGTGTCTACAACGCGCAGGACGGCGAGCGCATCGGCCTGGCCCAGTACCTGGTGCCGCAGGGCACCGCCTTCGACAAGGCCTACGAGCTGGCCGAGCGCGTGGCGCAGAACGCGCCGCTGACCAACTACGCGCTGATGCACGCGCTGCCGCGCATCGCCGAGCAGCCGGCCGACCAGGGCTTCCTGACCGAGGCCATGATGGCCGCCATCGCGCAAAGCGCACCGGAAGCCAAGGACCGTGTGCGCGCCTTCCTCGAAGGTCGTGCCGCCAAGGTGCAGAAGGCCTGACCAGCATCCGCATCCCAGAACAGAGTACACGGAGACAAGCGATGAGCACCCCCCAATTCCGCGAGCTGAAGTTCGGCGTCACCCGCGTCACGCTGCGTGACGGCCCCCCTGGCGTGCATTACGTGCTGGCCGAACAGGCGCTGCAGAGCCATCCCGAGCGCATCACCGACCGCCTGCAACGCTGGGCCGCCAGCGTGCCCGAGCGCACCTTCATGGCCCGCCGTGTCAAGCTGGCCGACGGCACGCGCGGCGACTGGCGCCATGTCAGCTACGCCGAAGCCTGGGCCAGCGCGCGCAACATCGCGCAGGGCCTGGTCAACCGCGGCCTGAGCGCGGAGCGCCCGGTCGTGATCCTCTCGGAGAACGACCTGGAGCACGCCCTGCTGGCGCTGGGCTGCCTGGTCGCGGGCGTGCCCTTCGTGCCGACCTCGCCGGCCTACTCCGTGGTCAGCCAGGACTACGACAAGCTGCGCCACGTGCTGCGCACCGTCACCCCGGGCCTGGTGTTCGCCGCCGATGCCGCGCGCTACGGCAAGGCCATCACGGCCGCCGTCGGCGCCGACGTCGAGGTGGTGCTGACCGAGGGCGCCCTGCAAGGCCGGGCCGTCACGCCGTTCGCCGAGCTGCTGGCGACGCCGGCCACCGACGCGGTGGACGCCGCCATGCTCGCCACCGGCCCGGACACCATCACCAAGTTCCTGTTCACCAGCGGCTCGACCAAGCTGCCCAAGGCCGTCATCAACACCCAGCGCATGTGGTGCGCCAACCAGCAGCAGATGGCGCAATCCATGCCCGTGCTGACCGAGCAGCCGCTGGTGCTCATCGACTGGCTGCCCTGGAACCACACCTTCGGCGGCAACCACAACTTCGGCATGGTGCTCTACCACGGCGGCACGATGTACATCGACGACGGCAAGCCGACGCCGGCGCTGATCCAGGAGACGCTGCGCAACCTGCGCGAGATCGCGCCCACCGTCTATTTCAACGTGCCGACCGGCTTCGAGGCGATCGCCAACGCCATGAAGACCGACGACGCGCTGCGCCGCAACTTCCTGTCGCGCGTAAAGATGTTCTTCTACGCCGGCGCCGCCATGGCCCAGCCGATCTGGGACAGCCTGTACGAGAGCGAGGAGCGCGAGATCGGCCAGCGCATCGTCATGACCTCGGGCCTGGGCATGACCGAATCCGGCCCGTTCGGCCTGTTCGTCACCAGCCCCAACGTCAAGGCCGGCGACGTCGGCGTGCCCACGCCCGGCCTGGTGGTCAAGCTGGTGGACGTGGACGGCAAGACCGAGCTGCGCTATCGCGGCCCGAACATCACGCCGGGCTACTGGCGCGCCCCCGAGGAGACCGCCGCCCACTTCGACGAGGAAGGCTTCTTCTGCTCGGGCGACGCGCTGAAGTGGATCGACGAGACCGACCCGCACCTGGGCCTGAAGTTCGACGGCCGCATCGCCGAGGACTTCAAGCTCGCCACCGGCACCTTCGTCAGCGTCGGCCCGCTGCGCGCCAAGATCACCGCCGCCGGCGCGCCCTACATCCAGGACGTGGTGCTGACCGGCCTGAACCTCAAGGAAGTCGGCGCCATGGTGTTCCCCACCCCCGCCGTGCGCGCGCTCAGCGGCCTGGGCGGCGACGCCGCCATGGCCGACGTGTTGGCCAGCGAACCGGTGCTGGCTCACTTCCAGCAGGTGCTGGACGAGCTGGCCGCCAGCGCCACCGGCAGCGCCAACCGCATCGCCCGCATGTGCCTGCTGGCCGAGCCGCCGACCATCGACCGCGGCGAAGTCACCGACAAGGGCTCGATCAACCAGCGCGCCGTGCTCACGCACCGCGCCGAGACCGTGGCCGCCCTGCATGCCGACACGCTGCACACCATTCTGAAACCCCGCCAGCTCTGAAGGGAAACCGTTCCATGGCCTCCAAAGGATTCTTCTCCCAATTCGACGACGTCTGGATGATCGACGGCGTGCGCACGCCCATGGTGGACTACTGCGGCGCGCTCGGCCACATCTCGCCGACCGACCTGGGCATCAAGGCGGCGCGCGAGGCGCTCAAGCGCGCGGGCGTGGCGGCCGAGCACATCGGCTCGGTGGTCACCGGCAATATGGCGCCCGGCGACTTCGACCAGTTCTTCCTGCCGCGCCACATCGGCCTGTACGCCGGCGTCCCCGTCGAAGTGCCGGCCCTGATGGCGCAACGCATCTGCGGCACCGGCTTCGAGCTGTTCCGCCAGGCCGGCGAACAGATCCAGGGCGGTGCCTGCGAGGCGGCGCTGGTGGTCGGCACCGAGAGCATGACGCGCAATCCCATCGCCTCGTTCGAGCACCGCACCGGCTTCAAGCTCGGCGCGCCGGTCGGCTTCAAGGACTACATGTGGGAGGCGCTGAAGGACCCGGCCGCCGGCATCAACATGATCCAGACCGCCGAGAACCTGGCCAAGAAATACGGCATCACGCGCGAGCAGGTCGATGAATTCGCCTCGGCCTCGTTCGCCAAGGCCGTGGCCGCGCAGGAGAACGGCTTCCTGGCCGGTGAGATCGTGCCGGTGGTGAGCGAGAAGTTCGAGCTGGAAGGCTACAAGCCGCGCGGCATCAAGCTGCAGGGCAAGATCACCGAGGTGGCGCAGGACACCCACGCGCGCCTGTCGCCGGTCGAGGTGCTGGCCAAGCTCCGTCCGGTGTACGAGGGCGGCGTGCAGACGGGTGGCAACAGCTCGGCCCTGGTCGATGCCGCCGCCGCGGCCGTGGTCACCTCGGGCGCCTACGCCAAGGCCCAGGGCAAGAAGCCGCTGGCGCGCGTGGTGGCGGCGGCCGTCGCTGGCGTACCGCCCGAGATCATGGGCATCGGCCCGGCGCCGGCGATCCGCCTGCTGCTGGAGCGCGCCGGCCTGACGCTGGACCAGATCGGCCGCTTCGAGATCAACGAAGCCCAGGGCGCGCAGACCCTGGCCGTGGGCCGCGAGCTCGGCCTGGACCTGGCCAAGCTCAACGTCAACGGCGGCGCCATCGCACTGGGCCACCCGCTGGCCTGCACCGGCGTGCGCCTGACGATCACCGTGGCGCGCGAAATCAAGCGCGCCGGCCTGCGCTACGGCATCGCCTCCGCCTGCATCGGCGGCGGCCAGGGCATCGCGCTGCTGCTGGAAAACCCCGAGGCGGTCTGAGCATTTTCAATACAAGAAGCGCCCTTTTCCCGCGAGAATCGGGCGCTGGCAGCTATAAGTTGCGTAGCAAAGGAATCTGAAGCATGAACATTCAAGGACAAGCCGCGCTGGTCACCGGCGGCGGCTCCGGCCTCGGCGAGGCCACCGCGCGTGAACTGGCCCGCCTGGGCGCCAAGGTCGCCGTGCTCGACGTCAACCTGGCCAACGCCGAGAAGGTGGCGGCCGAGATCGGCGGCGTCGCCTGCCAGTGCGACATCACCAACACCGATAGCCTGCAGGCCGCGCTGGACAAGGCCGCCGCCGCGCACGGCCCGGCACGCATCCTGATGAACATCGCCGGCATCGGCACCGCCAAACGCATCGTCGGCAAGGACGGCAGCCCGGCGCCGCTGGAGGACTTCATCAAGGTCGTCAACGTCAACCTGATCGGCACCTACAACGCGGCCCGCCTGTTCGCCGCGGCCGCCGCCAAGCTGGAACCGCTGGAAGACGGCGAGCGCGGCGTGATGGTGTTCACCGCCTCGGTGGCAGCTTTCGACGGCCAGGTCGGCCAGCAGGCCTACAGCGCCTCCAAGGGCGGCGTGGTCGGCATGACGCTGCCGATGGCGCGCGACCTGGCGCAGCACGGCATCCGCGTCTGCACCATCGCCCCCGGCCTGTTCGCCACGCCGCTGATGAAGACCCTGCCCGAGCCGGTGCAGGCCTCGCTGGCAGCCAGCATCCCGTTCCCGTCGCGCCTGGGCAAGCCCGAGGAGTTCGCCCAGCTGGCCAGCCACATCGTGACCAACGGACACCTGAACGGCGAAGTGATCCGCCTGGACGGCGCGCTGCGCATGGCCCCGCGCTGAGAGGATGAGCCCCATGAGCAAGACCACCATGTACGAAGTGAAGGTGATGTTCGGCGACTGCGACCCCGCCGGCATCGTCTTCTTCCCCAATTTCTCCAAGTGGATGGATGCGGCCTCGCTGCACTTCTTCGTCGAGTGCGGCGTGCCGCCCTGGCGCGAGCTGGTCAAGACCACCGGCATCATCGGCACGCCGCTGCTGGAGATCCACACCAAGTTCATGCGCCCCGCCACCTACGGCGAGACGCTGCAGGTCTACACCAGCGTCGAGTCCTGGGCCGCCAAGACCTTCGTGCAGAAGCACGTGGTCAAGCGCGGCGAGGACGTGCTGTGCGAGGGCCGCGAGACCCGCGCCTTCGTGGTCCATCCGCCGGAGGAGCCGAGCCGCATCAAGGCCATCCCGGTGCCGGAAGACATCAAGGCCAAGTGCAGCTGAGCTGGCCAGCCTCACCGAACGTTCAACCGCAGGAGACAAAGACATGACGACTCGCCGCGAATTCACCCGCACCCTCACCGGCGTCGCCGCCCTGGCCGGCCTGGGCCTGCCGCTGGCCACCCGCGCCCAGGGGGGCACGCCCGACCTGGCCAAGATCCTGGTCGGCTTTCCGCCCGGCGGCACCACCGACGCGATCTCGCGCCGCGTCGCCGACAAGCTGCGCGGCGGCTACGCCAACAACGTGCTGGTGGACAACCGCCCGGGCGCCGGCGGCCAGATCGCCGTCAGCCTGCTCAAGGACAGCCCCGCCGACGGCAGCGTGATGCTGCTCACGCCCTCGTCCATGCTGTCGATCTACCCGTTCACCTACCCCAAGCTGCCCTACAAGATCGAGGATGTGGCCCCCGTCTCGGCCGGCTGCATCTTCAGCCACGGCTTCGGCGTCGGCCCGGCCGTGCCGGCCAGCGTGAAGACGATCAAGGACTTCCTGGACTGGGCCCGGGCCAACCCCGACAAGGCCAACTACGGCTCGCCCGCCGCCGGCTCCATGCCGCACCTGGTCGCCGCCCTGCTGGCCAAGATCGCCAACGCCGACCTCAAGCACATCCCCTACCGCGGCTCGGCGCCCGGCATCCAGGACCTGCTGGGCGGCCAGATCTCGGCCATGTCGTCGCCGATCGGTGACTACCTGCCGCATATCAAGAGCGGCAAGCTGCGCCTGCTGGCCGTCTCGGGCAAGACGCGCAACCCGTTCGCACCCGACGTGCCGACCTACCGAGAGCAGGGCTACCCGATCACCATGCGTGAGTGGTACGGCTTCTTCCTGCCCGGCAAGGCCAGCGCCGAGACGGTGCGCCGCGCGGCCGCCTACCTGAAGCCGGCGCTGACCCAGCCCGACGTGGTCAGCAGCCTGGCCCAGTTCGGCATGGAGGCCATGCCCACCACGCCTCAGGAGTTGAGCGACCTGTTGAAGGCCGACGCCGAGGAGTGGCGCCGCGTCATCAAGCAGATCGGCTTCACCGCCGAGTCCTGAAACCCGCGCGCCCGGCGCCGGCCGAAGGGCGGGTGCCGGCTGCGGGCTCCACCGTGTCATCGAACCATTCAACCAACGGAGACAAGCAAATGACGCAACTGAAGACCGCCCTCGCCCTCGCCGTGGCCGCCCTGGCCATGGGTGTGGCGCACGCCGACATCACGGTGGGCATCAGCCTGCCGCTGACGGGGCCGGCCTCGGGCCTGGGCATCCCGGCTGGCAACCAGATCAAGCTCTGGCCCCAGACCATCGCCGGCGAGAAGCTCAAGGTGATCGTGCTCGACGACGCGACCGACCCGACCAACGGCACCAAGAACGCCAAGCGCTTCGTCACCGAGGACAAGGTCGACCTCATGATGGGCTCGGTCGCCACGCCGGTGGCGATCCCGATGGCCGCCGTCGCCGCCGAGTCGGAGACCGTGCAGCTGTCCTTCTCCCCCGCCGTGCTGCCGCCCGGCAAGGACGGCTGGACCTTCCGCATGCCGCAGTCGAACGCCGTCATGTCGCACGCCATGGTCGAGCTGATGAAGAAACAGGGCGTCAAGACCGTGGGCTTCCTCGGCTACACCGACGCCTACGGCGAGAGCTGGCTGAAGGACTTCACCGCCGAAGCGGGCAAGGCCGGCATCAAGGTCACGGCCACCGAGCGCTTCGCGCGCTCGGACACCAGCGTGACCGCGCAGGCGCTGAAGCTGGTCTCCGCCAACCCCGACGCGATGTTGGTCGTCGCCTCGGGCAGCGGCGCGGCCATGCCGCACAAGGCCATCGTCGAGCGCGGCTACAAGGGCAAGATCTTCCAGACCCACGCCGCGGCCTCGCGCGACCTGATGCGCGTCGGCGGCAAGGACGTCGAGGGCGCCTACGTCGTCTCCGGCCCGGCCGTGATTGCCGAGCAGCTGCCCGACAGCCACCCGTCCAAGAAGGTAGCCATCAGCTTCGTGCAGCAGTACGAGAAGGCCTACGGCCCGGGTTCGCGCAACCAGTTCGCCGGCCACGCCTACGACGCCCTGCTGGTGCTGGAGAAGGCCGTGCCGATCGCGCTGAAGAAAGCCAAGCCGGGCACCAAGGAGTTCCGCACCGCCCTGCGCGAGGCCTTCGAGACCATGGGCCGCACCGTGCTGGCGCACGGCGTGCTGAACTGGACCAAGGATGACCACTGGGGCTACACGCCAGAGACCGGCGTGATGCTGAAGGTGGTCAACGGCGACTGGAAGGTCGAGTAACACGCCGTCCGCCCCCCGTGCCGGGGCGGGCCAGCGCCCGCCCCTGTGCCCCTCGCCTCCCGCCCAAGGACTTTCCCCATGGACTTCTCGATCGCCAGCATCCTGATGCTGGACGGCGTGACCAACGGCGCCATCTATGCCCTGCTGGGCCTGGCCACCGTCCTCGTCTTCACGGTCACCCGTGTCATCTTCATTCCCCAGGGTGAGTTCGTTGCCTATGGGGCGCTCACCCTGGCCATCCTGCAGACCGGCCAGGTGCCTGGCACGGTCTGGCTGCTGCTATGCCTGGCCGTCCTGGCGGGGCTGATGGAAGCCGCCAGCGCCTGGCAGCGCCACCACCATCCGCTGCCCGCGCTGAAGGCGCTGGCGCGCACCCTGCTCGTGCCGGCCGTGCTCGCCGCCATCACGCTGTGGGCGGCACCGCGCCAGTTCCCGCTGCTGGTGCAGGCGCTGCTCAGCGTGGGCCTGGTCACCGCCTTCGGCCCGCTGATTTACCGCGTGGCCTACCAGTCACTGGCCGACGCCAGCACGCTGGTGCTGCTGATCGTCTCGGTCGGCGTGCACTTCGCCATGACGGGCCTGGCGCTGCTGTTCTTCGGCGCCGAAGGTTTCCGCAACCCGGCCTTCTGGGACGAACGCTTCCAGCTCGGCGCGCTGGCCCTGAGCGGGCAGGCCGTCATCATTCTCCTGGCCTCGCTGGCGCTGATCGTGCTGCTCTGGCTGTTCTTCGAACGCACGCTGTATGGCAAGGCCCTGCGCGCCACCGCGGTGAACCGGCTCGGCGCGCGCCTGATGGCGATTTCCTCGCACACCGCCGGCCAGCTCACGCTGGCGATGGCCGCCCTGATCGGCGCCCTGTCCGGCCTGCTGATCGGTCCCACCACCACGGTCTTCTACGATTCCGGCTTCCTGATCGGTCTGAAGGGATTCGTTGCCGCCGTGATCGGCGGCCTGGCCAGCTACCCGGCGGCCGCGGTCGGCGCGCTGTTCGTCGGCCTGGTCGAGGCCTTCGGCTCGTTCTGGGCCAGCGCCTTCAAGGAGGTGATCGTGTTCACCCTGATCCTGCCCATCCTGCTCTGGCGTTCGCTGGCCAGCGGCCACAGCGGAGACGAACACTGATGGACCACGCCACCACGCCCGCCCGCGCCGACCTGCCGGCGCCCACACCGACCAGCCCCGAAGGAACTCCGATGCGCTGGAACACCTTGACCGCCCGCGCCGCGCTGCTGGCGCTCGTCCCCGTCGTCGCGCTGCTGCCGCTGCCCGACTTCTGGATCACGCAGCTCAACTACATCGGCCTGTACAGCCTGGTCGTGCTGGGCCTGGTGCTGCTGACCGGCATCGGCGGCCTGACCTCGTTCGGCCAGGCGGCCTTTGTCGGCATCGGTGCCTACACCTCGGCCTACCTGACGCTGAACGCCGGCCTCTCGCCCTGGGTCACACTGTTCATTGGCCTGGCCATCACCGGCGTCAGCGCGCTGCTGATCGGCTGGATCACGCTGCGCATGTCCGGCCACTACCTGCCGCTGGCCACCATCGCCTGGGGCCTGTCGCTGTACTACCTGCTCGGCAACCTGGACGCGCTGGGCAAGTACGACGGACTGCTCGACGTGCCGGGCCTGTCCCTGCTGGGCTGGGACCTGGGCAGCGGTCGCCCCTTCTTCGTGCTGACCTGGATCGTGGTGCTGATGGGCGCTTTCGCGCTGCTCAACCTGCTCGACTCGCGCACCGGCCGCGCCATCCGCTCGCTGCGCACCGGCTCGCAGATGGCCGAGGCGATGGGCATCGACACGCTGCGCCACAAGATCGGCATCTTCCTGATTGCGGCGCTGTTCGCCAGCATCTCCGGCTGGCTGCTGGCCCACTTCCAGCGCACCGTGAATCCTTCGCCGTTCGGCCTGAAGATGGGCATCGAGTACCTGTTCATGGCGGTGCTCGGCGGCGCCGGCCACGTCTGGGGCGCGATCACAGGCGCCTTGCTGACCAAGGTGCTAGAGGACCAGCTGCAGGTGCTGCTGCCCAAGCTGATCGGCACCAGCGGCAGCTACGAGACCATCGTGTTCGGCATCGTGCTGGTTGCGGTGCTGAAGTACCTGCCCGACGGCCTGTGGTCCACCGTCGATCGGTTCCGCCCCCGCAAGCCCCGCGCCACCGGCTGGCAGGACGCCGCGCGTCTGCCCGAGCGCGCCAAGCCCGCCCATGGCGACGTGGTGCTGGACGTGCGCAAGATCCGCAAGCAGTTCGGCGGCCTGACCGCGGTGAACGACATCAGCTTCTCGGTCCAGGCCGGCCAGATCGTCGGCCTGATCGGGCCAAACGGCGCCGGCAAGTCCACCACCTTCAACCTGATCACCGGCGTGCTCGGCCTGACCTCGGGCGAGGTCACGTTCCGCGGTCAGGCCATCGGCGGCCTCTCGTCGCGCGAGATCGCCCAGCGCGGCATGTCGCGCACCTTCCAGCACGTGAAGATGATCCCGGACATGACGGTGCTGGAGAACGTCGCCCTCGGCGCCCACCTGCGCGGCGACAAGGGCGCGCTGTCGGCCATGCTGCGCATCGATCGCGAGGAAGAGCAGCGCCTGCTGCACGAGGCCGCGCACCAGCTGCAGCGCATCGGCATGGGCGAGATGATGCATGAGATGGCCGGCAACCTGGCCATGGGCCCGCAGCGCCTGCTGGAGATCGCGCGCGCCCTGTGCAGCGACCCGGCCTTGTTGCTGCTGGACGAGCCGGCCGCCGGCCTGCGCCACAAGGAAAAGCAGGCGCTCGCCGCCGTGCTGCGCCAGCTGCGCGGCGAAGGCATGAGCATCCTGCTGGTCGAGCACGACATGGACCTGGTGATGGACGTCTGCGACCGCCTGGTGGTGATGGAGTTCGGCACCCACCTGATGGAAGGCACGCCGGCCGAAGTGCAGCAGAGCCCGAAGGTGCGCGCCGCCTACCTCGGCACGGAACATTGAGCAGGAGACCCTCCCCATGACGACCCCCCTTCTGCAAGTGGACGGCCTGCGCGCCGGCTATGGCAAGGCCGAGGTGCTGCACGGCATCGACCTGCGGGCCGCGGCCGGCAGCGTCATCACCGTGATCGGCCCGAACGGCGCCGGCAAGTCCACCTTGCTCAATGCCCTGATGGGCGTGCTGCCGGCACGCGGGCGCATCGCCTACCAGGGCCAGGACATCGGCGCGCTGACGCTGGAGGAGCGCGTGATGCTCGGCATCGCCCTGGTGCCGGAGCGGCGTGAACTGTTCGCCACCATGAGCGTGGAGGACAACCTGGTGCTGGGCGGCTTTCGCCAGCTGCGCCTGGGCAACCGCCAGTGGCGCGACCGCATCGACGAGGTGTTCACGCTGTTCCCGCGCCTGAAGGAGCGCCGCGCGCAGGAGGCCGGCACCATGTCCGGCGGCGAGCGCCAGATGCTGGCCGTGGGCCGCGCCCTGATGTCGCGCCCGAAGCTGCTGATGCTGGACGAGCCCAGCCTGGGCCTGGCCCCGCTGATCGTGCGCGACATCTTCCACACCATCGACCAGCTGCGCCAGACCGGCGTGACCATCCTGCTGGTGGAACAGAACGCGCGCGCCGCGCTGGAGGTGGCCGACCACGGCTACGTGCTGGAGATGGGCGAACTGGCCCTGAACGGCCCGGCCAGCGAGCTCGCGCACGACCCGCGCGTGATCGACACCTATCTCGGCGCGGCCCGCGCCCACGCCTGAGAACGCTGTTTTTTGTCATTGACCCTGTCCCATGAACTACCAACCCGCCCTCGAAGACAGCCGCTTCATCCTGTTTGACGTCCTGCGCGCCGACGCTCAGCTCACCGCCCTGCCCGCCTTCGCCGAGGTTGACGGCGAGTTGATGACACAGGTGATCGACGAGGCCGGTAAGTTCGTCGGCGAAGTCGTGGCGCCGCTCAACCGCGACGGCGACGAAATCGGCTGCCGCTTCGAGGCCGGCCAAGTGACCACGCCGCCCGGCTTCCGCGACGCCTACCAGGCCTTCTGGCAAGCCGGCTGGCCCGCCCTCTCCGCGGCGCCGGAGGACGGCGGCCAGGGCCTGCCGGCCGCGCTGGAGGCCATGCTGTACGAGATGCTCAGCGCCGCCAACCACGGCTGGACCATGGCGCCCGGCCTGCTGCACGGCGCCTACGAGTGCCTGAAGCACCACGGCAGCGCGGAACTGAAGGCCCGCTACCTGGAAAAGATCGCCACTGGCGAGTGGCTGGCCACCATGTGCCTGACCGAGCCGCAGGCCGGCAGCGACCTGGGCCTGGCGCGGACCAAGGCCGTGCCGCAGCCGGACGGCAGCTTCAAGGTCAGCGGCACCAAGATTTTCATCTCCGGCGGCGAGCACGACCTGACCGACAACATCGTCCACCTGGTGCTGGCGCGCCTGCCCGACGCACCGGCCGGCCCGAAAGGCCTGTCGCTGTTCCTGGTGCCCAAGTTCTACCCGGATGGCTCCCGCAGCGCCGTGCACTGCGAGCGCATCGAAGAGAAGATGGGCCTGCACGGCAGCGCCACCTGCGTGATGCGCTTCGACGAGGCGACCAGCTGGATCGTCGGCGAGCCGGGCCGCGGCCTGAACGCCATGTTCGTCATGATGAACGCGGCGCGCCTGCACGTGGCGCTGCAGGGCATCGGCCTGCTCGACGCCGCCTGGCAGAAGGCCGATGCCTATGCCAAGGAGCGCCGCCAGATGCGCGCCCCGGGGCGCGGCAAGTCCGCCGCCGAGGCCGATTTCATCGTCGAGCATCCGGCCATGCGCCGCATCCTGGACACCCAGCGAGCCTGGATCGACGGCAGCCGCGTGCTGGCCTACCGCACCGCGGTCGAACTGGACCTGATCAAGCATTCCCCCGACGGCGCCCGCCGCGAGGCCGCGCAACGCTGGTGCAGCCTGGTCACGCCGGTGCTCAAGGCGGCCTGCACGCACCAGGCCTTCCACGGCGGCAGCGACTGCCTGCAGGTCTTCGGCGGCCACGGCTACGTGCGCGAGTGGGGCATCGAACAGCACCTGCGCGACGCCCGCGTGGCCATGATCTACGAGGGAACGAACGAGATCCAGGCGATCGACCTGCTGGCGCGCAAGGTGCTGGCCGACGGCGGCACGGGCCTCTCGGCCCTGCTGCAGGACCTGCGCCCCACGCTGGACGCCGCCCGCCCGCGGGAGGCCGCCGTGCTCGGCCAGATGGCCGAGCTGGAGGCGCTGACCCGCGAACTGGCCGCCGCGGCGGCGGGCGATGCCACCCTGGCCTACTGGGTAGCCGACGACTACCTGCGCGCCGTCGCCCTGCTGCTGCTGGCCTGGGCCTGGACGCAAATCGACGCCACGGTGGCGCGCGGCGGCGCCGTACCCGGCGACGCGCCGCGCTGGAACGCCCCCTCGCAAGCGCTGCGCCGGTGGGTGCTGCCGGAGCTGGCGATGCGCCTCGGTATCATCCGGGCCCGCGTGGGCGAGACCGTGCCCGCTGAATGACCCTGATTGCGCCCCGCCGTTGACCATGCCGCCCAAGCCCGCCGCCGCCCTGAGTCCGGTCGTCGAGACCATCGACTCCAGCTACCTGGAGACCCTGCTCGGGTACAACGCGCGGCGCACGGCGCTGGCGGTCATCGGCGTTTTCATGGAGCGCATGGAAACGTACGGACTGGGGCCGGTGGACTTCTCCGTGATCTCGCTGATCACGCACAACCCGGGCATCACCTCGCGCCAGCTCTGCGGCGCGCTCAGCATCCAGCCACCGAACCTGGTGGGCATGATCAACCGCTTCGAGAAGCGCGGCCTGATCGAGCGCCGCCCCCACCCCCATGACGGCCGGGCCATGGGCCTGTACCTGACCGCCGAAGGCCAGCACATGATGGCGCAGGCCGAGCAGACCGCCACCCAGCTCGAAGCCGACGTCGCCTCCCATCTGACCCCGGCCGAGCGCAAGACACTGATCCGGCTGCTGCGCAAGGTCTACCTGTGAATGCTGGGCGCTCCGGCCGCGATCGGCCCTGCCGGCGACGATCAAGCTATTAAACTCGTAGCAAATTTCAAATCTGCGCTATAGTCAGGTCGCGCCGGACCGGCCACGAGTCGTCACAGAGGAGAACAGTGCATGAGTTCCAAGGAAAACCCCGCCGTCAGCCAGTTGCTCGGACTGCTCGAGTCTCGCTATGCGCTGCGCGTGCTGTGGGCCCTGCGGGACGGTCATCCACAAACCTTCCGTCTGCTGCAGGACAGCGTGGGGGGCATTACGCCCAACACGCTCAACACCCGCCTGAAGAATCTGCGCCAGGCCGGCTTCATCGACCACGGCCGCGACGGCTACCTGCTGACCGCCTCCGGCCTGGACCTGACGAAGCGCCTGTCCGACCTGCAGGCCTTTGCCGGCAAGTGGGTCACCGGCCAGCTCAAGAAGACCCCGGCCTGATGCCACGGTCTGCCCTCCGTTTCATCCTCAAGGAATTTCCATGATCACCACCCCTTCCGGCCTGCAGTATGAAGACACCGTCGTCGGCAACGGCGCCGAGGCCACCTCCGGCCAGAACGTCAAGGTGCACTACACCGGCTGGCTCTACAACAACGGCACGCAAGGCAGCAAGTTCGACTCCAGCCGCGACCGCAACGACCCGTTCGTGTTCCGCCTTGGCGCCGGCATGGTGATCCGCGGCTGGGACGAAGGCGTGGCCGGCATGAAGGTGGGCGGCCAGCGTACCCTGATCATCCCGTCCGAGCTCGGCTATGGCGCGCGCGGCGCCGGCGGCGTGATCCCGCCGGGCGCCACGCTCAAGTTCGACGTCGAACTGCTCGGCGTGGCGGGCTGACGCGCCACCCCAGCCATTGCGGCGCCCGCCACCACGGCCGGCGCGCCGCGTGGCCGCCGCCCCCGGCCAGCGTCGCCAGGCCATTGCACGGGCGCGGCCCCGCCCCCTCTTGAAATTCAGGCGTCAGCCCCTATCTTTCGCGCGTCGCCTATTTTTTTCGGCTCAACCGCATGTCCGACACTCCATCCAACGCACAGAATCAAACCCTGACCGGCGAACCCAGCCCCGAAGAGCTGGAGGCAGCGGCCGCGGCCAATGAGGCCGATGCGCTGACGCAGGCCCAGGCTGAAATCGCCACCCTCAAGGCCAAGAACGCCGACCTCGCCGAGCAATACCTGCGCGCGCAGGCCGACGTGCAGAACACGCGCCGCCGTACCGACGACGACATGGCCAAGACGCGCAAGTTCGCCATCGAGGGCTTCGCCGAGAGCCTGCTGCCGGTGCTGGACAGCCTGGAAGCCGGCCTGGCGGTGCAAGGCGCCACGCCCGAGCAGCTGCGCGAGGGCGCCGAAGCCACGCTGCGCCAGCTCAAGAGCGCGCTGGAGCGCAACAAGGTGCTGGAGATTGCCCCGGCCGCCGGCACCAAATTCGATCCGCACCACCACCAGGCCATCAGCATGGTGCCCGCCGAGCAGGACGCCAACACCGTCGTCGCCGTGCTGCAAAAAGGCTATCTGATCGCCGACCGCGTGATGCGGCCCGCGCTCGTCACGGTGGCGGCACCGAAGTAAAAAAACTTGAAACGGCGCGACTGATCCGCACGTTAAAGCCATTCACACTTTTCAAGAATCACGGAGAAAACCATGGGAAAAATCATCGGCATCGACCTGGGCACCACCAACAGCTGCGTGTCCATCATGGAAGGCAACACCACCCGGGTGATCGAGAACGCCGAGGGCGCGCGCACCACGCCGTCCATCGTGGCCTACCAGGAAGATGGTGAAGTGCTGGTCGGCGCCTCGGCCAAGCGCCAGGCCGTGACCAACCCGAAGAACACCCTCTATGCGATCAAGCGCCTGATCGGCCGCAAGTTCACCGAAAAGGAAGTGCAGAAGGACATCAACCTGATGCCCTACTCGATCGTGGCCGCCGACAACGGCGACGCCTGGGTCGAGGTGCGCGGCAAGCAGATTTCCGCCCAGCAAGTCAGCGCCGACATCCTGCGCAAGATGAAGAAGACCGCCGAGGACTACCTGGGCGAGCCCGTGACCGAGGCCGTGATCACCGTGCCGGCCTACTTCAATGACGCCCAGCGCCAGGCCACCAAGGACGCCGGCCGCATCGCCGGCCTGGAAGTCAAGCGCATCATCAACGAGCCGACCGCGGCTGCGCTGGCCTTCGGCCTGGACAAGCAGGAAAAGGGCGACCGCAAGATCGCCGTGTATGACCTGGGCGGCGGCACCTTCGACGTGTCCATCATCGAGATCGCCGACGTCGACGGCGAGAAGCAGTTCGAGGTGCTCTCCACCAACGGCGACACCTTCCTGGGCGGCGAAGACTTCGACCAGCGCGTGATCGACTACATCATCGGCGAGTTCAAGAAGGAACAGGGCGTCGATCTGAGCAAGGACGTGCTGGCCCTGCAACGCCTGAAGGAAGCCGCCGAAAAGGCCAAGATCGAGCTGTCCAGCTCGGCCGCCACCGACATCAACCTGCCCTACATCACGGCCGATGCCTCGGGCCCGAAGCACCTGAACATCAAGCTGACCCGCGCCAAGCTGGAAGCCCTGGTGGAAGAGCTGATCGAGCGCACCATCGCGCCCTGCCGCACCGCCATCAAGGATGCCGGCGTGTCCGTGTCCGACATCCATGACGTAATCCTGGTCGGCGGCATGACCCGCATGCCCAAGGTGCAGGAGAAGGTCAAGGAGTTCTTCGGCAAGGAGCCGCGCAAGGACGTGAACCCCGACGAGGCTGTGGCCGTGGGCGCCGCGATCCAGGGCCAGGTGCTGTCCGGCGACCGCAAGGACGTGCTGCTGCTCGACGTCACCCCGCTCTCCCTGGGCATCGAGACCATGGGCGGCGTGATGACCAAGATGATCGGCAAGAACACGACCATCCCGACCAAGTTCGCGCAGACCTTCTCCACCGCCGACGACAACCAGCCGGCCGTGACCATCAAGGTGTTCCAGGGCGAGCGCGAGATCGCAGCGGGCAACAAGCTGCTCGGCGAGTTCAACCTCGAAGGCATCCCGCCGGCGCCGCGTGGCCTGCCGCAGATCGAGGTGTCGTTCGACATTGATGCCAACGGCATCCTGCACGTCGGCGCCAAGGACAAGGGCACGGGCAAGGAAAACAAGATCACCATCAAGGCCAACTCGGGTCTGTCCGAGGAGGAAATCCAGCAGATGGTGAAGGACGCCGAGCTGAACGCCGCCGAGGACCACAAGAAGGTGGAACTGGTGCAGGCGCGCAACCAGGCCGAGGCCACGGTGCACAGCGTCAAGAAGAGCCTGACCGAGTACGGCGACAAGCTCGAAGCCGGCGAGAAGGACAAGATCGAAGCCGCGATCAAGGAACTGGAAGAAGCTCTCAAGGGCGACGACAAGACCTCGATCGAGACCAAGAGCAACGAACTGATGGCCGCCAGCCAGAAGCTCGGCGAGAAGATGTACGCCGACATGCAGGCCCAGCAGGCGGCCGGCCAGGCCGCAGGCGCGGCCGGTGCTCAGGCTGGCGCTTCCGCGGCCGCCGACGACAACGTGGTTGACGCCGAGGTCAAGGAAGTCAAGAAGGGTTGAGCGGTGGGCGCCACGCGCCGCCTCTGAGACGCGCCGCGTTCGACGGATCCCCCGGACCCGTCAACGCGGCGTTTGCGTTAATCGCTCCGACAGACAAACATGGCAAAACGAGATTTTTACGAAGTTCTGGGCGTGCCCAAGAACGCCTCGGACGAGGAAATCAAGAAGGCTTATCGCAAGCTGGCGATGAAGCACCACCCGGACCGCAACCAGGGCGATGCCGCCAAGGACGCCGAGGCCAAATTCAAGGAGGCCAAGGAAGCCTACGAGATGCTGTCCGACCCGCAGAAGAAGGCCGCCTACGACCAGTACGGCCACGCGGGGGTGGACCCGAACATGCGCGGCCCGGGCGGCCCCGGCGGGGAAGGCTTCGGCGGTTTCGCCGAAGCCTTTGGCGACATCTTCGGTGACATCTTCGGCGGCCAGCGCGGCGGCCAGGGCCGGGGCGGCCGTCAGGTCTACCGCGGCAGCGACCTCAGCTACGCGATGGAGATCACGCTGGAGGAAGCGGCCCACGGCAAGGATGCGCAGATCCGCATCCCGACCTGGGAGGACTGCGACACCTGCCACGGCAGCGGCGCCAAGCCCGGCACCAGCGCCAAGACCTGCAGCACCTGCAACGGCCAGGGCGTGGTGCAGATGCGCCAGGGCTTCTTCAGCGTGCAGCAGACCTGCCCGCATTGCCGCGGCACCGGCAAGATCATTCCCGAGCCCTGCACCAGCTGCCACGGCGAGGGCAAGCTCAAGAAGCAGAAGACGCTGGAAGTGAAGATCCCGGCCGGCATCGACGACGGCATGCGCATCCGCAGCGCCGGCAACGGCGAGCCCGGCACCAATGGCGGCCCGCCCGGCGACCTCTATATCGAGATCCGGCTCAGGAAGCACGACATCTTTGAACGCGATGGCGACGACCTGCACTGCGAGGTGCCGATCGGCTTCACCACCGCGGCGCTCGGCGGCGAGATCGAGGTGCCGACCCTGGCCGGCAAGGCGGCCATCGACATCCCCGAGGGCACCCAGGCCGGCAAGCAGTTTCGCCTGCGCGGCAAGGGCATCAAGGGCGTGCGGGCCAGCTACCCGGGTGACCTGTACTGCCACATCGTCGTCGAGACGCCGGTCAAGCTCACCGAACACCAGCGCAAGCTGCTCAAGGAGTTCGACGAGTCGCTGAAGAAAGGTGGCGGCAAGCACTCGCCCAGTGGCGCCAGCTGGACCGACAGGCTCAAGAGCTTCTTCGGCGCCTGAACGGCCGACGCGCGCGCCCCGCGGCGCGCCGTCCGCCACCACCCCACGGGGCGTCTTCGCCCTCGTGGCGGCGCGAACGCCCTCGCCGCGACGGGGCGACCGCCCGCCCCCGTCATGGACCCGCCCGGCCGGACCGCTGCGGCCGATTTACACCGAAGCCGTTGCGACCTACATTGAACGAGGTTGGACTTGCCGGGAGTAAGACCATGAACTGGCGCAACAGCACGGACCGTTACGGGACCTTGTCCATCGGGCTCCACTGGTTGATGCTGCTGCTGATCGCAGCGGTTTACGCCTGCATCGAGCTGCGCGGGTTCTTTCCCAAGGGCAGCGAGGCCCGCGAGGCGATGAAGACGTGGCACTTCATGCTGGGCTTGTCTGTATTGGCCCTGGTCTGGCTGCGCTTGGCGGCACGCCTGCTGGGGCCCACTCCACGCATCGAGCCGGATCCACCCCGGTGGCAGACCTCATTCGCCAAGCTCGTCCACCTGGGCCTCTATGCGTTCATGATCGGCATGCCGCTGGCAGGATGGCTGATGCTCAGCGCCGAAGGAAAGCCCATCCCCTTCTTCGGCCTGCAACTGCCGGCGCTCATCGACGAAAGCAAACCGCTCGCTGAGTTGATCGAGGAGTTCCATGAAGCCAGCGGCACGGTCGGCTACTTCCTCATCGGCCTGCACGCCGCCGCGGCCTTGTTTCACCACTACGTGGCAAAGGACAACACACTCCGGCGCATGCTCCCGACCCGGGATTGAGCCGGCACAGCGCCGGTAGGCCCCGTTGCCCAACTCACGACTATCATGCCTCCATGAGCGTCACCCTGACCTTCCTGGGCGGGGCCGGCACCGTCACCGGCTCCAAGTACCTGGTGCAGCACGACGGGCACAGCCTGCTGGTGGACTGCGGCCTGTTCCAGGGCTACAAGCAACTGCGCTTGCGCAACTGGCAACCGCTGCCGGTGGTGCCGGGCCAGATCAACGCCGTCATCCTGACCCATGCCCACCTCGACCACAGCGGTTACCTGCCGCTGCTGGCGCGCGAGGGCTTCCGCGGCCGCGTTTACGCGACCCCGGCCACGCGCGACCTCTGCGGCATCCTGCTGCCCGACAGCGGCCACATCCAGGAGGAGGACGCCGCCTTCGCCAACCGGCACGGCTTCTCCAGGCACACGCCGGCCCTGCCGCTCTACACGCTGCAGGACGCGCAGAACTGCCTCAGGCAGATCAGGACCGAGCCGATGAACCACCTGTTCGAGCCGATCCGCGGCTGGCAGGCACGCTTCACCTCGGCCGGCCACATCCTGGGCGCGGCCAGCGTGCTGCTGGAGGTGGGCGGGCGGCGCATCTTGTTCTCCGGCGACCTGGGCCGACCGGACGACGTGATCATGAACCCGCCCGACGCGCCGCCGCCCGCCGACACCGTGCTGGTCGAATCGACCTATGGCGACCGGCAGCACCCCGACGAGGACATCGCCGCGGAGCTCGGCCCGGCACTGCAGCGGCTGGCCGCGCGCGGCGGCGTGGCGGTGGTGCCGGTGTTCGCGGTCGGACGGGCGCAGACCGTGCTGCACACGATCGCCCAGCTCAAGGCACAGCACATCATCCCCGCCTCGCTTCCGATCTTCCTGGACAGCCCGATGGCCGTGCACACGACCGGTCTGTTCGACGACCATCTCGGCGAGCACCGGCTCGACGCCCGGCAGGTCCATGCCATGCAGCGCGTCGCCACGATGGTCGAAACGCCCGAGCAGTCCAAGGCGCTGGCGCGCCGTCACGGTCCGCGGGTGATCCTGGCCGCCAGCGGCATGGCCACCGGTGGCCGGGTGCTGCACCACCTGGCGCTGTACGCCGGCGACCACCGCAACATGATCATCCTGACCGGCTACCAGTCCCCCGGTACGCGCGGGGCGCGCATCGCGGCGGGTGAAAAGACCGTGCGCATCCACGGCCAGGACGTCAGCATCGAGGCCGAGGTGGTGCAACTGGCCGCGGCCTCGGCGCACGCCGACGCCAACCAGTTGCTGGCCTGGCTGCGCAAGATGCCCAAGCCGCCGTCGCAGGTCTACGTGGTCCATGGCGACATGGCGGCCTCCGACATGCTGCGTCAGCGCATCGAGCACGAGCTGAAGTGGCGCGCCATGGTGCCCGAGCACGGCTCGACTTGGCCGCTCTGAGGCCTCGTGGCAGGCGGGACAGCGCGCCCCTGGCCCGACCTTTCACCGGCCGTGGCAAGGCGACGCCGGCACGGCTTATAGTGCCCCTCTCTTTTGCGAGCAGGAGCACTCCCCATGAAAACCAAAGCCGCCATCGCCTGGAAAGCCGGCGCCCCGCTGACCATCGAGACCGTGGACCTGGAAGGTCCCAGGTTTGGCGAGGTGCTGGTCGAGATCAAGGCCACCGGCATCTGCCACACCGACTACTACACCCTCTCGGGCGCCGACCCCGAAGGCATCTTCCCCGCCATTCTGGGCCACGAGGGCGCGGGCGTGGTGGTGGACGTCGGCCCCGGCGTGACCACCCTGAAGAAGGGCGACCACGTCATCCCGCTCTACACCCCGGAATGCCGCCAGTGCAAGTTCTGCCTGAGCCGCAAGACCAACCTGTGCCAGCTGATCCGCGGCACCCAGGGCAAGGGCCTGATGCCCGACGCCACCAGCCGCTTCAGCCTGAACGGCGAGCCGATCTTCCACTACATGGGCACCAGCACCTTCGCCAACCACACCGTGGTGCCCGAGATCGCGCTGGCCAAGATCCGCCCCGACGCGCCCTTCGACAAGGTCTGCTACATCGGCTGCGGCGTCACCACCGGCATCGGCGCGGTGATCTTCACCGCCAAGGTGGAGGCCGGCGCCAACGTGGTGGTGTTCGGCCTCGGCGGCATCGGCCTCAACGTGATCCAGGGCGCCCGGATGGTGGGCGCGGACAAGATCATCGGCGTGGACATCAACCCGGGCCGCGAGGCCATGGCGCGCCAGTTCGGCATGACGCACTTCCTGAACCCCAAGGACATCGAGGCCGCCGGCGGCAACATCGTCGACGCCATCGTGCAGCTGACCGACGGCGGCGCCGACTACAGCTTCGAGTGCATCGGCAACACCACCGTGATGCGTCAGGCGCTCGAATGCACGCACAAGGGCTGGGGCCGCAGCATCATCATCGGCGTGGCCGAGGCCGGCGCCGAGATCAGCACCCGCCCGTTCCAGCTGGTCACCGGCCGCAAGTGGGAGGGCTCGGCCTTCGGCGGCGCGCGCGGGCGCACCGACGTGCCCAAGATCGTGGACTGGTACATGGAGGGCAAGATCGACATCGACAGCCTGATCACCCACACCATGCCGCTGGAGGACATCAACCACGGCTTCGACCTGATGAAGCGTGGCGAGTCGATCCGCGGCGTGGTGATTTACTGATCATGTAGGCCTCTGATGCTTATCGAATGAGCGTCAGTAGCTACCAACTAGATAGCAAAATGAGCGACACACCGCTGGAACTGCTCAGCGAGCACGCCTGCTTCGGCGGCGTGCAGCGCTTCTACCGCCACGCCTCGCGCGAGATCGGCCTGCCGATGCGCTTTGCCGTGTACCTGCCCCCGCAGGCGCAGCACGGCCCGGTGCCGGCTCTGCTCTACCTGGCCGGGCTGACCTGCACCGAGGAGACCTTCGCGATCAAGGCCGGCGCGCAGCGCGTGGCCGCGGAGCTGGGCCTGGCCCTGGTCACGCCCGACACCAGCCCGCGCGGCGCCAACCTGCCCGGCGAGACCGACGACTGGGACTTCGGCCTGGCGGCCGGCTTCTACCTGGACGCCACGCAGGCGCCGTGGGCCGCGCACTACCGCATGGAGAGCTACCTGACCCGGGAGCTGATCCCGTTGCTGGGCGAGTCGCTGCCACTGGACACGCGGCGCCTGGGCCTGTTCGGCCATTCGATGGGCGGGCATGGCGCACTGACACTGGCGCTGCGCCATCCAGAGCTCTTTCGATCGGTGTCGGCCTTCGCGCCGATCTGCGCGCCGACCGAGTGCCCCTGGGGCCGGAAAGCCTTCAGCGGCTACCTCGGCGCCGACACCACCGCCTGGGCTCGGCACGACGCGAGCGCGCTGATACTCACCCAGGCCGCACCGCCTTACCCGCAGGGCATCCTGATCGACCAGGGCCTGGCGGACCCGTTCCTGGCCTCCCAGCTGCACCCCGAGCGCTTCGAGGCCGCCTGCGCCGCCGTGGGCCAGCCGCTCACGCTGCGCCGGCACGCGGGCTACGACCACGGCTACTACTTCGTCTCGAGCTTCGTGGCGGACCACCTGCGACACCATCACCGCGCGCTGCACGGCTGAGAGACCCGCTTTCGAGCCCCAAGTGCGATCGCTCAGGGTGCGCCGTCCCCGATGCGCCGCAGGATGCGCCGGTCGCAGACCACGAGGCCTGCGGGCTCGACGCGGATCGCCCCCTCGCGCTCCATCGCCTTGAGTTCCTGGTTGACGCGCTGGCGCGAGGCGCCGAGCAGCTGGGCCAGTTCCTCCTGCGCCAGTTGCAGGCCGATGCGGATGTCCTGCCCGTCCCAGGGATCGGGCATGCCGTAGCTGCGCGCCAGGTGCAGCAGCTGCTTGGCCAGCCGGGCCCGCAGCGGCAGCGTGTTCAGGTCCTCGACCAGGCCGTAGAGCAATCGGAGGCGGCGCGCGTGCAGGCGCAGCAGCGCCTGGTACAGCTCCTCGTGCTGCTCAAGAACCTTCTGGAAGTCGGCCCGGGCGATCTGAAGGATGGTAGTGTCGCCGTGTGCATGGGCATCGTGCGTGCGCCGCTCGCCATCGAGCAGCGCGGTGTCGCCGAACCAGATGCCGGGCTCCACGTAGGTCAGGGAGATCTCCCGCCCGGACATCGAAATCGAACTGATGCGCACCGCCCCCTTGGCGCAGGCGATCCAGTGCTCCGGTGGCTCGCCCCGCGCACAGATCCGCTCACCGTCCGCGTAGCGCCTGACGCGGGCGCTGCGCAGGATGTCGTGTCGAAGAGAGGGCGACAGGGACGAGAACCAGCGACCGTCGTTGATCGCCATCCTCTCCTCCATCGACAAGGGCGGATGGTTCACGGACGCGGGGGATTCCATCATGGAGGCCCACCGTCCGGTCGGGCGCCGCACGGCGGCCGGGCATCGCGGTCGGCTTCGTCTCGCAGCCGGACCTGCAGCCGGCCCTCCACCACCCGGGCCGGGAAGACGGGGACGGCAAGCGCCGGGTTCCCCCCGCCCACGGGCGAACCGGCCAGGCGACCGTCCGACAGCCGGAAGCGCAGTCCATGCGCGGGGCATTGCACATGCCCTTCGTCCAGCCGTCCGCTGCACAGCGAAGCGCCGTTGTGAGGGCAGCTGTCCTCCATCGCAAAAGTCTCGCTCCCGCGTCGAAACACGGCGAGTTCCAGACCACCCGCCCGCACCAGCGCCCGGCCGGCAGGCTCCAGCACCTGCGCATCGGCCACATCGATCCATTCCGCCATGCCTGTCTTCCTGTACGCTCGCGCCCTCGTGGCGTCAGACCCGCTCGAAGATCGCCGCGATGCCCTGGCCGCCACCGATGCACATGGTCACCAGCGCGTAGCGCCCCTGGATGCGCTGCAGCTCGTGCACCGCCTTGACCGTGATCAGCGCCCCGGTGGCCCCGATCGGGTGACCCAGCGAGATGCCCGAGCCGTTGGGGTTGACCTTGTCCGGGTCCAGCCCCAGGTCTTTCGTGACCGCGCAGGCCTGCGCCGCAAAGGCCTCGTTGGCCTCGATCACGTCCAGGTCCTTGACCGTCAGGCCCGCCTTCTGCAGCGCGAGCTGCGTGGCCGGCACCGGACCGATGCCCATGTACTTCGGGTCCACGCCGGCGTGGGCGTAAGCCACCAGCCGCGCCAGCGGCTTGAGACCGCGCGCCTGGGCCGTCTTGGCTTCCATCAGCACCACGGCCGCCGCCGCGTCGTTGATGCCCGAGGCGTTGCCGGCCGTCACCGTGCCGTTCTCCTTGAGGAACACTGGCTTGAGCTTGGCCATGTCGGCCAGCGTGGCGTCCGGGCGGAAATGCTCGTCGGTGGCATAGGCTACATCGCCCTTGCGGCTCTTGAGCATCACCGGGACGATCTGGTCCTTGAAGTAGCCGGCCTCGATGGCCTTCTGCGCGCGGTTGTGGCTCTGCACGGCCAGCTGGTCCTGCGCCTCGCGCGTGATGCCCCATTTGGCGGCGATGTTCTCGGCCGTCACGCCCATGTGGATGGTGTGGAAGGGGTCGTGCAGGGCGCCGACCATCATGTCCACCATCTGGGTGTCGCCCATGCGCGCGCCCCAGCGGCTGGTCAGGCTGGCATAGGGGGCGCGGCTCATGACCTCGGCACCGCCGCCAATCGCGATGTCGGCATCGCCCAGCAGGATGGACTGGCTGGCCGAGACGATGGCCTGCAGGCCCGAGCCGCACAGGCGGTTGACGTTGAAGGCGGGCGTGCCCTCGGCGCAGCCGCCGTCGATGGCGGCCACGCGCGAGAGGTACATGTCGCGGGGCTCGGTGTTGACGACGTGGCCGAACACCACGTGGCCGACGTCCTGGCCGGCGGTCTGGGCGCGGGCCAGCGATTCCTTGACGACCAGCGCGCCCAGCTGGGTGGGCGGGCAGTCCTTGAGGCTGCCGCCGAAGGTGCCGATGGCGGTGCGCACGGCGCTGACGATGACGACTTCACGGGTCATGGGAGGCTCCAGAAATAGTGAGAAGAAGACAGAATAGCGAAGGCAGTCAACATCAGAAAGCCTCCAGGGGCAGCATGGTGACGCTGTCCGCGCCCTCCACGATGCTGTCGCGCAGGCCCGGCGCGCGGCTGAGGATGTGCTCGGCGTAGAAGCGCGCCGTGGCGATTTTGGCCTGCATGAAGGCCGAATCCCGGCCCTCGGCCCGCTGCTCCTGCGCGATCAGCAGCGCGCGCGCCAGCTGCCAGCCCGCCACCAGGTTGCCCGCCAGCAGCAGGTAGGGCACGCTGCCGGCGTACGCAGCGTTCGGATCGTCCTTGGCATGGGCCACCATGAACTCGATGGCCTGCTCGAAGGCCGCGCGCGCCGCGCCCAGGCGCCGCGCCACGGCCACGGCATCGCCGCTGCCGTTGTTCACCAGCTGCGCCTCGGTGGCCTGGATCTGCGCGGCGATGGCCCGGGCGGTCTGGCCGCCGTCGCGTGCAGTCTTGCGCCCGACCAGGTCGTTCGCCTGGATCGCGGTGGTGCCCTCGTAGATGGTCAGGATCCTGGCGTCGCGGTAGTACTGCGCGGCGCCGGTCTCCTCGATGAAGCCCATGCCGCCGTGCACCTGCACGCCCAGCGAGGTGACTTCCAGGCTCATCTCGGTGCTGTAGCCCTTGACCAGCGGCACCAGGAATTCGTAGAGGTCGGCGTTTTCCTTGCGCACCGCCGGCTCGGGATGGTGGTGCGCGGCGTCATAGGCCGCCGCGGCGACGCTGGCCATGGCGCGGCAGCCTTCGGTGAGCGCGCGCATGGTCATGAGCATGCGTCGCACATCGGGATGGTGGATGATGGGGGCGCTGGCGGGCAGGCTGCCGTCGACCGGGCGGCTTTGCACGCGGTCCTTCGCATACTGCACGGCCTTCTGGTAGGCGCGCTCGGCCACGGCGATGCCCTGCACGCCCACCGCGTAGCGCGCGGCGTTCATCATGATGAACATGGTTTCGAGGCCGCGGTTTTCCTCGCCGACCAGGTAGCCCACGGCACCGGGTCCGGTGCCGTTCACATCCTTCGCCCCCGTGCCGTCCCCGTACTGCAGCACCGCCGTGGGGCTGGCCTTGATGCCCAGCTTGTGCTCGATGCTGACGCAGTGCACGTCGTTGCGCGCGCCCAGGGTGCCGTCGGCGTTGACCAGGAACTTCGGGACCACGAACAGGCTGATGCCCTTGACGCCCTCGGGGGCGCCGGCCACGCGCGCCAGCACCAGGTGCACGATGTTCTCGGCCAGGTCGTGCTCGCCGTAGGTGATAAAGATCTTGGTGCCGAAGACCTTGTAGCGGCCGTCGGCCTGCGGCACGGCGCGGGTGCGCACCAGCGACAGGTCCGAGCCGGCCTGCGGCTCGGTCAGGTTCATGGTGCCGGTCCACTGGCCAGAGACCAGCTTCTCCAGGTAGGTCGCCTTCAGGGCCTCGCTGCCCGCCGTCAGCAGCGCCTCGATGGCGCCATCTGTCAGCAGCGGGCACAGGGCGAAGCTCAGGTTGGCGCTGTTGAGCATCTCGATCGCGGCGGCCCCGATGGTCTTGGGCAGGCCCTGCCCGCCAAATTCGACCGGATGCTGCAGGCCCTGCCAGCCCCCTTCGACAAACTGCCTGAAGGCCGCCCGGAAGCCGGGCGTGGTCGTCACGGCCCCGTCCTTGAACGACGAGGGCTGGCGGTCCCCCTGGACGTCCAGCGGCGCGGTCACCTGCTCGTGCAGCGCGGCGCACTCCGCCAGCACGGCCTGCGCGGTCTCGACGCCCGCGTCCGCGAAGGCCGGCATCTGCGCGGCGATCTGGTCCAGGCCGGCCAGGTGCCGGAGGTTGAACAGCATGTCTTTCAGGGGAGCGGTGTAGCTCATGGGTTCTCCGTGAGGCGGCGCCCGCCATCGGGCGCCACCGGTTGCAATGACAGGGTCGCGGCGGCGGGTCTCAGCGTCCTTCGCGCGCGAGCAGGAAGTGCGACAGCGCAGGGATCAGCAGCACGGCGCCCACCATGTTCCAGAGGAACATGAAGGCCAGCAGCACGCCCATGTCGGCCTGGAACTTGATCGGCGACAGGGCCCAGGTCACCACGCCTGCGGCCAGCGTCACGCCCACCAGCGCCACCACCTTGCCGGTGAAGCGCAGCGCCTGGCGGTAGGCCTCGGCCAGCGTCCGACCCGCGCGCTGGGCGCTGAGCTGCATGCTGAGCAGATACAGCGCATAGTCCACGCCGATGCCCACGCCCAGGGCGATCACCGGCAGCGTCGCCACCTTGACGCCGATGCCCAGCGCCACCATCAGGGCCTCGCACAGGATGGAGGTGATGACCAGCGGCACGACCGCCACGACCACGGCACGCCAGCTGCGGAAGGTGATGAAGCACAGCACGGCGACCGCGAGGTACACCAGCACCAGCATCTGCGTCCATGCCTGCCGGACCACGATGTTGGTGGCCGCCTCGATGCCGGCGCTGCCGGCGGCCAGCAGGAAGTGCCGCTCGTCGCTGCCATGCTCCGCGGCGAACTGCGCGCTCGCGGCGAGCACGCGCTCCAGGGTGTCCGCGCGGTGGTCCGCCAGGTAGGCGATCACGGGCATCACCGAGCAGTCGGTGTTGAACAGGTCGGGATTGTTCACGCTCGCCTGCTGGGCCGCGTAATTCAACACGTCCTGGTTGCGGGCGATGGTCAGCCACTTGGGGCTGCCCTCGTTGCTGCCCGCCGTGATCTGGCGCACCGCGTTGGCCAGCGTCACCGTGGTCTGCACGCCTGGCACCTGCTGCAGCTGCCAGGCCAGACGGTCCGCCTCCACCAGCGCCGGGTACTTCAGGCAACCCTCGGGCGCCGTCTTGACCATCACCGCCAGGGTGTCGCTGGACAGGGCGTAATGGGCCGCGATGTAGGCGTTGTCCCGGTTGTAGCGCGCGTCGGCGCGCAGCTCCGGCGCGCCCGGGTCGAGATCGCCGATCTGCAGCCGGGTGCTGACCGCGAAGCCCAGGCCCGCGAGCACCGCCGCCGCCGCCAGGGTCAGGCCGGCCCAGCGGCGCCCGGTGAAGCGCTCCAGCCAGTCCAGCAGGCCCCCGCTGCCGGCCGCGCGCTCGCCCTGCAGGCTGCGCGCGGCGGCGGCCGGGCTGACGCCCACGTAGGACAGCAGCACCGGCAGCAGGATCAGGTTGCTGAGGATCAGCACCGCCACGCCGATGCTGGCGGTCAGGGCCAGGTCGCGGATCACCGCGATGTCGATCACCATCAGCACGGCGAAGCCCACCGCGTCGGCCAGCAGCGCCGTCAGACCCGCGAGGAACAGGCGCCGGAAGGTGAAGCGCGCGGCCACCAGCCGGTCCGCACCGCCCCCGATGTCCTGCATGATGCCGTTCATCTTCTGCGCGCCATGGGATACCCCGATGGCGAACACCAGGAACGGCACCAGGATGGAGTACGGGTCCAGCTCGAAGCCCAGCCCCGCCACCAGGCCCAGCTGCCACACCACCGCGACCAGGGAGCAGGCGATGACCAGCACCGTGCTGCGCACGCAACGCGTGTAGCCGTAGATGATGGCCGCCGCGATCGCCGCGGCCAGCGCGAAATAGAGCGCGACCTGGTAGAGCCCGTCGATCAGGTCGCCCACGAGCTTGGCAAAACCGATGACGTGGATGTGTACGCCCCCGCCCTTCCCCTCGTGCTGGCTGCGGATCTGCTCGATGGCGCGCGACAGCGCCACGTAGTCGATGCGCTGGCCTGTGGTGGGATCAAGGTCCAGCAGCGGCACGACGATCATGCTGGACTGGAAGTCGTTGCCGACCAGGCTGCCGACCAGGCCCGAGCGCGCGATGTTGGTGCGCAGCTGCTCGGTCACCTGGGGGGAGCCGTCGTAGTTGTCCGGCATGACCGGGCCGCCCTGGAAGCCCTCCTCGGTCACCTCGGTCCAGCGCACGGCCGGCGACCACAGCGACTTGACCCAGGCCCGGTCCACGCCGGGCGTCAGGACCAGCGCGTCATGGATGCGCTTGAGCGTCTCCTGGTAGGCCGGTGCGAAGATGTCCCCACCAGGGCTGGCCACGACGATGCGCAGCGAGTTGCCCAAGCCGCGCAGGTCGTCCTTGTGCGCGAGGTAGTTCTGGATGTAGGGATGGCTGCGCGGGATCATCTTCTCGAAGCTCGCGTTCAGCGTCAGCCTCGAAACGGCGAGCCCGCCCAGCAGCACGGTGAGCACCGCGCACAGCAACAGCACCAGGCCGCGGTGGTTGAACACCAGGCGCTCCAGCCGGCCGCCGGAGCGCGGGTCGAAGGCCTGGCCGCCGCACGGCGCGGCCAGGTCGGGGGAAAGGGGGGTGTGCATGAATGGGTCTCTGTCTTTTCAGCGCAGCGTCCGGACGTCGACGCCGCGCGGCCCGGCCACCACATAGCGGTGGGGCGCCGCTTCGAGCACGGACGCGGCAGGCTGCGGCCGGTCCAGCGCAAGGGTCTGGAAGCTGGCACCTGCGTCCTCGCTGACCAGCAGGTGGCCGGCCTGGCTGACCAGCACCAGGCGCCCGTCACGGCCCGTGGCGCTGCCGGTCAGTCCGACCTCCAGCCCCGTGGGGACGGACTGCCAGGAAATGCCGGCATCGGTGCTGCGCAGCACGTGGCCGCGCAGGCCATGGACCACGATCGCCGGCCCGCTGCCGGCGATGCCGAACAGCGTGCCCTGGTAAGGCAGGTCCAGGGCCCGGAAGCGGCCCTCGGCGCCCTCCTGGCGCAGCACCAGCCCCTGCTCGCCTACGACGTAGAGCGCGCCGCCCACGCGACGCACCGCATACAGGTGCAGCGACTTGGGGTTGTCCAGCCGGTGCATCAGCGGCTCCCAGTGCCGTCCGCCATCCCGCGTGCGCAGGATCAGGCCGAACGCGCCGACCACGTAGCCGGTGCGCTCGTCCTCGAACCAGACGTCCAGGAACGACGCTTCCGCGCCCTGGTCGGCGAAGCGCCCGGCCTCACGCTGCCAGAAGGCCTGCTGCTCGGCCGACAGCCCGAGGTCGGCACCCGGCTGGTAATGATCCTTCACCAGATGCCCCAGTTCGCGGCCGTCGAGCTGCCGAAGCCAGCTCTGGCCCCCATCCTGGCTGTGCAGCACCACGCCGTCGTGCCCGACCGCCCAGCCCTGCGCGGCGCCGGCGAAGGACACGGCCAGCAGGTCCGAGCCGACCGGGACCTGCGCCTGATGCCAGCCCTGACCCTGGTCGTCCGACCAGAGCACATGGCCCCGCTGCCCGACGGCGACGAGCCGCTCGCCGGCGCGCCCCAGTCCGTTGAACAGACCCCGCTGTGCCAGCGCGCTCGGCGCGGCCGGGGTGTCCAGCACGTCGCGCCAGCCCGCGTCCGGGCGGGTCGTCAGCGCCAGGGCCGCCGTGCCCGCCAGCAGCGCCAGCGGCAGGACGCGCCACCCCATCACCTTGCTTGCTTTCACCGTCGACATCCCGGGTCAGCGGATGCCGGCGCCGGCCAGGGCGTCGGCGGTCCACTCGCGCTCGGGCTGCGGCTTGGTGTGGCGCAGGCCGCCGGTCTCCGCCATGAAGCCGGTGAGCGAGTACACGCGGGCGACGAGGTCGTAGTGACCGAACACGTCGCTGTAGGGCGCGGGCAGGTCGTAGCTCGGCGTCATGTAGGCGAAGCCGGCGCGGTAGAGCTGGCCGCGCGCGTCGTAGTTGTCCGAGGCCAGGGCCGCCCAGGAGTCCTCGTCCAGGTAGAAGGTGCGCTTGCTGTAGACGTGGCGCTTGCCGTCGCGCAGCTTGGCCTCGACCACCCAGACCCGGTGCAGCTCCCAGCGCACGAGGTCCGGGTTCAGGTGGTTGGGCTTGAGCAGTTCGTCCTGCCTGGACTGGTACACCGCCTGGTAGGTGTTGTAGGGGACGTACATCTCCTTCTTGCCCACCAGCGTGAAGTCGAAGCGGTCCAGCGCGCCGTTGAAGATGAAGGTGTCGTCGAAAGTCGTGGCGCCGGCCGTGCCGGGATTCGGCGTGTCGTAGGCCAGGTCGGGCGCCAGCTTCACGCGCCGCTGGCCCGGCAGGTAGTTCCAGGCGCGACGGGCCTTGTTGCCGCTGTCCAGCGGGTCGACGATCATGATGGCCTCGCCGGCGCGTCGTGCCGGGCCCGTGTAGACGTTCTTGATGCGCCAGAACGTTTCCGCACCGGCCTTGCCCGGATCCCAGAACGGGAACTCCACCACGCTGTTGCCTTCGGTGGCCAGCGTCACGCGGCCCGCCGCGTCGACATTGAGGTTGCGGTACTTCGCTTCGTAGCTCTGGCCGTTGAAGCGCACCAGGTGGTTCCACATCGCCTCGTAGCCGTCCTTGGGGATCGGGAAGGGAAAGCCGGCATGCGCGCCCTCGATCGAGCGCCCTTCGTTGCGGGTCTGGGCCTTCACCGCCATGCGGGCCGTGTTGTCCAGCACGTACTTCGGGAAGGCCACGCTGCGGTGCGTGGGGTAGACGTCGATGCGAAAGCTCGGGTACTTCTGCATCAGCGCCTTGGTGCCCTCGGTCAGCTTGTCGGCATGGGCGGCCATGTTCTTCGCGTCGATGCTCTGCCGCGGCTTCTCGCCGGCGAACGGGTTCGGGCGGATGCCGTCGCCGCTCTTGTAGCCGGCCGGCGCGCTGGTCAGGCCGCCGCTGTAGGCGGGAATGGTGCCGTCCTTGTTGCCGGCCTTCTCGGCGCCGACCGAGGTCAGGCTGGTGCCCAGGGCCTTGGCCTCGTCCGGCGTGACGGCGGCGTGCGCCATGACCGATGCGACGGCGGCCAGCAGGCCCACCATGCGGCTCAGATTCGTTTTCATGCTTGTCTCCATCAGAAGGTGGTCTTGAAGGTCAGGCTGAGGAAACCCCGGTCCTTGAGCAGGGTCGTGAAGCCGTTCTGGGCCGTCACGGCAGTGCCGTTGTCCTTGTAGCGACCGACGAAGTCGATGTACTTCAGGTCGAAGCGGTACTTCTGGTGCACGTCCGCACCCAGGCCGATGCTGTAGTTGCCGTTGCCCTGGTTGCCGCCGAACACGGTGGCGGCATTGCCCGACAGGCCCACGGCATAGGTGATCGGCAGGGACAGGTCCACCCCCGGCGCCACCTGGTACCAGACCGGCGTGAAGGACAGGCCCGCGCCGACGTAGTTCTTGGTGGTGCAACCGTCCCACTTGTCCTTGCCGTTGCAGGGCGCAAAGCCCTCCGCAAAGAAGAGATTGGCGCCGCTGCGCACCTTGGCCCATTGCGACCAGACCACCTCGGCGGCCCAGGTGGCCGAATCGAACAGAGGGGTCTTGGAGATCACGCCGACGCCGTTGAGCAGCGCATGCCAGGTGTCGCCGCGCGGCCCCTGCGTGTCACCCGCCGCGGGCAGGCCCGCCACCATGCCCAGCACCTGGGAAGTCAGCGGCGTGTTGCGCCGGTAGGACAGCTCCGCCCCCACGCTCACGCCCGCGATGTTCTTGGCCAGGCTCGCGCCCAGCAGGTCGATGCGGTCGGCGTAGAGCAGGTTGTAGCGCGCGCCGCCCGGCGCGGCCGGGCCCTGGGTCAGGAAGGTCTGCGGCAGCTTGTCGGCGAAGTTGCGGTAGTACAGGCCCATCGTCCCGTCCAGCCAGGCCGGGCTCCAGCGTGCCGACAGGCCCCACTCCCCGCGCTGGCGCGGCTCGGACGCCGGACCGCGGTTGGCGAAGCCGGCGGCCGCCGACAGGAACTGCCGGTCCGGCCCGTTGAAGGTGAAGTCCACCGGGCCGAGGTAGGTGCCGCCCTCCGGGTAACGGAACGGAGCCCATTCCAGCAGGTACTGGCCCGCCACGGACAGCTCGTCGCTCAGCTGTGCCTGGGCCGACAGCTGGTTCAGGGGCCGGAACAGCTCCTTGGCCTCGGTGCCCGGGACGCCGAAGCCCTTTTGCAGGTCCAGCGGGTTCTGGGCGTAGGCCACGCTGTGCAGGTTGCCGCCCAGCAGCAGGGACTCGCCCCAGTACACGGTGTGGCGCCCCAGCTTGGCCTTCACCGGCACCTCGCCCAGGTCGACCGAGCCGAAGACGAAGGCGTCCAGCACCTCGCCCGAGGGACCGGCATAGAGGCGCTTGACGGTGTTGCTGTACTGGTGGCCGATGTAGCTGGGGATGTTGCTCAGCGGCGGGTTCGGATTGGAGCGGCTGCGGTCGCCGTAGGCCGCGTCGTTCCAGGCGGCGGCGCTCAGGCGCAGGCCCCAGCGCTTCTGGTAGACCACGTCCAGCTCGCTGAGCCAGTCCAGCCGCTTGGCGACGGCGTCACCCTTGTCGAAGCTGAAGGTACCCTCGTCGGCAATGGGCGAGTTGCCGATCTTGCTGTCGCGCTGCTCGACCCGCACCGCATAGTTGACCCTTGGCGTGTTGTCCCAGCGCACCGCGAGGTCCGGGTTGCCGGTGTCGAATTCGAACGCCTGCACCGGCGCGGCCGCCAGCGCGGCCAGTCCGGTGGCCAGCGTCATCAGACGCGTGCGAGCCGCGCGCGCAGGGGGCGGCAGGAAAAGTGAACCTGACTGCATCTTGTCTCCATGTTTTTTGAATCTCGACCGGCCCCTTCGCAGCCGGGACCGGCGACGTCGATTCTGGAAACAGGACGCCGTCGCGCCCCCCCTCTCGTCGGGGGGCCAGCCCCCTCCCCCCACCCTGCGTCCGCCGCGGACACCAACGACAAGGCCCCGGCCGCCTGCAAGAGGCGACCGGGGCCTGACCTTTGCGCGGGGCGCGCTTACTCGGGCTTGAAGTCGATGGAACGCAGCACGGCGCCGACGCGGTCGTAGTCGCGGCGCAGGCCTTGGGCCATCTCGACCTGGGTGCGCGGCTCGCCCGGCTCGAAGCCGGCCTCCTGCAGGCGCTGGCGCAGGGCCGGCTTCTGCAGGGCCTTCAGCGCCGCCGCGCGCAGGCTGGCCTGGGCCGCCTCGGGCAAGCCGGCCGAGCCCCACAGGCCCATCCAGCCCGTGACCGTGAGCTGCTCGAAGCCCAGTTCGGCGAAGGTCGGCACCTGCGGCAGCAGCGACGAGCGCCGGGGCGTGCTGACCGCGTACACCTTGAGCTTGCCGGCACGGATCAGCGGCAGCGAGGTGGCCATGCCGTCGAACATCAGATGCACGTGGCCGCCCATCACGTCGGCCAGCGCCGGCGTCGAGCCCTTGTAGGCCACGTGGGTCAGCTCGATCCCGGCGGCGCTGTTGAGCATCTGCCCGAGCACATGGGAGATGGTGCCCGCCGAATACGAGGCGTAGCTGATCTTGCCGGGCTGCCGCTTGGCGGCCGCCACGATGTCCGCCAGCGTCCTGGGCGCGAAATCGGGGCTGCCCACCAGCACCAGCGCGCCGCGCGCGAGTTCGGCCAGCGGCACGACGTCCTTGAACATGTCATGGCGCGTCTTGACGATGTGCGGAATCTCGCTGACCAGGGAGTTCACCCCGACCAGCACCGTCTGGCCGTCCCTCGGCGACTGCAGCAGGTCGTTGACCGCGATCATGCCGGCTGCGCCGGGCTTGGGGTCCACGATGCCGGGCGCGCCCAGGACCTGGCCCATCTCGTCGGCGAACAGCCTGGCCACGATGTCGGCCGAGCCGCCCGCCGGCCCCGCCACCACGTAGCGGACCGGGCGCGGGGCCGTCTGCGCGAGGGCCCCGCCCGCGGGCAGGGTGGCCGCCGCCGCGCCCAGCAGCAGGGTTCTGCGCCGCAGGGCGCCTGTCATTTCATGTGCTTGTCTCATCTCCAGTCTCCTTCTTGTCAAGTGGCCATTCTGTGGCCGATCGCCAGCACCAGTGCTGCCAGGAACAGCGTCTCGCCCACCATCAGCAGCACGGGCCGGATACCCACGGTTGCCAGCTGCCGGATCTGGGTCTTCATGCCGATCGCCGCGATCGAGGCGACCAGGAACCACTGCGAAGCCCCCGTCCCCAGCGAGCGCACGGGGGCCGGGATCCAGCCCAGGCTGTTGACCGCGAGCAGGGCTGCGAAGGCCACCGCGAACCACGGCAGCAGCGGCGGGCGTTCCCCCGTGTCCGTGCCACCGCGCAGCCGCGTCACCAGGGTCGCGAACAGGATCACCGGCAGCAGCATGGCCACGCGCATGAGCTTGACCAGCGTGGCCGCATCGCCGGCTTCCTGCGAGAGGCTGTAGCCCGCGCCGACCACCTGCGCCACGTCGTGGATGGTCGCGCCGATGAACACCCCGGCGTCCACCGGGGCCATGCCCAGCCAGCGCGCCACCACGGGGTAGAGCACCATGCACAGGGTGGACAGCGCGGACACGCCGATCACGGTGAAGAGCGTGGCCCGCTCCTTGAGCGGATGGCCCGGCAGGGCCGCCGACAGCGCCATGGCCGCCGAGGCGCCGCAGATCGCGGTCGCGCCGCCCGAGAGCAGGCCGAACAGGCTCTGGAAGCCCATCCACTTGGCCACCACCATCGACACGCTGATGGTCACGGTCACCGTGACCACCACCATGAGCACCGGCCCCCAGCCCAGGGCCGCCACCTGGTCGAAGGTGATGCGCAGCCCCAGCAGCGCGACCCCCCAGCGCAGGATCTGCCGGGCCACGAAGTCGATGCCCGCCACGCAGGGCGTGTCGGTCGACAGGAAATTCATCGCCATGCCGAGCAGCAGCGCCAACAGCATCACCGGGGCACCGTAGTGCTCCGACAGGAAGGTCGCGGCCGCGGCCACCACCGCGCTGGCCAGCACGCCGGGAAAGAGTTCGCGACTGCGAACGCCCCACAGGGAGATCGAAAGGGCACTCATGATGGCTCAGGCGGTGGGCAGCACGTGGTCCGTGAAGGCCTCGCGCAGACGGTTCTTCAGCACCTTGCCCGTGGCGCCCAGCGGCAGGCTGTCGACGAACACCACGTCGTCCGGGGTCCACCACTTGGCGATCTTGCCTTCGAAGAAGCCCAGCAGCGCCTCGCGGGTCAGCTCGGCGCCGGGCTTGCGCACCACCACGAGCAGCGGCCGTTCGTCCCACTTGGGATGGCGGGCGGCGATGCAGGCCGCCTGGGCCACGGCCGGGTGGGCCATGGCGATGTTCTCGAGGTCGATCGAGCCGATCCACTCGCCGCCCGACTTGATCACGTCCTTGCTGCGGTCCGTGATCTGCATGTAGCCGTCGGCATCGATGGTGGCCACGTCGCCCGTCGGGAACCAGCCGTCCACCAGCGGATCGCCGCCCTCGCCCTTGAAGTAGCTGGCGATGATCCAGGGACCGCGCACCAGCAGCTCGCCGGCCGAACGGCCGTCACGCGGCAGTTCCCGGCCGTCGTCGCCGACGACCTTCATGTCCACGCCGAACACCACGCGACCCTGCTTGGCCTGGATCGCCAGGCGCTCTTCCGGTTCGAGTGCCTGGTGCTTGGGCATCAGGTGGCAGGCCGTGCCCAGGGGGCTGATCTCGGTCATGCCCCAGGCGTGCAGCACCTCCACCTCGTAGCGGTCCTGGAAGGTGCGCATCATGGCCGGCGGACAGGCCGAGCCGCCGATCACGGTACGGCGCATGGTCGAGAAGCGCAGGCCGTGGGTCTCGACATGGGCCAGCAGCCCCTGCCAGACCGTCGGCACGCCGGCCGACATCGTGACGCCCTCGGTCTCGAACAGCTCGTAGAGCGACTTGCCATCGAGGAACGGACCGGGGAAGACGATCTTTGCGCCGACCAGGCAGGCGATATAGGGCAGGCCCCAGGCGTTGACGTGGAACATGGGCACCACGGGCAGGATCACGTCGGTGGAGCCGCAGTTCAGCCCGTCGCGCAGTGCCGCCGCGAAGCTGTGCAGCAGCGTGGAGCGATGGCTGTAGAGCGCGCCCTTCGGATGGCCGGTGGTGCCCGAGGTGTAGCACAGCGAGCTGGCGCTGTGCTCGTCCAGCACGGGCCAGGTGAAGTCGTCGCCGTGGGCCTCGATCAGGTCCTCGTAGCACAGCAGGTCGGGAATCTTGTCGGTCACCGGCTTGTGCGCCCGGTCCGTCATGACCACGAAGCGCTGAACGGTCCGCACGCGCGAGGCCACGGCCTCGACCAGTGGCAGGAAGGACAGGTCGAAGAACAGCACCTGGTCCTGCGCATGGTCGGCGATCCACACCACCTGGTCCGGGTGCAGGCGCGGGTTCAGCGTGTGCAGCACCGCTCCCGAGCCGGACACCGCGTAGTACAGCTCCATGTGCCGGTAGCCGTTCCAGGCCAGCGTGGCCACCCGGTCGCCCTGCCGGATGCCCAGGCCGGCCAGGGCGTTGGCCATGCGGCGCGCGCGCTCGGCGAGCTGCCGGTAGGTCTGGCGGTGGATGTCGCCCTCCACCCGGCGCGACACCACCTCCTGGTCGCCGTGGTGGCGCTCGGCGTGGGTCAGCAGGCTCGAAATCAGCAGAGGCTGCTGCTGCATCAGTCCGTTCATGAGTGTTCCTTGGAAAAAAGATTCTGAAAAGCGAGAGGCCAGCTCAGGCCAGGGCCTTCACGCGCCTGCGCGGTGGCGGGACTGGATCGCCGGGCGCCACGCCGGCGGCCTGCATGTCTGTTTCGTAGGTGGCGGTCGCACGCAGGAAGGCGTAGGCGGCGAGCAGACCGAACAGCGGCATCAGTGCCAGCGCGGTGGTCAGGCCCCAGGCGTCGGACAGCATCCCGGCAATGAAGGGTCCCGCGGCCAGGCCAAACAGGTTCTGGAACAGCGCCAGGACCGACGAGCCGGTGGCACGGACACCGGGATGGATGACATCGATCACCACGGCCGATACCGGCCCCACGGTGCAGGTCATGAGGAACCCCCCCACGGCGATCAGGGTGAACTGCGCCGGCAGGGTCAGCACGAACCCCGCCTGGCCCGCGCCGAAGGCCCCCACCAGCACCACCATCGTCAGCAGGCACAGCCCGGCCATCACCTGCAGCTTGATCCGCGGGCAGTGCCGGCCCGCGCGGTCGGCCACGGCACCCCAGAATACGCTGCCGAAGGCGCCGCACAGCACGACCACGGCGGCCTTGACGCCGGCCTGGTCGGCCGCCACGCCGTGCATGCGGTTCAGGAAGCTCGGCAGCCACGACCAGACGGCCGACACCACCACCAGTTGCGCCGCCCCACCGATGCAGACCCACAGCATCGTGCGCGACCGCGCCAGGGCCTGGACGACGAAACGGGCGGCGCTCCCGGTGGAGCGCGCCGCCAATTCACGACGGGGATCGAGTTCGACGGTCCGGTAATCCCGAACCTTCAGGTACAGCAGGGCCAGCACCAGGCCGGGAACGCCCACCACACCGAACGCCGCCTGCCAGCCCCAGCGGGCGGCGATGAGCCCGCCGAGCATCACGCCCAGTACGGAACCCACCGCGCCCGACGCAAAGAAACCGGCCATCAGGGCTCCGCGCAGACGCGCCGGGAAATGGCTTGCGATCAGCGCCGCCCCGACCGAGCCGTAGCCCGCCTCACCGACACCGACCATCGCGCGCGCCGCCAGCAGCTGGCCGTAGTTGCGCGTGAACATGCACGACAGGGAAGCCAGGCTCCAGGCCGTTGCCATGGCCACGATGCTCTTGACCCGGCTGGCGCGATCGGCCAGCAGGGCCACCGGCAGGGCCCCCAGCGCCACCGTGACCGACACCGCCGAGACCAGGGCACCGAGTTGCTGGTCGGAGAGACCCCAGTCCTGCTTCATGTGCGGAAACAGTGACACGATGATCTGGCGGTCCACGTAGTCGCAGACCATCAGGGCCAGGGTCATGGCGAAGGCGAACCAGGCCGGGCGGCGCCCGAACAGGTAGTCTTCGCCGGCGCGCTCATCCGGGGGGGGCAGGTGCATGACTGTCTCCTCTTGTTCCGAGCCGGCGTCAGGGCACCAGCACGGTGGCGCCGACGGTCCGGCGCGATTCCAGCGCCCGGTGCGCCTCGGCCGCTTCGGCCAGCGCATAGCTCTGGCTCGGCTCCCCCTTGATCTTTCCGGCCAGCACCAGCTCGAACAGTTCCCTGGCCATGTCCAGCATGTGCGAGCGCGGCGTGGCGTAATGGACCATGGCCGGTCGCGTCACCCAGATCGAGCCCTTGACGGCCAGCAGCGTGGTGTCGATCACCACCGGCCCGGAGCTGGTGCCGTTGCTCACCAGCGTGCCGCGCACCTGCAGGCTGTCGAGCGAGGCCATCAGCGTGTCCTTGCCGACCGAGTCGTAGACCACCGGCACGCCCTTGCCGTCGGTGATCTCGCGCACGCGCTTGGCGATGTCCTCGCGCGAGGTGACGATGGTGTGCGTGCAGCCGTGGGCCCGGGCGATCTCGGCCTTCTCGTCGGTGCTCACGGTGCCGATCATCGTCACGCCCAGCGCCCTGGCCCACTGGCAGGCCACCAGGCCGACGCCGCCCGCCGCTGCGTGGTAGAGGATGGTCTCGCCACCCTGGAGCGGATAGACCTGGCGGAACAGGTACTGCGCCGTCATGCCCTTCATCATCAGGGCCGATGCCGTGCGGTCCGAGATGCCGTCGGGCAGCGGGATCAGCACCTCGGCCGGCATCACGCGCACGTCGCTGTAGGCCCCCTGGGGGCCGAGCAGGTAGCCGACCCGGTCGCCCACCTGGATGTCGGTGACGCCCTCGCCCACCGCCTCCACCACCCCGACCGCGTCCGAGCCGAGGCCGTTGGGCAATGGCATCGGGTAGCGCCCGGTGCGGAAATAGATGTCGATGAAGTTGACCGCCACGTAGCTGTGACGCACACGCGCCTGGCCCGGGCCGGGCGAACCGACCTCGACGCTCTCCAGCGCCAGGACTTCGGGACCGCCGGTGGCGTGAAGGCGTATTGCTTGCGCCATGGTGTGTTCTCCTTGATGGTGGGGCGACGTCGCGTTCAGCGGGCGTTGCTCAGTTGTTGAATGAACGCGTCCGCGCGGGGCCAGTCGCCGAATCCGGAGGCGGGGTTCAGGTGCCCGACCTCGCCCAGGTCGACGAGTTCGCTGCCCCAGGCACGGGCCAGCGTCGCCGCCTGCGCAAAGCTGCTGAGCGGGTCGTCGTGGCTGGCGCCGACGATGCTGCGAAACGGCAGCGCGGCCCGCGGCACGGGCAGCCAGCCACCGGCGCGCAGCGCCTCCAGGGTCGGATAGCCCTGCGGCATCGGCTGCTCGAAATCCGGCGGCGTCGCCAGCAGCGCGCCCCGGATGCGGTCGGCGTGGGCGGTTTGCGCAGCCCAGTGGGCCACCATCACGCAGCCGCCGCTGTGGGCCACCAGCACGATCGGCCCATCGATAGACTGGACGGACTCCTCGATCGCCGCCACCTTCGCAGCGCATTCGAGCTCGGTGCGCCCCATCGGCGCCACGCCGGCCACCTTGCGCCCTGCCGCACGCAGGCGCGCCTCCAGCAGGGTCTGCCAGTGCCCGGCGACGTGGTCGCGCAGGCCCGGGACGATCAGCACGGTGGGATGAGATTCATGAATCATGCAATTCCTCGGTTCTGCCAGGGGCCGCGCGGGCCGGCCCCTGCGCCACCGCACGACGCGGTGGCAGGTGCAGGGGCCTTCGGCGCGACCGGTGGCCGATCAGGCGGCGTGCGCGTACTGCGTGAAGCCCTTCTGCGCCGGCTTGCGGTTCGGCGCGAAGCCGTTGGCCGCCAGGGTCTGGTCGGCGTTCTCGTAGAAGGTGCCGATCTTGTAGATCTGGCGCGCTTCCTTGCCGTTGGCCACGTCGCGGCCGAACTCCTTGGCGATGCGCACCAGCTGCTCGATCTGCTCGACGGTGCCCATCTTGCGGTCGCGGCGCTGGGTCCAGATGTTGTCCTCGATGCCGCAGCGCACGTGCAGCCCCATCGCGATCGCCATCATGTTCAGCGGCAGCACGTTGAGCATGGAGGTTTCCAGCGTCAACACCGAGCCGTCCGGGCAGGCCCGCACGAAGTTGGCCAGGTTGTAGGGGTTGGGCTGGTCGAAGCCGCCACCGATCGCGACCCAGGTCAGGATCAGCGGCACGTTGCAGACGTTGCGACGCATCATGCGCTCCACCGTCTCCAGCTGCGTGATGTTGGCCAGCTGGAAATGCGTCTGGACGCCCTTGGCCGACAGGCGGCGGATGTGCTCCTCGACCCAGCCCGGGCCGGCGGGGATGGTCATCTCGCGGTAGGCCTGGTACATGGCGGGGTCCGCCAGCGAGGTGCCGCGGATGTCGGCCTCGCACATCTGCTCGACCACGTTCATCTGGTTGCTGTTGATCGCAATCGTGACCTGGTCCGGGGTCGGCTCGAGTTCAGCCAGCATGTGGCGCGTGTCGTCGGACAGCCACTTGGCGGCGTCACCGTCGTTTTCCGGCGCGAACGAGATCGAGCCGCCGACCTGCAGGATCATGTCCGGCACGCGGGCGCGGATGCCGGCCAGCAGCTCGTTGAACTTGGACAGACGCTTGGAGCCCTTGCCGTCGAGTTCGCGCACATGCAGGTGCAGCACGGTGGCGCCGGCGTTGTAGCAGTCGACCGCCTTCTGGATCTGCGCGTCCATCGTGACCGGGATGTCCTCCGGGAAATCTGCCGGCATCCATTCCGGACCATAGGGCGCGGCGGTGATGACGAGTTTCTGCTGGTTTTCGGGGAACAGGGATCCGTCGAGGAAGTTCATGATTTCTCCTGAAAAGGGCTGGGATAGCGGGTTGGGAAGGAAGGGATCAGAACGGTGTGTCGCCGATGATTCCGGCACGTTCCATCTTGCGGTGGCAGGGCGGGTAGTCCATGACCGCGTAGTGCTGGGTGGAACGGTTGTCCCACATCGCCATGCTGTTGGGCTTCCATCGCCAGCGCACCTGGTACTCGGGCACCATGGCCTGGTTGATCAGGTACTGCAGCAGCGCGGAACTGCCCTGGGTGTAGTCCTGGCCGTAGCGCACGTTGGCGGCGGTGTGGAAATTCGTGAAATGAGTCGTGAAGCCGTTGACGAACAGGATCTTCTCGCCGGTCTCGGGGTGGGTCCGCACGACCGGATGCTCGGGGTCCGGGTACTGGGCCTTCAGCGCGAGGCGCTTTTCCAGCGGCATTGCGGCGCCGAAGGTGGCCTCGATGCTGTGGCGGGCACGCAGGCCGGCGATCTGGGTCTTGACGGCCTCGGGCAGCTTCTCGTAGGCCAGCGCCATGTTGGCCCACATCGTGTCGCCGCCCACGGGCGGGCATTCGACGCAGCGCAGCACGCAGCCCATCGGCGGCGCCTCGCGCCAGGTGGCGTCGGTGTGCCAGGAGTTCTCGTAGCGGTCGTTGGGGACCTCGGGGCTCTTGTAGATGCGCACCAGGCCGGGATGCTCGGGATCGCTGCCGGCCACCGGGTGGTCCTCCAGCTCGCCAAAGTGGCGGGCGAAGGCCACGTGCTCGGCACGCGTGATCTCCTGGTCGCGGAAGAACAGGACCTTGTGCTTCAGCCACAGGGCGCGCAACTCGGCCATCAGCGCCGGATCGCGCGATGCCGCACCAAGATGGATGTTGCTGATTTCGGCGCCGATGGCGCAGGTGAGCGGCTCGACCTTCGGCGAGGTCTTCAGGGCGGCGGCGCTGACAACGGCCGGCGCGGCCAACGAGGCTTCTGGGGTCATGGGCTTGTCTCCTTGTTCTGCCCCGCACACCCATGGCGGGGCCCTTGGAAACAAGAATATCGACGGCCCTCCCCGGCCTTCCCCCCATCGTAGAGGGGGGGTCACCCCCGCCGGCCTACTCGATCAGGCCGAACAGCCGCGCGCGGGCGACAAGCTGCTTGCGGTTGCCGGCATCCAGCTTGGCGAACAGGTTCTTCATGTGCCACTTGATGGTTTCCTCGCCCACCTGCATGGCCAGCCCGATCTCCTTGTTGGTCAGGTTGCGTGCCAGCAACTCCAAGACCTCCGCCTCCTTGGGCGTGAGCGCCATGCGGGCCTGGACCTTGGGGGGCGCCACGGACCGCGGCGGATCGGCTGCCGCCGGCAGCGGCGCAGGCACCGGAGCGGCGCTCAGCCGCTGGATCCAGCCTCCGAGGTCGGGGTGGACGTCCGCGAACACCCGCAGCAGGCCGTAGGCCTGCGCCAGGTCCGCGGCTTCGCGCAGCAGTTCCTGCGCGCGTTCGCCGCACTGGTCCAGCACGAAGGCGCGCAGGCCCAGGATTTCGATGTTCAGGCGTCCCATCCTGAACGCCCGGGCGTAGGCGTTGGCCCGGGCCAGCGGTGCCAGGGCCTCACGCCACTGCCGGGCGGCCACGCAGGTGTAGCCGCGCGCCAGGTCCTGCAGGGCCTCCACGTTCTGCAGCCACAGCGGGCCCCGCCGCGGCCGCTCGGCCTCGATCAGGACCTCGATCTGGGCCAGCAGCGCGCGGCAGCTCTCGGCGCGGTAGCGGCGCGCGTGCAGGCGGATCTGGTCCGTGAGGCTGCCGATGCACAGGCGCGGCCAGTGCCGCGCCACGCCCAGCGCGTGCATGGCGTCGAGCCACTCGATGGCGCGGTGCTCCTGCCCCTGGGCCACGGCCGCGCGCGCCAGGATGCGGTAGGCCAGCAGCACGGCCTCGGGCAAGCTGCGGCGCTCCAGCACGTCGAGCCGGTTCGCCAGCAGAGGGGCGACCTCGGCCACGCGGTTCTGTTCCCAGACGGCAGCGGCCAGGAGGGCCGCGAGCATGCAGCTGAACGGGGCGCGGCGGCCCAGATCGTTCTCCGCGTGCGCCAGCATCGGCCGCAGCAGCTCCTCCGCCAGCTTCACCTGGCCTTCCCACAGGTAGGTCAGGCCGATCACCAACCCGCCCCAGTGGTCCAGGTAATTCAAGGTCAGGGCGCCGGCGGCATCCCCGCGCGGGGCCTGATGCTGGCGCATGCGCGCCAGCGGCGGGTTGCCGGCGATCAGGGTGCGGTAGGCCGTCCGGTTGGCATGCACGCGCAGCAGCAGCGGGTCGCGCAGCGGCGGGTCGTCGGCCCAGGGGTCGTGCAGCCGCGCGAAACGGTCGGGATCGTCGGCGTACAAGGCGGCGCCGCCCAGGATGAGCGCGCATTCGCAACGCAGGGCATCACTCACCTGCGGCCCCGCCAGCAGGCGCTCCACCCAGCGCTCGGCTTCGTCGTTGCGCTCGCTCAGCGCCAGCGACCACGCGGCGGCCAGCAGCATGCGCGGGCGCCGCTCCAGCTCCTGCGCGGGCATACGCTCGACCCATTCCAGTACCTGGGTCTGATGGCCCCGGGTCATCAGCGATTCATAGACGCTGCGCTCGGCCAGGTCATAGGCCAGGTCCTGGCGCCCGGCCCTCAGGGCATGCCACGCCGCCAGCTCCAGCTCGTCATGGTCGGCCAGCCAGGCGCAGGCCCGCTCGTGCAGGGCGGCCTGCTGCGCACCGGGCAGCGCGGCGGCGCGCTGGCGCAGCGCCTCGCGGGCCAGGATGTGCAGGCGCAGCCAGTCCCCCTGCTCCGCCGCCACCAGGACCGGCGTGTCCCGGCACATGCGCGCGAGCCGGCTTTCGGTGTCCGGGTCGCCCGTCACGGCCCGGCACAGATCGGGGCGCAAGTGATCGAGGATGGACACCTGGGTCAGGAACCCCACGTCGGCCGGGTCCAGGTTGGCCAGCATCCGGTTCATCAGGTCGTCGTGCAGGGCGCTGGCGCCCGCCGCCATGGCGGCGACGTCGGCGCGCGGATCGCCGCTGCGGGCGATCACGGACAAGGCCAGCTGCAGGCCCAGTGGCCAACCCTCGGTCAGATCGTGCAGGCGCGCGGCGCTGTCCGGGTCCAGGCGCCCCTGGCAGCGCTCCTGGATCAGCGCGAGGGTCTCGACGAGCTGAAAGCGCAGCGCCGTCGGCCCCACCAGCACGCAGTCGCCATAGGCCAGCAGGTCCTCGATCCCCAGCTCGCAATCCGAGCGGGCCCCCAGCACCACGCGCAGGTTGGGCGGCGCGTTGCGCAGCAGGTAGGTCAGCATCTCGCGCGCCTCGTCCGCCAGCCGGTCGACGTCGTCGATCATGAGCACGATCCTCAGCGCCGACTGCGCCACCTCCGCCAGCCAGGCGGTGATGCCGTCCAGGCCGGACTGCGCTCCCGCCGACAGCAGGGTGTGGCCGAAAGTCGGCCGGGCCGCGGCCAGGCGCACCGCCATGGCCAGGCACTGCAGGAAACGGCCCCCATCGTCCTGAGGCTGCACCGAAACCCAGGGCACGACCGCGCCGCGGGCCAGGAAATCGCGCCGCCACTGGGCCAGCAGGAAGGTCTTGCCGAAGCCAGCCGGGGCCTGGACCAGCATGGCCGCCGCATCGAAATGGGGATGTTCGGCGTTCAGTTGCGACCGAAGAATGCAATTGCGCGGCACCCTCGGCGGGCTGACCCTGAGCAACAGTTCGTTCGGAACGCCCACGTCCAGGTGCGCCATCGTCGTCTCCTCTTCTAATTCCCGTGCGCCGCTTCGCGTCGCACGCTTGTCTCCGTCCACACGCCTCGGCTGATGCCGGCTTCTCCGCGGGCCGGCCGATGGTATCGGAAACCGCGCGCCGGCGGGGAGGACAGACCGCGTCGGCCGGATTGCTGCGTGGCCCCGCGGTTACCGATGCGGCCGGCGCCAGCGCGAAAAGGCGCTGAGGCTTCCAAACCCCAGGAGCAGCGCCACCTCCGACAGGGTCCGGTCGCCGTACTGCAGGTAGCGCTCGAGCAGGCCCCGCCGGGTGGCCTGCAGCAGGTCGGAGAACGTGCAGCCCTCGCGCACGAGGCGCCGGTGGATGGTCTTGCGGTCCACGCCCATGTGGATGGCGATCTGCTCGATCTTGCAGCGCCCGGTGGGCAGCAGGGTGAGGATCAGCTGCTGGACCTCGTAGCGCGTCGGGTGGCGCTCGAAGGCCCGCTGGCGGTCGAGCAGGCCGCGCGCGAAGTTCGCCATGACCGGATCCGCGAAGGCGATCGGCGTTTCGAGATCCGCGCGGGTGAGCACCATCCCGTTGAAATCCTGGGTGAACCTCACGCGGTCGCCGAGGATGGCATGGTGCACGGCCATCGACCTTGGTGGCGGGTGCATGAAGCTGACCCAGCGCGGCTGCCAGTCGCTCCCCACGAAGATGCGCAGGACGCGGCACATCGCCCCGACCGCGAGCTCCATCGACTGGCGCCCCGCCTCGGATGCCGGCAGCAGGTCCTGGCGCAGCACCGCAACATCGCCGCACTCCTCGAGCTCGGCGCTCAGCGCCTGGTTGTGCAGCCTGCCGTAGCGGATGAAGGTGCCCAGCACATGGCGCAAAGTCGGCTCGTCGCGCGCCAGCACGCCCAGAAGCCCGAAGGTGGACAGGCGGCGCGTTTCCGCCAGCCGCAGCCCGAACGCCTCCTCGCCCGAGGCGAGGGCGGACTGCTCCAGCAACTGCAGCACCGCCTCCGCCGGGATCCTCAAGTCCGGACTCGCCAGACTGGCGACGTTGAGCCCCACGCTGGCCAGCATGGCCTGAGGGTCGAGTCCGACGGACCGCGCCAGTTCCGCGTAGTTGGTCAGGACGGCGCTGCGGATGAAGAAGCTCATGGGGTATTCCCTTCCTGCCCCGAAATGTCAAGCGCCTGCCCCGTATTGTCAACAGCGGAGGCGACAGCCTACCTACATTGCGAACCATCACCCATCCCCCAACAGGAGACATGCCACATGAGACCGACCGCCGACAGCTGCGCCACCCCGATCTGCAACGCCATGCGCACCGCGGGCCAGTGGAACAGCGACTGGGACCCGATGGCCGAGCTGGACCCGGCCTGGACCGAGCGGTTCATGTCGATGGTGAGCCAGCCGCTGAACTCGGGCGTGCTGGACCCGAAGACCTTCGAGCTGATCGCCATCGCCGTGGACGCCTCGGTCACCCACATGTATGGGCCCGGCGTGCAGCGGCACATCCGCCGCGCCCTGGACCTGGGCATACCGGCCGAGCAGATCGTGGCGGTGCTGCAGCTGACCAGCTCGCTGGGCCTGCACACCATGAGCCTGGCGGCCCCCCTCCTGGTCCAGGAGCTTCGGCAGCGCTCGCGCGCCGCCGACACGCCAGTCGCATGAGTCCCCCGCCCCCGCCCACCCGCTCCCCCAGGAGGTTTCCATGACATCTGAACTGCACGTCATCCCCCGTCGCACCTGCCTGCTCGCAGCCCTGGTATTGGCGTCCGCCGCCGCGTCGCCGGCCCAGGCCCAGACCTCCAGCGCATGGCCCAGCCGCCCCGTCAGGATGCTGGTGCCGGCGCCCGCCGGCGGCACATCCGACATCGTGGCGCGCGCCGTGGCCGAGGCCGTGCGAAAGAACACGGGGCAGTCCGTCCTGGTCGACAACCGCCCGGGTGCGGCGGGCGCGATCGCGGTGGACGCGCTCCTTTCGGCGCCACGCGACGGCTACACCATCCTGTTCGCGCCGCACTCCCTGGCGACCGAGGTGCCCTACAGCTTCAAGCTGAAGTTCGACCCTTTCAAGGACATCACGCCGGTCGCGGAGCTGGCCGCCGTTCCGCTGGTGCTGGTGGCCAACACCCATCTTCCGATCAAGAACGTCGGCGAGATGGTGGCCTATGTCAAGGCCCATCCTGGACAGACGAGCTATGCCTCCTGGAGTCCCGGCACGATCTCGCACGTCAAGGGGCTGCAGTTCAACAAGGCAACGGGAACCGACATGCAGCATGTCGGCTACAAGGGCACGCCACCAGCCCTGCAGGACGTGATCGGCGGGCAGGTTCAGTTCATGTTCGACGGCGTGGCGACCTCCGTCGGCCACGTCAAGGCCGGCAAGCTGAGGGCGTTGGCCGTGACCTCGGCGAAGCGCTCGCCGGCGTTGCCGGACGTGCCGACCTTTGCCGAACTCGGCTATCCCGAGCTGACGCAGACCACCGGCATGAGCATCTTCGTCACGCCCGAGGTGCCTGCAGACATCCAGGCCCGCCTGCAGGCAGAGCTGCTCAAGGCGCTGGCGGCGCAGGACCTGCGCGACCGACTCAGCAGCTTCGGGCTGGAGCCCGGAGCCGCCGTGCAGACCCCTGAGGAGATCGCCAAGGCGCTCAAGCGCGACCACGAGCGCACCGGCCAGGTCCTTCGCTCCATCAACTACCGGCCGGAGTAGGCGCTGCCCCGGACGCGGCGGGCCCGCCGCGTCCGGCTTGCCCTCGGCGCATCGCCACGACCCTCGCGGGGCCAGGCGCCCGCAACACAAGATGACTTCGGTGCAGCAGGTCGAGCAGCTCGTGCGCGTCGTGCGCGAGTGCGGCCGCGACGCCGGATGGTCAGCATGGCGGGGCGGACATGGCGTGCCGCGCGGCCTCGATCGGGCGGCCCATTCCGGGTGTTAACCCGCGGTTAAGGCACGCCCATGGCAAAACAACGAAAATCGGTGCCATGCGCCTGAACCCGCCCTCCGTGCCCGACGCCTCCCCCTTGCCTTCGCCCCCCCCCGCCACCGCCGCCGCACGCGGCGTCCATCCGCTGCGCCTGCTGCTGCTGGCCTGCCTGTGGATGGCCACGGCGGCCAACCTGCCGCTGTGGCGGCAGCTGATGGCCCTGCCGGAACTGGGCAACTGGCGGGGCGTCGGCTTCGCCGTCGGCCTGGGCGTGATGGTGTTCAGCGCGCTGGCCGCCCTGATCAGCCTGCTGGCCTGGCGCTGGACGCTCAAGCCGGTACTGACGCTGAGCCTGCTGGCGGCCGCCGCCGGCGGCTATTTCATGCTGGCTTACGGCGTGGTGATCGACCCGACCATGATGGTCAACGTACTGCAGACCGACCCGCGCGAGACGCGCGACCTGCTCAACTGGCAGATGGCCGCCACACTGGTGGTGCTGGGCCTGCTGCCGGCGGTCTGGCTCTGGCGCACGCCGGTGCAGCGGCTGGGCGCGGCCCGGCAGGTGCTGACCAACGTCACCACGGTGCTGCTCTCGCTGGCGCTGCTGTCCGGCACGCTGATGCTGATCTTCCAGGACTTCTCTTCGGTGATGCGCAACCACACCCAGCTGCGCTACCTGATCAACCCGCTCAACTCCTTCTACGCGCTCGGCACCATCGCCGCCAAGCCGCTCCAGCGCAACGACTCGATCGTCCTGCCGCTGGGCAAGGACGCCCAGGCCGCCACGCTGTCCAGCGCCTCCGGCAAGCCGCCGCTGCTGGTGCTGGTGCTCGGCGAAACGGCGCGCATGGGCAACTTCGCCCTCAATGGCTACCCCCGGCCGACCACGCCGCGCCTGGCTGGCGAAAACGTGGTCAGCCTGCGCAACGCCTGGGCCTGTGGCACGAGCACGGCGGCCTCCGTGCCCTGCATGTTCTCCCACCTCGGCCGCGACGCGTTCGACGGCCGCAAGGACAACCATGAAAGCCTGCTCGACGTGCTGCAGCACGCGGGCTTGGCCGTGCTGTGGCTGGACAACCAGTCGGGCTGCAAGGGCGTGTGCGACCGCATCCCCAACGTCAGCACCGCCACGCTGAACGTGCCCGGCCTGTGCGAGAAGGGCGAATGCTTCGACGAGGTGATGCTGCACGGCCTGGAGCAGCGCATCTCGGAGCTGCCGGCCGAGCGGCGCGCCAAGGGCATCGTGGTGGTGATGCACCAGATGGGCAGCCACGGCCCTGCCTATTACAAGCGCACGCCGGCGGCATTCAAGAAGTTCCTGCCCGAATGCACCAGCAACGCGCTGCAGGAATGCGACCGCGAGCAGGTGGTCAACGCCTACGACAACACCATTCTCTACACTGACCACTTCCTGGCCTCGACCATTCAATGGCTCAAGACCCAGGAAAAGACCGCCGCGCCGGCGATGATCTACGTCTCCGACCACGGCGAGTCGCTGGGCGAGAACAACCTCTACCTGCACGGCCTGCCCTACCGCGTCGCGCCCGACGTGCAAAAGCGCGTGCCCTGGATCACCTGGTTGTCGCCCTCGTTCGAGCGGCTGCGCGGCCTCTCCACGGCCTGCCTGAAGCAGAAGATCGACACCCCGGTGTCGCACGACCACTACTTCCACTCGGTGCTCGGCGCCCTGGGCGTGCAGACCAGCGTCTATCACCGCGCGCTGGATCTCTACGCGGGCTGCGGCAGCCACTGAGGGCGACGCGCCGCCACTCAGAACAGGCTGGCCTGCCCGTCCAGCGACGGCGGCCTGAATCTTCCCGTGTCGAGTTCGACCGACGCCTGGTTGTAGCCCAGGCGTGCGCAGGCCTTCGCGAAGCGCTGGCGCAGCAGGTCCGACCACAGGCCCTGGCCCGACATGCGCGTGGCGAAGTCGCTGTCGTAGTCACGACCGCCGCGCATCTCCTGCACACGGGCCAGCACCCGCGCCGCGCGCTCCGGGTAGTGCAGCGCCAGCCACTCGCGGAACAGCGGCGCCAGCTCCCACGGCAGGCGCAGCACGGTGTAGAAGGCGCTGCGCGCCCCGGCCGCCCAGGCGGCTTCCAGCACCTGCTCCATGTCCTCGTTGAGGAAGGGGATCTGCGGCGCCACGCTCACCCCCACCGGCACCCCGGCCTGCGCCAGCGCGGCGATGGTGCGCAGGCGCCGGTGCGGCGCGGCCGCGCGCGGCTCCAGCAACCGCGCCAGCCGCGCGTCCAGCGTGGTGACGGTGACGTACACCGCCGCCAGGCGCTGCGCAGCCATCGGCGCGAGCAGGTCCAGGTCACGCTCGACGCCGCTGCCCTTGGTGATCACGGCGAACGGATGCCGTGTCTCGTGCAGCAGCTCGATCACGCCACGGGTCAGCCGCGCCTCCCGCTCCACCGGCTGGTAGCAGTCCGTGACGGTGCCCAGGGTCAGCACCCGGGGCACATAGCGCCGCACCGCCAGCTCGCGCCGCAGCACGGCGGCGATGTTGCGCTTGGCGATGATCCTGGTTTCGAAGTCCAGCCCGGGCGAGAGATTCAGGTAGCCGTGGGTCGGGCGCGCGTAGCAGTAGGCACAGCCGTGCTCGCAGCCGCGGTAGGGGTTGAGCGACTGCTCGAACGGGATGTCCGGCGAATCGTTGCGCGTGATGGCGCTGCGCGCCTCTTCCCAGATGAGTTGCGTGGCCGGCACGGGAGGAGACTCCGGCAAACCGGCCTCCAGCGTGCCCCAGCCGTCGTCGAAGGCCTCGCGCGCCTCGCTGGCGAAGCGGTGCGCCAGGCGCGTGGCGGCGCCGCGCCCCTTCAGCGCCTGCAGGGGAATGGCGACAGTCTCCGGGTTCATGACTGTAATTTTATACAGCCATGAACCCGGTGGGTGACTGTTACAGGAAGCGGTCGAGCAGCTTTCGGCTGTGCCGGTCCATGGCGGACAGGTCGCGGATCAGGAACTGCACGCCGTGGTTGTCAGCCACCAGCAGCACGCCGGGGGCCAGCCGGCGGATGTCCTCCTCGCCCTTGAGCACGAACGCGGTGGCGCCACGATCGGTCTCCACCTCCCAGGTGCTCGGCGTGGCGAAACTGCTGACGGCCTTCAGGCGCTTGATCACCGGCATGAACTCGCGCTGCGTCAGCGCCTCGCGCACCAACGCGCGCTGCGCCTCGGGCAAGGCATCCAGCCGTTCCAGCCAGGCCAGCTCATGACCATCCGTGTCGAGGATGGAGACGCCCTCCTCCGGCGCCGCCACCGGAAAGGCGCGCACCACGACCACGCCCGTATGGGCTGCGCCATCGGCACCCGTGAACACCAGGCGACCGAACGCGTCGCGACTCAGCAGAAACCGGGACCCGCTCATGCTTCACTCCCTTCGGCCGCCGTCTCCAGCAGCATGGCGCGGTCGGCCTCCGCCTGGCGAGCCTGCGCCTCGTACAGCCGCCAGTAGGCCCCCTGCAGGGCAATCAGCTCATCGTGGCTGCCCTCCTCGACGACGCGGCCCTTGTCCATGACCACCAGCCGGTCCGCCTTGCGCAGCGTGGACAGGCGGTGGGCGATCGCGATCGTCGTGCGGCCCTGGACCAGGTTGTCCAGCGCCTTCTGGATTTCCTTTTCCGTCTCGGTATCGACCGAGGCAGTGGCCTCGTCGAGGATGAGGATGCGCGGGTTGATCAGCAGCGCGCGCGCGATCGAGATGCGCTGGCGCTCCCCGCCGGACAGGCCCTGGCCGCGCTCGCCGACCAGCGAGTCGTAGCCCTGGGGCAGGCGCAGGATGAATTCGTGCGCGTGCGCCGCGCGGGCCGCGGCGACGATCTCCTCGCGCGTGGCGCCCGGCTTGCCGTAGGCGATGTTCTCGGCGATGGTGCCGAAGAACAGGAAGGGCTCCTGCAGCACCAAGCCGATCTGGCGTCGGTAGTCGGCCACGCGCAGCTGGCGGATGTCGGTGCCGTCCAGCCGGATGCTGCCATCGGACAGGTCGTAGAAGCGGCAGATCAGGTTGACCAGCGTGCTCTTGCCCGAGCCGCTGTGGCCGACCAGGCCGATCATCTGGCCCGGCTCGATGGTGAGGTCCACGCCCCGGATGACGGCGCGGTTGCCGTAGCGGAAGCCCGCGTCCTTCACCTCGATGCGGCCCTGCACCGCCGGCAAGGCCACCGGCTGGGCCGGCTCGGGCACGCTGGAGACATGGTCCAGGATCTCGAAGATGCGCTTGGCGCCGGAGGCCGCCTTCTGCGTCACCGAGACGATGCGGCTCATCGAGTCCAGCCGCGCGTAGAAGCGGCCGATGTAGGCCAGGAACGCGGTCAGCACGCCCACGGTGATCTCCTGCTTGCTGACCAGCCAGATGCCGAAGCCCCAGACCACCAGCAGGCCGATCTCGGTCAGCAGCGACACGGTCGGCGAGAACAGCGACCAGACGCGGTTCAGGCGGTCGTTCACGGCCAGGTTGTGCCGGTTGGCCTCCTTGAAGCGCGCCGCCTCGCGGTCCTCCTGGGCAAACGCCTTCACCACGCGGATGCCCGGGATGGTATCGGCCAGCACGTTGGTCACCTCGGACCAGACCCGGTCGATCTTCTCGAAGCCGGTGCGCAGCCGGTCGCGCACCACATGGATCATCCAGCCGATGAAGGGCAGCGGCAGCAGCGTCACCAGCGCCAGCGTGGGGTTGATGGAGAACAGGATGAGCGCCGTCATCACGATCATCAGCACATCGGTGGCGAAGTCGAGCAGGTGCAGCGACAGGAAGACGTTGATGCGGTCCGTCTCGCTGCCGATGCGCGCCATCAGGTCACCGGTGCGCCGGCCGCCGAAGTACTCGAGCGACAGCTTGAGCAGGTGCTCGTAGGTCGTGGTGCGCAGGTCGGCGCCGATGCGCTCGGAGGCCAGCGCAAGGATATAGGTCTTGGCCCAGCCCAGGCCCCAGGCCAGCAGCGCCGAGCCCAGAAGACCCGCCAGGTACAGCGCGACGGTGTGGGGATCGATCTTCGCGCCGTTCTGGAACGGGATCAGCACGTCGTCCATCAGCGGCATGGTCAGGTACGGCGGCACCAGCGTCGCCGCGGTGGAGGCCAGCGTCAGCAGGAAGCCGGCCAACAACTGGCCCTGGTAGGGCCTGGCGAAGCGCCACAGGCGCAGCAGCGTCCAGGTCGAGGGGGGCTTTTGCTCCTCCTCCGGGTTGCAGACCGGGCACTCCAGCACCCCGGGCTCCAGCAGGGCCTGGCATTGCGGGCACACGGTCCCGGCCAGCACCGGCGGCTGGCCGCCCGGCGCCGCGTCGCGGCAGGCGTCGAACTGATCCACCAGGCGCAGCACGGACGGCTGGCGGCCCAGCGTGTAGCGCCAGCTGGCCAGGCGGCCACTGGCATCCACCAGCTCCAGCGTGCCGACGCCGGCGTGGTCCTGGTGCCGCAGCCGCAAGCCGTCAGCCAGATGCCAGGATTGCCATGCTTTTTCACCGGCGGCGCGCGACAGCAGGCGCCTCTCCGTCACAATCACTACCCCGGCGGAAAAAAGAAGTTGCACACTCAGGTCAACTTCCAGCCAGCCACAAACGTTCTCGTTATTTTGTAGTTGCGAAGCGACTTCTTCCTGCCACGCCACGGGAAGCCCGTTGTAAGTAGAAGCCAATGGGGGACTCGATTTCATGTTGGAAAGTGGCCGGCACCAGATGATGGTTGGCAGCAGGAAGAATGTCGTGAATATGCACCCGATGCACCCAGTCAACCAAAAATCTTCAGTCAACGCATCGCCCGCGTTCCCATTTTATCGTCGCCCCACCCTGCGGCACGATAAGGTCTGACGCCTCCCGCAGAGAAACATGAGCTCCAAAAACATCACCTTCCAGCGCATGACCCACCTGCGCGGCCCGAACATCTGGACCTACCGCCCGGTCATCGAGGCCTGGGTGGACATTGGCGCGCTGGAGGAGTTTCCCTCCAACACCCTGCCCGGCTTTTCCGACCGGCTCATCGCCTGGCTGCCGGGCCTGGGCGAGCATCGCTGCGGCGTCGGCGAGCGCGGCGGCTTCCTGATGCGCCTGCGCGACGGCACCTGGCCCGGTCACATCATGGAGCACGTGGCGCTCGAGCTGCAGACCCAGGCCGGCATGCAGACCGGCTTCGGCAAGGCGCGACAGACCCATGCGTATGGCGTCTACAAGGTGGTCATCCGCACCCGGCACGAGGCCGTCGGCCGCGCGGCGATGGAAGCGGCACGCGACCTGGTGATGGCGGCGATCGAGGACCGCCCCTACGACGTGGCGGCCACGGTGGACCGCCTCAAGCAGATGGTCGATTCGCTCTGCCTGGGCCCCAGCACCGCCTGCATCGTGGACGCCGCCACCGACCGTGGCATTCCGTCCATCCGCCTGACCGACGGCAACCTGGTCCAGCTCGGCTACGGCGCCAGCCAGCGCCGCATCTGGACCGCCGAGACCGACCGCACCAGCGCCATCGCCGAGGGCATCTCTCGCGACAAGGACCTGACCAAGCGCCTGCTCGCCACCTGCGGCGTGCCGGTGCCCGAAGGCCAGACCGTGACCAGCCCCGAGGAGGCCTGGGAAGCCGCGCAGGACATCGGCCTGCCGGTCGCCGTCAAGCCCACCGACGGCAACCACGGACGGGGCGTCTCGCTGGACCTGAGCACCCGCGAGGAAGTCGAGGCGGCCTACCCCATCGCCGATGCCGAAGGCAGCGAGGTCATGGTCGAGCGCTACATCCGCGGCGAGGAGCACCGCCTGCTGGTGGTCGGCGGCAAGGTCGTCGCGGCGGCGCGCGGCGAAGTGGCCACCATCCGCGGCGACGGCCGCTCCACCGTGGCCGAACTGATCGAAAGCCAGATCAACTCCGACCCGCGCCGAGGTGAAGAGGAAGACTACCCGCTGGACACCATCCGGCTCGACGAGCACCACACCGCCGTGCTGGAACTGCAGCGCCAGGGCCTGACCGGCGACAGCATCCCGGCCGAAGGCCGCGTCGTCACCGTGATGCGCAACGGCAACATGAGCAACGATGTCACCGACCAGGTGCATCCGGATGTCGCCGAGCAGGTGGCGCTGGCCGCGCGCGTGGTCGGCCTCGACATCGCCGGCGTCGACCTGGTGGCGCAGGACATCTCGCGCCCGCTGCACGAGCAGGGTGCCGCCATCGTCGAGGTGAACGCCGGCCCGGGCCTGCTGATGCACCTGAAGCCAGCCACCGGCCAGCCGCGTCCGGTGGGACAGGCCATCGTCAACCACCTGTTCGGCGAAGAGGAAACCGGTCGCATCCCGCTGGTCGGCGTGATCGGCAGCCAGGGCAGCACGGTGGTGGCGCGTCTGGTCGCCTGGCTGCTGCACCTGAGCGGCCGCCACACCGGCCTGGCTTGCGCCGACGGCATGTTCCTCGACCAGCGTCAGCTCCAGACCTCCAGCGCCCTGGGCTGGGACGCCGGCCAGCGGCTGCTGATGAGCCGCTCGGTCCAGGCCGCCGTGGTGGAAAGCTCCGCCTGGCACATCCTGGCCGAAGGCCTGCCCTACGACCGCTGCCAGGTTGGCGTCGTCACCGGCATGCCGGGGCCGGACGGCCTGGCTGACTTCGACATCCACAAGACCGAGCAGATGCCCAACATTGTGCGCACCCAGGTGGACGTGGTGCTGGCGCACGGCACCGCGGTGCTGAACGCCGACGATGCCGAAGTGGCCGAACTGGCCGACTACTGTGACGGCGACGTCATCCTCTACAGCCTGAACGGCGCCGCCCCGGCCCTGGCCGGCCACCGCGCCAGCGGCGGGCGCGCGCTGTACCTGCGCGGCACCACCGTCGTGCAGGTCGAAGGCGAGCAGGAAGCCATCCTGTTCGACCTGGCCATGCCGGCACTGGCCCGCCTGACCAGCGCGCTGGGCATCCAGCCCGGCGAGCTGCTGGCCGCCGCGGGCGTTGCCTGGGCACTCGACATCCCCGCCGACCTGATCCGGGCCGGCCTCAAGCGAAGCTACGGGCTGCGTCCCGCAGCGCACTGAACGACACTGGAACACTGGTTCATGGAAGTCTCACGCATCCGCTCGCTGCGCGGCCCCAACCTCTGGAGCCGGCACACCGCCATCGAAGCCATCGTCACCTGCTCGCCCGAGGAGCTTCGCCTCGACGCCAATCCGCGTTTCGAGCAACATCTGCGGCGCCTGTTCCCCGATGTCGGTGCCCTGAACTCCCACCTGCCCGGCGTGCCGGTGTCGGCGGCGCACGCGCTGGAACGGGCCACCCTGGCTCTGCAGGCACAGGCTGGCTGCCCCGTCAGCTTCAGCCGCACAACCCCGACCCCCGACCCCGCGGTGTTCCAGGTGGTGGTGCAGTACACGGAGGAAGTGGTCGGCCGCCAGGCCCTGGCGCTGGCCCAGCAGCTGTGCCAGGCCGCCGCCAGCCAGGGCGAGTTCGACCGGGCTTCCTCTCTGGCCCAGCTGCGTGAACTGGACGAGGACGTGCGCCTGGGGCCCTCCACGGGCTCCATCGTCGATGCCGCCATCGCGCGCGACATCCCGTACCGGCGTCTCACGGAAGGCAGCCTGGTGCAGTTCGGCTGGGGCGCGAAGCAGCGCCGCATCCAGGCGGCGGAAGTTGACGCCACCAGCGCTATCGCCGAATCGATCGCCCAGGACAAGGACCTGACCAAGAAACTGCTGCACGCCGCCGGCGTTCCCGTGCCGGAGGGCCGCCCGGTCGGCGACGTCGAGGACGCCTGGCGCGTGGCCGGCGAGATCGGCCTGCCGGTCGTGGTCAAGCCGCAGGACGGCAACCAGGGCAAGGGCGTCACCGTCAACGTGACGACCCGTGAGGAATTCGACCTCGGCTACCGCGTCGCCGCCGAGTATGGCGATGTGATGGTGGAGAAGTACCTGCCCGGCCACGACTACCGCCTGCTGGTGGTCGGCGACCGGCTGGTGGCCGCCGCGCGGCGCGAGCCGCCGCTGGTGATCGGCGACGGCGTACACACCGTGCGCGAGCTCGTCGATCTGGTCAATGCCGATCCGCGGCGCGGCTCCGGCCACTCCACCTCGCTGACCAAGATCCGCTTCGACGACATCGCCGTGGCCCGGCTGGACGCCCAGGGGCTGAAGCCGGACTCGGTGCCGGAAAAAGGCCAGCGCGTCGTGCTGCGCAACAACGCCAACCTCTCCACCGGCGGCACCGCCACCGACGTGACGGATGACGTGCACCCCGACATGGCGGCCCGCGCCGTGGCGGCCGCCCAGATGGTCGGCCTGGACATCTGCGGCGTGGACGTGGTCTGCGAGACCGTCATCAAGCCGCTGGAGGAACAGGGCGGCGGCATCGTCGAGGTCAACGCCGCGCCAGGCCTGCGCATGCACATCAGCCCGTCCTACGGGAAGGGCCGGGCCATCGGCGAGGCCGTGCTCGCCCACATGTACCCGAACCAGGACGACGGCCGCATTCCTGTGATCGCGGTGACCGGCACCAACGGCAAGACCACCACGGTGCGCCTGACCGCCCACCTGCTCAAGGCCCAGGGCCTGCGCGTGGGCATGACCAACACCGACGGCGTCTACGTCAACGGCCGCCAGACCGACAGCGGCGACTGCAGCGGCCCGCGCAGCGCGCGCAACGTGCTGATGCACCCGGACGTGGATGCCGCCGTGTTCGAGACCGCGCGCGGCGGCCTGCTGCGCGAGGGCCTGGCGTTCGACCGCTGCCAGGTCGCCGTGGTCACCAACCTCGGCGCCGGCGACCACCTGGGCCTGAACTACATCACCACGCTGGAGGACCTGTCGGTGCTCAAGCGCGTCATCGTGCTCAACGTGGCGCCGAACGGCACGGCCGTGCTCAACGCGGCCGATCCGGCGGTGGTCGCGATGGCCCCGCACTGCCCGGGACGCGTCACGTTCTTCGCGCTCGACCGGCACGAGCCGGTGCTGGCCACGCACCGGGCCCAGGGCAAGCGCGTGGTGTTTGTCGATGACGGCGACATCGTCGCCATGGAAGGCCGCTTCGAGATGCGCCTGCCGCTGGCCCAGGTGCCGCTGACCCGCCAGGGCCAGATCGGCTTCCAGGTCGAGAACGTGATGGCCGCCGTCGCTGCCGCCTGGGCAGTCAACGTGCCGTGGGAGGCCATCCGCCAAGGGCTGGCCACCTTCATCAGCGACGTGCAGGGCGTGCCGGGTCGCTTCAACCTGTTCGACTACCAGGGCGCCACGCTGATCGCCGACTACGGCCACAACCCGGACGCCATTCAGGCGCTGGTCAACGCCGTGGAGAACATGCCGGCGAACAAGCGCGTGGTGGTCATCAGCGGTGCCGGCGACCGGCGCGACGAAGACATTCGCGAACAGACCCGCATCCTCGGCCACGCCTTCGACGAAGTGATCCTGTACCAGGATGCCTGCCAGCGTGGGCGGGAAGACGGCGAGGTCCTGTCGCTGCTGCGCGAGGGCCTGTCCGGGTCCCGCCGCACGCACCATGTCGAGGAAATCAACGGCGAGTTCAACGCCATCGACACTGCCCTGGCACGCCTGGCGCCCGGCGACCTCGCCCTGATCCTGATTGATCAGGTGGAAGAAGCGCTTTCCTACATCGGTCAGCGCGCCAAGGCGCTGCGCTGAAACCCGGCCGGCTGGCCGGCCCCCGCTGAATCCCCACCGCCCGGCCCCGCCGGGCGGTTTGCTTTCATACCCGTTTGCATTTGAAAATCAAGAACCCCTGATCAAGGTCGAGGGGCGGCGTGGCGTGGCGTGGCGTGTCGATGCGAGGCAAGCCTGCACCTCGCGTCAGGCCGACGGCGGCGCCTGCCCTGGCCCACCCGACACGCGCGCCAGACGGTGGGACCGAAAAATCATCTGTTTGAAGACGAGATCGTTTAGCCGCCCGCGCCGAGCGTCAGCACCGCCACGCCCCCCAGCAGCAAGGCCGCCTGGTAACCCAGCACGGTGCGCCGGGTGGCGCGCCGGCTTTCCACATGGACGTGGAGCCAACGGCCGGCCTGCAGCGACAGACCGAACGCCGCCACCATGCCCAGCGCGTTGACCCATGGCTCGGCCGGCCAGTACAGGCTCACCAGCGCATTGACCAGCAGGCAGACCGGGAAGTGCACCAGGAACACCGAGTAGGACATGCGCGCCAGCGCGCTGACGCCACGGCGCCAGAAGGGCACGACGGCGTCATGATGCCGCGCAGTCCCGCGCCGCCACTCGCCCCCGGTCACCAGCAGCAGCAAGGCCGTCAGCAACGCCACGGCGATGCGCGCGCGCCAGTCCACCGCCAGCGCCATGCCCCCCAGCGCGGCCAGCGCCAGACCCCACCGCCACGACGGACCGGAGCGGCTGGCCCAGTACGCCAGCATGCCCAGGCCGTAGGCGCCGCAGAAATAGAGCGCCGTCGCGTCCAGCGCCGCCACGCGGTTCCACCAGAACAGCGAGAGCATCGTCAGCACGACGGTGAGCGCGACCAGTGCACCCGCCCAGCGCCGCTGCATCCGCCCGCCAACCCAAGCCAGCGCCACCGCCAGGGCGTAGAGCTGGAAGTCGATCGCCACGTACCAGACGCCGGCCGACAGCGCCTCGATGCCCAGCAGGTCCTGCAGCAGCAGCCCGTGCGCCAGCAACTGGCCCAGCTCCGGCACACCCGGCACCGACGGATGATCCAGCCAGGTCCGCACCAGCGCCGCCACGCCCAGCGACAGCAATAGCGCCGCCAGCAAGGGCACCACCAGCCGCTGGTAGCGACGCAGGATCAGGCGAGCGGGCGCGTCCCGCAGCGCCACCCGGCCATCCGGCATCAGCTGGGCCGCGGCCAGGAAACCTCCCACCACCAGGAAAACCTGCACCACCATGCGCGCGTACTCGTACAGCCCACCGATCAGCACCGGCGCGAACGGGTGGACCACGTCCGACATCGGACCATAGAAGGCCAGGTGGTGCCAGACGATGAGCACGCAGCCCAGCGCCTTCAGCACATCGACACCGAACAGCCGGTCCGCGGCGCCCGTCATGCCGCGCCCCGGCACTCGCATTCGCCCGCTCACAGCGCCAGGCGCTCGCGCGCCGCCTGGTACTCGCGCCTGAGACGCGCCACCAGATCCGCCGTGCTCACGACTTCGGTGATGGCGCCGATGCCCTGACCGGCGCCCCAGATGTCCTTCCAGGCCTTCTTCGCGTCGCCGCCGAAGTTCATCTTGCTCGGATCCGACACCGGCAGATTCTCCGGATCGAGTCCGGCGGCGCGGATCGAGGCCTTGAGGTAGTTGCCATGCACGCCGGTGAACAGGTTGCTGTAGACGATCTCGTCGGAATTCGCCTCGACCAGCGCCTGCTTGTAGCCCTCCGCCGCGCGCGCCTCGTGGGTGGCGATGAAGGCCGAGCCGATGTAGGCGAAGTCTGCGCCCATGGCCTGGGCCGCCAGAATGGCGTCGCCGGTGGCGATGGCGCCGGACAGGGCCACGGGGCCGTCGAACCACTGGCGGATTTCCTGCACCAGGGCGAACGGGCTCTTCACGCCCGCATGCCCCCCCGCGCCGGCCGCCACGGCGATCAGGCCGTCCGCGCCCTTCTCGATCGCCTTGTGCGCGAAGGCGTTGTTGATCACGTCATGCAGCACCACGCCGCCCCAGCCGTGCACGGCCTGGTTCACGTCCTCCCGGGCGCCCAGCGAGGTGATGACGATCGGCACCTTGTACTTGGCACACAGTTCGAGGTCATGCGCCAGCCGGTCATTGCTCTTGTGCACGATCTGGTTGATGGCGAACGGCGCCGCCGGCTGCTCGGGATGGTCGCGGTTCCAGGCCGCCAGCGTCTCGGTGATCTCGGCCAGCCACTCGTCGAGCTGCGACGCCGGACGCGCATTGAGCGCCGGCATGGAGCCGACGACGCCGGCCTTGCACTGCTCGATGACGAGCTGGGGATTGCTGATGATGAACAACGGCGAGCCGATCACCGGGAACGGGATCTTGGCAAGCACAGGAGGAAGTCTGGACATGAGGTCTCCGCAGGTTGAAGCCCAAAAATTGTGAGTGAAAGACGGCGATCGTCGGTGTCAACGGGGCGACAAGCGCCGTGCAGCAACGTGCGACGCAGCCGCGTTCAGAACGCCTCCAGCGGCAGCGCGGTGACGCTGCTTGCGCCTTCGACGATGCTGTCGCGCAGCCCCGGCACCCGGCTCAGGATGTGCTCGGCGTAGAAGCGCGCCGTGGCGATCTTGGCCTGCATGAAGGCCATATCCTTGCCCATGGCCAACTGCTCCTGCGCGATCAGCAGCGAGCGCGCCAGCTGCCAGCCCGCCACCAGGTTGCCCGCCAGCAGCAGGTAGGGCACGCTGCCGGCGAACACCGCATTCGGATCGCTCTTGGCGTGCGCCACGACAAAATCGACCACCTCGACGAAGGCGTCGCACGCCGCCTTCAGGCGTTGGGCCACCGACAGGGCCTCGCCAGAGCCATTGTTGACCAGTTGCGCATGCGTCGCCTCGATCTGCGCCGCAATGGCCTTGGCGGTCTGGCCGCCGTCGCGTGCGGTCTTGCGTCCGACCAGGTCGTTGGCCTGGATCGCGGTGGTGCCCTCGTAGATGGTCAGGATCCGGGCGTCCCGGTAGTACTGCGCGGCGCCAGTTTCCTCGATGAAGCCCATGCCGCCGTGCACCTGCACGCCCAGGCTGGTGACCTCCAGGCTCATCTCGGTGCTGTAGCCCTTGACCAGCGGCACCAGGAATTCGTAGAGGGCGGCGCTTTCCTTGCGCACCGCCGGCTCGGGATGATGGTGCGCGGCGTCGTAGGCCGCGGCGGCGACGCTGGCCATGGCGCGGCAGCCTTCGGTGAGCGCGCGCATGGTCATGAGCATGCGCCGCACATCGGGATGGTGGATGATGGGGGCACTGGCGGGCAGGCTGCCGTCGACGGGGCGGCTTTGCACGCGATCCCGCGCGTACTGCACGGCCTTCTGGTAGGCGCGCTCGGCCACGGCGATGCCCTGCACGCCCACCGCATAGCGCGCGGCGTTCATCATGATGAACATGGTTTCGAGGCCGCGGTTCTCCTCGCCCACGAGGTAACCCACGGCTTCTCCATGGTCGCCGTACTGCAGCACCGCCGTGGGGCTGGCCTTGATGCCCAGCTTGTGCTCGATGCTGACGCAGTGCACGTCGTTGCGCGCGCCCAGGGTGCCGTCGGCGTTGACCAGGAACTTCGGGACCACGAACAGGCTGATGCCCTTGACGCCCTCGGGGGCGCCGGCCACGCGCGCCAGCACCAGGTGCACGATGTTCTCGGCCAGGTCGTGCTCGCCGTAGGTGATGAAGATCTTGGTGCCGAAGACCTTGTAGCTGCCGTCGGCCTGCGGCTCGGCGCGCGTGCGCACCAGCGACAGGTCCGAGCCGGCCTGCGGCTCGGTCAGGTTCATGGTGCCGGTCCATTGACCAGAGACCAGCTTCTCCAGGTAGGTCGCCTTCAGCGCCTCGCTGCCCGCCGTCAGCAGCGCCTCGATGGCGCCATCTGTCAGCAGCGGGCACAACGCGAAGCTCAGGTTGGCCGCGTTGAGCATCTCGCCACAGGCGGCGCCGATGGTCTTGGGCAGGCCCTGCCCGCCGAAATCGACCGGGTGCTGCAGGCCCTGCCAGCCCCCTTCGACGAACTGGCGGAACGCCTCCTTGAAGCCCGGGGTGGTCGTGACCTTGCCGTCATGGAAGGACGAGGGGAACTTGTCGCCTTCCCAGTTCAAGGGGGCGATCACGCCCTCATTGAGCTTGGCGCACTCTGCCAGCACGGCCTGCGCTGTTTCCAGCCCGGCCTCCTCGAAGCCGGGGATCTGCGCGATCTGGTCGATGCTCGCCAGATGCTCGATGTTGAACAGCATGTCCTTGACGGGGGCGGTATAGCTCATGACTCACTCCGGAGAAAAACGCACGCACAATGGCAAAGGGCATCGCAAGCGATGCCCTTTTGCTCACGACCTCTGAATCAGAGGGCCTTCACCAGTTCCGGCACCGCCGTGAACAGGTCCGCCTCCAGCCCGTAGTCGGCCACCGAGAAGATCGGCGCCTCCGGGTCCTTGTTGATCGCCACGATCACCTTGGAGTCCTTCATCCCCGCCAGGTGCTGGATGGCCCCGGAGATGCCGCAGGCGATGTACAGCTGCGGCGCCACGATCTTGCCAGTCTGACCCACTTGCAGGTCGTTGGCCGCGTAGCCGGCGTCCACCGCCGCACGGGAGGCGCCGATCGCCGCGCCCAGCTTGTCCGCCAGCGGCGTGATGACCTCGTTGAACTTCTCGGCACTGCCCAGCGCCCGGCCGCCGGAGACGATGATCTTGGCGGCTGTCAGCTCGGGGCGGTCGTTCTTGGCGATCTCGCTTTTCACGAAGCTGCTCTTGCCGCTGGCCACAGCAACGCCGGTGCTCTCGACTTGGGCGCTGCCGCCGGCGGCAGCTGCCGCGTCAAAGCCCGTGGTGCGCACGGTGATGACCTTGGTGGCATCGCTGCTCTGCACGGTGGCGATGGCGTTGCCGGCGTAGATCGGGCGCTCGAAGGTGTCAGCCGAGATGACCTTGGTGATGTCGCTGAGCTGGGCCACATCGAGCTTGGCGGCCACGCGCGGGGCGACGTTCTTGCCGCCGGCGGTGGCGGGAAACAGGAGGTGGCTGTAGTGGCCGGCAATGGCCAGCACCTGGGCGGCGACGTTCTCTGCCAAGCCGTGGGCCAGGGCTTCTCCGTCGGCGAGGATCACCTTGGTCACGCCGGCGATCTTCGCGGCGGCTTCCGCGGCGGCAGCGGCGTTGTGGCCGGCGACCAGCACGTGGACGTCACCGCCGCACTGGACAGCAGCGGTGACGGTGTTGAGGGTGGCGCCTTTGATGGCGGCGTTGTCGTGTTCGGCAATGA